>Ga0302279_10007536_pt1 | contig 11102 bp, 10 predicted proteins | sample III_Bog_N3_3_FD_194541 | JGI IMG/M metagenome (GOLD analysis project Ga0302279, IMG submission 194541) | Peat permafrost microbial communities from Stordalen Mire near Abisko, Sweden - III_Bog_N3_3 | ecosystem: Environmental > Terrestrial > Soil > Wetlands > Peat | place: Sweden: Abisko...
CCCCCTGAAATCCAGCGACTGTCGCAGAACGCCGCTTACTGCTCGACGAACGCGCGCTCGATGACGTAGTCGCCCGGCTTGGTCGTGTTGCCTTCCTTGAAGCCGCGCTCTTCCATCATCGCCTTGAGATCGCGCAGCATCTCGGGGCTGCCGCAGATCATCACGCGGTCCTCGGCCGGGTTCAGCGGCGGCAGGCCGAGGTCGGCGCCCAGCTTGCCGTTCTCCAGCAGCGTCGTGACGCGGCCCTGGTTGCGGAAGGCCTCGCGCGTGACCGTCGGGTAGTAGAGCAGCTTGCCGCTCAGAATTTCGCCCAGGAACTCGTGCTTGGGCAGATGCTCCTCGATGAAGTCGTGGTACGCGAGCTCGTTGACCTCGCGCGTGCCGTGCACCAGCACCACCTGCTCGAAGCGTTCATACGTCTCCGGGTCGCGGATGATGCTCAGGAAGGGCGCGACGCCGGTGCCGGTGGACAGCAGGTACAGGCGCTTGGCCGGCAGCAGGTAGTCGATCAGCAGCGTCCCGGTGGGCTTGCGGCCGACGATGATGGTGTCGCCGACCTGGATGTGCTGCAGCCGCGATGTCAGCGGGCCATCGGGCACCTTGATCGACAGGAACTCCAGGTGCTCCTCGTAGTTCGCGCTGGCGATGGAATAGGCGCGCAGCAGCGGCTTGCCGTCTTCCTTGCGCAGGCCGATCATCGTGAAGTGGCCGTTCGAGAAGCGCAGCGAGGCGTCGCGGGTGGTGGTGAAGCTGAACAGGCGGTCGGTCCAGTGATGCACGCTCAGCACGCGCTCTTCGTTGAAGGCACTCATGGTCGGGATGTAGTCTGAAAAACGGCCGCGTTCTGCGGGGAAACCCGCTATTGTCGCAGAGCCGTCATCTTGCTGAACCGATAAGCTCAGGCGCAAAGGGAATTACGTCGCGCCCCGGTCGGGTATCGACGACGACCGTGCGCCGCAAGACGGGGACGACCGCGGCCTATAGTGGCGATTCGAGCGCAAGACGCGCGTGCGTAGAAAGTCCGGCCATGAGCTCTTCCCGCGCCAGCTTCCACTGGGACGACCCGCTGCTGCTGTCCGAGCAACTGACCGACGACGAGCGCATGGTCGTGGATTCGGCGCGTGCCTATGCCCAGGACAAGCTCAAGCCCCGCGTTCTCGAGGCGTTCCGCCACGAAAAGATGGACGCGACCATCTTTCCGGAAATGGGCGCGCTGGGCTTGCTGGGCGCGACGATCCCCGAGGAGTACGGCGGCGCCGGCCTGAACTACGTCAGCTACGGCCTGATCGCCCGCGAGGTGGAGCGCGTCGACTCCGGCTATCGCTCGATGATGAGCGTGCAGAGCTCGCTGGTGATGGTTCCGATCCATGCGTTCGGCAACGAGGCGACCAGGCGCAAGTATCTGCCAGGGCTGGCGACCGGCGAGTTGATCGGCTGCTTCGGCCTGACCGAACCGGACCACGGCTCCGATCCCGGCAGCATGGTCACGCGTGCCCGCCAGGTGGATGGCGGCTACGCGCTGACGGGTGCCAAGATGTGGATCACCAACGCGCCCATCGCCGACGTGTTCGTGGTCTGGGCCAAGGACGACGCGGGCGCCATCCGGGGGTTCGTGCTGGAAAAAGGCTGGAAGGGTCTGACCGCGCCGGCGATCCACGGCAAGGTGGGCCTGCGCGCGTCCATCACCGGCGAGATCGTGCTCGACGAGGTGTTCTGCCCCGAGGAGAACGCATTCCCCGACGTGCGCGGCCTCAAGGGCCCGTTCACCTGCCTGGATTCCGCGCGTTATGGCATCGCCTGGGGGGCGCTGGGCGCTGCGGAGGACTGCTGGCACACCGCGCGCCAGTACGTGCTCGACCGCAAGCAGTTCGGCAAGCCGCTCGCGGCCAACCAGCTGGTGCAGAAGAAGCTGGCCGACATGCAGACCGAGATCGCGCTGGGCCTGCAAGGCTGCCTGCGCCTGGGCCGCATGAAGGACGCGGGCACGGCGGCGGTGGAGATCACGTCCATCATGAAGCGCAACTCGTGTGGCAAGTCGCTGGACATCGCCCGCGTCGCGCGCGACATGCTGGGCGGCAACGGCATCTCCGACGAGTTCGGCATCGCGCGCCACCTGGTCAACCTCGAGGTGGTCAATACCTACGAGGGTACGCACGACATCCATGCGCTCATCCTGGGTCGCGCGATGACGGGCATCGCAGCGTTTTGAGATGACGTCCCCGCGCGCGCTGCAGGGCGTCAAGGTGCTCGACCTCTCGCGCGTGCTCGCGGGCCCGTGGTGCGGGCAGTTGCTGGCCGATCTGGGCGCGGACGTCGTCAAGTTGGAGCGTCCCGGCAGCGGCGATGACACGCGTTCGTGGGGGCCGCCTTGGCTGAAGGACGCGGCCGGCGTGCAGACGCGCGACGCGGCGTACTACTTCTGCGCCAACCGCAACAAGCGCTCGGTGGCGATCGACATCGCCGACCCGGCAGGCCAGGCGCTGGTGCGGCGCCTCGCGCTGGAGGCCGACGTCGTGCTGGAGAACTTCAAGGTCGGCGGCCTGGCGCAATACGGGCTCGACCACGCCAGCCTGCTGGCCCTGAAGCCATCGCTCGTGTACTGCTCGATCACCGGCTTCGGCCAGACGGGGCCGTATGCTCAGCGCGCGGGCTACGACTTCCTGATCCAGGGCATGGGCGGGCTGATGAGCGTCACCGGCCGCGCCGACGGCGAGGACGGTGCGGGGCCGCAGAAGGCGGGCGTCGCGCTGACGGACATCCTCACGGGCTTGTATGCGACCGTCGGCGTGCTGGCCGCGTTGGCGCACCGCGACCGCACGGGCGAGGGCCAGCACATCGACCTGGCGCTGCTGGACGTGCAGGTGGCCTGCCTGGCCAACCAGGCCGCCAACTACCTGGTCGGCGGCGTGGTGCCACAGCGCCTGGGCAATGCACACCCGAACATCGTGCCGTACCAGGACTTCCCGACCGCCGATGGCGACATGATCCTGGCCGTGGGCAACGACGAGCAGTTCGCCAGGTTCTGCGAGGTCGCGGGCAAGCCGGACTGGCCGGCGGATCCGCGCTTTGTCACCAACGCGGCGCGCGTGCAGCATCGCGCCGAGCTGGTCCCGCTGCTGCGCCAGGCCACCGTGATGCGCACCACGCACGCGTGGATCACGGCACTGGAGGCGGCCGGCGTGCCCTGCGGTCCGATCAACCGGCTCGACGAGGTGTTCGCCGACCCGCAGGTGATCGCGCGCGGCCTGCGCATCGACTTGCCGCATGCCGTGGCCGGCACGGTGCCGGGCGTGGCCAATCCATTGCGGATGTCGGCGTCGCCCGTGGCCTTTGACTGCGGGCCGCCGGTGCTGGGCGAGCACACCGCGCAGGTGTTGCGGGAATGGTTGGGCGTGGCCTGAACCGATTCGTCGACCTGCCGTGGCGCGAGGGGTCTGGCATCCTCGTTGGCGCCGTGTGATCGGCGATCGAGCGGATGCTGGGCGCGAATCGAGGAGATGCCAGACCCCGCTTGCCGTAGCGCGCCAGCGATGCTGGCTACTCGCCTTCGGAGTCCTGTTCCGCCGTGGGATCCGGCACCGCCGGCACGCGGTACGCCTCCGCGGCCCAGGCACCGAAGTCGCCATTGCGGCACCGGTCGCTGCAGAACGGCCGGGACGGATTGGACGGGCCGTACTTGCAGGGCTTGCGGCAGGCCGGGCAGGTGATGTCGCGTTCCGGACCCTGCAGGCCGGGCGGAAAGGCGGACGCACTCATGTCTTGGCCTTCGGTCGATGACGTTCAGGCGCACAGCGCCAGTTCGAACGCGCAGTCTTCGGTGTGCGGGCGCAACCGGCCTTCGCCGTCGGCCTTCATCAGGCGGATGGACACCATCAGCCGGTGGCCGCTGATCTCGGGCACCAGGTCGGCCTCCAGCGGCAGCTTGACGCGCAGCAGGTTGTAGGTGCGTGCGGTGGGCAGGCTTTGCTGGTACTGGCCGCCGTTGGCCACCACCTTGTGCGGCACGCCCGATTCGCGCAGCAGGCTCAGCAGCAGGTGCAGTGCGGTGGAGAGCGGGGCCAGCGTGTCGATCCAGCGCAACAGGTCGGCGCGCCGCTGTCCGGCGGGGTGTTGCTGCCAGGCGTAGTAGGCCGGCAGGTCGAATGCGCAGGTGCCCCCGGGGATACCGATGCGGCTGCGGATGCTCATCAACCATTCGTTGGTGGTGAGCGCCTGGCCGGCCTTGCCGGGGGATTCGTTGAGGTCCTTGAACGCGAGGTCGATGCGGCCGATGACGTCGTCCAGCGCGGCCTCCGAGATCGCGGGGTTGCCGCGATAGCTCATCAACTGGCCCTTGTGCCGATCCAGCTCCTTGAGGACGTCGGACTTCAGGTCGGCGCGCGCGGCGACGTCCATGATCTCGAACATCGAGGCCAGCGCGTAGTGGTGGTCGACCGGGTCGTCGCGTGCGATCAGGCCGGCCATGCGATCGAACAGATGTTCGAGGCGAAGCATCGTGCGGATGCCTTCGTTGAACGGGTATTCGTAGAGGACCAAGGCGTTCTTCAGGTTCGACTGTGAACGCGATTGTTTCACAGGCGTTACGCCCTTCGACCCCCCAAAGGTGCCCGCATGCGCAATCTGCAGCGTTGTCCTACAAGAACGCGACAGTCGAATGCATCAGTTGGCGGTCCAGCTTGCCCACAATGCGTCCACCTCGGCCTCCAGCTGCGCGATCGACAGCGTCTCGTTGACGATCACCGCATCGGCGATCGCGCGCCGCCGCGCCCGCGAGGCCTGCTGCGCGATCGTGCGTTCGACGGCGTCCGCGGTCCAGCCCGAGCGCTGCACGACGCGCGCGACCTGCGTCGCCGTCGAGCAGTCGACGACGACGATGCGATCCACGCGTGCGCGCCATGCGGGGGACTCGGCGAGCAAAGGCACGTCGAACACGATGGCTTGTCCCGCCTGCGCGCGCGACGCCTGCGCGCGCGTGGACGAGGCTATCATCGGGTGCAGGATCGCTTCGAGGCGCTGGCGCTCGGCCGGCTGGCTGAACACGAGCGCACGCATCTTCGCGCGATCCATCGCCCCGTCGGCGGCGATCATGTCGGCGCCGAAGGCCGCGGCGATCGCCGGGATCGCCGCGCCGCCAGGCGCGGTCAGCGCATGGGCGAGGGCGTCGGTATCGACGACCAGCGCACCCAGCACGCCGAAGCGGCGGGCGACGGTGCTCTTGCCGCTGCCGATGCCGCCGGTCAGTCCGATCTTCAGGCCGACGGCCGTGCCGGCGTTCAGCCCGTGAAGCTGATGCCCGCCCATGCCAGCAAGGTGTCGGTGCCGATGAACATCACGATGACGCCGCCACCCGCCAGGAACGGGCCGAATGGGTATTGCTGGTGGCGCTGGTGCTTGCCCAGCACCATGCGCGGCACGTTGACGCACAAGCCCACCACGGACGCGATCAGGATGATCGGCAGGATCGCCTGCCAGCCCAGCCAGGCGCCGAGCGCGGCGAGCAGCTTGAGGTCGCCGCCGCCCATGCCCTGGCGCTTCATCAGCAGCGCGAAGCCCGTCGCGACCAGCCACAGCGGCACGTATCCTGCGACGGCGCCCCAGACGGCCGTGGACAGCGGGATCGTCCACCCGAGCGCGGCCGCCAGCAGGCCACCCCACAGCAGCGGGTAGGTGAGGTCGTCGGGCAGATACTTGGTGTCCAGGTCGATCAACGCCATCGAGACCAGCAGCGCGAGCGCCGCGCACCAGCAAAGCGCCGTCGGCGTCGGGCCGAACTTCCATCCTGCGAATGCGAACAGTGCGCCGGTGGCGATCTCGACCAGCGGGTAGCGCGCGGAGATCGGCGCCTTGCACGCCGAGCACTTCGCGCGCAACGCGAGCCAGCTCACGACGGGGACGTTCTCGTACCAGCGTATCTGATGGCCGCATGAACCGCAGCGCGAGCGCGGCGTGGCCAGCCCCAGCGGATCCAGGGCTTCGAGGTGCGCGTCGATGGTCTTGCCCGCTTCGACCAGCTCGGCAGGCTGCGGCTTGGCGAAGACGGTCTTCCAGACCTCGCCCTCGCCCAGCATGCCCCCGGTATCCAGCAGCCACTCGCGCATCATGATGATGGGCTTGCGGTAGATCACCACGTTCAGGAAGCTGCCGACCAGCAAACCGAAGATGCCCAGGACGGCAGAAGACCCGAAGACGGCCCACGGGTCGGCGAGGATCGCTTCCAACGTTCAGACCACCTGGCCGATCTTGAAGATGGGCAGGTACATCGAGACGACGATGCCGCCGATCAACGTGCCCAGCACGACGATGATGATGGGCTCCATCAGCGTGGACAGGCCCTTGACCATCTCGTCGACTTCATCCTCGTAGAACTCGGCGGCGCGGGCCAGCATGTCGTCGAGCGCGCCGGATTCCTCGCCGATCGACGACATCTGAAGCACCATGGTCGGGAAGACGTTGGTGCTGGTCATCGCGGTGGTCAGCGCCGAGCCGGCTGCGACGTCGCGCTGGATCTGCTGCGTGGCTTGCGCGAAGACGAGGTTGCCCGAAGTGCCGCCGACCGAGTCCAGCGCCTCGACCAGCGGAACGCCGGCGGCGAACATCGTCGACAGCGTGCGCGTCCAGCGCGCGACGACCGACTTCATCACCAGGTCGCCGAAGATCGGCATCTTCAACAGCGCGCGGTCCATGAAGAACTGCATCTTCTCGGATCGTTTCCAGGACTGGATGAAGGTGTAGCTGCCCACGACGATGATGAACAGCATCAGCCACCAGTAGTGGATGAAGAAATCGCTCATCGCCATGACGACCAGTGTCGGCGCAGGCAGTTCGGCGCCGAACGACGTGAACACTTCCTTGAACGACGGGATGACGAAGATCATGATGACCGTCAGCACGCCGAACGCGACGACGATGACGGACGTCGGGTAGATCAGCGCGGACTTGACCTTCTGCTTGATCGCGATGGTCTTTTCCTGGTACAGCGCCAGGCGCGCCAGCAACTCTTCGAGGATACCGCCGGCTTCGCCGGCCTCGACCAGATTGCAGTACAACGCGTCGAAGTACTGCGGGTGCTTGCGGAACGCCGACGACAGGCTGGTACCGGTCTCGACGTCGCCGCGGATCTCGTTGAGCAGGCGCGTCAGGCGCGGGTTGGTGGCGCCGCGGCCGACGATGTCGAAGGCCTGCAGCAACGGGACGCCGGCCTTCATCATCGTGGAGAGTTGGCGGGTGAAGATCGCCACGTCCTTCTGGCCGATGGACTTGCCGCCGCTGAGCCGGCGCTTCTTCACCTTCGTGACCATGATGCCCTGGCGGCGCATGCTGGCGCTGACCGCCGCCTCGCCGCCCGCGCGCAATTCGCCGCGCACGAGCTTGCCGGTGCGGTCCTTGCCTTCCCACTCGAAGATGAAATCCGGGGCGCTCTTCGCCGCCATTGCAGTAGCCATCAGTCCTCCAACCGCCCTGTCGGGCATGGTTGCGCGATTCTGCCTTGGAGAAGGCGTGGTGTGGGCGCGACTTGTAAGCGACTCATTCGTTGGTGGCGGAAATGACTTCCTCGAGGGTCGTCACGCCGAGCTTGACCTTGACCAGGCCCGATTCGCGCAGGTTGCGCACGCCGTCGGCCGCCGCGCACTTGGCGATGTCCGTCGCATTGCCCTGCTGCAGGATCACCTGCTGCATCTGCTCGGTGATCGGCATCACCTGGTAGACGCCGACCCGGCCCCGATAGCCGTTGTTGCAGTTGGCGCAGCCGACGGCGCGGTACGGACGCCAGGTCTCGTCGAGCATCTCCTCGGTGTAGCCGGCGCGCAGCAGCGAGGCGCGCGGATAGTCGGCCGGCACCTTGCAGCTCTCGCACAGCCGTCGCACCAGCCGCTGGGCGGTGATCAGCAGGATGGACGAGGCGATGTTGAACGCAGCGACGCCCATGTTCTGCAGGCGGGTCAGCGTGGTGGGCGCGTCGTTGGTGTGCAGCGTGGACAGCACCATGTGGCCCGTCTGCGCCGCCTTGATGGCGATGTCGGCGGTCTCGAGGTCGCGGATCTCGCCGACCATGATCACGTCCGGATCCTGGCGCAGGAAGGACTTGAGCGCCGCCGCGAAGTTCAGCCCTGCCTTGTCGTTGACGTTGACCTGGTTGACGCCCGGCATGTTGATTTCAGCGGGATCTTCCACCGTGGAGATGTTGACGCCCGGCTGGTTGAGCATGTTCAGGCAGGTGTACAGCGACACGGTCTTGCCGCTGCCGGTCGGCCCGGTGACCAGCACCATGCCGTAGGGCCGGACGATGGCCGCGAGCAGCCGGTCCTTTTCCTGCTGCTCGTAGCCCAGCGCCTCGATGCCCAGGCGCGCGCTCGACGGATCGAGCACCCGGATCACGATCTTCTCGCCATACAGCGTCGGCAGCGTGCTGACCCGGAAATCGATCGTCTTGCTGCCGAACTTCAGCTTCATCCGCCCGTCCTGCGGGACGCGCTTCTCGGAGATGTCCAGCCGCGAGATGACCTTGATGCGCGACGCCAGCTTTTCCTTGATCGCGATCGGCGGCTGCGTGATCTCGCGCAGCTCGCCGTCGACGCGGAAGCGCACGCGATAGTTGAATTCATAGGGCTCGAAGTGCAGGTCGGACGCGCGCAGGTTGATCGCATCGATCAGCATCTTGTGCAGGAACTTGACGACCGGGGCGTCCTCGACCTCAGAAGAGACCTCCGGCTTGTCCTGCTGCGCGGTCGGATCCTCGTCGGTGACCTCGAATTCGAAGTCGGAGGAGGTCAAGGCCTCCATCGACTGGTTGGTGGTGGTCTGCTGGTCGGTGACCAGCCGCATCAGCTTGTCGTACTCGACGACGATCCATTCGGGCGCCAGCTGCGTGGCGAACTTGATGCGTTCGACGGCTTCCTGGTCGGTGGGATCGGCCGTGGCGATGAACAGCCGGCCACCGCGCTTTCCGAGCGGGAAGATGCGGTACTGGGAGACCAGCTTCTGGTCGACGATGCCTTGCGGCAGCTGCTTGGGGTCGACGGCGTCGAGGTCCAGCAGCGGCACGGCCAGCGCGTTGGACAGCGCGTGCGCCAGCGCCAACGGCTTCATCGTGTTGGTTTCGATCAGCTGAGCGACGAACGAGCTGCGCTTTTCGCTCGCCAGCCTGGTCAGGTCGTCGGCCGCTTTCGATTCGATGCGGCCCGCACGCACCAGGATGCGCGCAACCCCTGAAAGGTTGGTTTGCGGTGCGTCGAGGAAAGTGTCAACTGCCATCGTCGGAAGCTGCGAAACGGGTGGACGGCGCGCCAACGCGCCTGAAGGGCCATCATCGCCGATGAATTAGGCGAAGTAAATCGTGACATGCCACGTTAACCTTCGCGTTTCGCACGAGCGTCAAAAGCCGGAGAAATCGTCAGTTATGTCGCGGAATTAAGGAAAAGTAGATTCAGGAAGTAACTCGACCAGAATAAGGTGCCGGTGCCGTCGATCTCAATTGGCAAAGTTGGATCGGATTTTCATCCCGCATGGCGAGATCGATCCCGCCGAGAGTCATTTGCCGTCGGAGCCAGCCGCGAATTTGATGATAGCAGCCGTAATACTCGACCGTGCGCTCCGGCAGGTCGGGAACCGGCGTCCGCCCGGATAAGCGGAAAGTCGGGGGATCGGTGGGGCCAATGCTCGGCAAGGCATCTTGCCCACGCGAAATCCCTTTCGCGGAAAGATCAGGACACAGGTGCGCTAACCAGTCGCCGTACCGCCTCCAATTGCTGGCGAACAGAATCTTCCGGCTTGAAGTCTGCGTAGCGGGTTGCAAGCTCCTGAGCGGCAATCCGATACCGTTCACGAACCAGCAGTTCCTGGATGAGCTTCTGGCAGTGAGGGACAGAGTCGCGCTTGCGAAGGACAATCCCCAGGCCTTGCTGCTCCAACGCGATGCTGGAGAGATAATTTTCTACCACGTTGGGCACCATCAAGACAGGTACGCCCGCCGCCACGGCCGCACCCAAGGTACCGGTGCCATGAGAAATCATCAAGTTCGCCTGCGGCAGCATGGCCTGCAGATCGATGGGGCCGAGGTAGAACCGCAGCCGACCGTACTTGTCGGGCCAATGCGGCGGCAAGTCGGGAATGATGCAGACAACTTCCGCGTCGACTTGCTGCAAGGCCTCGAACACGTTTTCCACGAGCGCGATCGTCGAACGCAGATACACGAGGACATGCAGGCCGTTCCTCTCGAAACGAGCCGATTGAGCTGCCGGCAAGTGAACTGCGGGGCCCACGTAGGTCGCTTCGGGCCGGGCGCCGAAGTGATCGAACTCCCGAAAGCCTGTCATGAGCAGGGGGTGTGCTGCGTACAGATCCCACAGGCGCCCGATCGGATCGCCGCCGTGGCGCGCCAAGGCGCCGTTGATGTGCTCGACCAGCGAGTCCTCGGCGCGCTGCAGATCGCCGGCCGAAATCGGCTCCCATGGGCGGAAACTGGGCTGGGGCGAGGCCTTGAGCGGCGTCTCGAAGCCATTGCCGAGCAGCAGCACGGGCAGCCCTTGCAGCCGTGCGGCCAGCAAGGCGCGGGGCGCGAAGTCGTGGACCACGAGATCGGGTTTGAAAAGATCGAACAGGCCTTTCCAGCCCAGTACCGACGCGTCGAGCGATTCGCGTTCGGCAAACCCGCTGCGCAGCAGCATGTCGGCAAAGTTGATCGGATTCGGTTGCTTCTGGCGGAACGATTTCGGCCGGGCCACGGGTGCCTGGACGAACGCGAAGCCGTACTCGCTCGCGATGCCGCGGCAGATCGCGAGGTCGGTCACCGCGAACAGCACGTCGTGACCCGCGGCTCGACACGCCAGCGCGAGCGGCAGGTCCCGGGCGATGTGGCCGAAATTGGCGCCCAGTTCCCACGCGAAAAGGATTCGACTCATGTTCGCCGGTTCATCTCGATGCAGCCAGCCGGCTCAAGAGCAGCAGGCTTGCCGGCAGGCAGATCGACTGCAGATCGTAGCGGTCGACGATCGTCTGGCGAGCACGGATTCGAAGCGCCTGATGTTCCTGCGGAAACTCCAGGGCCTCGACGACCCTTGCCGATATCTGCTGCGGTGAAAAGAAGTCGACCAAGCGGCCATTCT
>Ga0302279_10007537_pt1 | contig 11101 bp, 7 predicted proteins | sample III_Bog_N3_3_FD_194541 | JGI IMG/M metagenome (GOLD analysis project Ga0302279, IMG submission 194541) | Peat permafrost microbial communities from Stordalen Mire near Abisko, Sweden - III_Bog_N3_3 | ecosystem: Environmental > Terrestrial > Soil > Wetlands > Peat | place: Sweden: Abisko...
CCTATGGCCGCGCCATTTCACCTTGGACAATTATTTCCATGTGCTGTTCGACACCAAGATCGGCCTTTGGTACATCAATTCGCTGATCACTTCGGGCGCCTTGACGCTGATCGTGGTCGTCATGGCGGCGGGCGCGGGCTATGCGATCTCGCAGCTCGCCTTTCCCGGGCGACAGGCGCTCTGGTGGATGATCCTGGCCAGTTTCATGGTTCCGATACAGGCGCTGATCGTCAACCATTTCATTCTGATGAGTCAGTTCCATCTCATCAATACCCTCGCGGGGGTGGTGGGACCGCAACTGATCGCCCCCGTCACCGTGATCATCTACAAGCAGTTCTTCGACTCCGTGCCGAAGGATTTTCGCGAGGCGGCGGTGATCGACGGCGCCAACAATTTTCATTTGCTGTTTCGCATCTATCTGCCGATGAACTGGGGCGTGACGACCGCGCTCGGGATCATCACCTTCATCGGCGCCTGGAACCTGTTTCTTTGGCCGTTCCTCGCCGTCACCTCGCAGGAGGAGATGAATGTCTCGGTCGGCATCACTCAGGTGTTCGACGCTTTCGGCGTCAAATACGCCCGCGACCTCGCCACCGCCATTCTCGCCGCCATGCCGGTGGCCATCGTCTATCTCATCTTCCAACGTCGCGTGACTCAGGCGATCATGCTTTCTGCTGGGATCAAGGGCTGAGCCATGTCGGCGCCGTTTCGTCAGGAACTTTCAGATGCATAGCGTCGAACTCAGGAGGGTCAGCAAGCGGTACGGCGCCTTGAAGGTGATCCACGACCTGTCGCTGACCGTCGAAAAGGGCTCGTTCACCGCGCTGCTCGGCCCCTCCGGCTGTGGCAAGTCGACGCTACTGCGCATGATCGCCGGACTGGAGGAAATCAGCAGCGGCCAGTGTCTGATCGATGCTGTCGACGTGACGCAAATGCCGCCGGCCAATCGCGGCATCGCCATGGTGTTCCAGTCCTATGCGCTGTATCCGCACATGACGGTCAGAGACAACATCGCCTTCTCGCTGTCGATCGCCGGCGTCTCCAAACAAGGCCAGAAGCAGCGGGTTTCCGAAGTCGCGCGGATGCTGCAACTCGAAGCCTTGCTGGAACGGAGGCCGGCGCAGCTTTCGGGCGGTCAGCGGCAGCGCGTCGCCATCGGCCGCGCCTTGGTGCGCGACCCGAAAGTGTTTCTGTTCGACGAACCGCTCTCCAACCTCGATGCGATGTTGCGGGTGCAGATGCGGTTGGAACTGGCCAAGCTGCACAAGGATCTGCGCGCCACGATGATCTACGTGACGCACGACCAAACCGAGGCGATGACCCTGGCCGACCAGATCGTCGTGCTCGACAAGGGCGTCATTTCTCAGGTCGGCTCGCCGCTCGAACTCTACAATCGTCCCTCGAACCGGTTCGTCGCTTCGTTCGTCGGTTCGCCGAGCATGAATTTCCTCGCCGCCGAGATCGTCGGCGCCGAACAGAGCGGCGCCATCGTCAAATTGCCGGGCGCCGCCAGCGTGAGGATTCCCGTACGCGGCGCCGCGCTGGCCGCGGGTCCCGTCGAACTCGGAGTCCGGCCCGAACATTTGACGCTCACCGGGCCCGAGGACGCATCCGCCGTTCTCGGGGGAACCATCGGCATCGTCGAACATCTGGGCAGCGCGACGCTGGTCTATGTCGACACATCGGCGGGGTCGTTGATTGTCGCCGGCGAAGGCAATCTCGATGTCAAAGCGGGCGCCGCCGTCGGCTTGGGGCTCGACGTGAAGCACGCGCATTTGTTTGGCGCCGACGGCGCCGCTCTCTAGCGCGCGGGGAAACGCATCCGATGCGGGTTCCGTCAACGCGCCGTCGAAAGTCGCATGAGGATGTCCTGGTCGTAATTGCCGAAGCCTCGGCCGAAGATGTTGACGCCGCCGGGGTAGCGCGCGCCGGCGTTGACCTCGATCTTCAACCGGATCGAATGATGCTCGGAAAGTTCGAGGTCGCGAAGCGAGACCGGCGAGATTTTGAGCCCGTCGACGAACGCGCCCTCGCGCGTCACTCGCCAGGACTTCAGTTTTCCATACTGACTGCCCTTCAGCTTCCACCAATTCGGCGTATAGACGCCGCGCGTATCGCCGAAATCGCCGGGGCTCGTCCAGACGCCGACCTCCTTGCCATTGATGGCGACGGTGATATCGGAAGGCCAATCCGCCGAAGTTCCGGGAACTTCCGAGGACAATTCGAGCGAGAATTCCAGCGCGGTCACTTCCTGCGCCAACAGCCGGGCATTGTTGGGGAACTGATATTCGACGAAGCCGCGGGTGAACCACATCAGGCCCGCATTCATGCGGTCGGGGTTGAGGAACGTGCCGGGGACATCGAGCAGACCGATGATCCCATGCGGGGAGCAGAGCCCGCAGGGCGCGCGAACCTCACAACTCGTATAAAGACCGATCGGCATTTCCACCTCGATCGTATCCGCCGAGGTGTTGGGGACATTCTCGCGGAACATGACGAGCACTTCGTCGAAGGCGGAGAAGCAGAGTTTCTGATTGCCCTTGCGGCCCTTCTGCGTCTCGGTGCGTATCAGTTCGGCTTCCTCGAGCACCTGAAGGTTCGAAGACACGGTCGATTGCGGCAGAGCCAGCGACTCGGAGATTTCGTTGACGTTGAGACCCGGCCGGCGCTGCAGCAGTTTGAGAATTTGCACCCGGACCGGCGACGCCAGTCCCCGAAGCACCTCTGGGCGTTCCTCAGGGTCCACCGCCAGAAAATTGCGCGCCATTCGTGTTCTCGTTGGCTGCGCTTGCGCGGCAGCGGGGTTCATATCGGCCTCTCCCGTCTAACAATAAACACATCGTCGGGCCTGTCGGCAATTGGTCTGACGGACGCCACGCCTGTCGTGAACTCGAAACGCTGTTCGTAACCGCCGGAGGCAAACATGGCCGACCTGATCCCTGCCGTCGCGAGTTCCGTCCCCGGTCCGCGTCCTGTCTTGTCGCTCGACGGACTGTGGGAATTCGCTTTCGACGGTCCTACGGCGCGACTGGAAGGTCGAGGCCACAGGGCGAAAACGCCGGGGATCTGGCAAACCCAGTTTCCGTCGTTGCGCAATGCGCAGGGCGTCGGGCGCTATGAGCGGCGCGTCGACATGCCCTCCGACTGGACGGGTCGACGGATCGTGCTGGTGCTCGAAGGCGTGTTCCACACGGCCAGGGTCTTCGTCGATGGGCGCGAAATCGGCGCGCACGCCAACGCCTGGACGCGTTTCGAGCTGGATTTGACCGATACTGTCGGCGAGGCCAGATCTTTCGTCTTGAGCGTCGCGGCCGAGGTTCCGGACGACCGGAGTTACGAACACGAAAGTTTCGGGCAGAGTCTGGCGGGCAAGCAGGATTGGTACGGCATTCATGGTGGCATTTGGAAGCCGGCGCGCCTGGAGGCGCGCGCCGCCTCGCATCTGAAAAGCCTCGCCTTTCAAGCTTCGACCGATCTTCTCGCTCACGATCTGAGGGTCACGGGCGAACTGAGCGCGGCCGGCGAAAGGCGCGTCCGCATCACGCTCGAACGCGGCGGCGTGGTCGTCGGGTCCTCGGATCACGCCATCGCGCCGGGCCTTTTTGCCCTTTCGGCGCCGATTGCGTCCGTCGATCTTTGGTCGCCAAACAGTCCGAACCTGTACACGGCCGTCGCGTCTGTCTGGGACGGTGATGTGCCGTTCTACATGTTCGGGGCCCTCGATCAGGACTGGTATCCAGAGGAGGATTGCCGGTCGCCCAGCGAAGCGTTTCTCGAGCAGCGATTCCGCAACGCCAAGGCGATGGGCCTGAACGTGCTGCGCTGCCACGTCAAAATACCCGATCGGCTCTATTTCGATCTCGCCGATAGGCTCGGGTTGATCGTCTGGTTGGACATGCCCTATTGCGAATTCCTGGCGCCGGGCACGCGAGCGCGGCTGTGGGAAACCTTCGAGGGCAGCGTCGTCGCCCACGGCCATCACCCCTCGATCTGCATCTGGACCTTGTTCAACGAAGGGTGGGGAATCGACCTCGACGACAATCCCGACGATCGGAATTGGTTGATCGAGACCTTCGACCTCGCCAAGGCGCGCGTTCCCGCCAGCCTGGTGGTCGACAATTCGCCCTGCTTTCCGCGCAATTATCATCTGAAGACCGACATCGAGGATTTCCACTGGTACAATGCCTTCCCGCTGCAAAATGCCGATTTCGCCGCGACGACGCAGGCTTTCGCCGAGCGGGCCGCCTGGGCCTGGTCGCCGCACGGCGACGCCATCAAGACGGGCAAGGAACCGCTGATCTGTTCGGAGTTCGGCGTCTGGGGCCTGCCTCACGGCGCCGATATTCTGGAAGACGACGGATCCGAACCCTGGTGGTTCGAGAGCGGCCATGATTGGAACGGCGGCGCCGCCTATCCGCATGGCATCGAGACGCGTTTCCGCGACGCTCAGCTTTCGCCGATTTTCGGCGATCTCGACGGTTTCGTCGACGCGGCCCAGGAGACGCAATTCCGCGGCTTGAAGAACCAGATTGAAACCTTGCGTTGGGCGGCGCCGATTTCCGGCTATGTCATCACCGAACTCAACGACGTGCAATGGGAATGCAACGGCCTGATGGACGCGCGCAATCATCCCCGGCGGTTCGCGGATCGTCTAGCCAATCTGCAACGGGACGGGTTGATCATCGCGCGCGCCGATCGCACCGCGATTCGGGCGGGCTCGCGCTTCGAGGTTTCGATCCGTCTCGCCGGCGCCGGAACGATCGCCGACGGCGGTCATGTGAGTTGGGGCTTTGGCGCCCTGCACGGTCGTCTGCCGCTCGGCGACCGGCCGCTGAGCCTTTCTCTCTCGGCGCCGTCCGCTGCGGTGATGCATATCGAGCGCCTTACGCTCGCCGCCTACGATTCGGGCGGGCGTCTGCTGTCGCAGAATCAGCTGGAATTCTGCGTCGTCGCCGAAGTTGCCGACGCGGCGCCGTCACTGTTCGCCGCGGACGCGAAGGCGAAAGAAATATTGACGGCTTTGCGATGGCCGTGTCGAGCGGCGTCCGCCGACGGGGCCGATGTCGTGCTCGCCACCCGGTTGACGACCCCGGTGCGCGAACATCTGCTGGCGGGGCGAAAGGCGCTGTTGATCGCCAACGCCGACGACGCGTTGGTTGATCCAGAGCGCCATCTGCCGCTGTCCGACTCGCACAATTTCCCCACCATGGATCTGCGCCGCCGCGAGGGCACGCCTTGGGACGGTCGGTGGATGGGGGCGTTTTCGTGGCGACGGACGGAGGGTCCGTGGTCGCGCTTGCCCAACGGGCCCATGCTGGACGAACATTGGATCGGCTTGCTGCCGCGCCATGTGCTGACCGGCTTTCGCTCCACCGCTTTCGGCGGCCTCGTCGACGCCGGAGTTGCGGTGGCCTGGTTGCACAAGGCGGCCGCCTTCACCAAGCGTAGTTTTCTCGGCCGATCGTGGATCAACGTCTCGACGTTCGATCTGACTTCGGACGAAGCGCTGCGCAATCCGCTCGCCGCACATCTCCTCGACGCGTTGGCGCGAAGCTGATTTCGCTTTGCGACTTCATCGAGCCAATGTGAGGCGCGCCGGGTCCGGGACGGAGATCTGGGGTCGGCGAGCGCGCGAAGCGAGATCGCGACCAGATAGCGGCCAATCAGGTTGCTGAGAAAAGCGATCGTTCCAGACACGATGGCGCTTTGTTCGCCATCCGCTCGAGGCGAGTCTGCAAACAGATAGGCGCCGTTTCCGCGCAAAGGAGAGCTTGACGACTGGTCCCAAGTCCAGGGTCCCTTCAGTCTCGTCCCAAAAGCCGGAGCGCCTCCAAGAATGCCAGGGTGATGTGATAGAGCGAACTCGCCGGAACCTTGTCGGCGATCCCAACGCCTTGCGCATCGAAGTGATCCATCCAGGTCCCCGGCGCCGGGCCCGCGGCGAAGAAACGATCGAACAGGGCTTGCACGATGAGTCCCACGCGCTCGGCAGCAGGTTCTCCCAGAAATTCACCGCCCGCGAGCGTGGCTTTTATCGCCTCGGTCTGCGGCCACAGGCGGTGACTTGCGGCCAGAACCGCGCCGTCGACGTCGACCTGATCGACGGTGAGTCCCGAAACAGGATCAAAACCGTGCTCGAGGCCGGAAGCGATCAGCCGTCGCATCAAGGGCAATCGCGGTTTTCCCGACAACCGGCCGTTATGGCCGATGATCCAGGCCCATTCGAACTGATGACCGGGTTCGACGAGGCGTCCGCGCGGATCGCCGACGGGAGTCCAGTCGTCGTTGAAATATTCGCGCACCGCCCCAGAACGGGAATCGACGAAGCGCGACTCGAACAGGACGAGGATCTCCTCGGCGCGCTCGCGGAACCGATCCTCCTTGGAGATTTCGAGCCACGCGTTCAACGCCTCCACTAGATGCATGTGCGGGTTTTGCAGGCGGGGAACGGAGCGGAAATTGTCATGGTGGTATCCGCCGTTCGGGCTACGGGCCGTGGCGTCGAGATAATCGAGAGTTTGATGCGCGATGACGCGGTAACGTTCGTCGCCCAGAATGCGATACGCCCAGGCGAGCGCAAACAGGACGAAGGCGACATCATAAAGATCGTAACTCGGGTCGATCACCGCGCCCTCGCGGGTGATCCTGCTCGCCCAACCGCGCTCGGGTCCGAGCCACGCCGATGCAATCAGGAATTCGACCGCGCGACGCACGAGATCCCGGCCCGCAACGAGGCCGAGTTCGCTGGCGTGGCTGAAGACATAGATCTGGCGGGCCTGAACCCGGGTGCGCGTAAAACCAGGGTCGACCGGCCGGCCGGCCAGATCGAGGTGCTCGACGAAGCAACCGTTGGGGTAAGCGCCCACTTTGCTCCAAAACGGCAGCGCCTCATCGACCAGGAAAGCGCGGACCGTGTCGACGAAGTTCGGACGCGGAGCCAAACCACTCATCCACGAGTTCCAGACAGGGATTGCCGGTCGCCCATGGCTGTCATTCGCGGACCAGTCGGCTCAGAGCCACATCGGCGAACTCGGCCAGATTGCCGCCGGCGAATAAGAGGCCGTCGATTCCGGCGCGACGGGCGGCCTGTAAGTCGCTTTCCTTGTCGCCAATCAGCAGGCTGTTCGCCTTGTCCACCGGCCAGTCGGCCATGGCGCGCAGAATCATTCCCGGATTCGGCTTGCGATCTGGAGGATCCGGGTGGCGCCATTCGTCGAGGGTCGCCTCGGGGTGGTGCGGGCTCACGCAAAATGCATCGATATGAGCCCCGTGGCGAGCGAGTTCCTGCTGCATGGCGGCGTGGAAGGCGTCGACGTCGGCGGTCCCATAATAGCCTCGCGCGACGCCGGCCTGATTGCTGACGACTATTGCCAGCGCGCCGAGGTCGTTGACCCGGCGCACGGTCTCGACGGCCCCGTCGATCCAGCGCAGATCTTTAGTTTTGTGCGTATATCCGACGTCGTGGTTGAGCACGCCATCGCGGTCGAAAAACACGGTTGGCCGGGCCCGACGCTTCGGCAACTCGTCCCGCGCTTGCCGCAAAGTGTCGGGCAAGCCGATGTCGATGAAATAGCCCGCGAATTCACGTCCGATCAGGCGCCCGTCCGACGCCAGTCGCGGATGGACGTCCATTTCGATCGAACAGGGCAAGCGTTCGACGTAGTCGAGTATCTCGCGCCGGAACAAGCCGACACCGGCGTTGATGCAGCCGGCCGCGCCGGACAAAGCGGCCGACTTCTCGTGAAAAGCGACGATCCGTTCGTCTTCGAGTCTTACCGAACCATAGCGGGCGGGATCGGGAACACGCCGCAGGGCGAGCGCGGCAAGCGCGCGATCCGATTGGGCAAGCACGGGGTCCAAGCCACGCAAGTTGATGTCGAAGATCGTGTCGCCGTTGAGGAACAGGAACTCTGGCGCCAGCCGTTCCCCAAGATGGCGCAACGCTCCGCCGGTGCCGGCCGGCTCCGGCTCGACGATCACGCTGACGCGAGCGCCGCGCAAACGCCGACTGTCGTACCGGTCGACGAATTGTTCGCCCAGATGACCGGCCATCAGCACGATGTCATCGTAACCATGGCGCGCGACGTTGAACAAAACCTCGTCGAGGAAGACCGTGTCGCCATCGATGGGCAACAGCGGCTTGGGGGTCGTACGCGCGAGGTCGCCGAGCCGTGTTCCCTTGCCGCCGACGAGTATGACGGCTTGACGCGCGCTCAATCCGGCACACGCGGGCTGGTCAATTGTTGGCGCCAGGAACTGACCGGCTCCTGCGTGAAGCCGACCGGCAGCATTTGCCGTCCTGCCTTCGACAACGCCTCGCCTACGCGATGGCGCTCTGAAGGATTGGCTATGATGAGCAGAAATCCGCCGCCGCCCGCTCCCGACGCCTTGCCCGCGAGTCCGCCATTGCTCATCGCGATTTCGAGGATGGTCTCGATCTCGTCGGTCGAAACCGAGGCGGACGTCGCTTTTTTGGCCAGCCAGCCGCGACGCATGATTCCCGCGATATCGTTGAGCCGCCCCGTCAATATCGCCTCTTTCATTTGAACAGCTTCCTGCTTCAACGCCAACGTCGCTTCGATCGAACTTTCGATCCTTTCGACGACTTGCGCTTGCTGGTTCTCGATGACCTTGGCGGAGCTGCGCGACTGGCCGGAGAAACACAATACCAGCGACGCTTCCAGCTCGAGCACCGTTGACCGATTGACGCGCAGCGGATTGATGATGACGCGTCCCGCGTCGTAGAATTCCATGAAATTGAAGCCGCCGAACGCGGCCGCGTATTGGTCTTGTTTGCCGCCGGCAAGGCGAAGATCGATACGCTCGATCTCGAACGCGAGGCGGGCGATATCGTATTCCCCGAGCGGCACGCCCAGATAATGGCAATAAGCGCTGATCAGCGCCACCGTAAGCGCCGAAGAGCCGCCCAAACCCGAGCCCGAGGGTACATCCACCGTGGTGCGCACCTTCACGGCCAAAGGTTCGCCACGATTGTATTGCCGCACAATTCGATTGTAGACGCCGCAGTGCAGCAAGGTCGCGGGGTCGAGCGGAACAGTCGCGGTCAGTTTGTGATGAAAGCGGGCGCCGAGTTCCGCCGCTTCGAACACGATATCGCCCGCAGGATTGGGCTCCAGGTGCGCGTAAGCGTAGAGGGCAACCGTCGCGTTCATCACGCAACCGCCGTATTCGTCGCAGAACGGTGACAGATCCGTGCCGCCCCCCGCGAGACCAAGGCGCAACGGCGCACGCGAGCGTACGCCCTGGAGTTGGATCATAAGGCACCCGTGACTCAGAACGGAAGATTTGATTTGGGGCTTCTTTTCAATCGGTACGGGGGCCCGTTGTCAACACGCGCAATGGCCCGCTCCCCGAGCGTGCGTCTTGGGTTGCTTGGGGGGACGCCTCGTAGGGCTTAAGCGATCGAGCCCGTCGCCACACGGCCTCGCGCCGACCGCAACTCTTGGTCTACCCCGCCCCGCATATCACGGAAACGTCGAGGCCCTTCGCACGCGTCGAAAAAACAATCACATCAAAGCAGCGTTTGGTGGAGCCAGACGGAATCGAACCGACGACCTCTTCAATGCCATTGAAGCGCTCTCCCAACTGAGCTATGGCCCCAGATTTACGCTTAGTCTTTGATTTCTAAAGCCTCCGGTTGGGACCAGAGGCTGCCGTGGCGGGGTCTATAACCGCAAATGCGATCGGACCACAAGGGCCCTTTCGCGTTTTTTTGGCTCCAGGCCGATCAACCCTCTTCGTCGGGCGCGATTTCGCCGTCGATGAGCGCGCTGACGTCGTCTTCGTCCTCTTCCTCTTCCTGGAGGAACGCGTCGTCTTCCGGGCCCTCGTCATCGACGTCGATGTCGTCGACGACGACATCCGCGGCCTTCTCTTCGCTGGCTTCCACTTCGTCAAGCGAGACGAGTTCGACGCCCACGGGCGCCGGCGATTCGTCGTCGCTCTCTTCGTCCTTGGCGCTGGCGCGTTCCGCTCTGACGACCGCGCCTTGGAAGACCGTCCCGCATTTCGGGCAGACGATCGGGTCCCTGTTCAAGTCGAAGAACTTAGTGCCGCAGGACTGGCATTGGCGTTTTGCCCCGAGCTCTGGTTTGGCCACGTTTTCCGTTTCCCTGCTGGATGGGTGCCTAGAATCGGGGCTTCGGTTAGTCGGCGCAAGCGGCGGAGTCAATTGCTTCGCTAGACGCAAGTCGACAGGCCGCTGTTTCGCCGCTAAGGAGCCCGCGCCTCCCATCGACGCCGACCCACCCCCGCGAGCTTCCATGTCCGAACCCGCACCGCATCTGGCCCAACCGCTGACCGCGCGCCGCGCGGGCGCGCTTCATGGCCGCGCGCGACCGCCCGGCGACAAGTCGATTTCCCACCGCGCGTTCCTGTTCGGCCTGCTCACGCGTGGGCGAACCGACATCGACGGCCTGCTGGAGGGCGAGGACGTCTTGCGCACCGGCGAGGCTTGCAAGGCGCTCGGCGCGACCCTCGAGCGGCTCGCGCCGGGGCGCTGGAATGTGCACGGGCTCGGCATCGGCTCGCTGCTCGCGCCCCGCGGCGTGCTCGATTTCGGCAATGCCGGCACCGGCTCGCGCCTGATGATGGGGGTCGTCGGCGGCCATGCCATCACCGCGACGTTCGACGGCGACGCCTCGCTGCGCAAGCGGCCGATGCGGCGCATCCTCGATCCGCTGAAACTCATGGGCGCGCAAGTGCTGGCGGAGGCCGAGGGCGGCCGCTGCCCGATCACGCTCAAAGGCGCCGACGAGGCCGCGCCGATCGTCTACCGCACCCCCGTCGCCTCGGCGCAGATCAAGTCGGCGGTGCTGCTCGCTGGGCTCAACGCGCGCGGCGCGACGACCGTCATCGAGGCCGAGGCCTCCCGCGACCACACCGAAAAGATGCTCGCCCATTTCGGCGCCGAAGTCCGCGTCGAGATCGAGGGCGAAGGGCGGCGAATCACCTTGCAGGGTCGCCCCGAATTGCGCCCCAATCCGGTGGTCGTGCCCGCAGACCCCTCCTCCGCTGCGTTCCCGATCGTCGCCGCGCTGATCATTCCGGGCTCGGACATCGTGGTCGAAGGGGTGATGAC
>Ga0302279_10007540_pt1 | contig 11097 bp, 10 predicted proteins | sample III_Bog_N3_3_FD_194541 | JGI IMG/M metagenome (GOLD analysis project Ga0302279, IMG submission 194541) | Peat permafrost microbial communities from Stordalen Mire near Abisko, Sweden - III_Bog_N3_3 | ecosystem: Environmental > Terrestrial > Soil > Wetlands > Peat | place: Sweden: Abisko...
GCCGGACGGCGCGGCGCGAGGAATCGAGCTAGCGTAGGCGGGTGCACCCGTCGCCGTCCCTCGTCCAGAAGCCGTCGCGCGACTCCGTCGAGCGCGCCAAGATCGAGCTCGAGCGCGCGCTCGGCCCCTCGAAGGTGATGACGGGGGACGCGTGCGCCAGCTACGCGAGCGACGAGAGCGGCGTCCCGGGCACGCCGCCGGACGCCGTCGTGCTCGCCGAGACGCGCGAGGACGTGGCCGCCGCGCTCCAGGTTGCCGAGCGGTGCCTCGTGCCCATCGTGCCTCGCGCGGGAGGCACGGGCCGGACGGGCGGGGCCGTGTGCGTCGCGGGGGGCATCGTCCTGGCGACGCACACGCTCTCGCGGATCAAGGAGATCGACCGGAAGGACCTCGTCGCCGTCGTCGAGCCCGGCGTCGTCACGGGCGCCCTCCACGCCGCGTGCGAGAAGGAGGGCCTGTTCTACCCGCCCGACCCCAACTCGCTCGACAGCTGCATGATCGGCGGCAACGTCGCCGAGAACGCGGGCGGCCCGCGCGCGTTCAAGTACGGCGTCACGCGCGAGTACGTGCTCGGTCTCGAGGCGTGCCTCGTCGGGGGGCGCACGCTCCGCACGGGCAAGCGCACCGTCAAGGGCGTCACGGGCTACGACGTGACCGCGCTGCTCGTCGGGAGCGAGGGCACGCTGGGCGTCTTCACGGAGGTGACGCTGAGGCTCGTGCACAAGCCGCCCGAGATCGCGACGATCCTGGCCCTCTTCGCGGACGTGCACACGTGCGGCGCGAAGGTCGCCGAGATCATCGAGTCCGGCCTCGTGCCCCGGTGCCTGGAGCTCCTCGACAGGCGCACGCTCGACGCCGTCCGCTCGCAGGTGAGCATCGACCCGCGCGCGGGAGCGCTTCTGCTCATCGAGGTCGACGGAGACGGCGCCTCCATCGAGCGTCAGATCGCCGTGCTGGGCGAGCTGCTCTCGAAGGGGCCTGGCGTCGTCGACGTCGTCGCCGCGCAGGACGCCGCGCAGCGGGCTCGCCTGTGGGCGGCCCGCCGCGCGCTCTCCCCCGTGACGCGCAAGCTCGCCAGGCACAAGGTCTCGGAGGACGTGGTCGTCCCGCGCTCGCGGGTGCCCGACCTCCTCCTCCGCGTCGAGCGCATCGGCGAGGAGACGGGCGTGCGTCACCTCACGTACGGTCACGCCGGGGACGGCAACCTGCACGTGAACTTCCTCTGGGACGACGACGCCGAGCACCCCGCCGTCGAGCGCGCGACCCTGGCGCTGATGAAGGCGACCATCGAGCTCGGGGGCACGCTGAGCGGCGAGCACGGCATCGGCCTCACCAAGGCCGCGTTCCTCCCGCTCGAGCAGTCGCCCGACCTCATCGCGCTACAGCAGGACCTCAAGCGCGTGTTCGACCCGAAGGAGCTGCTGAACCCGGGCAAGATCTTCCCGAACCCGGGCCACAGGCAGTGCTGAGCGCGTGAGCTTCAGGGAGCGTCGAGCTGGCAGTTGACCTGCCCTGGGCTCGTGCTCGTGCAGAGGCTCGTCGGTCGGGCCTCGGTGCAGGCCGACACGGCGCAGGCGCAGTTGAGGGTACCGTTCAAGCACGCGGTCGGCGCCGGCTCGCACGTGTACGTGGGCGGCTGCGACGACGGTCCCCCGTCGGGATGGACGGCGCCGCCCACGATCTGGACGCTCACGCATACCTGGCTCGAGGTGCAGGCCGGCGTGCAGCCCGTGCTCGCGTCGGGGCCGCCGCCGCCGGCGTCGGCGATGCAGATGCCCGAGCACGCACCGGACGGGGTCACGCCGCCCGGGCATGTCCAGCTCGAGCCGGAGCAGGTGGCGGGCGTGCCGACCTCGCACCCCATCGCGTTGAAGCTGCAGCACTCGGGCGTGGGCCCTGCGCAGCCGGGCTGGATACAGCTCGTCCCGTTGCAGCCGGGGGCCGCAGCCGTGCCGCACATCCAGGCGCCGTTGGTGCACTGGGCTTGGCCCTCGGGATCCTGGCCGCAGCAGGTCGAGTCGTCGTTGCCGAAGCAGTTCGGGGCCTGACCGGCACACCCGCCAGCGGTGTCGGGCCCTCCGCTGTCCGTGGCAGCATCGGCACAGGTCGACGGGTCGGGGCAGCTCCACGAGCCGTTCGTGCAGGTCGGCACGTCACCCTGGCAGATGCAGTGCAGCGGCGGTGGATCGCCGCAAGCCGACGCGTCGGCTGAGCCTGTGTCCGGGCCTGTACCGGTGTCGCGGCCTCCACTGTCCTTGCCCGCGTCGGCACACGTCGACGGGTCTGGACAGCTCCAGGAGCCGTTCGTGCAAGTCGCGACGTCGCCCCCGCAGGTGCAGTGCAGCGGCGGCGGATCTCCGCAAGCGGCGCCGTCGGGCCCGCTGTCAGCGGCGGCGATGCCGACGGCGAAATTGGACGAGCTGCATCCCGCGAGCGGAGCGACGAGGGCGAGGGACAGAGCGAAGGCAGTCTGGATAAGAAGGGGTCGCATGCGAAGGTCTCCTGGTTGGGCCCTTTCCCCGGCCCTTTCCCCACCGAGTGGCCGCCGATCGGCCGGCCCGTCAAACAATCATCGGGACGTGCCGCCGCACGACGCTCGCACGCGTCCCGCGAGCAGCGACCGCGGGTGGTCCTGCAGGAACCGGGAAGCGCTCGCGCGTGCGTCGTCGATGCGGCCGAGCGCGCACAGGGCGTCGATGCGAGCCTCCGCCCGCTCCTCGCCGAGGGCGCCGTGCCCGAACCTCGCGTCCTCTGCGTCGAGCCCCGCGATCGCCCGCTCGGGCCGGCCGTCGCGAAGATCGGCGAGCGCCTCGCGGAGCCCGTGCGTCTCGGCTTCGAAGGCTGGATCCACAGGCGCCGGGAGGGGGGGAGGGTTGATGGCGGCGAGCGGAGCTGCCGTGGCAGCCGGCGTCGGCTTCGCGGCAGGGACAACGACGGCGGCCGGCGGCGGCGCGACGAGGGCCGGCCCCGTCGGCATGGCGACCGTGTCCAGCGGGGCAGCAGCGGTGGCAGGGCTGGCAGCGGCGACCGCCTGCTTCGGGGTCGCGGCCGTGACTGCCGCTCTGGCCCCGCCGGAGGCCCTGCCGGAGGCGTGGGCCGTCGCTGCGGCCTTGTCCGAGCCGTGGTCCGCCGTCGCCATGTAGCCGCCTGCGCCGATGCCTCCGACGACCATGACGACCGCGACGACCTTCGCCACGAGCGCGACGACCGAGCCCCCGGCGGCCGCGGTCGTGCTCGCTGCCGCCGTCGTCGAGGCGCCGGCCGTCACCACGACCGCAGCGCCGACCCGGGCGAGGATCGCGCCGCGCATCCGCGAGCGCTGGGCCGCGGTGGGCCCTTCGCCGTCGCCGGCCATGTCGATGAGCTCCCTTGCCTGCGGATCCAGCTCGCTCATCGCCGTGCTCCGTCCCGTTGCTCGCGCGCCCTGTGCCGGGCCAGCGCCGCGTTGAATGCCTCGCGCGCGAGGCGCAGGCGTGAGTAAACGGTGTTCACGTTGATCCCCAGGGCTTCGGCGATCTGCGGAGCTGGGAGCTGCTCGAGCTCGGCCAAGATGAAGACCTCCTTCTTCTCGTCATCGAGCCTGTCCAGAAGCTCCTGGAGGATGCGTATGGCCTGGGCCCGGGCGGCGGTTGCGTCAGGCGCGTCGCGCTCGTCCGTCGGCACGCGGTCGACGTCCGGGTCATCGGCGGCCCGAGGGTCCTTGCGCTGGAGGGTGCGGCGGTGGTCGTGGACGACGCGGCGGGCGATCTGGAAGAGCCAGGTGCGGATCGACGAGCGCCCCTCGAACTCCCCGAGCTTCTTGTGGACGACCACGAACACGTCCTGGGCCACGTCCTCGACGGCCGGGGGACGGACCCCGAGCCTTGCGACGATTCGCCATACATAATCAACGTTTGCGTCGTAGACCTCGTCGAACGTCAGCCCCGGCGCGCCCGCTCCGGTAGGTGGGCCCGCGACGAGCGCGGCCTCTCGGGCAGGAGCGGAGTCCACTTGCACAGAGGATAGCGGCCGGCCATCGCCCGATCCGTCAAAAAAAGTACACGTCGGCCCCGAGCGCGATGCGGCCCCAGCCGCCGAAGGGCGTGTACACGAGGGGCCCGCTGGCCCCCGTGGGCTCGTCGGTCACGAAGCGGGGGCGGTCGAAGGGTGCGAGGCCTTCGAGGTCGCCGCGAAGGGCGAAGCGCCGGGAGAGCCTCCAGCTCGCCGTGACCCCCACGCCGAGGGTGAACCACCCGGCGGAGGTGTCGAGGGGGGTCGCGACGTCGTAGCCGGAGGCCCACATGGCGTCGATCTCGGCGTCGGCGCAGGCGTAGACGGACAGGCCTCTCGGCGCGGCCGACCCCTGCGGCGGGACGAGGGCCGCGTAGCAGGCCCGCAAACCTCCCCCGGCGGCGTGCACCGCGGCGCCGCCGTCCGACGCGCTCGCGTGCTGCACGAGCCCTGCCTCCCCGTGTAGCTCCCCGCGAAGGCGGCCCCACGCGTAGCCCGCTGCGACCTCCCCGCTGACGTCGGGCGAAGGAAGCTCCCCGGCGGTCCCGAGGACCAGCGCACCCACGAAGAAGCGGGGTGACGAGGGGTTCCCCGCCGGGATGGCCGCTGGCTCGGCGACGGGCTTTGCCTGGGCGCGCCGTACGGGGATCTCCCGCCGCGGCGGAGGAGGCTCGAGCGGTGGCAGTGCATCGACGTGCGGAGCTTCGGTCGGTGGCGTCGCGTCCGCCGGCGGTGGGGTGGGTGCGGGCGAAGGCGTGGGCCCCGGCGGTACGGGCAGCGCTCTCTCCACGGCGAGGCCCGGCTTGATCCGCAGCGCGAGGACGAGCACCGTCGCCTCGGTGACGGCGGCGCACGACGTCGCATCGAGGTCCCGTTCGCCCCCGCCCTCGCCCAGCGTCGTGATGTGGATGTGCCACCACCCGTCTTTGCCCCGCGAGAGGACCGCGCGGGCCGACACGCGCGCGTGGTCTGGGCCGCCCCCCGGGTCCGGACCGACGAGCCGGGCGATCTCGGCGAGGACGGTGGCGCGCTTCGGGCACTCCGCAGGAGCGCTCCAGTCGAGGTCGAGCGGCAGTCCCGTATCGGCGCGCGCCCGCGCACCGGCCGTCACGCCCGCCGCGAGGACGAGGGGGACGATGGCCCGCTGGAGGCGCCGTTGCATCGAGCTGAGGCTCACACGAACCGCGGGGAACCGGAAGAAACTCCTGCGCGAGGCGCCTCAGTCCGCCAACGTGAGCGCGCGGGCCGCCCGGCATCGCTTGGCGTTCAGATCGACGCCCACCGCATCGAAGCCGAACGCGTTGGCCACGGCGAGCGCGGTCCCGAGCCCGCAGAAGGGGTCCACGACGGTGCGCGTCCGCGTCTCCTCGCGCAGGAAGCGGCAGGCCACCTTGCACGCGTTGACCCCCATCGATCGGATGGACGGCATCGCCCCGGCGTCGAGCACGTCCGGCCCCGGCTGCCTCGGCGTGTCACGCGGTCCGCGGGCGAAGCAGATCATGTGCGTGTAGCTCGCGCGCCCGAGGGCGATCGTCCCGGGAGGCTTGCGGCACACGATCTTGTGCCACACGGTGCTCGCCCCCGCGTCCTCCGCGGCCCGCATCACGAGGTAGCCCTTGTCGACCCAGGCGCCGCGGTGGCGAATGTCGCTCTGGTAGAAGATCGCCACCCCTTCGTCTGGCACCCACCGCAAGACCTGCCGCGCCGCGTCGATGAACCACACCCTCCACGCGTCGAACGCGAGGCCGACCTCCGAGACGTCGGGCAGGGAGGTGATCACGCTCGTCCCGGGGTCGGCCGGATGCGCGGCGAGCCACGCGAGCGCCTCTCCATGAACGACGACGCGGCTGGGCTCGGCGCGCGGGACGTCGGCCATCAAGGATCGAGCGGCAGGACCCACACGTCGGCGCCCGGCACGATGCCCAGGTGGCTCGCGGCCTCTTCGTCCAGCGTGACCTCGCCCGGCGCGTCCTCGCGCCATGCCGACCAGACGCTGCGGAAGTAGGGCGCCGACGGGAGCTCCACGGCCACCATGGCCCGCGCCTTCGACACCTCGGACGCGGGGCCGACCTTCGCGAGCCGCGTCTTGCGCGTCCGCTGCACGAGCGCGATCTCGTCCGTCGGCGCGGTGAAGTGCGGGCCCCCGTCGAACGGGTCGACGCGCTCGGCGTACCGGAAGCCGATGCGACGGAGCATCTTCTCGACCCCGCGCGTCTGCGTCCCGACCTTGCCGATGACGTCCTGCGCGTTCTTGGGGAGGAGCGTCGTGTAGATGGTCCCCTCGGGGAAGAGGCTCCGGATGAACTCCTTGTTCTTCTTGGAGAGCCGGTCTGCCTCCGCGTAGGTGAGCCCGGTGAAGTGCCGGCCGAGGGCGTCCCACAGGTGCGAGGTGCCGTCGGGCTCGAGGGGCGGGAGCAGCTCTGCCAGGACCTCGTCGCGGAACAGGTCCCGGTGCATCTTGATGAAGAGGAAGCGCACGTACGAGATGAAGAGCCCGAGCCTCTCGGGCACCTTGCGGTAGTCCGGCAGGAGGATGAGGCCGCCGATCTCGGTCGGCCCGTTGTACGAGTAGCCGATGGAGAGCGTCGTGTGCTTGAAGTGCCGGTCGAGCGTGGCCGAGTAGCGCTCCTCGTCGATGACGTCGAGGTAGATGTACGGAGCCTCGCGCCGGCCCAGCTGGCCGATGATCATCGACGTCCCGATGACGCGCTGCTGGCGGTTGTCGACGAGGACGAACACGTACTCGCGGCGCTTCGGGTCCTTGATGGCGCCGGTGAAGCTCTTGGACGCCTGGTCGAGGATGTGGCGGATCTCCTCCCGGTCGTCGGGAAGGTTCACCGTGTTCAGGTGATGGGCCACGCGGTGCAGCTGCTCCTCGTCGCTGGGGAGCGATCCGCGGATCTCGTAAGGCAGCATGGCTGGGGCAGCTTTACCACGGGGGCGGCGTGGTAGCCTCCGGGCGTGCGGGCGACCTTCGTTTCCTGGCTCTTCGTCGTGGCTCTTGGGGTCAACTTCGGCGCGCTCGGCTGCCGGCCGAAGCCCAAGGGGCGGATGACGGTCGCGGCCTCGGTCTTCCCCATCTACGATCTGGTCCGGCGCGTGGCCGGGCCCGACGCCGACGTGGTCCTCCTCCAGGAAGGCTCGGCCACGAACGCGGAGGCGGCGGGCCTTGCGCGGGTCGGGGTCATGGTGGGCCTCGGCCTCGACCCGTGGATGCAGAAGGCCCTCGAAGCGGCGGCGCCGGCAGGTAAGCCGCCGAAGATCCTCAAGGTCGGCGACCACGTGCCGACGCTCACGACGACGGGCAAGCCATTCGACGACGGGACCTCTGCGGCCGGCGGGTCGACCGTCGACCCGCACGTCTGGCTCGACCCGCAGCGAGCGTCCGTGATGACGAAGGCGATTGGCGAAGAGCTGGCGCGCGCCGACGCGACGCACGCGGCTGCGTACCGCCGGCGCGCCGATGAGCTGAGCGACGCCCTCGATTCGCTCGACAAGGAGGTGGAGACGCAGACGAGCGCCTGGAAGACGCGCGGGTTCGCAACGCGCGAGCCGGACTACGGGTACTTTGCCGATCGGTACCACCTCCACGCTGCGCCGGCGGCACCCGCAGCCCCGGGCGCCGTGCCGACGGTCACGCTCGATGCGGTCGGGGGAGGCCCGGATCTGGACAGCTACGAGAAGCTCATCCGACACGACGTCGGCGTCCTGGCGGCAGCGCTCCGCTAACGGATGCTTATGGTGGGCCGCACAGGTCGGTTGACCGCCTTGGCGCGAGTGTGGGGCTGTCCCACCCTCGTTCGCCGTGAAAGGTGGATGAAGGGGGGCAGATGAAGCGTCGCGATGCTAGCCTCTTCAAGTTCCCCGTGGCACGAGTGTCGCAGCATTCGGGCATGTTCCTCCGATGACGCGTGACGCAAACACACCGCTAGTTTTATGGATTTGCGCCGCGATCTGCGCGCACTACATGTTCGCCGAAGGCGGGGACACGGTTGCGAAGATCCATGACGACCGCGTAGCCATCGCCGAGCTCGGCGAGCACGTCCGTGAGCGCGTTCGGTTCAGCGAGCAGACGTTCGAGGTGTCGTCGCTGGACGCGCCGACGCCCGCCCTCGCGGAGCCTCCGCCCCCACCGCCCGAAGCCCCGCCTCCCGCCCCGAAGCCGACGGCGACCCCTGTCCCCTCCGTGAAGCCGCCGGCTCCCGTGGAGCCCCCGAAGCCGCCTGCGGTCAAGCCGCCGACCAAGATCGCCATCAAGGTCGTGCCGGAAGACCCTGCGAAGAAGCTGCTCGAGCCTCCCCCCCAGGCGGACAAGCGCATCGCCGTCCGCCAGCACGTGACGCCCAAGCAGGCGGACAACCCCAACGCGCGGTTCATCGGCGACGAGGCAAACCACGTCGACAAGGAGACCGTCGCGACCCAGACGGCCCACGATCAGGACGATCCGAACCCGACCCCTGGCGGTAACCACGCAGGCCCCACGACCAACATGGGCGACAGTGATCGCACCAAGATCGCCGACAGCGAGGAGCACGCGGGGGAGAAGAACCGCGGGCCCGGCGAGCGCGGCGCCGAGCTCGAGATCCAGCGCGACCCGATGCCTACGCGTCCGATGGGCCCGACCGCCATGAAGGGCCCGACGAACGCTCTGCCACCGCAGGGCGGCGGGGACGGACACCCCTCGGCCACGTCGCCCAATCCGCCGCCTGACCCGTCGACCCCGGGAGGTGCCGGGCCCGCTTCGCCGGACATCCAGCAAGGCGGGGACGGCTCGAGCTGGTCGTTCAACCCGATCCGCCCGGGAGCCGGGGCCGGCACGGCCGTGCAGCCGGGGCCGGGGCAGGGGAGCAAGCCGCCCCTCCAGCCGGGGACGACCAAATGGCTGGGCCTCGGCGGTCGCGCGGGCCCTGGGCAGGTCAACCTGAACCTGAACCAGACCGGGGTGCTGGCTTCGGTGGGCATGGACCAGCTGCGCAAGGAGCGCGAGGCCGACGGCGAGCGAAGGAAGAGCGAGCACCGCGGGTCGTGGACGGCGTCGAGCTTCGAGCGCTGGCGCAGCGCGATCGAGAACTACGTGTCGAGCGTCAAGGCGGGCAACCAGACCGCCCTCAACACGGCGGCGGTGCCCTTCGCCACCTACCTGAACGGGATGCACAACCGCATCCACCCCATCTTCGCGGACTCGTTCCTGTCGTCTCTGAGCTCGCTGGCGAAGGACAACCCGCTGAACGACCAGAAGCTCATCACGCGCCTCGAGATCGTCGTGACGCGCGATGGTCACCTCGTGAAGATGGGCGTCGTGAAGACCAGCGGCGTCACGGCGTTCGACGTCGCGGCGCTCGATTCCGTCCAGCGGGCGTCCCCGTTCGGTCCGGCGCCGACCGCCATCATCTCACCCGACGGCAACGTCTACCTCCACTGGGAGTTTCACCGGGATGAGGTGTACGCGTGCTCGACCATGAACGCGCGGCCCTTCATGCTCAACGTCGCCCCGAAGGCGCCCCCGGTAGACCCGAACCCCAACCCGAGCGTCCCCAACCCGAGAGGACCGACGAAGGAGCAGGGGGTCCCGGTCAACACGAACGAGATCCGCGAAGGCGCGCTACCTCAGCGGGTGAGCGGGCTCGAGCCGACTCGGTCGACGTGAGCACTCGCTGCGGCTAGCGTGTCCGCTGGCATGAGCGAGGTCGACTCCGCAGAAGAATCGAGGCCCGTGGAAGACGCCCCTCCTCAGGCTCTTCCTGGGCGCCCCGGCGTGCCGGCTCCCGCCGCCGCGGAACGCCGCTCGCCCGACCTCGGCGCGCCCGCGCTCCGTGCCTCGTGGTTTCTCCGCGCCACCGCCGTCGTCAGTGTCCTCGGGACCATCCTCGGCGTCATCGTCCTTCCCGGCGCGAAGGGCATCGCGGGAGACGCCGTCGTCGGGATCGTGAGCCGGGTCGCGTGGTCGTTCGGCTACATGATGCTGGGGCTCTCCTGCGTCGCCTGCGTCCTCGCGTGCTTCGAGCTCTCCCGCGCCGAGCGAATGAGCGTGGCGCCGCGGGTCATCGCCATCGGCGCCACCGGGGCCGTCCTTGCGTTCGCGGCGCCTGCGCTCGTCATTCACCTTCCCACGCCGGTGACGCTCGCCATGTCTTGCGGCACGGTGGTCGTCGTCTTCGCGGCCGCCTCCGTCACCCTGCGGGTCCAGCGCACGCGCGCCGTCGGGCTCATCGCGCTCGCGCTCGGGACCGCCGGGATGCTCCGCTTCTTCGCCTGGCAGGTGGCCACCTTCGCGGGCGACCACGCCAACACGCGCATGTACGCCGTCGGTCAGGGGATGGCGACGGCGGCCGTGGCCCTCGAGGCGCTCGGGCAGCTCATCGCCGCGGCCTGGCTGGGGACGCGCAGCCGCGTGGCGGGCCAGGGGCTGTCGTCGGCCGCCGTCGGCGCGGCCTTCGTCCTCACGTGGGGCGCGGCGCACGGCGGTGGCCCGACCGCGCCGGCGTGGCAGGCGGGCCTCCACACGGCGCTGGCGGGTGCGCCGGGGCTGCCCCCGCCGTTCGCGCTGGGCGCCCTCGCGACCTTCCTCGTGTCCGCGTCGATGCTCCTCGCGCTGGCGTCCGCGCTCCAGTCGCGTCAGGTCGTCGCGGTCGTCTGCGCGCTCTCGCTCACGCTGCTCGGGCGCGGCGCGTTCGACGTGCCGCTCCGCGCGCTCCCGGCGACGGCCGCCGCGCTGTGGCTGATGGTCGCGCTCGTGGACGACCGCGCCATGTGGAAGTCGCTCATCCAGCAGCGCGAGCAGCGCCTCGAAGAGGAGCGCCTCGCCCGCGGCGCGTGAGCCTCAGGGCGACGGCGCCATCTTGCCGTCTTCCCCCATCGTGAACGCCACCTTCGCGTCGGCGTGTTCCACCGTCACCTCGGCGCGCGCCGTCTCGGGTGGCGGAAACTTGAGGGACGAGGTGAAGGTCACGCCGATGCCCTCGTGCCACACGCGCACGTGGTAGTTGCCGGGCGGTACGTTCTCGAGGCGCGCGACGCCCGCGTGCGTCACGGCGAAGTAGGGGTGCTCGAAGAAATGGACGTAGCCCCACATCCACAGGTGGATGGGGCAGCTCACCCGGGCGTAGC
>Ga0302279_10007542_pt1 | contig 11094 bp, 13 predicted proteins | sample III_Bog_N3_3_FD_194541 | JGI IMG/M metagenome (GOLD analysis project Ga0302279, IMG submission 194541) | Peat permafrost microbial communities from Stordalen Mire near Abisko, Sweden - III_Bog_N3_3 | ecosystem: Environmental > Terrestrial > Soil > Wetlands > Peat | place: Sweden: Abisko...
CATCGATTCGCGCTCATCGGTCAGCGGCGCGGCGGCTTCCTCAGGTACGGCCACGCGTTCGCGTTCGGGACGGCGGCGCTTCTCACTTGTCATCGGGGCACGCGCGGGAGAGCTGGAAGCGGTCGATCTTGGCGCGGAGGCCGACGCGGGACAGGCCGAGTTCGTCGGCGACGCGGCTGATGTTGCCGGCGTGGCGGCGCAACGCGTCCTCGATCGCCGCGCGTTCCACCGCTTCGACGCGGTCTTTCAGGGTGCCGGACGTGGGGGCGGCCGATGCGGGGGGGCCGCCGGTGACGCTGGCGGACAGAAGGGTGGGCGGCAGCGGGCGGTCTTCGTCGCACAGCGTGACCATGCGCTGGATCTCGTTGGCGAGTTCGCGGACGTTGCCGGGCCAGTCATGGTCGGTCATTGCGGCCAGCGTGCCGGGCTCGAAACCCGCGACGCGGCGATTGAACTGGCGGTTCACGTCTTCCAGAATCCGGGCGGCGATGGGCGGAATATCCATGGGGCGGTCGCGCAGCGGGGGCAGGTGCACCGGGAATGCGGCGATCCGGTAATACAGGTCGCGGCGGAACCGGCCGGCGGCGACTTCGTCCAGCAGATCGCGGTTGGTGGCGGCGATGACGCGGACGTTGACCCGCCTGGGGCGCTGGGCGCCGAGCGGACGGATTTCGCCCTCCTGCAGGACGCGCAGCAGTTTGACCTGGAAAGCGGGGGAGGTTTCGCCGATCTCGTCGAGGAAGATGGTGCCGCCGTCGGCGACTTCGAACAGGCTGACACGGTCCTGGTAGGCGCCGGTGAAGGCGCCTTTTTTGCAGCCGAACAGCTCGCTTTCCAGCAGCGTGTCGGGCAGCGCGCCGCAGTTTTCCAGCACGAACGGCTTGTCGGCGCGGGCCGACCCGTAATGGATCGCCCGCGCCAGCAGTTCCTTGCCGGTGCCGGAGGCGCCCGAGATCAGCACCGAGATGTCGTATAGCGTGGCGCGGCGGGCGAGCGCGAGGACGTCGCGCAGCGGGCTGGTTCGGCTGTGCACGATGCGGTCGAAATCGTGCTGGCGGCGTTCGGTCTGGCGTTTGGTGTCGACCAGGGAGAGCAGCGCGGCGGGGGCGGGTTTCGAGTCCGCGATGCCGCCGCCGGCTTCGCGCTGCAGGCGGAACAGGTTGGCGGCGTCGCGCACCCGTTCCAGCATCAGGTCGGGGTGCCAGGGCTTGGTGATGTACTGGTAGATGCCGGCTTCGTTGACGCCGGCGATGATGTCCTCGGCGTCGGTGTAGCCGGAAATGATCATGCGCACCGGATCGGGAAACTGCTCACGCACGCGGGTGAGGAAGGCGACGCCGGTTTCGCCGGGCATGCGCTGATCGCACAGGATCACCTGCACCATTTCGGCGGCGAGAATGGCTTCGGCTTCGGCGGCGGAGCGGGCACCGAGCACCTCGAACTCATCGATCAGGACGCGGCGCAGGGTCTCCAGCGAGCGGATTTCGTCGTCGACCACCAGGACCGTCGCGGTCGCCGTCCCCTGGGCCATGTTCAGCAGATCCGCGGCAACTGCTCGCCCGAGAGCCAGTCGACGATGCGCCCGCCGCCGAACGCGGTCGTCATTTGCACGAAACGATGCTCGCAGGCGACGGCGCTGCCGATGATGGCGGCTTCGCGGCCCAGCGGATGGGCGCGCATGGCGGTGAGCAGGGCGGCGGCGCCGGCGGGGGCGACGACGGCCACCAGCTTGCCTTCGTTGGCGACGAACAGCGGGTCGAGGCCGAGCAGTTCGCAGGCAGCGGCGACCTGGGGTTTGACCGGGATCGTTGCTTCGTCGATGCGGAAGCCGACGCCGGACTGGTGCGCCAGTTCGTTCAGGGTGGCGGCGAGACCGCCGCGGGTGGGATCGCGCATCAGCTTCAAATGCGGGCCGGCGGCGGCGAGCATGGCGGCGACGAGGCCGTGCAGGGCGGCGCTGTCGGAGAGGATCGCGGTCTCGAAGGTGAGGTTTTCGCGGCGCGACATGATCGCCACGCCATGATCGCCGATCGATCCGGACAGCACCACCACATCCCCGGGTTCCGCCCGGTCGCCGGACAGTGCGAGGCCGTCCGGGAGGGCCCCGATGCCGGTGGTGGAGATGAACACGCCGTCGGCCTTGCCACGCTCGACCACCTTGGTGTCCCCGGTGACGACCGGGACGCCGGCTTCACGCGATGTGGCCCCCATCGAGTCGGCGATGCGCTTGAGGTCGGCGAACGGAAAGCCTTCCTCGATGATGAAGCTGGCTGAGAGGTACAGCGGCGTGGCGCCGCCCATCGCGAGGTCGTTGACGGTGCCGTGGACGGCGAGCGAGCCGATGTCACCGCCGGGGAAGAACAGCGGCGAGACGACGTAGGCGTCGGTGGTCATCACCATGCGGCGTCCGGCCGGCACCGGGAGGTTGGCCTGGTCGTTGCCCTGATCGAGAAACTCGTTGGCGAAGGCGTCGCGGAAAATGCCGGCGATCAGGTCCGCCATGGCGCGCCCGCCGGAGCCGTGGGTGAGGTCCACCCGGCCGTGCTTCATGTCGAGCTTGCGGCGGTAGGTTTTGGTCATGACGCCATCTGGACGGCGGCCTTGGTCTGATGCTCGCGGAACCGGCCGTAGGTCCAGTGGGCGGCGCAGGCGCCCTCGGAGGAGACCATGCAGGCGCCGGTTGGCGTTTCGGGGGTGCAGACGGTGCCGAACAATTTGCACTCGGCCGGCTTTTTCTGGCCGCGCAGGATGGCGCCGCATTCGCAGGCGGGATTGTCGTCGGCGTGAATGGTTGCGACCGAGAAGCGGCGTTCGGCGTCGAAGGCGGCGTAGGCGTCGCGCAGGCGCAGCGCGCTGGCCGGGACGACGCCGAGGCCGCGCCATTCGAAATTTTCGCGGATCTCAAAGATTTCATCACATAATTTCTGTGCCGTTACATTTCCGGCGGCCGTGACGGCGCGGATATACTGGTTTTCGACTTCGGCGCGCTGGTCATTGATCTGGCGGACCAGCATCAGGATGGCCTGCATGACATCCAGCGGCTCGAAACCGGCGATCACTACCGGCTTGCGGTAGGTTTCGGCGAATTCGCGGTATGGTTCCATGCCGATGATGGTGGACACGTGGGCGGGTCCGACGAAGCCGTCGATCGCGATGGGCGGCTCGTTTGGGGCGACGGGGGTTTCCAGGATGGCGCGCATCGCCACGGGGGTGAGCACGTGGTTGCAGAAGACGCTGAAATTGGTGAGGCCCTTGCTGACGGCCTGGCGGATCGCGACGGCGGTCGGCGGCGTGGTCGTTTCGAAGCCGATGGCGAAGAAGACGACGTCTCGCGCGGGTTCCGCCTCGGCGATGGCGACGGCGTCGAGCGAGGAATAGATCATGCGGATGTCGGCGCCGGCGGCTTTCGCCTTGAGCAGGCTCGCACCTTTGGAGCCTGGCACGCGCATCAGGTCACCGTAGGTGCACAGCGTGACGCCGGGCCGCTGCACCAGGCGGATCGCGTCATCGATGCGGCCGGTGGGCAGCACGCAGACCGGGCAGCCCGGCCCGTGGATCAGGCGCAGATTGGCCGGCAGCAGGTCCTCGATGCCGTAACGGGAGATCGCATGGGTGTGGCCGCCGCAGAATTCCATAAACGCGTAGGTGCGGTCGGGGTGGGCGACCGCTGCGATGGTGGCGGCGATCTGCCGGGCGAGCGCGCCGTCGCGGTATTCGTCAACGTATTTCATGCGCGGGCTTCCTGGAGGGACGCCGGTTCCGGCGGGGCGTTCAGGATGCCGGCCTCTTGGAGGAGGGCGAGCGTGATGGCGGCCTCTTTGGGGTCGATCCGAGCGAGGGCGTGGCCGACATGGACGATCACATAGTCGCCGGGCACGAGGTCTTCGACGAGCATGACGGAGATGGTCATCATGACGCCGTCAAGGCTGATTCTGGCTTTCTGGTCGGGCAGGATTTCGGTGACGAGAGCGGGAATGGCGAGACACATGGTTTCAGTCCCCTCTGGCAGGTGTCAGCCGGGCCATGACGGCCTGACCGAGCGAGAGTCCGCCGTCGTTGGGCGGCAGTTGGCGGGCGAGAATGGGGGTCAGGCCCGAGGCGGTGAGTGAGGCGGCGAGGCCCTCGGTCAGCACGCGGTTCATGGCGCAACCGCCGCCGATGCAAATGGTGGATATGCCGGACGCGGCGGCGCCGGCGAGGGCCATCTCGGTGAGGCCGGCAATCAGTGTGCCGTGGAATAGCTCCGCTCCGGATTGCGGATCGTGGCTGTCGAGAGCGGCGAGGAAAGGCGCGAAGGAGAGGCGGTTGCCATCCCAGGTCCAGCCGTTTGGCGTGGTCCGAGGGGTGCGGACCAGCGCTTCCAGTTCCATCGCGGCCTGGCCCTCATAGGCCTGCACGGTGCGCACGCCGAGCAGGGCGGCGACGGCATCGAACAGGCGGCCGAGAGATGAGGTGACGATCGGCTGGGGGCCGCTGGCGAGGCGCGCTGCGAGGGGGCCGGCGAGCGGATGGGTGGGGAAGCGGGCGGCGGCGGTGGCACCCTGGCCGATCGCGTGCAGTGCCGCGACTCCCATGCGCCAGGGTTCGCGCGCGGCCCGGTCGCCGCCGGGCAGCGGCAGCGTGGCGAGGTGGCCGAGGGCGCGCCATCCGGCGCCGTCAACACGCAGCATTTCGCCGCCCCAGGCCTCGCCGTTGGGGCCAAGCCCGTGACCGTCGAGGGCGAGGCCGAGGACCGGGCCGGTCAGGCGGTGTTCGGCCGCGATTGCGGCGATGTGGGCGGCGTGGTGCTGCACGCGGATGACCGGCAGACCGAACCGATCGGCCAACTGAGAGGAGCGGTAGTCCGGGTGCAGGTCGCAGACGACGCGGTCGGGGCGGACGTCGAGGATGGACAGCAGGTGGTCGATGGTTTCGGTCCAGAAGCGGACGGTCTCGGCGGTGTCGAGGTCGCCGATGTGCTGCGAGACGAACGCCTCGCGGCCGCGGGTGACGGTGACGGTGGATTTCAGATGGGCACCGAGGGCGAGAACGGCGGGTCCGTCCTCGGCCAGTTCGATCGGGTCCGGCACCCCACCGCGGGCGCGGCGCAGGTAGGATGGCGCGCCGGCGATCACCTGCATGACGCTGTCATCCGCCCTGATGACGATCGGCCGGTCATGGGTGACAATGAGGTCGGCGATGCCGTGGAGCCGGCGTTCGGCGTCGGCGTCGTCCACCACCAGGGGTTCGCCGCCGGGATTGGCGGAGGTGGCGACAAGGGCGAACGGTGAAGCGGCGCCGCCCGCGCGTTCGGCGAACAGCAGATGGTGCAGCGGGGTGTAGGCCAGGATCATGCCTAGTCGGGCCAGGCCGGGCGAAACCGAGGCGGCGAGCGCGCCGGGGATTGCATCCATCAGGACGATGGGGCTGGCGGACGAGGCGGCCAAAGCGGCTTCGACGGCGGTTGGCCGGACGATGGCGTCGAGCGAGGCGAGGTTGGCGACCATCACGGCGAAGGGTTTGGCCTCGCGACCCTTGCGCTGGCGCAATGCGGCGACCGCAGGTTCGTTGCGCGCGTCGCACATCAGGTGGAAGCCGCCGATGCCCTTCAGAGCGACGATCCCGCCGCCGCGCACGGTCTCGGCGATCAGCTTGATCGGGTGGCTCAGCCGCGGGCCGCAGGCGGGGCAGGCGATCGGTTCGGCATGGAAGCGACGGTTCGCCGGGTCGGCGTAGTCGGCGGCGCAGGCGGGGCACATCGGGAAGCCGGCCATCGAGGTCTGCGGCCGGTCGTAAGGCAGACGGCGGGTGATGGTGTAGCGCGGGCCGCAATGGGTGCAGTTGACGAACGGGTAGTGGAAGAAGCGGCTGGCCGGGTCGAACAGCTCCCGCAGACAGTCCGCACAGGTGGCGGCGTCGGCGACGATGCGGGTGGTGACGGTCCCGCCGGTGCTCTGGCGGATCACGAAGCCGGCGCCGCCGGTTTGCGGCACTGTCTCGACGCCGAGGTGGTCGATACTGGCGAGCGGCGGTCGTTCGGCGGTCAGACGCGTCAGAAAATCGGCGGTGCGGCTGCCCTCGACCTCGATCGTCACGCCGTCGGCGCCATTGCTGACGAAGCCGGACAGGCCGCACTGGGTGGCCAGCCGATGCACGAAGGGGCGCATGCCGACACCCTGCACGGCGCCGCTGAGGCGGACCCGGATTCGTTCGGCGGCAACAGCAAGGGTCGGGGTGCCGGCCATGCGTCAGGCGGTGCTGGCGCGCGCGGCGGCGGCGCGGGCCTCGATCCAGGCGTAGAAGGCGGCGAGGCTGGCGCCGGTTTTGGCCGAAACCGTAAGGATTTGCAGCCGCGGATTGACCCGCAGCGCGGCGGCCATGCAGGCGCCGACATCGAAGTCGAGATGCGGCAGCAGGTCGGCCTTGTTCAGCAGCATCAGGTCGGCCGCGGCGAACATATCGGGGTATTTCAGCGGCTTGTCCTCGCCTTCGGTGACCGACAGGACGACGACTTTGTGCGCTTCGCCGAGGTCGAAGCCGGCGGGGCAAACGAGGTTGCCGACATTCTCGATGAACAGCAGACCGTTTGGTTCGAGCGGCAGGGCGTCGAGGGCGTGGCCGATCATGTGGGCGTCGAGGTGGCAGCCTTTGCCGGTATTGACCTGGATCGCCTTGACGCCGGTGGCGCGGATGCGTTCGGCGTCGTTGGAAGTCTGCTGGTCGCCCTCGATCACGGCGATCGGGAAGCGCTGCTTGAGGTCCTGGATGGTGCGGCACAGCAGCGTGGTTTTACCGGAGCCGGGGCTGGAGACGAAATTCAACGCGAAGGTGCCGGTGCGGGCGAAGCGGCGGCGGTTTTCGTGCGCGTACGCGTCGTTTTTCGACAGGATGTCACGCTCGATGCGGATGATACGTTCCTGGGTGAGACCCGGCGCGTGCAGCCCGGCGGCGCCCGCCCCGGCATCCACCAGGCCTTCGCTCAGGTGCAGGTGATCGTGATCGTGGGTGTGATCGTGATCGGGGTGGTGGTGGTGGTGGTCGTGGGCGTGATCGTGGTGATGATCGTGCTCGTCGTGATGATGGTGGTGGTGGTCGCCTGACACGGAGGCGCCCTCCTGGGTGGACGTGCCGCAGCCGCAGACGGTACACATCACTCAACCTCCAGTTCGCGAACCCTGAGTTCGTCGCCAGCCGTCATCTGCACGTGGCTCTTGCCGCAGTCCGGACATGCGCCGAACCGTTCCGTCAATGGCACCGTCTTGCCGCAGTCCAGGCACCAGCCAGCACCTGGGATGCGTTCGATATCCAGCCTGGCGCCCTCGGCGATGGTGCCGCGACTGACCGCGTCGAAGCAGAACAGCATCGCTTCCGGCTCGACATGACCGAGCACGCCGATTTCCAGGGTGATCGATTTGACCTTGAGGAAGGGCTGTTTGCGGGCCTCATCCTCGACGAGTCCGACCACGCCGGCGCAGAGCGACATCTCATGCATCGCTTTGCTCTTCAACCGCAACCCGAAACGCAACGCACGGATCGAACGCTGCCGCTCGGTTTGTGATCTCGGTTTGGGGGCTGTCGCCGCAGCGCAGGCCGATCAATGACCGGGCGAACGGGCCGTCGGCGGCAAAATTCCACTCGGTCGGGGCGAGAACGCGTGCGTGCCGCAGTTCTCCTGCGTGGTTTACGGTCAGGCGATAAAACAGCCGTCCGCGCGGCGTTTCCACCGCTGCATAAGCGGTGCGATCACCGAGCGGAGCGGCGACGATCCAGCCTGGCGGGGGGGTGAGGAGGGGTTGCGCGGCGTGGCGGACGAGCAGGCGGCACGCCTCCTGGATTTCGAGTAATCGGGCGGCGGTGGCGGCGGCGGGATCGGCGGCGGACCAGGCGTGGCGGGCGGCTGGTCCGGTTTCCGGGCAGCGTCCGGGCAGGTGCGGCGAGCGGACGAAATCGGGGCTTTCAGCCAGGGCGGTCACCACGGCAGCATCGTCTTGGGTGCGCAGAGAATCGACGGGGACCGGGTGGGTTGGGGGTAATGCTCCCTGGCGCGCGGCCCATCCGCTCGCGTTGTCCACGCCCAGGGCGTGCAGCGCGTGGGCGATGCGAGCGGCGTGGTTCGCGGTGACCTCAGCGTGCCGGGCCACGTGCTGTCCGATGACAATCGCCTCACGGGCGGCGGCGATGTCGGCTTCCTGCGGCGGGGCCGTCACGGTGCCGGCGGTGAACAAGCCGCGCACATGTTCGGCGAGGCGCTCGCCGGCGAGGCGGACGATCCAGGCGGCGGCATCGGCGTCGGATAGCGGTTCGCCGGTCGCAGCGGCGGCGGCGAAATGGACCGCGGCGGCGTGCGACTGTCCGCAGAGACCGTGCAATGCGGCGACTGAAGCGGCGGCCGCGGCGACCGGCCGGCCGAGCATGGTCGAGAGCAGCGAAACCGGGCGATCGGAGGCGATGGTGATGCGGCGCACGCAACCTGCCTCGAGGACGGCGGTGATGGTGATCTCACCGGCGATGCCGGACTGCGTCACGGAGGCGGCTTTCGCGCGCCCAGGCCGAACAGCAGGTTGCGCCGGCTGGCTGACGTGGCGGTGGACGGCGCTGTTTCGTCAGGCGCTTGGAACAACGTGTCGAGCGCGGCTTCGGCGACGGCCTGGGTGACGGCGGGGTCGTTGAATTCGTCCATCGGCGAGAACAGCGAGGCGGCGGCGAACCGGCCGAATCCGTCCAGATCGGCGACAGTCGCATCGACGGTGCCGCCGGGCAGCGCAACGGCGGTGGCGGCGCCCGGCGGCGGCAGAGGCTGTGTTGCGTCGGGGATCGCCACGACATTCATGAACCAGGGGGTGACGACGACGCCGACGGTCCACGGCCCGTGGCGGCGGAATGCGGTGGTTTGCACTTCGAGGGCCGGGTTGCAGATCGGCAGGCCGCTCATGCGCGGCGCGACGGCCCGCCACAGCGTCGCCAGAACGGCGGCGGGATCGTCTGTCACGGAGGTCGGGGCGTCATGCGTCATCGGCGAGCTTCAGGAAACGCAGGCGCGGCGCATCGCAATTGGGGCAACACCATTCGTCGGGCAAATCCTCGAACGCGGTGCCGGGCGGGGTCTGCCACACCGTATCGCCCTGGGCCGGGTCGTACACCTCCCAGCAGACGCCACATTCGAAGCGGGACAGCGGTGCGCCGGCTTCGGTCACTGGAAATAGGCCTCCTCGATTTCGCGCAGGCGCTCGGCGGAATCACGAAAATCCTCTTCGGCCGCGCAGGCGACGATCGGCACTTCGCCGATTTCCAGGGTATCGAGCAGGATCGTGTCCATCGCATTGAAGAACTGCACCGACCACACGTCGTGGATCGCGGTCGCCTGGATGCGGCAGGTGCCGTAGCCGCGGGAGACGATGCGCACCGGCCCGGTGCCGAGGGAGGTTTGCAGGAACTCGATGTCCTGGTCGGTCATCGGCAGCAGGGTCAGGGAGATCGTGTGGGTGGCGGCGCCGGGCTCGCGTAGGCGCACGCGGTCGCGGATTTCGGCCAGCACCGGCATCACGTTCATGGCGCCGTCGGGCGGCTGGTTGATCGTGATTTCCGGCAGTGTCATCGCCGCCGCTCGGCGGATCACCTGCGGGATGGCGGATACCTCGGCGTAGTCGGCGATCAGACGACCTTCGGCGTCGGTGAAGCGGACGCGCCAGAGGCCGGCCAGGACGCTTTCCTGCACCTGGGCGGTGACGCCATCCGGCAGGGCGGCGACGGCGGCGACTTCACCCTCGCCGAAGACCTCACCGACCAGGGCGATCTCCTCGGCACCGTAGCCGCCGAGATCGAACAGGATGCCGGGGGCTGATGCGGTCTGTCGCTCCAGCGCGTCAACCAAAGCGGGTAGCAGGGCGGCGACACGCGGGCAGCGGGCGATCATCGCCTCGGCGCCGGTGGTGGCGAGGAAGGCCAGCGCGCCGGTGCCGGTGGTGCCTTGTTTGCGGATTTCCGCCCCGTCGGTGCCGATCGGCAGGATGGCGATGGGGGTGTCGGCGCCCTCGGGCGCGATCCAGAACCCGGCCTTCATGCGTCGTTCCTGCTGCTGGTGTGGGTGATGCGGACGCGCGGGGCGATTGCGGCGGCCAGCGGCGGGGCGGCGGGATCGAGCAACGCCTGGATGGTGGCGACGTAATCCGACCAGTCGCGAATGCGCGGCATCACGCCAAGCGGCGTTGCGCCGTTGGTCATGACGAGGCTGGGAAACACCTGGACATGGAAGCGGGCTTTCAGCGCGTCCTCGGCGGAGCGGGCGACCACGGCGGCGCGCAGCCTTGGGGCGAAGGTGGCGAGCAGTTCCGGCAGCACGACGGCGACGTCCGGGGTTTCGGTGCGCTGGGCGGGATCGCCGGTGAAGAACAGCAGCGCATGCGGTGGTTCGCCAGGTGCGGGCGCGAGGAACGTATCCACGGTCGCGGCATCGACGGTGGGCAGACCGTATCTGGTGGCGAGGGCCGCGATCAGCGCAGACATCGGGGTGGGTTCTCCTTGCTTGCGGCGTCAGGCACGCAGATGCGCGGGCAGTTCGGGTTCGCGGTCGATCAGGTCCTGGAACAGGTGGTCGAAGGCCTGCCCGTTCATGGCGGCCGCGAGGCCCTGGAGGGCGCGGTCGATCTGATCGGCCTCCTCCGCATCCAGGACCCGTACGGCGGTGTCGATGTGCACCAGGACCCGCGTGCCGGTGGGCTGAAAGCCGACCAGCATCATCGAAACCCGGCGTGTCTCATCGCCACGGGTGCAGAGGGCGGAGAAGTCACCGGATTCGGTGACGGTCATCGGGATGCCGAGGCACATATCGGGATCAGCGCTGGAAAAGGCGGCGGAACGGCTGGGTCATCGGATACGTCCTGGTGGGTGAGACGCCAAGCGCCGTATTTCCGGGAATGCGGGGCGACTGGTCATTGATCCGGATCATGTGCGCGGGCAATGAGGGGATGTTCGTAGGCGGCATGGCTGATGTTGGCGGTAAGCAGGCCGTCGGCCGCGGACAGCGGTAGCGCACGCCGCTGGACCGCTACCCCCCAGTCCCTGAGGACGGTGATGGCGGCGTGGATGGCCGGATCGATGGCGGCGCGCACCGTCGGG
>Ga0302279_10007543_pt1 | contig 11092 bp, 13 predicted proteins | sample III_Bog_N3_3_FD_194541 | JGI IMG/M metagenome (GOLD analysis project Ga0302279, IMG submission 194541) | Peat permafrost microbial communities from Stordalen Mire near Abisko, Sweden - III_Bog_N3_3 | ecosystem: Environmental > Terrestrial > Soil > Wetlands > Peat | place: Sweden: Abisko...
CCCCAGAGAATCCGAAAAGCGCAACGAAGGGAACCCCCCAATGTCAACATTCCGCTTTTTCCTCCCGACCAGCCCTGCCATCGGTTTTTGAGCATTCACTGCCAGAGGCCGTTGTCGCGCCAGGCATAGAAGTACCGTTGCACCGTAGTGAACGGTGGGAAGCACTTCGGCAGCAGGCGCCACTGGCAGCCGGACTGGGCGATGTAGAAAACACTGTTGACCACCTCGCGCAGGCTGGTCTCGCGGGTCCGCCCGCAGTCGGCCGGCGGCGGCAGAAGCGGCACGATCACCGCCCATTCGGCCTCGGTGGTGTCGCTTGCATAGCGCAACCCGTCGCGCCAGCCATTCAGCCCAGGGCGGCAAGCCGCTGATGCAACTCAATACATCATTCCAATCGCATTCCGGGTCAGCCTCTCATTGGAGAAGCTCTTGAGCGTGAGACGCCAAAGCACATGCACGTGAACTTTATCAAAAACGATAAAACAGTTTGATATACTGCAAATGAAAGTGCAAATGACAGTTTTATTCCAACGTTATAGAAAGACGTCTATGTGCATGGAAAACAGCTTGTTTGTAAGTGGTTCTAGAAGTTAACTGAGAGAGGCGCGGGGTGAGTTGAGGAAGCGCACCTACTCTCGGACCACATGCACATTTGAGCGGCTCACACTTGGTGTTGCCTCAGCGACATCACCCGGCCGCCTTTCGGCGGCTCCAATTCTTCGGGCCGCGTCAGCGACCCGACCAGCCGCTTTGAGCGGCCAAAACCATAAAGCCCCCGGCTCTGCCGGGGGATATTTACTTCCGCTTGGGCGATGGCGTAATCGCCGAACTCGGCGACATCGGGGGGTTGGAAATCCTCGAACCAGCGCTCTGGGCCGGGCATGGGCGCACTCAGGCTGCTCACGCTTGGTTTCCGGCTCGGTTTGACACAGGTCAAGGCGGCGGGTGCGTCGCCGGCCAAGAATGGCATTATCGGCAGGTAACGTGCCGGACACGAGGGAAGGAACATGGCCGAAACCGGGCTGCCGAAAATCGGCTCAGTCCTGGGCCTGGACGGGTTGCAGGCTCTGATCGTGGCACTGGCGGCACGCGGGCGGGAGGTCATCGGCCCGGTCGAGCGCGAGGGTGCCATTGTCACCGGCCGCATCAGCGGCATCGCCGATCTTCCCGCCGGCCGCACCGACCGGCAGGAGGCTGGTACCTACCGGTTGGCCGACCGCGGTGACGGTGCCCTGTTCGGCTATGCCGTTGGGCCGCATGCCTGGAAGCGCTATCTGCACCGGGCGACCGAGACGCTGTTCCGCGTTCGCCGGATCGGCGAGGAACTGGCCTTCGATGCTCCCCGCGAGCCGCCGCCGCCTACCGCCTTCATCGGCGTGCGCGCCTGCGAGTTGGCTGCCATGGCCATCCAGGACCGGGTGTTCCAGGGCGGCCCCTACCTGAACACCGAATACGCCGCCCGGCGCTCGCAGGCTTTCCTGGTCGTGGTGAACTGCGGCGATCCGGCGGCCACCTGCTTCTGCACCTCGATGGATACCGGGCCGCGCGTCCGCGCCGGCTACGACATCGCGTTGACCGAGTTGCTGGACGGGCGGCACGAATTTCTCGCCGAGCCCGGCAGCGATGCCGGCGCCGCCTTGCTGGCCTACCTGCCGACCCGCCCGGTCGCTGAGGCGGACTGGCAGGCCGCCGACGCCGTCGCCGCCCGCGCGGCAGCCGGTATCCGCCGGCATTTGCCGGCCGCGGGCATCAAGGACGCCTTGCAGCACCATCCCGAGCATCCGCGCTGGGACGACGTGGCCGAGCGTTGCTTGGCCTGTGCCAACTGCACCCTGGTCTGCCCGACCTGCTTCTGCTCCACCGTCGAGGACCGCAGCGACCTCGACGGCGCGGGGGCCGCGCGGGTCCGCCGCTGGGATTCCTGCTTCGACCGCCATTTCTCCTATGTGCACGGCGGCGCGGTACGCACCCAGACGCGGTCGCATTATCGCCAGTGGATGACCCATAAGCTGGCGCACTGGTGGGACCAGTTCGCCAGTTCGGGCTGCGTCGGCTGCGGACGCTGCATCGCCTGGTGCCCCGTCGGCATCGACATCACCGCCGAAGCCGCCGCTTTCGTGGAGGGGGAAGCCCATGGAGACGCTTGAAAGCACCGTGCTGGCCCAGCCGTTTTTCGCCGGGCTCGATCCCGGGATCGCCGCCCTGATCGCCGACTGCGCCCGCAACCACAGCTTCGAGCTCGGCGCCTATCTGTTTCGCGAGGGCGACGAGGCGCGCGAGTTCTTCATGCTGCGCGAGGGCGATGTGGCGCTGGAGATCCAGGCGCCGGGCCGCCCCACGCTGGTGCTCAGCACCACGCAGGCGGGCGATATTGTCGGCGCCTCCTGGCTGGTCCCGCCCTATCGCTGGAACAGCGATGCGCGTGCCCGCAGCCGCGTGCGGGCGCTCGGCTTCGACGCCGCCTGCCTGCGCGCAAAATGCGATGAGGACCCGCGCACCGGCTACGCGATGATGAAGCGCTTCGCGCCGCTGCTGGTGCACCGCCTGCACGCCGCGCATCTGCAACTGCTCGACGTTTACGGCCGGACGGCGCCGGCATGAGGACGGAACCATGAGCGTGGACCCGTACCTGCCGCTGGCCTATCGCGTCATCGCCGTGCGGCAGGAAACGGCGGACGTGGCGACGCTTGACCTGCTGCCGGTCGGTGCCGCCATCCCCGAGCCGGCGCCCGGCCAGTTCGCCATGCTGTATGTGTTCGGCGTCGGCGATGTGCCGATCAGCGTCAGCGGCGCCCCGGTGGAGGGCGCCCCGCTGATGCACACCCTGCGCGGGGTCGGCCCGGCCAGCCGCGCCATCACCCGGCTGCGCCCGGGCCAGGAACTCGGCGTGCGCGGTCCCTACGGCACCGTCTGGCCGGTTGCCGAGGCCGAGGGCCACGATGTCCTGTTCGTCGCCGGCGGGCTTGGGCTGGCACCGCTGCGCCCGGCGGTGCGCCAGGTGCTGGCCAACCGCGAACGCTATGGCCGCGTCTCGCTGCTCTATGGCACCCGCAGTCCCCAGGACATCCTGTACCGCGAGGAACTGGCCGGGTGGCGGCGCATGCTGGATGTGCAGATCGAGGTGACGGTGGACCGCGCCGACGCTTCCTGGCGCGGTGCGGTGGGCGTGGTGCCCGACCTGATCCCGCGCGCCTGCTTCGATCCGGCATCAACCATCGCCATGGTGTGCGGGCCGGAAGTGATGATGCGCTTCACCGTTCTCGCGCTGCAGGCCGCCGGGCTGCCCTTCGAGCGCATCTTCGTCTCGCTGGAGCGCAGCATGAAATGCGGCATCGGTCTGTGCGGCCACTGCCAGTTCGGCCGCGAGTTCGTATGCAAGCAGGGCGCGGTGATGCGGTACGACCGCATCGCCGCCATCTTCACGGTGCGGGAGATCTGACGATGGCGCGTCCCCGCCTGGCGGTGATCAAGTTTGCCTCCTGCGACGGCTGCCAGCTTTCCCTGCTGGATTGCGAGGACGAATTGCTGGCGGTGGCCGGCGCGGTTGAGATCGCCAATTTCCCCGAAGCCTCGCGGGCGGTGCAGCCCGGCCCGTACGACGTTACGTTGGTAGAGGGCAGCATCACCAACGAGCACGACGCCGCCCGCATTCGCGCGGTGCGCGCGGACACTGCCCTGCTGGTCAGCATTGGCGCCTGCGCCACCTCCGGCGGCATCCAGGCGCTGCGCAACTTCGCCGACGTGGGCGCCTACGTGCGCGCCGTCTATGCCCGGCCCGATTTCATTAGCACGCTGGCCACCTCCACCCCGATCGCCGCCCATGTGAAGGTGGACTACGAGCTGCGGGGCTGCCCGATCGACAAGGGGCAACTGCTCGAACTCGTCTCGGCGCTGCTGGCCGGACGCCGCCCGGTGTTGGCGGCGCACAGCGTCTGCCTCGAGTGCAAACTCGCCGGACGGGTCTGCGTCATGGTGGCGCACGGCACTCCCTGCCTCGGGCCGGTGACGCATGCCGGGTGCGGGGCGCTCTGCCCGGGGTACCACCGCGGCTGCTATGGCTGTTTCGGGCCGTCCGAGACCACCAACACGACCGCGCTGGCGGCGCAGTGGAAGGCGCTGGGTGCCAGCCGACGCGACATCCAGCGCGCCTTCCGCACCTTCAACGCGGCGTCCGAGCCGTTTTGCCGGGAGGCCGACGCAAATGGCTGACACGCGGCGCATCCGCGTCGAGATGCTTGCCCGCGTCGAGGGCGAGGGCGCGTTGGAGATCGACATCGACCGCGGCGCGGTGCGGTCGGCGCGTTTGTCCATCTTCGAGCCGCCGCGCCTGTTCGAGGCTTTCATGCGCGGCCGGGCCGCCGCCGAGGCGCCCGACATCGCCGCCCGCATCTGCGGCATCTGCCCGGTCGCCTACCAGATGAGCGCGGCCCAAGCCATCGAGTCCGCTTTCGACATGCAGCCAGGCCCGCAGATCCGCGCGCTGCGCCGCCTGCTGTATTGCGGCGAATACATCGAGAGCCACGCGCTGCACATGGTCATGCTGCACGCGCCGGATTTCCTCGGCTACGAGGACGGCATCGCCATGGCCGCCGCCCATGGCGACCTGGTGAAGCGGGCGCTGGCCGCCAAGAAGGCCGGCAATGCGCTGATGCGCGTGCTGGGTGGGCGGGAGATTCACCCGGTCAATGTGCGCCTCGGCGGCTTCTACCGGCTGCCCGGCCGCGACGAACTCGCCGGCCTGCAACCCGACCTGGCGCGCGCCCGCGACGACGCGGTGGCCATCTTGCGCTGGGCCGCCGGTTTCGATTTTCCCGAGGTGGAACGCGACTGGGAGATGGTGGCGCTGCGCCACCCGACCGAATATCCGATCATCGAGGGCCGCATTGCCTCGACCGGCGGCATCGACATCGCGGTGGACGAGTTCGAAACGACCTTCGAGGAACGCCACGTCGCCCATTCCAATGCGCTGCACGCGGTGGTGCGCGCACGCGGCGCCTACCTGACCGGTCCGCTGGCCCGCTACGCGCTGAATTTCGATCGTTTGCCCGCGCATATCCAGGCGCTGGCGCGGGAAGCCGGGCTGGGGCCGGTTTGCCGCAATCCCTATCGCAGTATCCTGGTGCGCGGGATCGAGACCGTGTTCGCCTGCGAGGAGGCGATGCGGCTGATCGCTTCCTACATCCCGCCGCGGGCCGCCGCGGTGAAGCTGACGCCGCGCGCCGGCACCGGCGCCTGGGCCACCGAGGCGCCGCGCGGGCTGCTGTGGCACCGCTACGAACTGGATGACGAGGGCAGCATCCGCATAGCCCGCATCGTGCCGCCCACGGCGCAGAACCAGCCCGCCATCGAGGCCGACCTGCTGGACGTCGCCACCCGCCACATCGACGACTCCGACGACGTGCTGCAACTGGCCTGCGAGGCGGCGGTGCGCAACCACGACCCGTGCATCTCCTGCGCCACCCATTTTCTGAGGTTGTCCGTCACGCGGCGATGAGCCGGCTGGTGATCGGTTTCGGTAACCCCGACCGCGGCGATGACGCCGCCGGGCCGCTGGTCGCGCGTCTGCTCATGGGCCGCATCGCCGCGCGCGTGCTGGAACGTCAGGGCGACGCGCTGGCGCTGCTGGAGGCGTGGGCGGGCGCGCAGGCGCTGGTGCTGGTGGACGCCGCCGCGCCGATGGGCGCCCCTGGCCGCATCCACCGTTTCGACGCGGCCGTCGCCGACCTGCCGCGCGAGCTCGCCTTTGGTTCGACCCATGCGTTTGGTCTGCCGGAGGCGGTGGCGGTGGCGCGTCGGCTGGGCATGCTGCCGCCATGCGCCGTGGTTTATGCCATCGAGGGCGTCCGCTTCGATGGCGGTGCGCCGGTTTCGCCCGCGGTCGTCGCTGCGGTGGAGGAAGTGGCCGCCGGCATTACCGCGGATTGTTCCATGTGGATTTGGTGACAACGGCCGGGTACGCGCGGTCAATCCGTGCGCTTACGAAAGAGCGCCGATGTGCTCGTTCGCCACGCACGGTCGCATCCGGACCGACCCGGAGCCATGAACATGACCGCCATTCCCCCATTCGGCACCCTGGTGGAACGCGGCGCAGCGCAGGCCATGGTGGACGCCATCTGGACGGATCTCGGCCTGCGCTATCCGCCGCGGGTCGACAGGCTGCCACCACAGGCCACGGCAATCATCGCCAGTGCCAACCGGCTCTCCATCTTCCTGCCGGAGCACACTGCGTCGTTTTGCGTCTTGCATGAACTGGCGCATGCGATGACCAGCACCGAGGATGGCCGCTCCGACGGACACGGGCCGGTCTTTGTCGGCATCTACCTCCGGCTACTGGTCCGCTACATGCGGCTTGATGCGGCCGAGCTGCTGGAATCGTTGCGGGAGGCGGGGCTGCGGGTGGCACCCGGGGCACAGCCCGTGCTCGTCGATCCCTGATTACCGGCTCAGATCCGCGTCACCTGCGCAATGCGCTGGATCGTAGCGCCGGGTACGGCTCGGCGAACCCGCGCGGGTTTCAGTCGAGACGCGGTGCAGGTGCGGATAGCCGCCGGTCTGACTGGTGTTCGCCGCCAAGCCGTCCCGGCGTACGCCTCAGCTTCGTTGGGTTTTCCGCGCAGGTGGCGCGCTCTTCACGGCGGCGGCCCTCTTTCGGCCCCGCTGGACCGGCGCCGGGGCGGGCGCAGCCGAAGGCTCCTCCGGAGACGCCCGCTTGCGCCCCAAACCGAGCGCCTTGGCGAGTGTCGAGCGTGTCCCGGCGTAATCCGGCGCCACCATCGGATAATCATGCGGTAGCTGCCATTTCTCGCGGTACTGCGCGGGCGTCAGCCCATGGGCAGTCTCCAGATGCCGCTTCAGAATCTTCTGCCGCTTTCCGTCCTCCAGGCAGACGATGTGGTCGGGGAACACCGACTTCTTGATCGGCACGGCCGGCGCAGGCCTTGCAGGCGCCGGTGCCGCGGCTCCGGCATTGGTCAGCGCGGCATGCACGGACTGAATGACCGCCGGCAGGGCGTGCGCATCCACGGCGTTGTAGGAAAGATGCGCGGAGACGATCGCCGCGGTCAGCTTCAGAACTTGCTCGCTCATGACGTCTACCATCGTTTGATCGCAGCAATATAGAAACATGGCAGCGGAATCCAATCGCCTATTCGTCCAATATGAAAGCCCGGACTTCGGTTCGATGGTTCAGGACCCGGCTGCAACCCAAGCGGCCAGAATGACGCAGCAAGGCCGGTCGTCAGTCCTGGCCGGGCCGATCCGTCGAACCGGACAACGCCGCCGGCCGCCGGCCCAACCGCGCGTCGGCTCATCCGCCGTTTCCACCGGCATGAAGGCAGGGTAGGGAAAGGGGCATGCGGGCAGGCGCGGGTGACGCAACGGCGACCGAAGTCCTGGCCGGGCTGGTGGAACGGGTGACGTTCCACAACCCCGAGAACGGGTTCTGCGTGCTGCGCGTGAAAGCCCGCGGTCAGCGCGACCTGATCACCGTCATCGGCCATGCCGCCATGATCGCCGCCGGTGAGTTCGTCCAGGCCAGCGGCAGCTGGGTGAACGATCACACCCATGGCCGGCAGTTCCGCGCCGCCTTCCTCAAGGCAAGTCCGCCGACCACGCTGGAGGGAATCGAGCGCTACCTCGGCTCCGGGCTGATTCGCGGCATCGGCCCGGTCTACGCCAGGCGGCTGGTGCGCGCCTTCGGCGACGGCGTGTTCGACCTGATCGAGCAGCAGCCCGAACGCCTGCGCGACGTCACCGGCATCGGCGCACGGCGGGCGGCGCAGATCATCGCCGGCTGGGCAGAGCAGAAGGTCGTGCGCGAGATCATGCTGTTCCTGCACGCCCACAGCGTCGGTACCGCGCGGGCAGTACGCATCTACAAGACCTACGGCAACGACGCCGTGCAGGTCATGAGCGAGAACCCCTACCGCCTGGCCCGCGATATCCGCGGCATCGGCTTTCGCACCGCCGACCAGATCGCGGCCAGGCTCGGTATCGAAAAGACGGCACTGATCCGCCTGCGCGCCGGCGTCAGCCATGCCCTGGCCGAGGCGATGAACGAAGGCCATTGCGGCCTGCCGGCAGACGATCTGACCGCGTTCGCGGCGAAGCTGCTGGAAGTAACGGCGGATCTGCTCGTGGCGCCGCTGACGCTCGAACTCGAGGCGGGCACCGTGGTCGCCGACCTGCTGGATGGACGGCGCTGCGTCTTCCTCGCCGGCCTGTATCGTGCCGAGCAGGTCATCGCCGAACGGTTGCGTCTGCTGGGCGCCGGCAAGCTGCCGTGGCCGGCGATCGACGCGGCCCGGGCGATCCCCTGGGTGGAGAAGCAAACCGGCCTGGTCCTCGCGGGCAGCCAGCGCGACGCGGTGCAGCTGGCGCTGTGCAGCAAGCTGCTGACCATCACCGGTGGACCCGGGGTGGGAAAAACCACGCTGTTGAACTCGATCCTGCGCATTCTGCTCGCCAAGCAGCTGCGGGTGGCCCTGTGTGCGCCGACCGGGCGGGCGGCGAAGCGGCTGTCCGAAAGCACCGGCCTGGACGCCAAGACCATCCACCGGCTGCTGGAGACCGATCCGCGCAGCGGCGACTTTCGCCGCACGGAAGACAATCCGCTGGCCTGCGATCTGCTGGTGGTCGACGAAGTCAGCATGGTCGATGTGCTGCTGATGCGCTCGCTCCTGCGGGCGGTGCCCGACGAGGCGGCGGTGCTGATCGTCGGCGATGTCGACCAGCTTCCCTCCGTCGGCCCGGGGCAGGTGCTGGCCGACATCATCGCCTCGGAGCGGGTGCCGGTGGTGCGCCTGACCGAAGTGTTCCGTCAGGCCGCCGGCAGCCGGGTGATCACCAACGCGCACCGGATCAACCAGGGCCAGATGCCCGACCTGGCGAGGACTGAAGGCCCGAGCGATTTTCACTTCCTCGATGCCGCCGAGCCGGCGGAGGTGCTGGCCAGGCTGATCACCGTCGTACGTGACCGCATTCCGAAAGCCTTCGGCCTCGACCCGATCCGCGACGTGCAGGTGCTCTGCCCGATGAACCGCGGCGGGCTCGGCGCGCGGGCGCTGAACGTCGAGCTGCAGCAGGCATTGAACCCGCCGGGCGAGCGGCGGGTGGAGCGGTTCGGCTCGACCTTCGGTCCCGGTGACAAGGTGATGCAGACCGAGAACGACTACGACCGCGAGGTCTACAATGGTGACCTCGGCATCGTGCGGCGCGTCGACCTGGAAGACAGCGAGCTGATCGTCGACTTCGAGGGAAGGGAGGTCAGCTACGGTTTCGGCGAGCTGGACGAACTGGTGCTGGCCTACGCCACGACGATCCACAAGAGCCAGGGCTCGGAATATTCGGCGGTGGTGATTCCGCTGACCACGCAGCACTACACCATGCTGGCGCGCAACCTGCTCTACACCGGCGTCACCCGTGGCAAACGGCTGGTCGTGCTGATCGGCCAGCGCAAGGCTCTCGCCATCGCCGTGCGCAATCAGGGCGGACGCCGGCGATGGTCGAAGCTACGCGAGTGGCTCCAGGGGCCAACGCAAACCGCCTGACGGGCGGGGCCACGATGCCGTTCCCTGCCTCCGCCATTCGTCGTCGCGGAGCCGAAGCTCCGCGCCCCGGGTTCTACTCCGTCGCGGCTTCCGGCGCCGCGGGATCCGGGTTGGCGGTCTGCTTCGCCTTGGCCACCTTAGTCGGGACCTTCTGCTTCGTCGGCGCCTTCGCCGGCGCCTTCTTCGCAGCGGCCTGCTTGGGCGCCGCGGCCCGTGCCGCCGGCGAGGACCCCGGTGAAGCTGTCGCTTTGGCCTGACGGGCGGCCGGAGCCTTCGCCTTCGCTGGCGCCGTCTTCTTCGCGGCAGCCTGCTTGCGCGCCGCAGCCGGCGCGGCGTTTGTTGCCGCGGCCGCTTTGGCCTGACGGGCGGCCGGGGCCTTCGCCTTCGCCGCTGCCTTCACCGGCGCCTTCGCCTTCGCGCGCCCGCTGGTCTTTGCTGGCGCCTTGGCTTTCGCCTTCGCCCTGGCAGCGGCTTCCTTGGTCTTCACCCGCCGCCCCTTCAGCTCGTCGCGAATGCCGGCCAATGCCGCGGTGGCGACGGCGGGCTGCTGGCCTTCCGCAAAACCGTCGAGCGCCGTGAAGAAGGCTTGCGTTACATTCTTCGTCCCGCGCGGCGCGCGCGCCCGGACGTCTTCCTTGATGGCCATGGTCTTCCGATTCCTTTCCGCCCGGGAGCGAATCCATCTCGCCGAGGCCCGGTCGCAGCGCACGGTAACGACACCGCCGTTACCGTGGCAATAAGGTTGTCAAGTGCTGTCATGGCAATCCGGTCACGTTCGGGATACGGGGCCGACTGCCATCCTGATCGCGAAACGCGCTGCTGGACGGACTCAATCTGAAAGGGTATCAGCGAATTGCCGCTCATCCGGTGAGTCATGTCATGAGTTGCTGCCGCGGAAGGTCATCGGCATCCAGCTCAATCGGCGTCTCGCAGTTTGCCGGCACCAAGCCACAACGATATCCGCGGGTCCCGGCCGGAGCGCCCGCAACGACGGATCCCCGGCCTTCAGGAAAGCAACCCAGTCATGGCATCAGTCAAGTCCACGGCGAAAGCCGCACCCAGCAAGGTGTCCAAGGCATCGGCCACCGGGAAGCCCGCGGCCAGCGCGAAAGCGGCTACTGCGAAGCCACCGGCATCGAAGGCCCCAACGGCCGCGCCCGCGAAGGCCGCTGCCGTTGCCACGGTCACGTTGAAACATCTCGCCGCCGAGATCGCCGAGCATCACCACATCGACAAGCGTGCGGCCGATGCGATTCTGACCGGCCTGGTGAGCGTCCTGGTGCAGCACCTCACGAGCGGCGATCGCCTGCGCATCGCCGGCCTCGGCGTGCTGGAGGTGAAGGACAGGCCCGAGCGCGCCGGCCGCAATCCCGCGACCGGCGAGGCGATCACCATCAAGGCCAGCAAGAAAATCGCCTTCCGACCAGCCAAAGAACTGAAGGAAGCGATTTAGCCGATCCCGAAAGAAGGCGGGGGCGCTTGCCCCCGCTGCCTGGCCGCACCCCAAGGCCGCGCGCACGACGCCACCGCGGCGTTGGCGTCGC
>Ga0302279_10007545_pt1 | contig 11092 bp, 8 predicted proteins | sample III_Bog_N3_3_FD_194541 | JGI IMG/M metagenome (GOLD analysis project Ga0302279, IMG submission 194541) | Peat permafrost microbial communities from Stordalen Mire near Abisko, Sweden - III_Bog_N3_3 | ecosystem: Environmental > Terrestrial > Soil > Wetlands > Peat | place: Sweden: Abisko...
ACGCCGCCGCCCGGCTGCGTGATTTCATAGGGACTCATCGTCGCATCGCCGACCAGCACGAGACGGTAGTCTGCGGCATAGGTACGCAGCACCTCGAACGTCGACAGCTCGCGCCCGCCGCGGCGCCGGTTGTCGCGCCACAGACGCTCGTACGGACAGTTGTGGAAGTAAAACTGCTCGAGGTGGCGGAACTCGCTGCGCGCCGCGGAAAACAGTTCCGCAGAGACGCGTGCGTGCTCGTCCATCGAGCCGCCGACGTCGATCAGCAACAGCACCTTCACGACGTTGCGCCGCTGCGCCACCATGCGCAGGTCGAGCCAGCCGCCGCTGCGCGCAGTTGCATCAATCGTCTCGCCCAGGCTGAGCTCCACGGGTGCGCCCTGGCGCGCAAAGCGGCGCAGGCGCCGCAGGGCCAGCTTCATGTTGCGCGTGCCGATCGCGACGCCATCGTCGAGGTTGGCGAATTCACGCCGGTCCCAGACCTTTACGGCGCGGCGCTGCCGCGACGCATCCTGGCCGATGCGCACGCCCTCAGGGTTGTAGCCGTAGGCACCGAAGGGTGAGGTTCCGCCGGTACCGATCCAGCGGTTGCCGCCCTCGTGCCGCTCCTTCTGCTCGGCGAGCCTTTGCTGCAGGGCCTGCATCAGCTCGTCCCAGCCGCCAAGGGCGCTGACCGCCGCCTGCTCCTCATCGGTGAGGTTGCGCTCCAGCAATTTCTCCAGCCACTCCGCCGGCAACTCCCGCTGCGCCACCTCGAGGAGCGCACTCAAGTCCCCGAGATACGCCGCAAACGCACGGTCGAAACGGTCGAAGTGGCGCTCGTCCTTGACCAGGCAGGTGCGCGCGAGCTCATAGAAGCTGTCGACGCTGCCTTGCCCCAGTCCCGCACGCAGCCCCTCGAGCAAGGTAAGGAACTCGCCGAGGCTGACCGGCACACCGGCGCCGCGCAGCGCCAGAAAGAACCTAACGAGCATTCCGCCGGTTCAGGAACAGCAGCTGCTCGAACAGGTGCAGGTCCTGCTCGTTTTTCAGGAGCGCACCGTGCAGCGGCGGGATCAGCGATTTCGCGTCGTCGCCGCGCAGCTGTGCAGGCGTCAGCTCATCGGCCACCAGCAGCTTGAGCCAGTCGAGGAATTCGGATGTCGAGGGCTTTTTCTTCAGGCCCGGCGTTTCACGCACGCGGAAAAACGTCGCCAGCGCCTCGTGCAGCAGGTCCGCCTTCAGGCCCGGAAAGTGCACGTCGACGATCCGGCGCAGCGTTGCCTCGTCGGGAAAGCGGATGTAATGGAAGAAGCAGCGGCGCAGGAACGCATCCGGCAGCTCCTTGTCGTTGTTGCTGGTGATGACGATGATCGGACGGTGCCGCGCGCGGATCGTCTCGCGCGTCTCGTAGACGTAGAACTCCATGCGGTCGAGTTCGCGCAGCAGGTCGTTCGGAAACTCGATGTCGGCCTTGTCGATCTCGTCGATCAGCAATACGGGCTGCACCTCGCAGGTGAACGCCTCCCACAGCGTCCCCCTGACGATATAGTTGCGGATGTCGGCGACGCGCGGATCCCCGAGCTGCGAGTCGCGCAGCCGCGACACGGCGTCATACTCGTAGAGTCCCTGCGCTGCCCTGGTCGTGGACTTGATGTGCCACTCGAACAGCGGCTTGTCGAGCGCACGGGCGATTTCCTCGGCCAGCAGCGTCTTGCCGGTGCCGGGCTCGCCCTTGATCAGCAGCGGCCGGGACAGCACGATTGCCGCATTCACCGCGGCCATCAGTTCCTCGCTGGCGACGTAGCGCTCCGTGCCCTGGAACCGTGCGGACATACGCTGCCCTCAGGCCTGGACCGCGCGCTTCTCGAGGATGTCCACCGCCGGGAGTTTCTTGCCCTCGACGAACTCGAGGAAGGCGCCGCCGCCGGTCGAGATGTAGCTGATGCTGTCCTCGATTCCGTACTTCTCGATCGCCGCGAGCGTATCGCCGCCGCCGGCGAGCGAAAACGCCTTCGAGCGCGCGATCGCATTCGCCAGCGTACGCGTACCCTGGCCGAACTGCTCGAACTCGAACACGCCGATCGGGCCGTTCCACAGGATCGTGCCGGCCGAGGCCATCACCTTGGCGAGACGCTCGGCCGAGTCCGGGCCGATGTCGAGGATCATGTCGTCGTCCGCAACCGCAGCAACCGCCTTGACGTCGGCCTCCGCCTTTGCGGAGAACTCCTTTGCGACAACGACATCCGTTGGCATCGGGATCTCGATCCCGCGCCTGGCCGACTGGTCGAGGAGCCGCCGGCAGATGTCGAGCATCTCCGGCTCGTACAGCGACTTGCCGACGGGAAAGCCGAGGGCGGCCAGGAAGGTATTGGTGATGCCGCCGCCGACGATCAGCTGGTCGACCTTCGCGAGCAGCGATTCGAGCACGGTGAGCTTGGTCGAGACCTTGGAGCCGGCGACGATCGCCACCAGCGGCCGGGCTGGCTTCTCGAGCGCCGTCTCCAGCGCCGTCAGCTCGTTGACCAGCAGGGGCCCCGCGCAGGCCACGGACGCATACTTCGCGACGCCATGCGTGCTCGCCTCGGCACGGTGGGCCGTGCCGAACGCATCCATCACATAGATGTCGCACAGCGCCGCCATCTTCCTGGCGAGTTCGTCCGAGTCCTTCTTCTCGCCCTTGTTGAATCGCACGTTCTCGAGCAGCACAACCTCACCCGGGGCGGCCGTGACGCCGTCGAGCCAGTCGCGCTTCAGCGGCACCGGAACGCCGAGCAGTTCCGCGAGCCGGCGCGCGACCGGCGCGAGCGAGTTCTCCTCGGAGTACTTGCCCTCCTCGGGGCGGCCGAGGTGAGACATCACCAGCACACTGGCCTTCGCCTCCAGCGCGAGGCGGATCGTCGGCAGCGCCGCGCGGATCCGCGCGTCGCTGGTTACCGCACCCGCGCTGACGGGTACGTTCAGGTCTTCCCGGATCAGCACGCGCTTGCCGCGCAGATCGAGCGCCGTCATCTTGTTGATCTTCAAGCCTCTACCCTCCCCCGTCGAATCAGGTCGCCTTCGACCAGGCAACCGTCGTGTCGAGCATGCGGTTGGAGAAGCCCCACTCGTTGTCGTACCAGGCGCAGACCTTTACCAGCGAGCCCTCGATGACCTTGGTCAGCGTCGAGTCGTAGGTCGAGGATGCGGGATCGTGGTTGAAGTCGATCGAGACCAGCGGCTGGTCGTTGTAGGCGAGCACACCGTGCATCGGTCCCTTCGATGCCGCGAGCACGAGGCTGTTGATCTCCTCGACGCTGGTCTTGCGCGCCGCTGTGAACGAGAGGTCGACGAGCGATACGTTGATCGTCGGCACACGGATCGCGAAGCCGTCGAGCCTGCCCTTCAGTGCCGGCAGCACGAGGCCGACCGCCGCCGCCGCGCCGGTCTTGGTCGGAATCTGCGACATTGTCGCAGAGCGGGCGCGTCGCAGGTCAGAGTGATAGACGTCGGTCAGGACCTGGTCGTTGGTATACGAATGCACGGTCGTCATGACGCCGGCAACGATGCCGATATTGTCGTTGAGGACCTTCGCGAGCGGCGCGAGGCAGTTGGTCGTGCAGGACGCGTTCGAGATCACCGTATCGCTCGCCTTCAGCACGCCGTGGTTCACGCCATAGACAATGGTCGCGTCGACATCGTCGCCGCCGGGCGCCGAGATCAGTACCTTCTTCGCGCCGGCCGCAAGGTGCGCGGAGGCCTTCGCCTTGCTGGTGAACAGGCCCGTGCATTCCAGCACGACGTCTACGCCGAGCTCACCCCACGGCAGCTTGGACGGATCACGCTGCGCAACCACCCGGATGCGATCGCCGCCGACGACCATGGCATCGCCGTCCACATGCACGTCCGTGCGGAAGCGCCCGTGCGCAGTGTCATAGCGCGTCAGGTGCGCGTTGGTCTTCGCGTCACCGAGGTCGTTGATCGCGACGATCTGGATCTCGCTGGTCCGCTTCGCTTCGTACAGTGCGCGCAGGATGTTGCGCCCGATCCGCCCATAGCCGTTGATTCCCACCTTAATCGTCATGTTGTCTCTTCCTTGCGTCTTCTTTGTTGAATGCCGATGCCGTCAGCCCGCCAGCACGGCGTCGATCGCCTGTGTGACATGGGCGGCGGTGAAACCGTAGTGTTCGAACAGGATCTTCGCGGGCGCCGACTGGCCGAAGGTGTCGATGCCGATGATCCGGCCGTGGAGGCCCACATAGCGCCACCAGGAATCGCGCGAACCGGCCTCGACGGCCACGCGCCGCGTGACGGAATCGGGCAGCACGCTTTGCCGCCACGCCTCATCCTGGCGCTCGAAGGTGTTGGTGCTGGGCATCGAGACGAGGCGCACGCGGCGGCCGGCCGCCTGCGCCGCGCGCACCGCATCGCTGGCGATCGCCACCTCGGATCCGGTCGCGATGACGATGGCCTCGGGAGTGCCGTCGCTGTCTATCAGCACGTAGCCGCCCCGCGCGATCGCCTCGACCTGAGCTGCGCTGCGCGGCTGGTGCGGAAGCGCCTGGCGCGTCAGGATCAGCAGCGTGGGTCCGTTGCGGTTCAGCAGCGCCGCGCGCCACGCGACGGCCGTCTCCACCGAATCGCTGGGGCGCCACAGGTCGATATTGGGAATGATGCGCAGGCTTGCGGTCTGCTCGATCGGCTGGTGGGTGGGGCCGTCCTCGCCCAGCCCGATCGAATCGTGGGTGTACACGTAAACGACGCCGAGATGCATCAGCGCGGACATGCGCACGGCATTGCGCGCGTAGTCCGAGAACGTCAGGAACGTGCCGCCGTAGGGAATGAAGCCGCCGTGGCAGACGATGCCGTTCATGATCGCCGACATGCCGAATTCGCGCACGCCGTAATGGATGTAGTTGCCGCCCGGCGCCTGTGGCGTCAACACGACCGAATCCTTGCGCAGCGTGCCGTTCGACGGCGTGAGGTCCGCTGAACCGCCGAGCAGCTCCGGCAGCAAGGGTCCCAGTGCATTGAGCGCCGCCTGCGAGGACTGGCGGGTCGCCAGCACCGGCCCCTCGGCCTGCATCTTCCCGACGTAGCCCTGGGCGGCCGCCGCGAGTCCTGCGGGCAGTTCGCCGCGCATGCGACGCGCGTATTCCGCGGCAAGTTCGGGGTAAGCCTGCTGGTAGGCGGTCCAGGCGGCGCGCCACTGCTGTTCAGCACGCGCACCCTTGTCGCGCTGGTCCCAGGCGGCGCGGATCTCGTCAGGGATGACGAACGGCGGCGAGGTCCAGCCGAGGTGTGCCCGGGCTGCGGCGATCTCCGCGTCGCCGGCCGCTTCGCCGTGCATCGCGGCGGTGCCCTGCTTGTTCGGCGCGCCCCAGCCGATGATGGTCTTCGCACAGATCAGCGACGGCTTGTCGGTCACGGCGCGTGCGGCCGCGAAGGCCGCCGCGACTGCATCCGAATCGTGGCCGTCGACATGCGGTATCACATGCCAGCCGTAGGCCTCGAAGCGCTTCGGCGTATCGTCAGCGAACCAGCCCTTGACCTTGCCATCGATCGAGATGCCGTTATCGTCGTAGACGACAATCAGTTTGCCGAGCTGCTGGGTTCCCGCGAAAGAGGCGATCTCGTGCGAGATGCCTTCCATCAGGCAGCCGTCGCCGACGAACACGTAGGTGTGATGATCGACGATCGTGTGGCCCGGACGGTTGAACGTCGCCGCGAGCGCGCGCTCCGCCAGCGCCATGCCGACGGCGTTCGAGATACCCTGGCCCAGCGGGCCGGTCGTCGTCTCGATGCCGAGGTGCAGGTTGCGCTCGGGGTGACCCGCGGTGTGCGAGCCGAACTGGCGGAAGTTCTTGATGTCCTCGATCGTCAGCGGATAGCCGGTCAGATTCAGCACCGAGTACAGCAGCATGGAGGCATGGCCGTTGGACAGCACGAAGCGGTCGCGATCCCACCAGCCGGGATTTCCGGGGTTGTGCTTCAGGACATCGCGCCAGAGCACCTCGGCGATGTCCGCCATGCCCATCGGGGCGCCCGGATGACCGGATTTGGCTTTCTGGACGGCGTCGACGGACAGGAAACGCACTGCATTGGCTAGTTCGCGGCGGGTAGGCATGGTTTTGTGGTCTTCTGGGTTTTTTGGACCCCATATTGTCCCCGATGACGGCTTGACCAGCAACGTCTTATGGGAAATGGGCAGCTTATGTGCAGTAACGGCAGAAGGAGGCATGACCCAGTTCACCGTTCAAAACGCTGCGCCTTGGTAGCATTTGCACATGAGAATCCTGCAGATCACCGACCCCCACTTATACGGCCAGGCCGGCGGCACCCTGCGCGGCGTGGAGACCGATTCGAGCCTGCGTGCGGTCGTGGACGACGCCCTGTCGCGCTTCCCCGGGTTTGCCGCGCTGCTCGCAACCGGCGACCTCGTGCACGAGGACCCGAAGGGCTACGGACGCTTCCGTCGCATTTTCGAGACGCTTGACCGGCCGGTCCTGTGCATTCCGGGCAACCACGACGATCGCGACGCGATGCAGCGCGAACTGTCAGCCCCGCCGTTTGAGATCGGCGGCGCGCACCGCTTCGGCGACTGGACGGTGATCATGCTCGACAGCCTCGACCAGGGAAAGGTTGGCGGCCGGCTCAGCAGCGCCGAACTGAAGCGCCTCGAGACCGAACTCGCCCGCTCCCGCGATCATCACGTGATGGTCTGCATGCATCACCACCCGGTCCCGATGGGCAGCGACTGGCTGGACGGCATCGGACTTGCGAATGCGAATGAGTTCTGGCGCCTCGTCGATGATTTCCCGCAGGTGCGGGCGGTGGTCTGGGGACACGTTCATCAGCGACTCGACGGCCGCCGCGGGGACGTACGGCTGTTCGCGACGCCCTCGACCGGCGCGCAGTTCCTGCCGGCCAGCGACACCTACGCAATCGACACGCGGCCACCGGCGTACCGCAGTTTCCGGCTGCATCCTGACGGACGCATCGACTCGCACACGCACTGGGTCGATGTGCAGCCGGAGCGGCTGACCGCGAGCGGCTAGGGCCGGATCGCCCCGCGCCCGCGGCGAGCCCTCAGGGTCAGGCCTCCGGCGGATCCCCGGCAGGCGCGCCCCCGGCATCTGCCGACGGCCCGCGGTGCTCCCGGTGGCCGCCGTCACGGCCCTCATGGCCCCTGCCGTCCTGGTGCTCATCCATCCACTTCGCGCGCCGCGCGCGGATCTCCGCGAGATGCGTTTTCTGGACCGGCGCCAGCAGCGCATAGAGGTCCGCATAGGTCTTCGCGCGCTGTGCCAGCAGCTTGCCCGAGAGTACGCCATTCTCCTGGCTGACCCGGGCAACGACCTGCGCATAGTTCTTGTCGTCGGGCGTAATCTCGCGCAGCTGCTTCGCGTTCGCCCGGATCTTCTGTGTCAGCTCCTGCGTGGCGGGCCTCGCCGTCTCCAGGATCGACTTCATCTGCGCATGCTGCGCATCGGTCAGTCCGAGCTCATGGAACTCCGCGCCCGGACCCCAGTGATGATGCCAGCCGCCGCGGCGCTCGCCACCGCGGTGCCAACCGCCGTCGCGCTCACCCGGCCCGTCGGACGGACCCCAGCCATGCTGCTGCGGGCCGGCCGGGGGATCGGCATCGGCCAGCGCGACCGGCCCCACGGCCGCCGCGAGCCCCAGTGCGGCGAGTAATCCGCCCGCCGCCAGTTTGTTCGCCTTCTGCATGATCGTCTCTCCGGTTGAACGGTTGGTGATACCGCGTATACCCATGGTACGGCGGCCCAGCGTCAGGTTGTGTCAACGAAACCGCAAGACCGTGCAAAGTTGTGCAAACAGCCGCCCAACAGCGTGAATCCGGCGCACCGACTGTGCCACAGTAGCCGCGAGGAGCCCCATGAACAGCCCCACCCAGAATCCTGTCCAGACCGAGGCGCGCGTACTGCTCGTCGATGACGACCGCGAACTTTGCCAGATGCTGGCCGAGTACCTGGTCGCGGAGAATTTCGAGGTACACAGCGTCCACGACGGCGCCGAGGCGCTGCGCGAGGTCATGCGCCACAGCTACGAGATCCTGATCCTCGATGTCATGCTGCCGTCGGTCAGCGGCTTCGAGGTGCTGCGCGAACTGGACGCGGCCACGGCGCCGCCGGTCCTGATGCTGACCGCGCGCGGCGAGGACGTCGACCGCATCGTCGGGCTGGAACTCGGCGCCGACGACTACCTTGCCAAACCGTTCAACCCGCGTGAGCTGGTCGCGCGGCTGCGGGCGATCCTGCGCCGCTCGGGCAACCGCGCGGAGCGCCGGCTCCCGGACAATGTCGAAGTGGGACCGATCAAGCTGAACATGGCGAACCACCAGGTACGCGTCGCCGGCGTGACGGTGACGCTGACCGGCGCGGAGCTGCGTGTGCTCGAACTGCTGATGCGCTCCGCCGGGCAGGTCATCTCGCGCGAGTCGCTGACCGAGCAGGCGCTCGGCCGCAAGCTCACGGCATACGACCGCAGCATCGACACGCACATCAGCAATCTGCGCCGCAAGCTCCGGCTGGACGCGCCCGGCGATCCCGAGATCCGCAACATCCGTGGGTCCGGCTACCTGCTGACCAGCGGCGGACCTTGAGCCTCTTCGTCCGCATCTTCCTGCTGTTCTGGGTCGCGATGGCACTGATCGTCGGTGCCAGCATCGTGATCACCTACACGAACGCCGCGCGTGAGTATGAACAGCAGGAATTCCAGCGCCGCCCCGCCGTGACGATCCAGGCCTCGGACGTGCTGTCGCGGGAGGGCGTACAGGGCCTGCGCAGGTGGCTCGCCGCCAACAGCGACATGGTTCCGGACCGTGAGCTGTTCATCGTCGGTCCCGACGGCACCGACATCCTCGGCCGCCGCCTGTCGGAGGCGGCGCAGCGGCGGCTGGATTTCGTCAATCGCGACATCTGGGCTGGCGCCGACCAGCACCCGCAGAGCGGGCCGCCACCCGGACCCCCGCCAGGAGGTCCGCCGCTGAATTTCCGGCCGTCGCGCCAGGCGCCGCAGATCGTCGCCGCCGACGGCACGTGGTACACGCTGCTGGTCGTGCCGCGCCGCCCCAGCATATTCGGCGCCCTGAGCCGGCCCGGGATTCCGCTGGCCGTCCTGGCCGTCGCACTTGCCGTCAGCGCGCTGGCGAGCTGGTGGCTCGCGCAGCACCTGTCCGCACCGATCCGGCGTCTGCAGGCCGGCGCACGTGCGGTCGCCACCGAATCGCTGGACCTGCGGGTCAGCGCCGGGCTGGACGGTCGCCGCGATGAACTCGCGGTGCTGGCGCGTGACTTCGATGCCATGGCCGATCAGCTCAAGGCCAACCGCAGCGCCCGCACGCGGCTGCTGCGCGACATCTCGCACGAGCTGCGCTCGCCGCTGGCACGCATGCGGGTCGCTCTCGGCCTCGCGCGCCAGATGCCTGCGGACAACGGCCGCCAGCTCGACCGGCTGGAGAGCGAGATCGAGCGGCTCGACCAGATGATCGGCCAGGTCCTGCAGCTCGCGCGGCTGCGCAGCGAGGATGCCAACTATGCCAGGGAACCCGTGCCGATCGACGACGTGATCGAGGACATCGTCGCCGATGCCGCGTTCGAGGGCGCTGCCAAGGGCTGCCGCATCGACGCCAGCGGCAAGGTGCATGCCAGCGTGCCCGGCAACCGCGAGCTGCTGCGCAGCGCGATCGAGAACGTCGTGCGCAATGCGGTGCGCTACAGCCCGCCGTCCGCACCGGTCGAGCTGCGCGTCGAGTCTGCCGGAGGCCTGCTGCAGGTGCGGGTCCGGGACCGCGGCCCGGGCGTGCCGGAAGCTGACCTTGCACGCATCTTCGAGCCGTTCTACCGGGTTGCGGAATCGCGCGACCGCAACAGCGGCGGTGAAGGCATCGGGCTCGCGATCACGGCGCAGGTCCTGAAGTCGCACGGGGGCACGGCGGTCGCAACGAACCGGCCCGAAGGTGGCCTCGAGGTGCGTCTGTCGATACCGCTGGTCACCGTTAGCGCTTAAACTGGCTCCCTTTGGACCAGATTCCACAGGGGAGTTTCCAAGCGTGAGCCTGTTCAGCGAAGCCTGTCGATATATTCCCGGCGGCGTCAATTCGCCGGTGCGTGCGTTCCGCGGCGTCGGCGGCGAGCCCGTCTTTTTCCGCTCGGCCGCGGGCGCGTATACGGTCGCGGCTGACGGTCGCCGCTTCATCGACTATGTCGGTTCCTGGGGCCCGATGATCGCCGGCCATGCGCATCCGGAGGTCATCGCCGCCGTGCAGCGCACGGCTGCCGACGGACTCTCGTTCGGGGCGCCGACCGAACTGGAGACGCAGCTGGCGCGCCGCGTCACCGAACTGGTGCCTTCGATGCAGCTGGTGCGCTTCGTCAGCTCCGGCACCGAAGCGACGATGAGCGCGATCCGTCTCGCGCGCGGCTTCACCGGCCGCGAGAAAATCGTCAAGTTCGAGGGTTGTTATCACGGCCACTCCGACTCGCTGCTGATCAAGGCAGGGTCCGGCGCGCTGACCTTCGGTGTGCCGAGCTCCCCGGGCGTCCCGGCTTCACTCGCCGAGCACACGGTGACGCTGAACTACAACGACTCCGCGCAGGTCCGCGACGTGTTCCGCCAGATCGGCAGCGAAGTCGCCTGCATCATCGTCGAGCCCATCGCCGGCAACATGAACTGCGTGCTGCCGGCGCCCGGCTTCCTCGAGACGCTGCGCGAGGTTTGCGATGCCTCGGGGGCGCTGCTGATCCTCGACGAGGTGATGACCGGATTCCGCGTCGCGCTCGGCGGCGCCCAGGCGCTGTACGGCATCCGCCCCGACCTCACGACGCTCGGCAAGATCATCGGCGGCGGCATGCCGGTCGGCGCCTTCGGCGGCCGGCGCGACATCATGGAACACCTCGCACCCCTGGGACCGGTCTACCAGGCCGGCACGCTGTCCGGCAATCCGGTATCGATGGCGGCCGGTATCAAGACCCTCGAGCTGGTCTCCGCTCCCGGCTTTCACGAGCGTCTCGGCGCGATGACCGACGTGCTGGTCGGCGCACTGGCGGCCGCCGCAGCCCGCGCGGGCGTGCCGCTCGCGACCAACCACGTCTGCGGCATGTTCGGGTTC
>Ga0302279_10007549_pt1 | contig 11088 bp, 6 predicted proteins | sample III_Bog_N3_3_FD_194541 | JGI IMG/M metagenome (GOLD analysis project Ga0302279, IMG submission 194541) | Peat permafrost microbial communities from Stordalen Mire near Abisko, Sweden - III_Bog_N3_3 | ecosystem: Environmental > Terrestrial > Soil > Wetlands > Peat | place: Sweden: Abisko...
GCGCCCTCCTCCTCGAAGCCTGGCCAGCGCTGCGGGCGTCGCAGCTCCTCCACATCCAGCTCGTGCGCATCGAAGCGCTGCACCTGCGGGGCCTCACCGCGATCGCCGCCGGCGGCCCCGCGGCGCTGCGGAGCGCCCAGCGCGACGCCGAGCGCCTCGCCCGGGAGCGACGCCCCCACGCGCTCGCGGCCGCGGCGCTGCTGCGAGCCGGGGTGACCGCGCGTCAGGGCGAGATCGCCCGCGCGGTCGACGGGCTCGAAGAGGCAGGGCGAGCCTACGCGGCGGCCGAGATGATGGTGCACGCCGCCGCGGCACGGCGGACGCGGGGAGCGTTCCTGGGGGGGGCCGCGGGGGCCGCGCTGGTGACGGTTGCCGACGCCGCTCTCGGGGCCGAAGGGGTGCGCGACGCTCGGCGCTGGGCGGCGATGTACACCGGGCTCGTCCCGCCGGCCGCTCCCTGGTGACTCACCCCTCGCGGCGGCCCTCGGGGTAGAGGTACTCGATCAGAGCGGCGACCAGATCCTCGTAGAGCTCGCCGTCGCCTTCCATCCGGCGGAAGTGGGACTGCTCCTGGTCCCACACGTAGCGCATCAGGCGCCGCGCCTCGCCGTGCTTCTCCCCGGCCATCACCATGGCGCCGATGTCGCGCTGCCACTCGACCAGGAGCTCCGCGTTGCGGGGCGGGCGCGTCAGGCGGAAGCGGGTCGGGGTGTCGCGCCAGAGCTTGAGGCCGGGCATGCCGCCGGGCGCGACGAGATCGCGGGCGAGGCGCTCGACCATCTTGAGCCCCTCGCGATTGAGGAGGGGCTCGCCGGTGGGCGACACCTTCTCGCGGACCACGCCGGCCAGATCCTGGAGGAGCTTGCGTCCGTTCTCGTTCGACATCGGCCCGATTCTACACCGGCGCGAGCCCGAGCTCGACCAGCGCCGTGCCGAGGTGCTCGGGGTGCCGCTCCGAGAGCTTGAGCAGGGCATAGCGCGCCTCGTCGTCGAGGGCGGCCCACGAGGGATTCTCGAGCCGCACCCCGAGCTCGAGGAGGCGTGTCTGCACGGCGGGCGGGACGGTCGGGACCCGCCAGGGCGGGGGGCCGGGCGCCGCCAGGGGCTGGAGCAGCGCGCTCACCCGTTCGGCGGCAGCTCGGAGCGAAGCCGTGAAGGCGGCGACCGACGCGTCGTCGTCGACCTCGGCATCGGCGAGCGCGCGGCGGGAGGCGATCGGGAGGGCCTGCCAGCCGGCGAGGGAGAGCTTGAGCCCGGCGAGGTCGAGCTTGCGGCGGACCGTGAAGGGCATGAGGTCGAGCGTCGCGTAGAGCTCACGCTCGAAGGAGAGGAGGCGCGGCATGACCCGGCCCAGTCTACGTCGTCACGGGTCGAGGCGCAGCGCCCGCGCCTGCTCGGCACGACGCGTCAGGACCACGGAGAGCGCGGCCCCGCCCGCCCCGAGCAGAACCCCGAGAGCAGCCAGGCCGAGCAACGCATCGGGGAGCGGGAGGGACTCGAAGAGCGGCGGCGAAGCGCCCGCGAACCAGCCCCGCGCCTGCCCGAGCGCCAGGGTGTTGTGGACCAGGTGCACCGTGATCGGAGCGACCACGCTGCGGGCGGCGTGGCGAGCGACGCCACAGGCGAGCCCCAGGCAGAAGGTGGAGACGACGCGGACGATACCGACGCCGCCGCCGAGATCCCCGTGCATGAGCGCGAAGACGACCGCCGCGCCCACCGCGGCAGCGAGGCCCGCGGTCCGAGCCGCCGAAGCGTGCGGCAGCGCCGCCAGAGGGCCCCGGACCACGCGCTCCACCAGCGAGAACAGCGCACCGCGGAAGAGCAGCTCCTCCGTGACGGCGGCGAGGACGACTCCCCAGAGCAGCGTCGACAGCAGCGAGCCCTCGCCGAGAGCGCGCCCGAAGGCGCCGGCGTTCTCGCGAGAGGCGTGCGGCCCGCGGGCGCGCGCCTCGGCCAGCAGGACCGGGAGCGCGATCCGCAGGGCCACCGCCGCCGCACCGACGAACACCGCCGGCGCCAGGAGGGCGGCGAGCGCGAGATCCCGGGCGCGGGGTGCCACCAGCGCGAGCGCCTCGCGAGGGTGGCGGAGGAGCGCGAACGACAGCGCCAGCCCCGCGGCGGCCGCGGTCAGCTGGCACGCCATCAGGAAGGTCTGGAGCGCCACGTGGCGCTTCCAGTCGTCGGGCACCAGCGCGTTGCCGACGCGATCGAGCCAACCGGCCATCCCCAGCCACAGCAGGGTCACGGCGCCGAGCTTGAGCCCCTCACGCTCGAAGGAGATCGGCCTGGAGGTAGGGTCGCTCATCTCGATTCTCGCTCTGACGTCCGGCGCGCCGCACGAGGGTGCGCGCCTTATCAAATATTCATCCACGCGTCAATTACGATGGTCGCTCCGGGGCAGGCGGCGTGTGGAAGGATACTCTCCTTATATCGAGATTGGACCTCTGTGCTGGAATGTTCCGGTCCCAGGGTAGTCCTTGCGACGCTTCCGGAGCATGCCCTAGCCTCCCCGGATGCGCTATTTCTGGGCTTTGCTCGCGTATTCGACCGCGGTCGTGGTGTCGGTCACCTCGTGCGGCGGGAACGGGGGGACGGGAAGCGACTTCGGCAGCACGCAGTCCGGGGGGACAGGCGGGCTGACGGGAAGCGGCGCAGGGGGCAATGGAGGGTCCGGGAACGGGGACGTGGGGGGCTCGTCCGGCGTCGGCATCCAGTTCATGGACTCCGGCACCAACCTCGACAGCGGCGGCACCTGCTCCGCCTACAAGGGCACCTGCGCGCAGCAGAAGCTCGACTGCGGCAGCGCGGGGGACGGGTGCGGCAATGCCCTCGACTGCGGGGCTACCTGCCCTGCGGGCCAGAGCTGCGGGGGCAGCGGGACGGCCAACGTCTGCGGCGCCCCCTCCTGCACCGGCATGACCTGCGCCCAGCAGGGCTTCAACTGCGGCATGGCCACGGATGGCTGCAATACCGCCATCAGCTGCGGCGCCACCTGCCCCGCCGGTCAGACCTGCGGCGGCGGCGGCAGCAACATCTGCGGCGCGGGCACGGCCTGCGTCCCCAAGACCTGCGCCGCCCAGAGCTTCGCCTGCGGCATGCAGAGCGACGGCTGCAGCAGCCTCCTCGACTGCGGCACCTGCCCCAGCGGAGAGACCTGCGGCGGCGGTGGCCAGAACGGCGTCTGCGCCGCGGGGGTCACCTGCACGCCGAAGAGCTGCGCGCAGCAGAGCTTCAACTGCGGCATGGCCACCGACGGCTGCGGCACGGTCATCGACTGCGGCACCTGCGCCAGCGGCACCTGCGGCGCGGCCAACCCCAACCAGTGCGGCTCGGCCGTCTCGTGCACGGGCCTGTGCACCCAGCAGACGGTCTGCGCGGGCACCGCGACGACCAGCATCACCGGCACCGTCTACGCGCCCAACGGCACCGACCCGCTCTACAACACCCTGGTCTACGTCCCCAACTCGCCTGTCCTGCCCTTCGTCGACGGGGTCGTGGTCCCGCACTGCAGCTGCGGCTCGGACGTGACCGGCTCGCCGCTGGTGAGCACGACCACTGCGGTGGACGGCACCTTCACCCTCACCAACATGCCTGTCGGCGCCAACATCCCGCTGGTCATCCAGAACGGCCGGTGGCGACGCCAGATCGTCATCCCCGCCGTCCCGTCCTGCGTCAGCACTCCGGTCGCGGCGACCCTCACCCACATGCCCACCAGCAAGGCCCAGGGCGACATCCCGCTGATGGCCTTCGCGACGGGCTCGGTGGACTCGCTCGAGTGCGTGATGCGCAAGATCGGCGTCCTCGACAGCGAGTTCACGGACCCCAGCGGCAACGGCCGGGTGCGGTTCTACATCGGCTCGGGCCAGGGTGGTACCGCGGGCGGCGCCCAGATCTCCGCCACCACGCCCTCCGAGACCACTCTCATCGGCACCGCGGCCGCGCTCGAGGCCTACGACATGGTGCTCTTCCCCTGTCAGGGCGGACAGTTCAAGCAGAGCGCCGCGGCGCTGGCCAACGTCATCAGCTACGCCAACAACGGCGGCCGCGTCTTCGCCACGCACTACAGCTACGTGTGGCTCTACAACAATTCGCCCTTCTCCACGACGGCGACCTGGGCCGTGGACCCCAACGATCTCAACACCTTCGCGAGCGATCCAGCCACGGGCATCATCAACCAGGGCTTCCCCAAGGGCCTGGCGCTGGCGCAGTGGCTCAAGGTCCTCTATCCCGCGAGCACGCTCGGGCAGATCGCCATCAACACGCTCCGCCACGACTTCACCGCGGTCGCGGCGACGTCCTCGCTCTGGATCAGCGACAACGACGCGGACCTCGGCAACGTGCCGATGCACTACACCTTCGACACCCCGGTCGGCGCGGCGGCTGCCAGCCAGTGCGGGCGCGTGCTCTACGACGACTTCCACGTCGAGGACGCGGAGAACAACCCGACCACGGGCATGACCTTCCCCTCCGAGTGCGACAACGCCGCGATGACGCCCCAGGAGAAGATGCTCGAGTTCATGCTCTTCGACCTGGGCTCGTGCGTCGCTCCGCCGGTGTGCACCCCCAAGACCTGCGCCGAGCAGAACACCACCTGCGGCGCCGTCGGCGACGGCTGCGGCGCCATCCTCCAGTGCGGCATGTGCCCCTCCGGCGAGGCCTGCGTCGCCGGGATGTGCTCCAACGGCGGCTGCGTCCCCAAGACCTGCGCCCAGCAGAGCTTCGCCTGCGGGTCCCAGGGCGACGGCTGCGGCAACGCCATCGCCTGCGGCTCCTGCCCCTCGGGCGAGAGCTGCAATGCCGGCGTCTGCGGCAACGGCGGTTGCACCCCCAAGTCCTGCGCGGCGCAGAGCATCTCCTGCGGATCCATCGGTGACGGATGCGGCAACATCGAGGACTGCGGCGTCTGCCCCTCTGGCCAGGTGTGCGGCGGCGGCGTCAACCCGATGCCCGGCAAGTGCGGCACTCCCGCCTGCACCTCCAAGACCTGCGCCCAGCAGGGCTTCAACTGCGGCAGCGCCTCCGACGGCTGCGGCAACGTCATCACCTGCGGGACGTGCGCCTCGGGCACCTGCGGCGGCGGCGGCATGGCCAATGTCTGCGGCGGCGGCGCCGGCTGACTCCGCGACGCTGCCCGGGGTGAATTGGTCGGGAACCGCTCTCGGGCGGTTCCCGGAGTGAAGTGCACCGTCGGAGGTTTCGCGGTCGGCCGGGTAGCAACCGCTTGCCGCCCTTACCGCGCAGCCATAGCGTCGCTACCCATGAAATACGTGTGGGCTTTGCTGACATACGTGACGGCGATCGTGGTGTCGGTCGCCTCGTGCAGCGCCAACGGGGGCACCGGGAGCAGCTTCGGCAGCACCGAGTCCGGCGGGATGGGTGGGCTGACCGCAAGCGGCGCAGGCGGCAACGGAGGCGCAGGAGCAGGCGGCTCGTCGGGAGTCGGCATCATGTTCACCGACTCCGGCACCAACCCCGACAGCGGCGGCACCTGCCCCGCCTACCTGGGCGACTGCGCACAGCAGAAGAAGAACTGCGGCACCGCCATCGACGGCTGCGGGCACACCCTCGATTGCGGCACCTGTACCGGCAACGAGACCTGCGCGGGCAGCGGGACGGCCAACGTCTGCGGCGCGCCCACCTGCACCGCCAAGACCTGCGCGGAGCAGGGCTTCAACTGCGGCATGGCCACCGACGGCTGCAACAACGCCATCAGCTGCGGCGCCACCTGCCCCACCGGCGAGACCTGCGGCGCCACCATGGGCAACGTGTGCGGCACGGGCGGGACCTGCACCCCCAAGACCTGCGCCGGCGAGGGCTTCACCTGCGGCATGCAGAGCGACGGCTGCAGCAGCCTCCTCAACTGCGGCACCTGCCCGAGCGGGGAGACCTGCGGCGGCGGCGCCAACCCCCAGAACGGCGTCTGCGGCGCGACCGTCACCTGCGTCCCCAAGACCTGCAGCAGCCAGGGCTTCAACTGCGGCATGGCCACCGACGGCTGCGGCACGGTCATCGACTGCGGCACCTGCGGGGCGGGCACAAGCTGCGGCGCGGCCAGCTCCAACGTGTGCGGCTCCACCGTCTCGTGCACCGGCCTCTGCCTCCAGCAGACCGTCTGCGCGGGGACCGCGACGACCAGCATCACCGGCAAGGTGTTCGCGCCCAACGGCGTCGACCCGCTCTACAACACCCTGGTCTACGTCCCCAACTCGGCCGTCCTGCCCTTCGTCGACGGCGTCGCCGTCCCGCACTGCAGCTGCGGCTCGGACGTCAGCGGCTCGCCGCTGGTCAGCACCGTCACCGCCGTCGACGGCAGCTTCACCCTCAACAACATGCCTGTCGGCGCCAGCATCCCGCTGGTCATCCAGAACGGCCGGTGGCGTCGCCAGATCGTCATCCCCAACGTCGCTTCCTGCGTCAACACCCCGGTCGCGGCCACGCTGACGCACATGCCCACCAGCAAGGCCCAGGGCGACATCCCGCTGATGGCCTTCTCGACCGGCTCGGTCGACTCGCTCGAGTGCGTGATGCGCAAGATCGGCATCCTCGACTCCGAGTTCACCGACCCCACCGGCACCGGCCGCGTCCAGTTCTACATCGGCTCGGGCGACTTCGGTTTCGCGGGCGGCGCCCAGATCTCCGCCAATACGCCCTCCGACACCCAGCTCTGGGGGACCCAGGCCGCGATCGACAAGTACGACATGGTCCTCTTCCCCTGCCAGGGCGCGGAGTTCGACCAGGCGCCCGCGTCGCAGCAGATCGTCATCGACTACGCCAACAACGGCGGACGCGTCTTCGCCACCCACTACAGCTACGTGTGGCTGTTCAACGACTCGCCCTTCTCCACCACGGCGACCTGGGACGTCGACCAGACGCCCAACTTCGACGCCGACCCGGAGAACGGCACCATCAACCAGACCTTCCCCAAGGGCCTGGCCCTCGCCCAGTGGCTCAAGCTCCTCTACCCGGCGAGCACCCAGGGGCAGATCCTGCTCAACACGCTCCGCAACGACTTCGACGCCGTCATCGCCCCGTCGTCCTTGTGGATCAGCATCACCGACAGCACCTACACCAACGTGCCGATGCACTACACCTTCGACACCCCGGTCGGCGTGGCGGCGACCAGCCAGTGCGGGCGCGTGCTCTACGACGACTTCCACGTCGAGGACGCCGAGAACAACCCCACCACCGGCGTGACCTTCCCCGCCGAGTGCAACAACGCCGCGATGACGCCCCAGGAGAAGATGCTCGAGTTCATGCTCTTCGACCTGGGCTCCTGCGTGGCCCCCCCGGTCTGCACCCCCAAGACCTGCGCCCAGCAGAACACCACCTGCGGCCCCGTCGGCGACGGCTGCGGCGCCATCCTCCAGTGCGGCATGTGCCCCTCGGGCCAGGCCTGCGTCGCCGGCATGTGCTCCAACGGCGGCTGCACCCCCAAGACCTGCGCCCAGCAGAGCCTGACCTGCGGCGCCCAGGGCGACGGCTGCGGCAACGCCATCCAGTGCGGCGCCTGCCCCTCGGGCGAGACCTGCAACGCCGGGCTCTGCGGCAGCGGCGGCTGCACCCCCAAGTCCTGCGCCACGCAGAACATCTCGTGCGGCTCCATCGGTGACGGCTGCGGCAACATCGAGAACTGCGGCGTCTGCCCCTCCGGCCAGGTGTGCGGCGGCGGCGTCAACCCCATGCCCGGCAAGTGCGGCACCCCCGCCTGCACCCCCAAGACCTGCACCCAGCAGGGCTTCAACTGCGGCAGCGCCACCGACGGCTGCAACAACACCATCAACTGCGGCACTTGCACCGGCAACCAGACCTGCGGCGGCGGCGGCATGGCCAACGTCTGCGGCGGCGGCGCCGGCTGATTCGTCGCGATGGGGCGGTCATCCTGCGGAACGCCCGAGAGCGTTCCGCGACCCGCCTCCAGCCCCTGACCGGCCTCCCGCGGAGGCCCTCCCCCGATATCTCTCCTCCACACCTCCCCGGTCGCCGTCAGGAGGCCCCGTCAGGGAACACTCTCGGGCGCTCCCGGGCGTTCCCCAGGATGACCACGTCGGGGAACGCTCTCGGGCGTTCCCCAGGATGACCACGTCGGGGAACGCTCTCGGGCGTTCCCCGGGATGACCGCCGTTCCCCAGGGTGGAGAACCACCACCGGTGGAATATTTCGCCTGCATAGTGAGGGCTTGCCGCCCCCCGGGGCTGGCAATAGCTTCCGCCGCCATGCGATACTTCTGGGCTTTACTGGCGTACGCGACGGCAATGGTCGTTGGAGTCGCAGCTTGCGGCTCCAACGGCGGCACCGGGAGCAGCTTCAGCGGCACTCCGGGAGGGACAGGAGCGGTCACCACGAGCGGCGGCGGCAACGGAGGCTCGGGGAACGCAGGCGGAGGGGGCTCGTCCGGCATCGGCATCGTCTTCACCGACGGCGGCACGCACCAGGACAGCGGCGGCACCTGCCCCGCCTACCTGGGCGACTGCGCACAGCAGAAGAAGAACTGCGGCACCGCCATCGACGGCTGCGGGCACACCCTCGATTGCGGCACCTGTACGGGCACGGAGATCTGCGCGGGCGGCGGGACGGCCAACGTCTGCGCGACGCCCTCCTGCACCTCCAAGACCTGCGCGCAGCAAGGCTTCAACTGCGGCATGGCCACGGATGGCTGCAACAACGCCATCAGCTGCGGCGCCACCTGCCCGAGCGGCCAGACCTGCGGCGGCGGCGGCAGCAACATCTGCGGCACCGGCACCACCTGTGTCCCCAAGACCTGCGCGGCCCAGAATTTCACCTGCGGCATGCAGAGCGACGGCTGCAGCACCATCCTCGACTGCGGCACCTGCCCCAGCGGTGAGAGCTGCGGCGGCGGCGCCAACCCCCAGAACGGCGTCTGCGGGGCGGCGGTCACCTGCACGCCGAAGACCTGCGCGCAGCAGAACTTCAACTGCGGCATGGCCACCGACACGTGCAACACGGTCATCGACTGCGGCACCTGCGCCAGCGGCACCTGCGGCGCCTCCAGCCCCAACCAGTGCGGCTCGGCCCTGTCGTGCACCGGCCTCTGCACCCAGCAGACCGTCTGCACCGGGACCGCGACGACCAGCATCAGCGGCAAGGTGTTCGCGCCCAACGGCGTCGACCCGCTCTACAACACCCTGGTCTACGTGCCCAACTCGGCCGTGATGCCCTTCGTCGACGGCGTCGCCGTCCCGCACTGCAGCTGCGGCTCGGACGTCAGCGGCACGCCGCTGGTCAGCACCGCCACCGCGGTCGACGGCACCTTCACGCTCACCAACATGCCCGTCGGCACCAACATCCCGCTCGTCATCCAGAACGGCCGGTGGCGCCGCCAGTTCGTCATCCCCTCCGTGACGGCCTGCACCAACACGGCGCTGCCCGCGACGGGGACCAGCCAGCTCCGCATGCCCAAGACCCACCTCGAGGGTGACATCCCCCGCATGGGCTTCGTCACCGGCGCGCTGGACGCGCTCGAGTGCGTGCTGCGCAAGATCGGCATCGCCGACACCGAGTTCAGCGATCCCTCCGGCACCGGCCGGGTCCGCTTCTACCAGGGCGACGGCAGCCCGGGCGCCACCTACTCGGCGACCACGCCCCTCGAGGACAGCCTCTGGGGGACGCAGGCGGCGATCGACCAGTACGACATGGTCTACTTCGCCTGCCAGGGCGCGCCGTACCCCCAGGCGACGGCGGCTCAGCAGATCGTCATCAACTACGCCAACAACGGCGGTCGCATCTTCGCCACGCACTACAACTACACGTGGCTCGACGGCACCGCGCCCTTCTCCGGCACGGCGACCTGGACCCCGGACGCCCCCGCCAACTTCACCAACGATCCCGAGAACGGGACCATCAACCAGACCTTCCCCAAGGGCCTGGCCCTCGCCCAGTGGCTCAAGGTCCTCTACCCGACCAGCACCCTGGGGACGATCCAGCTCAACACGCTCCGCAACGACTTCAGCGCGGTCGTCGCGCCGTCGTCGATGTGGATCAGCATCACCGACAGCAACTACACCAACGTGCCGATGCACTACACCTTCGACACCCCGGTCGGCGTGGCGGCGGCCAACCAGTGCGGCCGCGTGCTCTACGACGACTTCCACGTCGAGGACCAGTCGTTCTTCAACCAGCCCACCTTCCCCGCCGAGTGCACCGTCGCGACGATGTCGCCGCAGGAGAAGATGCTGGAGTTCATGATCTTCGACCTGGGCTCCTGCGTGGCCCCCCCGGTCTGCACCCCCAAGACCTGCGCCGAGCAGAACACCATCTGCGGCCCCGTCGGCGACGGCTGCGGCGCCATCCTCCAGTGCGGCATGTGCCCCTCGGGCCAGGCCTGCGTCGCCGGCATGTGCTCCAACGGCGGCTGCGTCCCCAAGACCTGCGCCCAGCAGAACCTGGCCTGCGGCGCCCAGGGCGACGGCTGCGGCAACGCCATCCAGTGCGGCGCTTGCCCCTCGGGCGAGAGCTGCAACGCGGGCGTCTGCGGCAACGGCGGTTGCACGGCCAAGTCCTGCGCCACGCAGAACATCTCCTGCGGCTCCATCGGTGACGGCTGCGGCAACATCGAGAACTGCGGCGTCTGCCCCTCGGGCGAGGTGTGCGGCGGCGGCGCCAACCCCGTGCCCGGCAAGTGCGGCACCCCCGCCTGCACGGCCAAGACCTGCACCCAGCAGGGCTTCAACTGCGGCAGCGCCACCGACGGCTGCAACAACACCATCAGCTGCGGCACCTGCACCGGCAACCAGACCTGCGGCGGCGGTGGCGTCGCCAACGTCTGCGGCGGCGGCGCGGGCTGAGTCGTCGCTCACCCTGCGGAACGCCCGAGAGCGTTCCGCGACACCTGACGATGGGGCCGCGTCCGGCCCCATCCCCCGGCTCCCGCGGAGCCCTGCAACACTCCCCCACATCGCAAGAAGGCGGCCCCCGATCGCGGGACGCTCTCGGCCCTCCGGCAGGATGACCGGCCTCGTGCTCGGGGCGGGACGCTCCCGTCCGGCGGCGCCCCTGCGCGCAAGAACATCGCTTGCCCCGCTTGCACCCTGACCATAGCTTTTACCTTCATGCGCTACCTTCCTGCTTTGC
>Ga0302279_10007550_pt1 | contig 11088 bp, 7 predicted proteins | sample III_Bog_N3_3_FD_194541 | JGI IMG/M metagenome (GOLD analysis project Ga0302279, IMG submission 194541) | Peat permafrost microbial communities from Stordalen Mire near Abisko, Sweden - III_Bog_N3_3 | ecosystem: Environmental > Terrestrial > Soil > Wetlands > Peat | place: Sweden: Abisko...
CGACGACGCAGCGCCTCTTCCGGGCTCGGCGGAGGCGGAGGGGGCGCGGGGGGTGCCGGAGGGTTGAGCGCGTCGTCGTCGTCCGCCATCGGTCCTCTGAGGGTTATCGCGATTGAGCCACGAAAATTGTCAGAAGACCGCACAAAGTACGCGCTCGGGATGTTGAAGCGTGGCGCCCCTCTATCGAATCGCCTCGAAATGCCGAGGATCGAGCGCAGGCGACGCGAGCGTCACCATGGCTCGCGGCGTGCATCAAGTAGGGGGGACGCGATCCGTCGCGGCGCGCCTGTGTCGGGAGACCGCGAAGAGCCCACGCTTGCCACAGAATCGCCGACGGCGCATTCTTCGTGGCTAGCTGCATGACCCTCCTCGCTCACGTGTCCAGGCTCCGGTCCTCGCATCCCTCGCGTGTGCCTGCCGCCGGGACCCTCGCCGCCCTGCTGGGGGCCATGAGCCTCACTGCGTGCGCGTCGCTCTCCGGCCTCAGCACGAGCAACCACGACGCCGGGAAATCCGATGCGGCGACCACGAAGCACGATGCGGCGACCACGGAGCACGATGCCACCTCGGAGGCCGCGCCCGCTCCCGCCTGCACAGGGGACGACGCCGGCTACCACGACTTCACGAACGAGGCGTGCTGGTCGACCTACGAGCTCCCGTCCTCGGTCGACCCTTCGCCCGGATACTTCGGCGGCACCTTCGACGGCCGATACGTCTACGTAGCCTCGAGGGTGGATGCGCTCGTCGTGCGGTATGACACGCAATCGTCCTTCACAACCGCCGCATCATGGTCGTCGCACGACACGTCGCTGATCGACGGCGCCGGACAGGAGAGCACACCGGGCTACCAGGGGGTCGTCTTCGATGGGCGGTACGTCTATCTCGTCCCGAACAACGGCCTCGGCGGCTTCGTCCGCTACGACTCGACCGCCCCGTTCGACAGCAGCAGCAGCTGGACTGTCTACGTCCTCGACCCGCCGAACTCGGTCGCGTACTCCGGGGGAACGTTCGACGGGCGGTACGTGTACTTCGCCCCCACCACCGGCATCGACAACTACGCATCCGGCAAGCTCGTTCGGTACGACACCACGCAGTCATTCGCCAACGCGTCGAGCTGGTCCAGCTTCGACACGTTGAGCCTCGGCTCCGCGGCGGAGCCGGACGCGGGCGACGGGGGCTTGGGCGACGGGGGCTTGGGCGACGGGGGCGAAGACGCGAGCGGGCAGATCTTCACCACGCGGGCCACAGGCTTTTTCGGCGCCATCTTCGACGGCCGCTACGTCTACCTCGTACCGTTTCAGGTCAGCTTCGTCATCCCCAGGTACGACACGACGGCCCCCTTTGGAGCGGCATCGAGCTGGGAGCTTATCGACCTCGCAAACACTCCGAACTTCGACGACAACTCGCTCTCGGCCGGCGCGTTCGACGGCACCAACCTTTATATCGTGCCCGGAACGGCGTCGAACACGGCGATCTCGTTCGACGTCACAAAGCAGTTCACGAGCACGTCCTCGTGGATTGACTACTCCCCGCCGCTGACCACGGAGAGCCCGTTCGGCATGGGCGCTTTCGACGGTCGGTACATCTACTACGTTCCGCTCGCGGATTTCGAGCCGGGCGTCACGGTCGCCTTCGTCCGTTACGACTCGGCGCCCGGCGCCGGAGGGTTCACGGACGCCGTGAACTGGTCATCCCACAACGCGACCCACCTCAACGCGTCCGGCTTCGGCGCGGCGGTCTTTGACGGGCGTTACCTTTACGTCGCTCCCTTCGCCGGCGGCGCATTCGCACGCTTCGACGCCAAGGACGTCTCCGCACAACCGAACCTCCCGCACTACTTCGGCTCGTTCTTCTGACGACGCCCTCACCCAAGCCGCGCGCGCAATGCGACCTTCGCGTCCGGCCACTCGCCCGCGAGCATCGAGTAGTACGCCGAGTCACGGACGGCACCGTCGAACCCGGCCCGATGCGCCCGGAGGATCCCGTCGAACTTCGCGCCGAGCCGCGCGATGGCCGTACGCGACCGCGTGTTGCGCGCGTCCGTCTTCCACATCACGCGCCGCACCCGGAGCGTCTCGAACGCATGCGCGCACAAGAGAAGCTTCGCCTCGGTATTGATCGCCGTCCGCTGCACACGCTCGGCGTACCAGGTGCCGCCGACCTCGAGCACGTCGGGACCCGCCGGCACCGGGGATGGCGCGGCGTGCGCGCCCCACTTCCACCATTCGATGCTCAGGAAGCGCGTGGCCCCCACCACGTCGCCCCGTCCGTCCCGCGCGTCGCGCACGACGAACGGGAGCGACTCGCCGCGCGTCTCCTCCGCGAGCAAGGTCTCGATGTACGCCTGCATCGACTCCCGCGAATCGGGGACCTGCGTGAGCCCGAACGTGGCGCGCGACGCGTTGGCGGCGCGGACGAGCGGCTCCGCGTGCTCCTGGGTGAGCGGCTCTAGGTGGACGTGCTTTCCCGAGAGAACGATGCGATCGAGGCGGGGCATGGGGGGGATGGCCGAGGGCTGTTCAAGGAGACGTCGCGACGGTCGCGTACGTCGACTGTGCGGTGCCGGGGACGAGGATCGGGCTCGACCAGACGCCGCTCTTGAGCGTCACGATCTGTGCTCCGGCCGCCTCCGCGAGCGCCGCGACCGCGTCGACACCGCACGTCCCGGCTGCCACGGTCGGGGACGAAAGGAGCGCTGGGCTGCTCGCGTAGATCTCGGCGGGGACGGTCCACGCGGGGGTGGCCGACGGGCTGTAGACCGACGAATACGGGAGGCTGTTGGTCGCCCCCTTGTAGACCATGACCGCTCCGCCGCTCGCGAGCGGCGCCAGCGATACGGCGCTCGTCGCGTTGGCCACCGACGCGACCAGCACCGGGGCCGACCACGTGCCCCCCGTCGCGCCGGCCGTGTGCACGACGGAGTAGAGGACGTTCGTCGTGGGGACTTCGAAGACGAGCATGAGATCGGTCGTTCCACCCGTGAGCGCGATGAGCGTCGGAGGCACGGAGCCGACGCCGGCCCCGGTGATGCCTTTGGCGCCCGCCCATCCACCGCCCGACGTCCACGAGTCGACATAGAGCCCGCCGTTGCCGCCGTCGTACGCGACGTAGAGGGTCGAGCCGACGACCGCAGCCGCGGGGAGAGTCGGGCCGTAGTCCTGCATCGACCCCGAGCCTCCGACCGGGTCGTTCGCGGCGCCCCACGCGCTGCCGCTGTAGACGCCGTGGTAATACTTGTTGTTCGTCCCTTCGTAGACGAGCTCCGCGTTCGAGCCGAGAGCCGCGAGGCCCGGCGTGCCGTACTCGGTCGCGCTCGCGTCCCCGGTGGAGATGGCCGGGACGATCGAAGGGATCGTCCAGCCCGTGACGGTGCCCGACGACGAGAACAACGTGGACTGGAGGTAGTCGGTCGTGGTCCGCGTATAGACGCCGAGGAACCCGCCGTTGAACGCGAGGAGCGCAGGCGCGGCGCTGACGCTTCCGTTTGCGAACGTGGTCACCTTCCAGGCGGCGCCATCGATCGACACCGCACCGAACGCCTGCGTCGCGGTCCCGCCGACGAGCGCCAGCGTCCCCGTCCCACTCGGGCAATCCGTCGGACCGGTCGCCTGCGCGTCGGACGCGTCGCTCCCGCTCGTCGTATGCGCGTCCGCGTGCGCGCCATCACCTGCGCTCGAGTCGTGCGTCGTGGCATCGGGCACGGGCGCGGTCGCATCGGGCACCGGGGTCGCGACATCCGCGCCCGCGTCGGGCGTCGTCATCATCGTGGTCGCGTCCCCGGCATCGATCTTCGTCATCGTCGTCGCGTCGACCGGATGCCCGCTGTCCTGTCCGCCGCCACCCCCTTCGAGCGAAATCACGATGCCGCCGTGGTCATCCGGCGCATCGAACAGCAACGCGTGGGCATCCGGGAGAAAGTCGGTGGCGACATCGCCGCCGCTGTCGTTGCCATACACGGGACCGACCGCCTGCCCCGCCTTGCTCCCCGAGGAGCAGGCCGCAAGCAGGGCGAACGAGACGTACGCGAGACGAACCTGTGAGCGTCGCATGATGAAGGAGTCTATCCGGAACGCGGACCTCGGCACTGTCATGACGAAGCCGGGGATGACGCGGGGCGAATCCAGGCTAGATTTCGCGTTCATGGATCCCAAGACCCTGAACCTTCGCCTCGCGGACGCCGCTCGCCACTTCCTCGCCGAATCCATCGACGCCCGCGGCGGCAAGGACCCGGTCGCCGCTCTCTATACAGAGCGGCGCGCCGGCTACAGCCTCTTCTCGCTCGGCCTGTCGGACGCCGACTGCGAGGTGCTGCGCCCATACCTCTTCGGTCGACCGATCCCGAAGAAGCCGGGCGATGCCCCGATCGCGTGCCTGAATCTGTTCGAAGGTGAGTGGGTGCGCCCGGCCGAGCTGGTCTCGATGAAGTCTCTCGGGGACCGCCGCGTCACGCTGTTCGAGGTCGCGCGCTCGCAGCAGGCGGAGGTCGACGCGGTGCTCGAGAAGGCGTTCGCGTTCTGGACGTCGCTCGAGTGGGCGAAGGAGGGGCTCGCGTACCGGAAGTTCGTGGTGAAGAACTTCTCGCGCCTGCTGCAATACTATTACGAGGAAGCCCTCGACGAGATTCGTCAGCAGATCCCGAAGACGCGGCTCGAGGCCGACAAGGATTTCTGGGAGGCGAAGCGCGCCGCCGACCACCTCGAAGGGAACGCCGAGAAGGCGATGGCGGGGGACGTCATCCCGACGATGATGCCGGGGCAGGCGTACTGGAAAGACAGCTACCTCCCGGCGGGAGTCGCGGCGGTCATCACGCCGATGAACTTCGTCTACGGCATCCCGGGCATCCAGATCATCGGCTGCTACCTGAGCGGCTCGCCCATGATCTTCAAGGGGCACCCGTTCGCGGGCATCACGAACAACACGCTCGTCCGCATGATGCTCGCCGCAGGCGCCGACCCGCGCGCCATTCACAAGCTGGAGGGCTTCGGCGGCGACATCGCGAAGCTCACCTCCGACCCGCGCGTGGCGGTCGTGAGCGTGACGGGGAGCGCCGAGACCGCGAGGATTCTTCAGGCGGGGCGCGGCGTGCGGCCGGTGAAGTTCGAAGGGGGCGGCTGCAACTGGGCGTACGTCGACGACGGCTACAGCGACGCCGACCTCGGTAGGATCGCGACCCGTCTCACGTATTCGAAGCTCGGCTTCGGCTCGCACAAGTGCACGTCGCTCCACGGCATCACCGCGTCGAAGGCCACGCTCGATCGCCTCGAGCCGATGCTGGCCAAGGAGTTCGCGACCTTCGAGGTGAAAGACCCGAGGAGCGCCGGCCCGACCGAGACGAAGATCGTGAGCCCGCTGATGGTGCACAAGGCGAGCACGCTCGTGTCCATCCAGGCAGCGGCGAAGGCTGCCGGGGTGAAGGTCGTCGTCGAAGGGGGGCAGAAGACGGACGACGACTACGGCAAGCACGCCGAGGTGGTGCGCCCGGTGCTGCTCGGGCGCGTGACACCGGAGACGAAGGTGAAGGTCGACTGGGACGGGAAGAAAGAGGTCGAAATCGCGCTCGCGACGACCGAGTTCTTCATGCCGATCCTGGTGACGATGGAGACGGCGAGCTTCGACGATTTCATCCGCTTTTGTCTCGTCGACAACCCGCACGATCTCGCCGTGAGCATCTGGTCACGCGACGACGCGAAGCTTTACCGCGGGCGACGCACGCTCGCGGGCATGCTGAAGGAGAACGACGGGACCGACAGCGCGCTCGAGTGGGAGGAGTTCGGGGCGAGCGGCGTCGGCGACAGCGGCAACACGGGGGTCGGCGATGCCGAGACGACCATCGCGATGTTCTCGCGCAAGCAGAAGGGGCGTCACTTCGTCTTCTGACAGGCCGTCAGTGCTGAACCCCACCCGCCTTCCACCACCAGTACGTGGAGAGGAAGGCGAGGAGCGCGGCGGTCAGCCCGAAGAGCACCGCGATGCGCGGGTCGGGCCGCGTGCGAGAGACGAGAGCAAGGGCGGCCGCCCGTACCTCGGGCGACGCCGAGCTCCCCATGAGAGCGAGCCCATCGCGCCGCACGCGCCCGTAGTCACCGCGCTCGAAGGCGAGAGCGAGCGCGTCGAGCGCAGGATCACGCGACCGCGCGTCGCCCGACCGCGCGTCGATCGAGCGCGCCTCGGTCAATGGTGCCGGCCGGGGCCGGTAGCGCCGCCTGGCTTCGCGAGCGCGAAGATCGCACCGTAGCCGGGGCCCACCGTCGACGGCGTGCAGTCGAGCGTGAGACCCGCCTTGATCGGCACCGTCGGCCCGCCGGCTGTAGGCTTGCTGTGCCCCGCCCGGCTCGGCGGAGCTGCGGGAGCAGAGCTCCCCATGCTCAGTTGCTGGAGCACGGACGTGACGCACGAGATGACCGTCCCGGGCATCGTGGAGCCGTCGTCGGTCACGACCGCGGCGTGACCGTCCTTGTCGAACGTGACGTTCATCACGAGCTTCCCAGCAAGCGTCGGCGTGCTCGCGAGGGCGACCGCGTAGCAGTTGTTGATCTGACCCGGCAGCACGCCGGTCGTGAGATTCCGCACGATCACTTCTTGGGCCTTCACCGGAGCGTCGATCCGCGTCAGCGCGAAGTTCGGGCGCGCTTGCGAGGACATCACCGGGACCGGTGCCGGCGGCGCTGCCGCGAGCACAGCCACCAGCCCACACGGCGCGACGCCGACCTTCGCGGCCTCGGCCTTGATGTAGGCGGGGCGCTGCTGCGGCGCCAGGCTCGCCATCTTGGTGATGATCGCGCGGGCTTCCTGGCTCTTGAAGTTCGTGTTGGTCCAGAGCGTGATGTCGCGCATGCGCTCGGCGTCCTCGGCCCCGGCGATATCGAGCCGCGCCGTGCTGTTGTCGTCTCGGAGGGCGCTCCCCGCGCAGAGGTTCGTCAGGTCCGTGTGGAAGTCGTCGTCCTTCGCCTGCGTCTCCGCCTGATCAGCCAGGGTGCAAGACGGGAGCTCCACCTTGCGCGCCTCGTCACGAAGCGCATTGCTGATTCCGTGGGCGTCCTTCGCCTCGAGGTTACGGACGAGGATGATCCCCTCGGACGATCCGACGTTCCGCTCCATCCAGTTGAAGAGCTCGAGCTTGTTCGCCCTGTAGGAGCCTTGCGACAGCTGCTCGGCGTCGCAGAGCTTGCCCACGTCCGACTTGTACACGTTGCACATCGACGGCAAGGTGAGCATGCCGCCGAAGAAGGCCGACAGCAGCGCGCGTGATCCCATCATCGTCATCACTCCTTCGCACCTTCTATCATCGTCTCAGCGCGGTCTCGCATTGTCTCGCATCGTCTCGCATCGTCTCGCATTGTCTCATACCGGGTCGCGACGCTTCAGCAGAATCAGGAGTGCCAGCAACATGATCGCGGTCATCCCGTAGAGGACGATGAGGGGCACCCAGGGGTCGTTCCATTCGACGAAACCCCACGCGCCCGAGAGGGTGCTGCTCTCGATCTGAGCCGTGGCGCAGTGGAAGCGACCGTTCTTCACGAAGTCGGCCGCGCTCGTGAGCCCGGGCTGATGAAGGTCGATGACCCACGCCGGTGAGTCGGCGATGAGCGCCCGCTCCTGCGAGATGGCCCCTTCGAAGCCCCAACGCGCAGGCATGACGTACATGAGCGGCTTCAGCATGGGGTTGGTCGTCATCGGGACCATGAGCCCCCCAAGCACGACCTGCGGGATGAGCGCGATGGGGGTGAGCGCCATGGCTGCCTCGGCCGATGCGACCGTCGTCGAGAGCAAGAGCCCAAGGGCGGCGGCGTTCATCGCGACGGCCACCATCGCGACGAGCTCGAGCACAAACGCCGCAGGCCCGCCTTCGAAGCCGAGCGTGAAGAAGACGATGCCGAGGAGCGTCGCGCACTGGAAGACGCAGATGAACGACAGGAGGACGTATTTCGAGACGACGTAGTTGAAGAGCGAGAGGTTCACCATCCGCTCGCGCAGGTAGATCGAGCGCTCGGTGACGATCTCACGGGCCGCGTTGCTCGTGCCGAACCAGACGCAGCTGACGACGACGAAGAACATGGCCGCCGAGTGATCGGTCGTCGGCAGCATCGAGGCGAGGAGGTTCCCCGTGCTCGTCCCCATGTGGTTCTTCTCGCGCATCTCGGTCAGCGCGCCGAGGCACCAGAACGGGACCGACTCCTTCTGCCCGCCGAAGACGATGGCGAGCATGACGCCGATGACGGGCGCCTGGAGGAACATGATGGCGGCCCCGGCGCGGTCGCGAATCTTGATCTTCCAGTAGCGCGAGGTCAGCAAGCTGAACTGGTTCAGGAGCGCGACCTCTGCGCGATGCGGCAAACGCTTCTGCCCGCCAGCGGCCTCGACGCCGACGGCGCGACGACCCGAGTACATCTGCTGAAAGAGCGGGTTCGCGTTCTGGAAGAACTCGGCGCGCCACGCCTTCGCCGCCGCAAGCCGCGCGATGCCGCGGGTGACGTGCGGGTCACGCTGCCGCATCTCCTCCTGCACGACGCGCTCACGCACGGCGAGCATGTCGAACATGTCGCGCGGGTTGTCGACGTGACGCGTGCCGGTGCGCTCCGCCATCGCGCGGGTGGCGCCGTCGCGGTCGACGATGCTGCCGAAGAACTTGTAGGCCGGGTCTCCCGTGGGGCCGAAGTAGGTCGGCACGCCGCCGTAGCCCATGATGAACGCGAGATTGAACTTCTCGTACTCGTCCTTCGCCGGCTGGTGGATCGTCATGATGATCGTCTTGCCGGTCTTCTTCGTGAGATCCGCCAAGAGGTTGATGAGCGCGGTCGTGTCGTCGGCGGCGAGACCGCTCGTCGGCTCGTCCAGGAACAGGATGACGGGATCGGTGACGAGCTCGAGCGCGATGTTGACGCGCTTGCGCTGACCGCCCGACAAGACCTTCTTCTCGGGCTTGCCGATCTGAAGGTTCATCACCGACTCGAGGCCAAGGTCTCTGAGCGTCTCCTCGACGCGGCGATCGATCTCCGCGTCCGAGTAGTCGGGCGGCAGACGGAACTGCGCCGAGTAGCGGACGGCCTCGAAGACGGTGAGCTCAGGATGGACGATGTCGTCCTGCGGGACGTACCCGATCGAGCCGCGGAGCGCGTCGTAGATAAGATAGAGGTCCTCGCCGTTGATGCGGACCTGCCCGGACGTCGGGGGCAGATAGCCGTTGAGCGTGAGGAGTAACGTCGTCTTGCCGGCGCCCGACGGCCCCATGAGCGCGATCATGTCGCCCGGGAGCGCCTTGAACGACACGTGGTCGAGCAACGTCTTCATCGCGCCCGGCTGGTCGCGGTCGGGGACCTCGAGCAGGAGATCCCAGGCCTCGATGTCGTAGAGCGGCTTGCCTGCCCAGGAGACCTGGTCTTCGACGATGACGTTGACGTGCTTGCCCGCCACCTGGATGAGGAGCGGCATCGGGCCGATGTAGACCTTCTCGCCGTGCTCGACGCGGACCCGCTGACCCGGGGCGATGCGCTGCCCTCGAACGAAGGTGCCGTTCGCGGAGCCGCGGTCTTCGAGGAAAAGCTCGTTCCCCTGACGGAGGATCTGCGCGTGGCGCGAGCTCACCTGCGCGTGCGGAACGACGATCTGGTTGTCGGGGGTGCGACCAATCGCAATCGCGGAGGAGGCGAGCTGTTCGAGGGAGAGCTCGCCGATGATCGTGCGGTGCTTGCGGGGGGGCTCCGCGCCGGGGGGTGGGAGCGCGGACGCGAGCGCGGGCGACGGCGCGAGCGGTGCGATGGCCACCGGCACGGGAGCGTGGGCGACCGGAGATCCCGACGGTGCGTGCGCAGCGACGGGACCGACGGGACCCGAGAGCCCGGCCTGGCTCGCTTGCGCCAGCTGGATGATGAGCGAGACGGGCATCGTCACGGGGCCGAACGAGATGGATCCGTTCGGGTCCATGACGGTTGGCTGGTTCGCCGCGATGCGCTGGCCGAGGAGCCACGTCCCGCTCGTTGAACCGTGGTCCTGCACCATGACGCGGTCGAGCATGACGGTCGCGTGCTGCGCGCTGACCGCGGGGTGCGCGATGACCCACGAGACGCGATGGGCTTCGCGACCGACGATGACGTGTCCGCGGGGCGCAGCGACATGCCCGGGGGAGAGCAGCATCATGATGACCGTGGGATGGGCCGCCGCGAGCGGTGATTGGCCGAGCGCGAACGGGGTCCGGAAGTCGTACGAGACGGATTGGCCGGCGCCGATCGGTACGCCGTTCGCGAAGGACGGCCCTGTACCGTCGTCGACGAAGAAGAGCAGCCCGTCACGCTTGACGATGCGCGCGTGGCGCGGCGCCACCCCGGGGCCCGACAGGACGATGTCGTTGTCCGGCGCGCTGCCGAGCGAAATCTGATCCTTGCCGAACCCGTGCATGAGGGGGCAGAGCTTAGGCGAAGCGTGGGGCCAAGTGGGAGCAGCTCATCGGGCTATCGGCGAGGGTGGTTGCGCCGTCGTCCGCGCGGACCGGCGTCCGGCGCCTGCGCGTCACCATCCGCGGGGGAGCCGGGCGAAGGGTGCGCCTGAGAAGCGGCGGGCCGCGCGGTAGACGGCTTGGTGCCACGCGCCACGAGCACCACGACTACGACGATCGCGAAGCAGACCAGACCGATCACGACGGCGAGCACGATCGCCGGTGAGATGGGGCGCTTTCCGGGCCGCGCACCGCGCGGTCGGCTCGGCGCCGGGGGGATCAGCGGATTGCTCTCAGGAGGTCCCCCCCACGGAGACGCCGCTCCAGCGGGTGCTTCGACGACGCCAGGGAGGCGAGCTCCGGACGGGAGATCCGTGGCGGCCATCGCTTCCGTTTTCTTCAAGGCGAGCGGCGCCGAAACCTCCTGCGGCGCAGGCACTTCCGCGGGCGACGCCAGAGCGGCTTCGAGCGTCCGCACGATCACGACGGTGATGTTGTCGTGCCCGCCCCGTGCGTTCGCGAGGTCGACGAGCTCGCGCGCGGCCTGCGGCGGCGGGCCTGCAGCCACCTTCTCGAGGATCTCGGGCGCGGTGACGAGGTCGGTCAGGCCGTCCGAGCAGAGGATGAACGTGTCGCCCGCCTCGTGGACTACCGACGCG
>Ga0302279_10007554_pt1 | contig 11085 bp, 7 predicted proteins | sample III_Bog_N3_3_FD_194541 | JGI IMG/M metagenome (GOLD analysis project Ga0302279, IMG submission 194541) | Peat permafrost microbial communities from Stordalen Mire near Abisko, Sweden - III_Bog_N3_3 | ecosystem: Environmental > Terrestrial > Soil > Wetlands > Peat | place: Sweden: Abisko...
CTCCGCACGACCGCTCCCCGAGGGGGAGAGACCGAGGGCAACTCCCCCAACGACCGACGCCGAGCTCCCAAGGACCGACGCCGAGCTCCTCACGACCGCTCCCCGAGGGGGAGGGACCGAGGCCGAGCTCCTTACGACCGCTCCCCGAGGGGGAGGGACCGCGGCCGAGCTCCTCACGACCGCTCCCCGAGGGGGAAGGACCGCGGCCGAGCTCCTCACGACCGCTCCCCGAGGGGGAAGGACCGCGGCCGAGGTCCTCGCGACCCCGGCACCTGCACTCAGCCCTTCACCCCGCCCGACGTCAGCCCCGCGACGAGCTGCCGCTGCGCCACGTAGAAGAGCGCCATCACGGGCACGCTCACCAGGATCGCCCCGGCCGCGAACGGTCCCCACGCGGTGCTCTGCTCCTGCACGTACCCCTGGATGACGACCGGCAAGGTGTACGCGGTCTTGCGGGAGAGGAGCGTGGCCGCGAGGATGAACTCGTTCCACGCGCTCATGAACGCGAAGAGCGCCGTCACCGCCAGGGCCGGGCGCGCCGCCGGCAGGACCACGTGCCAGAAGGCGCGGGCGCGGCTCGCGCCGTCGACCATCGCGGCCTCCTCGATGTCGACCGGGATGGCGAGGAACGCGCCCCGCATCTGGAAGATGGCGAAGGGCACCGCGGTCGAGGCGTAGACGAGGATGAGGCCGGCCTGCGAGTCGAGCAGGTGCAGCGCGTCGAGCAGGATGTAGAGGGGCACGGCGCTGGCGACGGCCGGGAACATCTGCGTCGCGAGGAGCGCGCGGACGCCCCCCTTGGCGCCGACGAAGCGGAAGCGCGCGAGCGCGTAGGCCGCGGGCGTCGCGATGAGGAGCGCGACGAGCGCCGTGCCGAGGGACACGACGAGCGAGTTGCCGAGCTGGCGCGTGAAGAGCCAGGGGTCCTCCCCTTCGCCCCAGCCGAGGACGGTCCGGAAGTTGTCGAACGACGGCGACGTCGCGAGCGGGATGAGGCGCGCGGTGGCGCCTGGGCCCGTCGGCGAGAGCGCGAGCGTCACGACCCACAGGAGCGGGTAGACGGCGAAGACGCACGCCGAGACCAGGAGCACGTGGACGGCGAGCGCCTCGATGCGCGACCCTTCGCTCTTCATCTAGGCCTGCCCCGCCACGGCCGGCACGGCCTCGGCCTTCGGCTTGGGCGCCGGGTCTTCGCTGCTGGGGGCCCCCTCGGGCTCGAGCCTCTTGCCGAAGATGCGCGAGCCGAACGCGAGCAGGAGGAAGATCAGGACCGCGTACGCGGCGGCGTACCCGAACTGCCGGTCGCGGGTGAACGCCCAGCGGTACGCCTCGCTCACGAGGATGTCGGTCGTCCCGTCCGGCTCGCCGCCCGAGACGAGGAAGACGACGTTGAACATGTTGAACGTCCACACCGATCCGAGGACCACCGACGGCAGGAGCACCGGCCCGAGCAGGGGCAAGGTCACGTAGCGGAAGCGCTGCCAGCGCGTGGCGCCGTCGACCTCGGCGGCCTCGAGGACCTCCTTGGGGATCGACGTGAGCGCGCCCAGGACGACGACCATCATGAAGGGGAAGCCGAGCCACACGTTGGTCGCCACGTTGGCCGCCAGCGCGGTCGAGAAGTGCGAAAACCACGAGACAGGCGGCGCGCCGACGAGCGCGAGGAGCGCGTTCACGGCGCCGAACTGCCGGTGGAACATCCCCTTCCACGCGAGCGCCGTGACGTACGAGGGCACCGCCCACGGCAGGATGAGGAGGACGCGGTACACCGCGCGCAGCCGGAGCAGGGGCTTCGACAGCGCGAGCCCGAGCACCATGCCGATCGAGACGTGGAGCGTGATGTTGAGCACCGTCCAGAGGATGGTGACGAGGAGCGTCAGGTAGAACGATCCGTGGGCGAGGAGCGAGCCGCCGCGCGCCGTCAGGATCGCGATGTAGTTGGCGAGGCCGACGTAGTGCTGGGTGTCCTTGCCCGCGAAGAGCGACGTGACCGCGCCCGCGGCGAGCGGCAGCATGACGAGCGCCACCACCGCGACCACCGCGTGCGTGACGTACGCGTACGCAGGAAGCGACGCGCGAACGGCGGCGCGAAAGTCGTGCGACCGCGCGCGCTGGACCATGTAAAGCGCGGCCGCGGCGAGCAGCGCGCCGAGGATGACCAGCGCGGGCGTGGGGGACTGCGCGGGCGGAGGCGGACGCGTCTCGTCGTCGAAGCGGTGCTGGGCCTCGACGAGCGCGTCGGCCGGGGGCGCGTCCCCACGGAGAGCCTTCTTGATGGCGCGGTTGGCAGGCTCCCACGCGGCCTGCATCGCGGTCGACGAGGGCATCGGCTCCGCGCCCTCGGCGGCGGCGTGGAAGGCGCGCAGGTTGGCGTTGCTCTCTAGCGCCGGGTTGTCCCAGATCGCGCGGCGCGGGACGACCTGCGCGCCGACCTCCGCGCGGACGAGCCCTGCCTCGTCGCCCCCGAGCCACCGCGCGAAGGCCTTCGCGCTCGCGTGCGAGGCGCCCTGCGGGGTCACGAAGACACCCTCCACCGTGAGGAACGGGCTCATCTTCCGCCCGGTCGCCGCCAGCGTCGGGAGCGGCTCGATGCGGTAGGAGAGGCCGTGGACGTCGCCGAGATCGGCCGCGAGCCACGGACCGTCGATGACGACCGCCGCGCGCCCCTCGGCGAAGAGCTGCTTCACGAGCGCGCCGCCGGGCTCCTCGGGCGTGGCGCCGCTCTGGAGGAGCGCGTGGACGAACTCGAGCGAGCGCGTCGCCTCGTCGCCCACGAAGGCGAAGTCGTCCCCCGTCCCGTCGGCCTTCGGGCGGAGCATCCGGCCGCCGAACGCGTGGAGGAAGGGCGCGTGGTAGTACGCGTTCATCGCGTTGTACGCGAGCGCGTACGCGCCGGGCTTCATCGAGGGCTGGAGCTTCGCGATGCCCTCGAGCGTGTCCGGCGTCTTCGCGACGAGCTGGTTGTTCACGAAGAGCGCGATGCACTTGTTCGCGAGCGGCACCGCGTAGCGGGCGCCGCCCACGCTCACCGCGCGCACGGAGACGGCGTCGAACGCCGGGACGTCCTCGTCCGGGAACGCGTCACCGACGGGCACCGCGAGGTGCTCGGCGACGTACGAGCCCACCCACTGGTGGGCCTGGATGAAGAGGTCCGGCCCGTGCGCGTGCGGGATCGCGCCCTCGAGCTTGGCGGGGAACGCGTCCGACGGCACGGGGAGCACGTCGATCGTGACGCCCGGGTGCTGCGCCTCGTAGCGCTTGGCCACGAGCGCCAGCGCCTTCTCCTCGTCGCCGCGGTACGAGTGCCAGATGGAGATCGTGTCGGCGCCCGCGGTGGCCGCGAGCAGCACGACCATGAGCGCGAGCAGGGTGGCGACGACGGTACGGATGCGCGTCCCCATCGCGGCTCAGCTGCGGACGTCGAGCGCCAGCCCCGTCTTCGGGTCGAACAGGTGAACGTGCGCGGGCAGCGCGCCGAGCGGGACGGCCTCGCCGGCCTTCACGCGCTTGGCGTCCGCCGCCTCGAGCCGCGCCACGACGCGCGGGCCGCTCGCCCGCAGCCAGCCGTGCGCGAACGCCTCGAAGCCGAGCGCCTCGACGAGCTCCACCTTGAGCGTGGCGGCGGGAGGCGCGCCGCCCTGGACGAGGAAGAAGTCGTGCGGGCGAATGCCGACGACGACCGGGCGACCCTCCACCAGCGAAGACCCGAAGCGCTCCTCGTCGACCGGCGCGAGCACTCCCCCACCCTCGGCCCTCCACGCCCCGTCTTGCTTCACGAGCGTGCCCTCGACGAAGTTGATCTGCGGCGAGCCCAGGAAGCCGGCGACGAAGCGCGTGCGGGGCCGCTCGTACACCTCGAGCGGCGCGCCCTTCTGCTCCACGACGCCCCCGTTCATGACCCACAGCACGTCCGCGAGCGTCATCGCCTCCACCTGATCGTGCGTCACGTAGAGCGTGGTCGCGTGGAGGCGGTCGTGGAGGCGGCGGATCTCGACGCGGACCTCGGCGCGGAGGGCGGCGTCTAGGTTCGAGAGCGGCTCGTCGAAGAGGAAGATGGCCGGGCGCCTCACGATGGCCCGGCCCATCGCGACGCGCTGGCGCTGGCCGCCCGAGAGCTGCCGCGGGAAGCGGGCGAGCAGCGTGTCGAGCGAGAGCATCTGCGAGGCCTCGCGGATGCGCACCTCGATCTCCTCGGGCTTGGTCCCCCGGAGCTTCAGCCCGAAGGCGAGGTTGTCGCGCACCGTGAGGTGCGGGTAGAGCGCGTAGCTCTGGAAGACCATCGCCACGTCGCGCGAGCGGGGCGGCAGGACGGTCACGTCCCGGCCGGCCAGCGCGATGGTGCCCTCGTCCGCCTGCTCGAGACCGGCGACGAGCCGGAGCAGCGTGCTCTTGCCACACCCGCTCGGCCCGACGAGCACGGCAAAGCTCCCCTCCGGGATGTCGAGGTCCACGCCACGCAGGATCGGCTGCGGCCCGAACGACTTCTTCACGCCACGCACGGCACACCGCAGCTTCGCCGGCGCCGGGGGCGCGGCTTCGGGGCTGCTCGGCGCCGCGACCGGGGGCCGGGCGGACGGGTGGGAAGACTGGACGAGGGCGTCGGCCATGGGCCGGAGCTACCTCAGTTCGCGGCGGAGATCGACGCGTTTTCGCGAGGGGGCGACGGTTTCCTGGAGGGGCCCGGACACCCACGGGCTGCTACCGCCGCGGTACGTCGCCCCGATCCCGCCGTTCCATCGGCGTTTCCATGACGCTGGGCCCGCCCCCCCGTGCGTTCTGCGGCTGAGGCTGGCTCCATCAGGGCCGGTCGCGCGTGCCGAGCCACTCGTCGACGCGGCCGAGCTCGACCTTGAGATACGCCGCGCTCGCGTACGTCCCGCGGGCCTCCCGCGCCAGGGCGAGCGCACGGGGCCGGGCGTCCGGCCCGGTCTCCCAGAGGGCGCGCGCGAGGGCGAAGCGGGTCTTCGCCAGATCTGGCTGCTCGCCGGCGATCTTCTCGCGCAGCCCGAGCGCCCGCTCGAGGAGGCTCACCGCGAGCCCCGTGTTGCGTTGCTCGAGGGACGCCTCTCCCAGCCCGGTGAGCACCTTGGCGATGTTCGATATCTCGCCGCCGAGCGGGTCGTCGACGACGGGAAGGGCCCGCTGGTCCTCCTCGGCGGCCTCGGCGTACTTGCCCTCCGCGAAGAGCACCTCGCCGATGTCGAAGTGCGTCATCGCGACGTCGGGGTGATCCTTGCCCACGGCGGCCTCGAGGATGGCGAGCGCCTTGCGGTGATCGAGCAGGGCCTCGTCGTAGGCATGCATGGCGCGCGAGACCTCCCCGAGATCGTTCAGGACTTCTGCGTAGTCCGGGTTCGTCGTCCGTCCTCCCCTCTCGAGCACGGCCCGGGCCCGCTTGAGCATCGCGAGCGCTTCGTCGTTCCTGCCGACGGCGCTGAGCACGTCGCCCATCGAGTCCAGCACGAGGAAGACGTCTTCGTGATCCGGACCGACGGTCCGGTCCAGGATGTCGAGCGCCCGGTGGAGGGACGCGAGCGCCTCGTCGTTGCGGCCGAGCCTCGAGAGCGAGTTGGCCCGGTTGTTCAGGAGGACGGCGACCACGGGGTGCTGGGGCCCGTAGGTCTGCTCGTCGATGGCGATCGCGCGGGCCTGGAGGTCGCTGGCGACGTCGTACTTGCCGAGCTCGAAGTCCACGAGGGCGATGGCGTCGAGGGTCTTCGCCACGGCGATGTGGGACGGGCCCAGCCTCTTCTCGAAGAGCACACGTGCCTGCTCGAGCGTCCCCAGGGCCTCTGCGTTCTTGCCGCCGGCCCACTGGAGCAGGCCGAGCCTCTCGACCCGCTCGGCCTCGAGCTCCTCGTTGCCGCCGGTGCGCTCGATGGCGACGGCCGCGTAGCGTAGCCAGCGCTGCCCCTGGTCGTAGCGGGCCTGCTCGTATCCGACGAAATACGCGAGGTCTATCCACGCGCGCGCGGCGACCTCGTGATCCGACGCCGCCTCGGCGATCGCAGCGGCCTCCTCGAGCGTGGCCTCCGCCGCCTTCGAGTCTCCCAGGTCACCCTGGACGGTCCCCAGGACACGGACGGCCTCGGCCTCTGCCGGCAGGTACTTCACCTCACGCGCGGTCGCCACGGCGGCCCCGGCGACGTCGAAGGCTTCCTTGTAGCGGCCCGCGCGGTCGAGCGCCGTCGCCTCCGCGATCGTGACGCGAAGAGCGTCCACCCTTCGGCCCGTCGCCGCGTCCGCGGGCGGCCGCACGCCCGAGCGGAGGGCCTCCGCGTTGGCGCAGGCGTCGAGCGAAGGAAGCGACTGGGCAGCGAAGACCGCCGTCTCGACGACCTTGGCGTCGGCCTCGCCGAAGAGCTTCGTGAGTGCCCCGAGCTTGACGAGCCGGTCGTCCAGGCACGCGACACGCAGGTCGAGCAGGTCCTCGGACTGCTCGCCGCGCACGCGCGTGGCCTCGCACGCGTCCGTCCGCATCGCGACCCACGCGCGCCCATACTCGTCCACGAGGCGCGCTCCGTTGGTCCACGCGTCGCCGGCGTACGGCGTGCCCGACGCCTCGAACGCGCGACGCGCCTGCTCCTTCGCCGCGGGCCCCCAGACGCGCCCCAGCTTCTCGGCGGCTCCCGTGCAGAGCGGAGCGCGCTCGGCGCGCGCTCCACGGTAGCCGGCCAGCCCGACGAGGATCGTGATCGCCACGCCGGCGACCAGCAGCACGCGGCTTCGCAGCTTCCATTGCCGACGCTCGAGCGCCCCCAAAAGCTCCGTCATCGAAACGTACCGGTCGCCCGGCGCCGCCGAGAGCCCGCGCAGCAGGACGCGCCGCAGCCACGCCGGCACGCGCGAGTCCTTCCGTGCGGCGCGCACCCGACCAGCCACGATCTCGTTCGCGAGGGCGTCGATCGATTTGCCTGCGAAGGGGCCTTGCCCGTAGACGCCCTCGTAGAGCGCGACGCAGAAGCTGAACTGATCGCTGCGCTCGTCGGCGGGCTTCCCGAGGAGCTGCTCGGGCGCCATGTACGCGGGCGTGCCGGCGATGACGCCTGCCTGCGTCTCGCCTTCGGGGGCCGACGACCTGGAGCTCGGCGGCGGCGTCGCGGGCGACGCGATCTCGGGGTCCGAGCCCAGGCGGATGCGGGCGGAGGACAGGCGCGCGAAGGACTCGAGCGCCTGCGCCGTGCTCGCCGGCGGCGACGGCACGGCGACCGGTCGCGCGAGCCCGAAGTCGGTCACGCGAACGCGCCCGTCCTTGCCGACGAGCACGTTGTCCGGCTTGAAGTCACGGTGGACGAGCCCTGCCTTGTGGGCGGCCTCGAGGCCTTTCCCGGCGCTCATGTAGAGGCTCAGCACCTCTTGCCACGGAGGCCGGCCCTCGAGCCTCTTGCCGAGCGAGACGCCGTCCACGAGCTCCATCGCCACGAACACGCGCCCCTCGAACGTGCCGGCGTCGTGCACCATGACGACGTTCTCGTGCGACAGCCGCGCCATGGCCTTCGCCTCGTGCGACAGCCTCTTTTGCACGCGGTCCATGCCCTCCGGCGCGTCGAGGTTGGCGCGGAGGAGCTTCAGGGCGACCTTCCTGTCGAGCTCCGGGTCGTACGCCGCGTAGACGACGCCCATGCCGCCGGCGCCGATCACGTCGAGCACGTGGTAGCGGCCCATGAGGCGCCCGCGCGGCAGGATCTCGCCCTTCTCGCTCCGCGGCGAGGACTGCGTGTCCGCGCGCATCGACTTGGCGATCTCGCTGACGAGCACCCGGCAGTCGTCGCAGCCGTCGAGGTGCTTCTTCACGTCCGCCTCGGCACCGGCTTCGAGCTTTCCTTCGAGGAAGTCGAAGGTGGCGGTGTCGTCCAGACACTTCATCGGGCAAGGGCGGCCACGTGGCGGGGGGCGGCGGTCACACCGGCGATCCTGGAGCAAACGGGCCTCGAGGAGAAGCGTGCGTTGGCGGCGCCGGCGGTGAGAGGCTACGTTGCTCTGGGGATCGATCCGGGTATGCGCGAGGCCACGCCGCTTTCGGAGCTATTTCTGGCGAAGATCGCCGGGCCACGCGCGACCTTGGCGACGCCCGATCTCGAGCGCCTCCTCGCGACGGCGCTGTCGACCGCCCGCGCAGCGTGGCCCGACGTCCGGGTCGGCGACGCGGAGATCCTCGCGTACGTCGCCGCGCGCCTGCCCGAGGGCGAGGAAGCCGCGGCGGCGGTGGCTTCGATGCACCTGTCGGATCTCTACCTCGCCTGCGCCTGCCTGCGCGGCGACGCGCGCGCCATGAAGGCGTTCGACGCGCACTTTCTCCGGGAGGTCGCGCAGTTCGTGGCTCAGATCGACAGGAGCCCTGCCTTCGTCGACGAGGTGCGCCAGCAGCTACGGGAGAAGCTCTTCGTGCACGAGGAGGGCGTCGTGCCGAAGATCGCGGACTTCTCGGGCCGCGGGCCGCTCGGCGGGTGGATCCGCGTGTCGGCGGTGCGGACGGCGCTGAACCTCCGCCGCGGCAAGAAGGAGCAGGCGGGCGTCGACGAGGACGAGGTCCCGTCGCTCAAGACGGACGCGCCCGACCCGGAGCTCGACTACCTGAAGACCCGCTACGGCCGCGAGCTCCGCGAGGCCTTGCAGACGACGCTGGCCGGCCTCCCCTCGGACGAGCGCAGCGTTCTCCGGATGCACTACATCGACGGCCTCAACATCGACGAGATCGGCACGGCCTACCGGGTTCACCGGGCGACGGTGGCGCGCTGGCTCGCCGCCTCGCGCGAGAAGATCCTGGATCTCACGAAGAAGATGCTGCGCGAGAAGCTGAAGCTCGACGCGGGGGAGGTCGAGAGCATGATCGGGCTCGTCCAGAGCCAGCTCGACGTGAGCATCTACCGCTTCCTCGACAAGCCCCCCAAGACCTCCGGGTGAGGGGCCTCCAGCGACGTGGGCCGTTGACCGCCCCCTCGCCGGCGAGTAAGGAGAGGACAGAACCTGGCGTAGAAACGCCAAATTGCGCCACTAGCTCAGCTGGATAGAGCGACGGCCTCCGGAGCCGTAGGTCAGAGGTTCGAATCCTCTGTGGCGCGCCCTCTTGATGCTCGGTTTTTCTAGGGGTTTCGTGATCGGCTCTTGGTCGGTCGAGGGCCCTGCAGGGGGCGCTTGGACCACCATTGGACCAAGCTGGGCGTTCACGGCGACGGGGACCGGCTCCAGCTGGACCTTCGCGTCCGGGAAGAACTGCAGACGGTCGACCTCAGCCCGGAGGTAGTCGGGGGCAAGGTGCCCGTAGACTTCGGTCGTGATGCGCGGGTCGCTGTGACGCAGGATGCGCTGCACCGCAGCCGGGTTCGCCCCCGCCATCATCAGCAAGGAGGCTGTCGTGTGGCGTAGGTCGTGGAACCGGATCGCGCGCTGCTTCGCCTTCGGCCACAGCTTCATCCCGTGCTTGGGGCAGCGGCGGAGCAACGCATCCTTCGCGGGCTCCGAGTACGTGCAGCCCTTCTTGCGGCACACGTGCACATAGCCGAGGACCAGGCCGACGCGCTTCATCGTTCGGCGGAGGACATCCTCCAGCGGCGTATGGCTGCTCAGCATCGTGCCGTCGGGCGCGGGGAAGACCAACTCGGACGGCGATCGGTCCATCGCCTCGCGCAAGAACGGAACGAGCTCCTTCGCGATGGGGATGACGTCCGCATGGCCACCTTTCGTCGTGTCCCGCTCGTAGGAGCGCGCGACCGTGAGCAGGCGCGCGTCGACATCGACGTCTCGCTTCCGCAAGCCGAGTAGCTCCCCGCGACGGAGACCTGTGTAGATCGCCGTGGCGAACAGCGGCTGCCACTTGGACGGAACGTCCGCTAGTACGAGCGGCACCTCGTGGACGCGGAGGTACTCAGGCGTGCGGCGGGCGACCTTGCGGCGTTGCACCTCCTTGGCTGGGTTGATGCCGGAGAAGCGTCCCGCACGCTTGGCCGCCGAGAACCCCGACATCAGGAAGGCGCGAAGGTGGTTCAGCGACTGCGGGCCCAGCGAGTCCGACTTCGCCTGGAGGAACCGCTCGATGGCGCCAGGGCTCACCTCCGCGAGGCGGAGCTCGCCAAGCTCCGAATGGAGCAGATGCGCCTTCACCGTCAGCTTGTTGCGCTCGTGCGAGGCGAGACGAACCGAGTAGGTTGCGAGCCACCAGCTCATCATGGCTGAAATGGTGCCGCCCCCATCCTCGTCGGGAACGGGCTCCAGACCTAGCCGCTGGCGCTCACAGCGGCGTTCCATGTCGTCGGCGAGCCGGCGCGCCTCCGTCTTTGTGCGGGCCGTGGTGGGCCGACGGACCCACTTCCCTCGATGGTCGCGGTACTTCGCGTACCAGCGGCTTCCACGAAACAGCACTGATGCCATGGGAACCCTCTTCTAGTGACAGACTAACGCGAACGCATTGGAATGACCTTCGCTCCCGGAGGACGTTCGCCGCGAGCGAAAGCGCGGATCTCCTCGGGGTCGAAGCGTAAGAGCGCGCCGATGCGGAGGCAGGGAAGTTCGCCTACCTCCGCGCGATGGTAGACCCAAGAGCGGCTCACCCGGAGGTACGCCGCGACGTCGGCGACCATCCAGAGCGGCTCGCGGTCGGTGCTCTCAGGCGCTCCACCTGTGGGACCGTGGCTCATGTTTTGCTCCGGACGTTCAAGACGGTGGCGTTCTTGCCCGCGCGTAGCTGAACCAGCTGCTCACGCACGGCCTTCGCTCCCGGGCTATGGGCTTCGAACGCGATGACAGCGTTCGGGCGGTCACGCGGAGCGCGCCGGCCTTGTGGAGCTGGTGGTGAGGCATCGCTCGACGGTGGGCGCGGACGGAGGGGACGCTTGGTGCGGGTCGCACGCGGATAGCGAGCTCGCGGGCGGGCACTGGTTGCCGGGGCCCTAACCGCGGTCGTCGTCCGGGTGAGGCGGCGCACTACAACGATGCGGCGCGGGCGGATGACGATGGCCTTGAAGCTCCGGATGACCGGGAGCGAGGAGTTGTTGCGGATGAAGGGAACGGGGACCCCGCTGTAGGTCACGATGACGGGTGCGAGAAAGCGGAGCAGGACGACCGGTGTGGCTGTGCCAGTTGCGTACG
>Ga0302279_10007557_pt1 | contig 11083 bp, 6 predicted proteins | sample III_Bog_N3_3_FD_194541 | JGI IMG/M metagenome (GOLD analysis project Ga0302279, IMG submission 194541) | Peat permafrost microbial communities from Stordalen Mire near Abisko, Sweden - III_Bog_N3_3 | ecosystem: Environmental > Terrestrial > Soil > Wetlands > Peat | place: Sweden: Abisko...
CCGCGGGTCTGATCGAAGCGGTCCACGGCATGAATCAGGCCGATCATGCCGGCACTGGCCAGATCGTCGAATGTGACGCAAGGCGGTACCCTGCGCTGGAAGCGTCTCGCGATTCTGCTCACCAGATCGAGGTCCTGAAGGATTGCAGCGTCTCGGGCTGCGCCGTGGTTCGGAATGCTTTCGGTGTTGTTGCGGAGTTTCATTTTCGGTCCTTTTCTGCCCGTCGTGTTCGGGGCAACAAACAGCGAGCGGACCTGCTCCCGAAGACTCCACGAGGGAGGGGGATCACCCACTCGCCGTGTGGCTTGAACCATCGGTTGGCCGCCGCGGCCATCGGATGGTTCAAAAAGGGCTGGGCAGGGATTCGCAGACCGGAGCCCGCGTTGAGCCGCGCGGGCTACGGTGGATGGAGCGATAAAGATAAGGAAGGACCGGGCCGCGCTAGGCGGCCCTGCTCGAATCACGGTCCAGGAGGCGCACCCGGAGTTTGGAGAGCGCCGATTGCTTAATCTGGGAGACGCGGCTCTCGTTTACACCGAGTTCCGATGCAACGTCACGGTTCTGCCAATCGAGGTTAAACAGGAGCGAGATGACTCGGTTTTCTCTCTCCGAGAGGCACTGCCGGGCTCGGTCCAGGTCCACTCGATCCGCGAAACGGGTTGAGAAGCAACGTGCCGGTGCATATTCGCGCTGTTCCTGCGCCGGAAGCTGTTCCAGGCTGATTGTCGTGGGCAAAGCCCCTTCGGCAGTGGCATTTGCCGTTCGGTTCCGGCGCCGTTCGGTTCGCGAGAGCGGGTCTTCCTCGCGAAGGAAGTCGAGCATCGCGCCCCGGATTCTGTGTTTCGCGTATGTTGCGAATTGCAGTCCGCGGGATGACTGGAAGCGATCTACCGCCTGTATCAGGCCGATTGTGCCGGCACCGATCAGATCGTCAAGGGTGACGCAGGGTGGCACCTGGGACCGTAGGCGCTTCGCCAGCGCATGTACATGGGGTAGGTGCTGAACGATGGTCGCCTCTCTTGTTGTCGGGGTTTGGGCATCACCATTAGCGAATCCCGTTGAGGTCACGTTGTTGAGGTACATTTCGTTTCTCCTTCGCCCCGTTTCGGTCGGGGCACCCCAGGAGCAAGCGGGAACGCTCCCAAGAGCGCAGCGGTGAGTCGAAGTGCTTTGTTGGGGGGACCGAACGGGATTCCGGGGAGCGAAGCGCGACCGGACCCGCAGGGCGGAATCCCGGTCGGGGGAGCCAACAAAGCAGAATGAAGACGAGCGCAGGGCGCGGTCAGGCCGTGAGGCCGTCAAGCGCAGCGGTGCCCGACCGTAACGGCGGCAAGGAGAACCATGTTGTTCCTCAGTGGCCGAGTGGTTCCCGCCGGTGACGCCCGGCTCCGAAACTGAGACCACGCAGTCGATCTGGCACTTGGCAATGAATTGCGAATGGTAGGTCGGCTCCGCGCAACGCATCCCGGTGCGCCTCAGGTGAATCGCAGTTCAGGCGTGGGACCTTGCGGGCTGCTTACGATCCCGTAGAGAGTTCCCGTTTGGCCGCACGAACCGCTTTCTCGACGAGGCCCGGGGAACGACGCTGCCGCTCCGGTATGCTTGCGAGCACCAGCCGAATCGTGGGATTAACGCCTTTCCGACTGAGGCCCACAACGGCGCGAAGAACCTCCGAGGAGATGGCTTCTCGCTTCAAGCGCTGAACATCCCGCTTGTGCTCCGCGTAGCGGGTGCGGAGCGCGCGCCATAAATCGGGGAAGCCTTCGCGGATCTCAGTCCTGTGGCCTGCCAACCGTCCGACTATCTCGGAACATGGCGCGGGAGGAAATTCCTTTAAAGCCTCGGCAAGTTTCTGACGGATATGTTCGGTCCTTCGGCCGCCCTTCGGGAACTGGGCCTGCCGCCTGCGTTGCAATTCCGCTGTTAATTCCGGAAAACGTGAAGTAACACCCGTAACGCACGCAAAGCCCAGGCGTCGGGCCACTTCGGTTACGGTCGGAATGGGTTGTTCGGCAAAGGCATCCCGCAACGCGCTCTCCATGGCCTCGCGTTGCCGTTGTCTGATCTTTTTATTCTTCGCCACAATGGCGCGGCGAACATCGTGAAAACCCTTGTAGAGGCGTCTCTTGTTGCTCACTCCCACCGACGAAGCCACTGCCAGAATGCTCGTGATGTGATCCTTTTCCAGGTCCTCAGCAAGTGCCCGTTCAATGGTATTCCTGGACGTCGGGGCCTTGCCTGATGACTGACCGGGGCCCTCCATCGACAGTTGTCTCTTGTTTACGATCTCCCCGCACAGTGCCCGGTAACGGCGCTGCAGCGGCGCGACGGTTCGATATCCGAGCCCGTTGGCGACGTCGCGCAGAGGCGGAGGAGCGGCGGCCGCCAACGCGGTCCGCAATGACTCCTCAACGATGCTGTCCGCCACGCGATGGTGAGCCTTCGGAGAGTGCCTCGGTTCCGCGTTATTGTCGCTTTCAATTCGTTCCGTCAGGAAGTGCAACAGCGGAATGTCGCAACTCAGCGACAACGAGACGAGAGAATTCATTCTCGGGATTGCTGCGCGCCGAATCCAGTGCCGGACATCGCGACGGCCGCCGGCTGTGCGGACATTATCGCGGAACAAATCAGCTCCGAAATCGGCTGGCACCGATGGGCTTTCTGCCAGCAGCTGGCCGACCATCTCGGCTACACGGATTTGTTCAGTCAGATGATCGCCGAAGGTGTTCGCGACATCCGCCCTTCCTAACCAGCACTGGCACCGCGAACAATAGCCCGGGCGTAGCTTCGCGGAAAGCACATGCTGAGCCCGGCCGCAGGAAGGACATGCGGTGTCGAGCGGCCGTCGGTGCACCGGGCAGACAGTGACAACCTGAAATGCCCAGAGCAAGCGTTCGTATACCGACTCCGCCTGCAACGGTTTCTCGCCGTAACAGGAAGAACACCATGCCCGATGTGAGCGCAGCAAATGCACACAGGAAATCGTGGTCGCCCATGGCAGAGCGGTCAGGAGATCGAGCCGGTCAATGCAGGTAAGCTGTTCGAGCAGAGAAACCCAGAGTCGTGAACGCTCTCCCGACCCGTTCAGCACATGCGCCTCACAGGAGTACGCCGGCATCTTCACTCGAAGCTGCCCCGCCGATAGGCCTCTCGTGCGCGGAATGCGGGGCAGCAGTTCGCGATTGACGAGAACACCGGTTTCGACAGCATGGGCGGCTGCCAGACGTGCAATATATCCGGTCAGGCTTTCCACCGCCGCTGTACCGATGCCGATCGGGGGCAGATGCACAAGGTAACTGCGCCCGTTCACCTCAGGCCGTGACGGTTCCCAACCGTCATAGAGTGTTGCATTACGCATACGCCGCCGCAGCTTCTTCTTGTATCGGATCTCGCCGGGGACTGCGTTGCCCGACTCTGCCGGGCTTCGGACGGCGGGAAACGGGAACAGTACTTGCCACCGGCGGGACGATTCCGCGAGATTGCGGTTCTATGCCCAGAAGCGTCCGGAATCGCAGTCTGGAATCTTCGTTGTCATGGAGACGGGTTTCACCGTCCCGCGATTCCGCGAGAATCTTTTCGCACTGTGAAATCGAGAGCGCGGTCTTCTCCAGATGCTCGCGGGAGATCGTGGACGCGCCGTATCTGATAGAACGCACGCATGCACGCATCAGCCACTCCTTTAGGATGCCGACACAGCCTACGGAGCGCTCGTAGAGAAACTCCCACATCGTTGTCAGTTCGTTTTCCGTTTCGGTAAATGGTAGTTGCTTCTGGAAGGTGAGAAGAATGCTTTGAAATACCTGCCGATCGGCGGGATCTGCGCCGTAGCGCTGGAAATGCAGGTCCATGCTGCGGCGGCTCAGTTGGGCGCTCAGATTGCGAAAAGCCAGCAACTCATACGTCCCGAAGAGAACGTGCACGGTTTGCGTCCGATTGGCGATGGACTTGATGACGTCCAATTGATCCGATAGCCGTCGGCCGGAGGAAATCCGGGCAAGGTGTTGTGCTTCGTCAACAAACACGACGGGAGGGCGGCGATGGCGAAGAGCCAGTTCAACGGCATAGCTGAGATCGGCCCCGCCGGTCATCGATACGGGTGAATGGGCGCCTCGCGGATCGCGAATGATTTTGGAATCAATCAGTGGCTCGTGCATCGCCGCGAGCAGACGGCTGAAGTAATCCCGCCAGCGGAACCGCCCGGTTTCGCTGGGAACAACCTCTACGCTCACGAAAGGTAGTCGTCCGGGGTCGGCCTCCAATAACGGACTCATCTGCTGTATCAGGAGATGTTCTACTTTCATGCGGAGGGTGGTCTTGCCGACTCCGGTCGGCCCCAGCACCAGCACGAGCGAACCGGGGGCCGCGCCGTCAATCGCGTCCATGAGTTCATCGCGCGCCGCGACCAGCCGTGGGTGTGCCATGGTGAAGGTACTGAAATGATCCAGGCGTTCGATCAGGTGGGGCGCTACGGCGGCGACGCTGTCCAGGCGCATCAGAGTTCCCCGTATGTCATGAAACAGACCGGCGCATCGGCTGGCGCCCGCATGTTCGTTGGTGGCACCGATTCCCGGCCGGAGACCGCGGGCTCAATCGTCAGGGTTCCCGACTGAACGTCAATCGCCCGTGCCTCAAGGTCGCTCAGGCGCTGAATGAGTATCTCTTCTTCCAGCTCAACGGACTCGAGAAACTCAGCGAGCTTCTTCGCGGTAATCGCGAACTGACCTGAATGATTCTGGCGCCGCTTCCGCAACTCTTCGCTCGCCAGGTGGATCTCTCGTTCCGAATGGCCGTGCAAAACCGCGTAATACTCCGAATGACATTCAACCCACTGGCGGTCCACAAACCCGTAAGCGGTACCGACATCGAAGGGATCGTAGCGAACGGGAACCTGCTTCGTTTCCCAGGTCGGATTGCGGAAATGCTCCGACCAGTAATGAACGTGATTAATCTTCATGCCACGTCCCGGCGTGATCATGGCCGTGCCCTTTCGAGTTGAAGGCAGGGTGAGGATGAGGAAGTCCCGGTCGTAGCAGATGTTGCGGTGCGAACGGCAGCCGGTCTGAGCTATTGCCGCGTCGAAGGCCTCGCGTGGGCTCTGTCCCAAAGCCGGGTGATCGAGCGTGTCATAGATCTCGTATGTGTACTCACTGAGTCTGCGGTGCAGTTCTTTGAGCGGCCATGCGGCATGGTTTCGGGGATCGACGCTGCTGGTGATCTGGCGGGTCGAACGGGCCACCTGTGTGTTGCCCTGCAGATTATGCAGAAACTGATCGTTGGCGGTCCCGAATATGCGTTCGCAGGTGGAGCCAAAACGAGCCTTCGCCGGCGGCCTCGATTTTTTCGTGACTTCGCAGCGCGCCAGCAGCGTTTCAAAATAAATGCTGTCGAACTCGCTGCCGCCATCCACCACCAGCATCTGGGGCAGACGTGAATACCGCCGCACGCACTCTCGGACGATCATCATGCAGGAGCGATAGCTGGGAGGGTCGAAGGTCAGGTGCAGGGCCAGGATGCGGCGAGAGAACGCGTCCGTCAGGAACGAGATCCATGGCCGCCCGAGTAGCCGCCCGGTCTGGGAGCAAACGGCCCACACATCCGCCTGCGTGTGATCGATGTGACCGATCTCGAAAGGCCGGTCTCCATGGCGAGGAGTGCGTTGCTGCAGTTCCCAATAGAACGGCTGCAACTGGTAAGCAGCCCGGCTTCCCTGACGCTTCAAGGTCTGTTCGGGACCGGCGCGCCGATGGACAGCGATAGTGAAGGTCTTATAGCTCGGTACCGGGATCTGCTGGCGGTCGCAGGTTAGTTTGAGCGCCGACCATGCCGCGAACATCGTTTTCTGCTTCAGCGTTTCGTAATCGTTGGCGATGAACTCAATCATCATGGCCGTTGCCTGGTCAGGGAGTTTATTCGAAGGGTTGCCGGGGTTTGGTCTGGGCACCAGACCGAGGTAGCCGCTGCCGTCCTTATGCTGGGCCGTCCGGTAAGCAGCAACCCAGCGTCGTAAAGTTCTCGGCGGTGTGTCGTCGTGCGGCTCGCCGCGCAACGCCCGTGAAACTATCTGAAAGCGGCGGGTGGCATCCGCCAGGTCCGTTTCGCTCGCGTGCCGCAGCCGCTGATAAATATGTGGCGCTTCGTCTTCCTTTGCCGAGCCGCTCAACACTCTGATGCTCTTGTTTCGAACGGATTCGTCGAACTTCTCCGATGGGATCTCGGCGATCGATCTGTCCTCGGCGAGCAGCGTGATTGCGTTCAGGCCGGCATTGAGGACTGTCCAGGCCCTGCCGTCCCAGTCCAGTGCGTCGCCCGCCCGCAGCACCGGTTTCGGACTGCGGGGCAACCGCGCGTTTATGCTACTCGCCTGCGACGGCCTCTCCAGCCAGACCGTCACCTTCTCCGGTTCGGGGAGCAGTGCCGCGAAGAGATCGACGAAAATATCGCCGGTTGCGATCAAGGAATAGATCTCATCGCGAGTCACCTCGCCATCGGTGGCCTCGAACAGATCTTCCAGCAAACAGGCAGGCCGGGCGGCAATGTTAGCAAATATCCGCTGCCGGTGAACAGATGACACCTTCGGCGCGGTTCTGAGGTAGTCTTCGAGGAACTGGATATTCCGTTGGAAAAGCCAGTTGATCCCGGCGGAGGAACGAACCCCATAGTAAAGACCAAATCGTTCTGCGTACTGTCGGCCCGGCGGGCAGATCCATTCCTGGACATCGCGGCCGTATCGGTTCGGATTGCGTTCCGACAAGCGAATCAGTTCTTCTTCGGTCTTACACTCCTCCCATCCGGCGCTGTGAGTACGGATCACGAAGAAGTCCGGCGTATGAAGAACTCCAAGGCGCTTCCCGTCCACCGAACGGTAATCCAGTTTGATCGAGGGAGCCTGATCGTAATACTCCAATACACTGTCGTCGTATTCCAGTTCGAAGATGGCAGGCAGCTCAACGCGATGGCTTTCGAACTGAATCGTGACCCCCATCTTCCTGCTGGGATAGCGGCCGGTTACGTTTGAGCGGCCGCCGCCCACGCGGCGCGCCGGATCGGAGCGTCGAACTTGTGCAATGGCGGATTGCGCGTCATCGGAAAGATTGATCCGTTTGGCCCAAGCCGCAAAATCCTGCTCGCTCAGCATTCCGTAACCCCTTCCGGCTGTCTTTTCACCGGCCAGATGCCTTTCTGCGTTTGGATTTCAGGGCTTCCATATAGCGAACGCCAGCCTCGGTCACCAGCTCCTGAATCAGCCGCCCGTTGGCGATCGCCTCCCGGACCTCGGGAACCATCTGCTCCGGGATGTAAATCGAGAAGCGCTTGCCATCACGGCGACCGTAAAGGACATGGCTGGAGTGACCTTCTCCGCTGGCACAGGCAGCGCAGTTCTCGCGGATGCAGGGGCTCTTTCGCAAAGACAGAGAACCGGCCGCAACAGGGGCAAGCTTCTGCACAGCGGCATGGAACCACCGCATGACGTGTTCGGGTGTTTCGTTCATGTACGTGTGATTTGTAACACACATACATGATACGGCGAAGCAGAGCATTTTTCAATAGCTTTGTTCGGAGGTGAATGTTTTCCGCCGCGATGAGCGCCAGCTTGTAAATACTACGCCGTCACTCGCGGGCGCGGGCGTTCGACGGTCAGATATATCAGCAATAAGCAGCGTTTTTCGCCCAAGTCCGGTCTTCTGTGGCTGATAGACGATGACATACTTTATCGCCTAATGAGGCCGTTTTCTTGGCTTTCAGAACGAGCTCGTGCTTGAACAGCGTCCGGCTACTGAATAGAAATCGGAACGGCTACGCTCGACCAGCCTCCGACCTTTACCACAAGATTCACCGCCGACGAAGCCTGAAGGCCCGAAGGCAGAGCTACGTTAATTTGGAAGTATCCGGATTCGAGCGTGGGAGCCGATCCGGCGTACAGAACAGTGGCATTCGTTCCCCCGATCGACACTGAGACCGGCAGAGTCGGGGTCGCAAGCGATGCATTGATCGGCCATAGTCCCCCGGTTACTCCGATAGGATTCGTCACGCCGCCGCCGGTTCCGTAGATCGTTACGAAACCGCCCGCCTTTGCCGGGTTCGAGGGAGAATTCAGCGTCCCGTCGGAATTCGCGACAGCGAAAATCCCCGGCGCTGCCGTCGCGACAACCACCGGTACCGACGCAGACGCCCCGGCCGGCGGTCCACCGTTGTAAGTTACGACGACTTCAGTGGACGTTTGGCCGGCTATCTCCCACGGCACCTGCACACTGACCTGTTGCGACTGCGTGGAAAACACGGGAGCTGCAACTCCGCCAAATGTGACCTGAGTGCCTCCCAACTGGTCCACCGGGGCCTGACTCGATGCCACCGTGGCCGACGCGGGGCCAATTCCGTAACCACGAAGCGTGACGATCTCACCTGGCGCGACGGTGCCCGCCTCGCCGCTCGCCGCGTTCTGCACCGTCAGCCACGGAAAGATGCTGGTTACCGTCGCCACCTCAGCCAGCATAATCGCGCCATTGGGAGCCACTGCGATAAATGGCCTATTGCCGGCAGTCGGCGATACATTCGCGTACGTAGCGCCGGCAAATTGTCCATTGGAGGTGAACTTCGCCGCGATCACATTGCCGGTGTTTCCTACTAATCCCGATTGAAACGCTCCCGGAGATGCCGCTAGAACCGCAGTCCCCAAAGCGCCCGCAACGAAGGCGCTGCCCGCCGAATCCAAATCTAAACCGAAGCCGGTCGTAGTCGGGACATAGGTCGAGTAGACAAGGTCCGATCCGTCAGCGCTCACGTGCGAGAGATAGCCGCCTGAAGAGAGTGCCTCCCCACCTAGCGCCACGACATATGCTCCGTTTTGCGCATCCACTTTTATTTCCGAGGCCTCGTTCAGGGTGGCGCCGAGAAATGTGGAATAAACCAAGCCCGTTCCTTGCGGATTCAGCTTGGTCACGAACTCCATGTACTGCGCGCTCGGAAAGTAGCCGGTTTGAAATGCTCCCGGCGTGACCGGAAAATCGGACGCCTGGGTGAACCCGACGACGAAGGCATCGCCTGCCGCGTCGATAGCGATCCCTTGCGGAATACTCAGTCCATTGCCGGACAGGTACGTTGCGTAGAGCATCGCCGACCCGGACGCATTCAGCTTGGCGACCACACCTGAACCGTTTGGAAACGACGGTGGCGTGGACTGGAACGCACCGGGCGTAGTTGGAAATGGCAAAGTCCCGGTGTTGGTTGAAGCAATATAGACTTCGCCCGCAGGGTCGATCGCCATGGCCACGGCCCGCTGCTGTATGGCCAGAGGCGGTGGATTCACCGGAAGAAGGGTCGAATAGACAAGCGCGGTTCCCGACGAGTTGAGTTTAGCGACGAATCCGCCACCAGCCGCCACGTTAGTGAACGCCGCGCCGGCTGTAACCGGAAACGTATCCGGCTGACTGACAGTATTCGGAGACGTGGTGCCACCCAAGTAGACATTCCCGCTCGCGTCCACGCAAATCGCGCTCGCGACTGTCTGGCTTCCGTTGCCCCCGAAATAGGTCGCGAACAGGACGTTCCCCGCCGGGTCCAGCTTGATCACGAACGCATCCGTGCACGGAATTGGAAGCGGGGCTCCCCCGGCAGTCCTCAGTACTACGCAATTGCCGCCGGCGAATTGGGTTTGAAGCACGCCCGCAGTCGCAGGAAAGATCAAGGATGTCGTCGAGCCGGTGAGGTAGGTGTTTCCCGCCGCGTCCACCGCCATGGCCGTGACTGTGGTGTTGGCAGAGACAGCGTAGGTAAACGTCGGCTGATTTGCAGCGATCGCGCAGGGTACAAGAAGCAACAGAAGAGGCGTCGCCCGCATGAGATTAATTATAGAGCCCAGCTTCCGATAATCCGACTATGTTCACTTGGCTGGTTTGGCATCTCGCGGACTGACTTCCCCTGAAGCCCCTTCGCGCTAATTGGCCCTGTGTTGTAGCGATATGTTTACCTGGCCTTCGGATCGGAACCAGTGGCTGTGTATTCTTGGCCATCGGATGCTGCAATTCTGCACTTCCGGCCAAACGATGGTTCAAACGCCAGAATCGGCCATAAAAGCAGTTGTGAATCCAAACGATTTACACGCCTCGCGTGGCCAAGCGATGGTTCAATTTGCGGCCAAACGATGGTTCAAGTCACAGCAATCGGCGAGCGGAGCGTTAGCGGAGGGCTGCACGAAACGGAACGAAGTGCAGTGAAGGAAGCCTGGGGATACCCGAGTGGAGGCGGGAGGGCGCAGGTAGGCCGATCAGGCCGTCAAGCGAAGCGTTGCCCGAACATGCGGGCGGAAGGAACTGAAGAAACTACCGGACCTGCCGTTGAGCAATCCGTATCGCAGAACCGGCGACTGGAAGCCTTCATAGTGTCAGACTGGGGCCGCGATTTGATTCCGTGCTCTCAGCGCCGAAAGGATTCGATCAACGGTGTCGGCAGATCGGTTTGATAGCCGTCCTCCGCAGGACTGGGGACGCATCAGAGAAATTCGGGATCGCGCAGCAGAGAAGGAGCGATTCTTCGCCGCGATGCCCTCGCTTCCGAACTCCCGGCGGGCAATCCGCCAGTTTCTCGGGCGCGGAGTCAGATATGCCCGCGACGGTTCATCGGGCTCGGCTTCGGTCGTCTTCCAGACTCGGTAGCCCGTGCTGAAAGCGCAGAGACAGACGCTCGCCGATTTCCACGTCTCGGCCCAGAGAGGTCGAGGGAACAACGAAAAAGCTGTTGGCCGCAGTCGCAACCGCGATATGCACGTCATCTTTCGCAACTGCGCGACCAGTAACGGGTCCGGTCTGAGGCGGCGTGCGCTGCGAAATGGGCATTTCCCGAATCGCCGTCTTCGAGGCGCGCATGTAGGCCTCCGCCATCTTCGCGACCTGATCGCGGCTGGGTTCGGCGGGCGTTGGGGTTTGGCTCACGTCCAGGTCGTCCTTCAGTTCAGGTGCAGAGTCGGCGCCCTGTTGATCGCCTTTGTCGAGATCCAGGGCTGAATTGAGTTCAGCCTGGCGGGTAAGTAGATGTTTCAGCCGTTCCTCGTGTTCGAAAGGGCGTTCTGCCTGTGCCTGGTAGTCCAGCA
>Ga0302279_10007559_pt1 | contig 11082 bp, 10 predicted proteins | sample III_Bog_N3_3_FD_194541 | JGI IMG/M metagenome (GOLD analysis project Ga0302279, IMG submission 194541) | Peat permafrost microbial communities from Stordalen Mire near Abisko, Sweden - III_Bog_N3_3 | ecosystem: Environmental > Terrestrial > Soil > Wetlands > Peat | place: Sweden: Abisko...
GGTCGGGGAACGCTCTCGGGCGTTCCCCAGGAGGGTCGGGGAACGCTCTCGGGCGTTCCCCAGACGAGGAGCTAGTTACAACCGCAGCCGCTGCCGGTCCCGCCGCTGCCGCCGGTGGCGCCCTCGTGGATGGCGCGCAGGTGGGACTCGCCGAAGCCGGCCATGTCCGAGGAGACCATGGTCGGGTGGGCGAGCTTGCCACGCTCGTAGGGGGCCACGGTCGCGCATCCGGTGGATGCTGCCAAGAGGAGCGCCGTCGCGAGAGCTCTCAGGGGGGTCATCACGTCCTCCGTCGAGGGCAGCCTACTTCATCAGCGCCTTGACCTCGTCGACGATCTGCGACTCCTCGCCGTCCTTGAAGCCCTTGTGGACGTGGCGCACGGTGCCGCTCTTGTCGATGATGAAGCTGGAGGGCATGGTCAGCGAGGCCAGGTCGTACTTGACCGCGGCGCTGTGGTCCTTGTCCCAGACGATGGCGAACTTGGCGTGGTTCTCCTTGGCGAAGGTGACCAGGTTCTCCTTCTTCACGTTGTCGGGCTCGTCGACGCTCACGGCGATGATGGCCACGTCGCCGGGGAACTGATCGGCGATCTCCTGGTACTTGGGGAACGACTTCTTGCAGGGCTCGCAGAAGGTGCCCCAGAAGTCGAGGATGACCACCTTGCCCTGGGCGGCCTTGAGGGTCTTGGGACCGTCGCCGCCGACCGCCTCGGCGTTGAGCTCGGGGGCGGCCTGGCCCATCAGCTTGTGGTTGGTGCCGGATGCGTCCGACGCGCCGCCGCCGCTGCCGCCGCAGGAAGCCGAGCACAGCGAGAGCGCGACGAGGAGGGGGGCGAAGGCGCGGGAGGTCGGCGACGGCAGTCTCGAAATCATGCTGTTCTCCGTTCGGGGTAGCGGGCCGTGCAGGGCCTCACGGGGAGCGCAGCCTAGCGCAGCTCGTCCCGTTTGTAGCGGCCGACGTTGACGATCGCAGCGGCAGTTGGCCCTGCGTCACCAGGGCCCACGCGCGGCAGCCTTCTCCACCACCGCGCGCACGAGAGGGGTCACGTTGCGGGCCGGCAGCTCATCGAGGGGCACCAGCTCCGCGGCGGCCGCGTCGTCGCCCGCCGCGAGCTCGCCGCCGACGCGTCGGCAAAGGTAGTCGAGGACCACGTAGTGGTAGGGCGCCTCGAGGATCTCGACGACCTCGACGAGCGCGCCCACCTCGACGACGAGGCCCGTCTCCTCGCGCATCTCGCGCACCAGCGCGTCCACGAGGCGCTCGCCCGGCTCGACGCGGCCGCCGGGGAGAGACCAGCGCCCCGCGCTCGGCGGCCTGCCGCGGCGGATCAGCAGCACGCGCGGCGGGGCCGCGCCGACCGACGGTTCGATGAGGACCCCGCCCACGGCGAGCTGCGGAGACGGTGTGGGTACGCTCACGCCCCCCACTCTAGCCCGCCAGACGCGGGGAAACAGATCCGCCCACCGGCGGACAATCGTGAGAGCATCCCCTTCACGTGGGAATCCCATCCACGGGAGCAGGTGGCCATGATCGCGACCAACTTCGATTACGATAGCTGTGTCCGTGCCTCCGAGAAGGTGGCCTGGAAGCTCGACGAGGTGTTCCCGCCGGATCTGAAGCTGGACTACAGCCGCCGCTTCCTGCCGGACAGCCTCACCGGGGTGGACAGCCTCCCGTTCCTCTCGCCCGGGGAGCGGCTCAAGCTCAACCAGATCAACGGCAACGCCTACCTCTACCTCTTCTATTTCGTCGAGGAGTACATCATCGCCAGCGTGATCCAGCACGCCAACGCCGAGATGTTCGGGGACCCGGCCGCGCTCCGCGCCCTCTTCCGCTTCGCCGACGAGGAGGTCAAGCACCAGCAGCTCTTCATGCGCTTCCGCGAGGTCTTCGAGCGCAGCTTCGGGCACTCCTGCGACGTCATCGACAACCCCCAGGCGGTGGCCGAGATCATCCTCAGCAAGGCGCCGATGGCCGTGGCGCTGACCACCCTCCACCTCGAGCTGGTGACCCAGCAGCACTTCACCGAGGGCTTCCGTGACGGTGACTCGGCGGGCCTCGATCCGGCCTTCGCCAGCCTGCTCAAGAACCACTGGCTCGAGGAGTCGCAGCACGCCAAGATCGACGCGCTGGAGCTGCAGAAGCTCGCGGCCGGCGCCAGCGCCGACCAGATCAGCGCCGCCATCGAGGACTACCTGGGCATCCTCGGGGCCTTCGCCGGCCTCCTCACGGCGCAGGGCGCGCTCGACGTGACCAGCCTGGAGCGCGCCACCGGGCGCGTCTTCACGGGCGACGAGCGCTCGGCGATCGCCGCGGCGCAGGGGGCCGGCTACCAGCGCGCGCTGATCGCGCTCGGCGTCGAGAACCCCTCGTTCCAGAAGTATCTGCTCCAGTACTCCGAGCCCGGGCTCGCCCGCGTCAACGCGGCGCACCGGGGAGCGCCCTCGTGAGCCCAGCCGGGAGCGCCTCGAGCGGTCGAGGCGGACCCTCCAGCGACGCTCACAGCGGCCGCGGCGCGATGATGCCCCTCGTCCAGGAGCGCATGGCCAAGGCGCTCGGGGCGGCGCGGGCCGGAGAGGTCCTGGCGCAGGCCTTCAACCGCTTCGGCGAGAGGCGGGTGGAGACCCCTCAGGACATGCTCGACTTCGCCGACGTGCTCATGGGCAGCGGCGGCCTGGTCCAGGCCGTGGGCCGCTCGCTCAAGGTCCTCGCGCTGCTGCGCGGCGCCCTCGAGCGCTAATTCAGCCTGGGAACCGCCCGAGAGCGGTTCCCGACCAAATCACCCTGGGAACCGCCCGAGAGCGGTTCCCGACCAAATCACCCTGGGAACCGCCCGAGAGCGGTTCCCGACCCTTCGCCCCCGGCTACTTGGTCCGCCCGGCGCCGCAGCGCGCGTCGCCCGCGGTCTGCACCACCAGATCGTAGTCGCCGAGCGTCAGATCGCGCGGAACCACCACCGCCCCGTCGTAGCGGCCGCGCTCGTCCGTCGACAGCGAGCCCACCGGTGTCCCCCCGCCGCCGGCGACGCCGGAGGCCGCGGGATCGGCGCGCCCGCTCCGCTCGGCGTGGGTCACCAGGAGCACGTCGACGCGCAGGTGGGCGCAGGGCGAGCCGGCACTGGAGACCTGCCCCTGGAGGTGGAGCGGCAACCCGCGGTGGACGTCGCCGTCGATGGCCGCGACGGAGACCTCGGACTCGGGACCGCGGGGCTCCTGCGGATCGCTGCTGCCGGGCGGCGGAGGCGCGCTGGGCGAGCTGGTCGGCGTCGTCGCGGTGCCCCCGTCGCCGGGCTGATCCCCGTCGGGCCCCTGGCCGCTCTGCTTCTGGTCGCGGTTGCGCTCGGCGAGATCCTGCCCGGAGTCCCGGGTCGCGGGCCAGGTGTAGGGATCGGGCGGCGGCACGTAGGCCGGCTTGCTCGGGTCGGTATCGTTCTCCAGGTTGGCCGCGGCGCCCCCGAGGTCGATGCGGTGCCAGAGCTTGCTGTCGTGGACCTCGACCCAGGCGTGCGCCTCGTTCACCACCATCCGCGCGGGCACGCCGATGCCGAGGGCGGTCACCAGGAACGCGAAGGCCCGGTGGCGACACACGCCCTTCTTGGAGAGGGCGAGGTCGAGGTAGATGTCCTGCCGCCCGCTGGGCGGCTCCTCCGAGGGGGAGAACGAGCGGAAGTAGTCCACCATCTTGCGCACGGCCTCGCGCGGGCGCATCGCCCGGGAGATGCCCACCGCCTGCGCCACCTCGTTGAAGGCGGCGTCGTGGAGCCGCGCTCCCGGCTGCGGCCCCAGCGCGTGGCTCGCCGCGCGGCTGGTGGCGATCGCGTCGAGCACGCTCCAGTCCACGTCGGCGAACTCGCGCCCGAAGGTGTCGCGCGGGATGGCGAGCTCCACCACCACGTGGACCCGCGCCCGCGTCGCCCCGCGCACGAACCAGTTGTCGGCGCCGTCGTGGAGCATCTCCACCGGGACCTCCGGGGTGGCGTGCATGCGCAGCACGCGCGCGCCGGGGCCCACGGTGGGGATGCGCACCGGCTGGCCCGGGATCAGATCGACCGAGAGATCGCCGTAGAACGGCTCGTCCCCGGGGGCGGCCGCGCCTCCGACGTTGAGCCGGACCAGCGCCTTGTCGCGCACGTGGAGCGCGTAGTCGGCGTCGACTCCATCGTAGGCGCGGAGCCGCTTGAACGGCGCCGTCGCGGGGGAGAAGGGATCGTCGTAGTTCTCCACGTGGGGCCGCCGGGTGTCGCGGTCCGGCTCGTAGGTGGAGTCCGGGGTGTCGTCGGTGGTGGCCCCGCCGTAGACGTGGTCCGCGGTCGGTGATTTGCGCGGATCGGGGGCCGTGGCGAGCCCGCTGGGCGTCTGGATGGCCGCGGGCAGGTCCCCCTCGAGCGTGGTGGCCGAGTAGGTGACGTCGTCGCCGGGGTCGGGCGGGATGAACTCGTGGAGCATGCTCGACGGCGGCTCCGCGGACGCCGAGGCGACCAGCGCCGCGAGGAGGACGGCGGCGATGGAGGGGGCGAGGAGGCGACCGAGGCGCGAGGTAGGGGGCATGCCGGCCCCTCTATGAACCACGAACCCGGGAGATGTTCCAGGCGGGGTGGTCGTTCGCGTCGATTTCGTCCCGCAGGAGCCTCAGCGCACCCGCCCGGCCAGGCTCGCCACCACCGCCGTCAACATCGCCGGCTCCGCGGGCTTGGGCAGGTGGGTGTGGAAGCCGGCGCGCACCGCCTGGCGCGCGTCCTCGGGGCTGGCATAGGCGGTGAGCGCGAGGGCGGGCAGGCGGCACAGGCGCGTGGAGGCGCGCACCCGGCGGAGGAGCGCGTGGCCGTCCTCGCCGGGCATCCCGATGTCGCTCACCAGCACGTCGGGCACCGCGAGCTCGAGCGCCGCCAGCGCCTCGGCGGCGCCCCCGGCGACCGTGACCGTGGCGCCGGCCTGGGCGAGCATCGCCGCGGTGAGCTCGCGGGTGTCGGCCTCGTCGTCGACGACCAGCACGCGCAGGCCGTCGAGGCGCGTCTCGGCGCGCGGCCCGAGGTCGCTGTCGCGCGGGGGGCAGGGGCCGTCCGCCGAGGTCTCCTCGCGCGCCGGCAGCCGCACCGTGAAGGTGGAGCCGCGCCCGGTCCCCCCGCTCTCGGCGCGCACGCTCCCGCCGTGCAGCTCGACCAGGTGGCGGACGATGGCGAGGCCCAGCCCGAGCCCCCCGTGGTGGCGGGTGGGGGAGCTGTCGGCCTGCCAGAACCGCTCGAAGACGTGGGGGAGCAAGTCGGGATCGATGCCGCGCCCGCTGTCGGACACCACCAGCCGGACCGAGGTGCGCCGCCGGCGGAGAGCGACCTCCACCCGGCCGCCCGTGGGGGTGAACTTGACGGCGTTGGAGACCAGGTTCCACACCACCTGCTGGAGCCGGTCCGGATCGCCGGAGACCACCGCGCCGGCCTCCAGGGCGGAGGAGAGGTCGAGGCCCTTGGCATCCGCGGCGGGCCGGATCACCTCGAGCGCGGCGAGGATGGTGGCCTCGAGCTCCAGCGGGCGCAGCTCGAGCCGGAGCTTGCCGGTGATGATCCGCGAGACGTCGAGGAGATCCTCGATCAGCTTGGCCTGCGCCCGCGCGTTGCGGTCGATGACCGCCAGCCCCTTGGCGAGCACCGCCGGATCGGCGGCCGAGGGCCCGCGGAGCAGCTGCGACCAGCCCAGCACCGCGTTGAGCGGCGTGCGCAGCTCGTGCGACACCACGCCGAGGAACTCGTCCTTGGCGCGGCTGGCCAGCTCCGAGCTGCGGTTGGCGTCCTGAGCGCGCTCCATCGCCTCGCGGCAGGTGCGGTGGAGCAGGGCGTTCTCCACGGCGATCGCTGCGCGGTGCGCCAGCTCGAAGGCCATCGCCAGGTCGGCCGTGGTGTGGCGGCGCCCCGACGGCCCGAAGGCGAGGGTGAGCGCGCCCAGGGTCTCGGCGCGGGCTATGAGCGGCACCCGGATCAGCGAGACCAGCCCCAGCCGCTGGAGGTGCGCCACGTCCTCGGGGCGCGCCGCGAGCCGGCGGAGCGCCGCGTCGTCGACCTCCGGTTCGAGCCGGGCCTCCGCGTCGGGGAGCGCCACGAGCCCGCCCAGCCGATCGAGCGCGCCTCCCCGCATCGCGTCGATCGCGTCGACGGCGTCGACCGCGTGGCCACGGACGAGGCGGCGAGCGCACCCGTCACGGCTCCCGTCGTGGCGCGCCAGCACGTCGAAGAAGGCGAGGTCGCCCAGCGCCGGGAGCGCGCAGCGCGCCACCGTGTCCAGGGTGGTCTCGTAGTCGATGGATGCCGCCAGGAGGTCGCTCGCCTGCGCCAGCAGCGCCAGCCGCTCGTTGGATCGGAGCTCCCCCTCGCAGACGCGCGCCCGCTCGATGGCCCGCGCGCAGTGCCGCACCAGCGCGGGCGCGAAGGCGCGCGCCCCCTCGGGGAGCTGGTCGAGCAGGGCCTCGCTCTCGCGGAGGAGGACCTCGGTGACCTGCGCCGGCGCCACCACCTCGGCGAGCGCCGCCGTCACCGCCTGGAGCGTCGAGAGCCGCTGCACGGTCACCGGGGCAGAGGCCGGGAGGGAGGCCGGGGCACCTCCCAGCGCCGACTCCGGCACCCCGGTGTCCCGTGACGGGAGTGACGGGGCCGCGGGGCCGTACGCGCTGTCCGGGAGGGGGAGGGTCGTCATCGGTGCCGGCGTTTCAGTGTCGCCCGCCGGCGTCGCCCGGGGCACGGGGGCCCCGCCGTGTTCGCGGGTCGGGGCCCGTCCGCGGCGCGCTCGCCAGCGGCCAGGACATCAGTGGCAATAGCCCTGGTCGCCCGCGTTGCAGAGGCCCTCGCGGGTGCGCAGGATCGCCGCGTCGATGTCGCGCAGCGCCCGGTGCTTGAGGTCCTGGGCGAAGCCGTTGTCCTCCTCCCGGTCCACGTCGGCGTGGGCGGCGTGGAGGGCGGCGAGCGCCTTGTGGAGCCGGCCGAACCGCGGCTCCCTGGCGTCGACGGGCGGGTGGTCGCCGAGATCCTTGCCGTCGTCGATCGAGGCCAGCTTGATGTTGCCGATGGCCCCGTTCACGTTGGCGATCGCCTGGGCCTCGTCCCACTTCATCTGAGCGTCGCCGCCGCGCCGCTCCAGGTTCGCCCGGGCGTTGCGCAGATCCGCGAGGGCATGCAGGTAGGCCGGGTGGGCGCCCGGCTGGTCGGCGTACGCCGCGCCGCCGGTGAAGAGGGGAGCGACCACGATGACGGGGAGCAGAGCGCGGAGGAGAGCATTCATGGGAGGGTGCCTCTGGGGTTGGGGGAGGGCATCGCCCGCGGGAGCGAGCGGGGTGGATCTGGAGGCGGGCATCGCAACGATGGTGCCAGCCACCGCGCCCTGGAAAAACGCGGGCTTCCCTGGTGGAAGGGGGCCCCGGCGCGCCTCATCGAGGGGTGTGACGCCGCGCGCGTTACGGGCGGAGCGTCACGCGTCGCCGTGTCGCCGCCTCGTCGCGAACAGAGCTCCGTTGGCGCGGCGCGGACGAGCCGAGCCATTGCTCAGGGTGTACCCCGCAAGCTGACGTCGAGGAATGGCCTTTCCACAGACCTCACCCCCCCGGCCCCCCTCTCCCTGGCCCGGCCTGTTGCCCTCCCCGAAGTCCTGCCCGGGAGCCGGACCAGAGCGAGGGGGGAGGAGAGGCAGAGCGACGGGAGGGCAAGTCGGTTCAAGCAACGTACTCCCTCCCTCTCTCTGGCCCGGCCCCTGGTCGCTTCCGCCTCGGAGGGCAATGGACCGGGCCAGGGAGAGGGAGGGATGGGGCGGGTGAGGTCTGCGCGACACTCCGACGTCAGTCTGAGAGCTACCCCCTTCGCTCAGATCGCCCCTGCCCGCAGCCACTCCCCGAAGCGCTCTCCGATCATCAACGTCGGCACGTTGATGTTCGCGCTCGGCACCGTCGGCATGATGCTGGCGTCGGCCACGTACAGCCCGCTCACGCCGCGCACCCGCCCGTACTGATCGACCGCCGCGTCGAGGTCGCCCTCGGGCCCCATCGGCACGGTGCCGCAGGGGTGGTATCCGGATCCGCAGCTCTGCCAGATCCACTCCCTGATCTTGGCGCGATCCTTCAGGGTCGCCTCGCCCGGCCAGAAATAATAGGAGAGCCCCCGCATCGCCCGGGTCCGGGTCAGCTCGTAGGCGAGGGCCATCGCCTCCACCGCGGCCTCCCGGTCTCTGGGATCGCAGAGGTGGCGGCCCTCGATGCGCGGCTTCTCGTGGGCGTCGGCGGTCTCGTAGGTGAGGGTCCCCGAGCCGCTCGGCTTGCCGACGCTGCACATGATGGACAGGCCGGGCAGGTTCACCGTGGGGAGCGCGACGAAGCTGCTGGGCTGGAGCTGCATGTCGCCGGGGAAGGCGCTGCCGGCCGAGGTGTAGCGGAGCATGGTCTGGAGGAGCGGCACCCCGGCGTTGGGCTGGTAGTGGCGCTGGGCGAGGATGATGGCGGCGCCCGGGTGATCGAGGAGGCGCGCTCCCACCGCGGGGACGTCGGCCACCAGCGTGACGCCGAGGCGAGAGACCGTGGCGCGGGGGCCGATGCCGGAGCGCAGCAGGATGCCGGGCGTCAGGATGGCGCCGGCGGTGAGCACCACCCGGGCGGTGCGGATCACCTCGACGCGGCCGGGGGTATGGGGGTGCCCCCCATCGTCGACGATCTCGATCTCCACGCCGGTCACGCGCCGGTTCTCGAAGAGCACGCGGCGCACCAGGGTGTGGGGGCGGATGCGCAGGTTGGGGCGGCGGCGCACCTCGGGGCCGAGCCAGCCGCGGGCCGCGCTCATGCGCTCGCCGGTGATCTTGTTCATCGGGAGGGGGCCGACGCCGGCGGGCGCGGGCCCGTTGTGATCGGCGCAGGCCGGGAGGCCGAGCTCGCCGCAGGCGTCGTCGAAGGCGGCGTGCCAGGGCGTAAGCTCGCTGCGGGTGTGGCGGCGGATGGGCAGGGGGCCGCCCTGGTGGTGGTGCTCGCCGGTGAGGTCGCGGTCGTCCTCGAGGCGGAGGAAGGCGGGACGGCACTTCTCCCAGGTCCACTCGGGGAGGCCGCGCGCGGCCCACTCGTCGTAGTCGTAGGGCTGACCGCGCAGCGCGATGCAGGTGTTCACCGCCGACGACCCGCCTACCACGCGCCCGCGGGGGAAGTTCCAGAGGCTCTGCCCCGGCACCGGCAGGTAGTGGAGATCCCAGTCGTGGCGCCGGTACGAGTTGCGAGTGCCGTCCCGCAGGTCGGCCGGGATGAGGCCGTCGGGGTAGTCGGGCCCGGCCTCCAGCAGCAGCACCTGGCGATCGTCGCGCTCGGTCACGCGCGACGCGATCACGGCCCCGGCCGAGCCGGCGCCGACGACGATCATCTCCGCTTCCATCGCGCCGGACCGTAGAGCACGGGGGCCGGCCGGGCAACGCTCGCGGCGGGGGGCGCTAGCGCTCGTGGTCGACGACGGCCATCAGCCGGTCGACCACGTCGAGCGGTATGGGGCGGTGGATCAGGTCGAAGTGGTCGTGCAGGTAGTCGATCCAGCGCTGGGCGTGGGTGATCTCGCAGAGCAGGAGGGCCTGCTCGACCACGATGGCGAGGATCTCGTCCTCGATGGGGAGCCCGGAGCGGAGCGTCGCCGCCACCTCCGCCAGCGGCGCCTCGAGGATGAGCGCCACGCGCTCCTCGCGGCCGCTGGCGATGCAGCGGGCGCTCGCCGCGGCGAGCAGGCGAAAGGCGTCGGCTTCCGGCGGAGGTCGGGCGGTGGACGATCGGTCGGGGGGCACCTCGCGGCTGATGGTGGCCGCCGCGGCGTCGGCCTCGGGCAGCTCGGACCTGGGGACGGCCCGCCGGGTCACCAGGATCCTGGCCAGGGTGACGCTCTCGGCGGGACGGGGGGCGGCCGGGGCCGCGGCCTTCGCGGGGTCGTCGGCGTGGCAGACGCGGAGGACGGTGATCACCTTCGACCCGATGGTGACCACGTCGCCCTCGAGCAGGGCGCGCTCGCCGTCCACGTCCTCCCCGTTGACGACGACCCCGTTGCGGCTGCCCAGATCGCGCACCGAGACGCCCCCGGGGCGGACCACCACGGTGGCGTGGCGGCGCGAGGCCAGGGGATCGTCGATGCGGAGCTCGCACTCGACGTTGCGCCCGACGCAATGCTCCCCGGGGCCGAGGGCGACCTCGGCCTGATCGAGGATCAGGAGCACTTCGGTGACGGGAGAGGGAGCCATGCGGAAAAGCCGGCGCGCGCTGTTTCCCGCCAGCGTGGCAGAAAACCGCTGGAGCCACCAAGCGAAAGGGGTGCCGGCGCGCCTTTCAGCCCGCCAGGGAGAGCTCCGCGGGCTCCGCCGGGACGGGGACGCCGTCGCGGTAGGCCACGCGCCCCCCGAGGTGCGCGGGCACCCGCGCGCCGGGGGTGATCACCCCTACGAGGTTGAGCGGATCGCACGCGGAGACCTGGATCACCGCGCCGGTCTTCGGCTCCTTGCGGATGGCGCGCAGGGCGTCGAGCGCCTCGGGGAGGGCGAACTGCTCGCCGACGAAGCTCGCCACCAGGCGCCCGCCGCGGATCTCACCGCGCATCTCCAGGCGGCGGTAGACCCGCACCAGCTCCCGCCACGGGGGCGCGTGGGCCTCCCGCGCCAGGAGATCGCGGAAGACGACGCCGTAGCGCCGCAGGTACTGAGCGGCGGCGGCCTCCACGGGCGAGGTCTCGGGCGCGGACGCGGAGCCGACCGCGCGGAGGATCGCCCAGCGCCCGGTGGCGACGGGGCCGGCCCCGCCGCGCATCCGGCCGACCTGCCAGGTGCCCTCGCGGATCCGGTTCTTCTCGATGAGAGCGCGCAGCCCGGCGAAGCCGTCGCCGGTGATCCGGCCGGCGGCGCAGAGCTCCCAGAGCGCGTCCTCGACCTCGCTCCGGCTCCGCGCCGAGGGGACCACCAGCTCGTCGAAAAAGGACGCGCCCATCCGCCGGAGGGCGCCGAGCACGGCGCGGGCCGCCTCGGAGAGGCCCTCCTCGCCGGCGTCGTCGCGGGGCTCGGCGAGGAGCCAGCCGAGATCGCGCCGGCGGGCGAGGGTGATCAGCGCGG
>Ga0302279_10007570_pt1 | contig 11068 bp, 11 predicted proteins | sample III_Bog_N3_3_FD_194541 | JGI IMG/M metagenome (GOLD analysis project Ga0302279, IMG submission 194541) | Peat permafrost microbial communities from Stordalen Mire near Abisko, Sweden - III_Bog_N3_3 | ecosystem: Environmental > Terrestrial > Soil > Wetlands > Peat | place: Sweden: Abisko...
CACGTCCGCGCCGGTGTCCTCGGGGCTCAATGCGTCAGGCGGCGTGACGCCGGTGTCGAGCGTCGTGGGGGCGTCGGGCGTCGTGATGCTGGCGTCGACCGAGGGGACCTCGAGCTCGGTGCGCGCGCCGCAGCCTGCGATCAGGGCGAGGGTGAGCGCGAGGAGGGCCACGCGGGTGCCCTGAGGGGGGTCCTTCGCTTCGCTCAGGATGACAGGGGGTAGTACGACTACCCCGGCGGCCACAGCATCGGCCTTCCCCCCAGCACGTGCAGGTGCATGTGGAAGACGCTCTGCCCCGCGTTCGCGCCGTGGTTCAAGACGAGGCGGTAGCCCGTCGTCGCGATGCCGAGCAGGCTGGCGACCTCCGCCCCCGCGAGCATGATCTCCGAGAGGAGCGCCGCGTCCTCGCGCGTCGCGTCACCGATGCCCGCGATGTGCTTCTTCGGCACGACGAGCGCGTGCGACGGGGCCACCGGGTGCACGTCCTTGAAGGCGAGCACGTGGTCGTTCTCGAACACGATGGTCGACGGGATCTCGCGCGCGACGATCTTGCAGAAGAGGCACATGGCACCCGAGGCTAACCCGCGGCCGCGGAGGTGGAAAGCTCACGCGACCTCGGTCTCGCTCATCGCGTCGACGGGCCCGATCGGCAACCGCGTTGGCGGATCCTCGGTCTCGCTCGGCTGCCACGCGCCGGCCATCGCACACGACGCGAGCGCGCGGACGAGCTCCGCCGCGCTCGCGTACCTTTCGCCTGGGCTCTTCGCGAGGCAGCGCAGCACGACCGCTGCGATGTCCGCCGGGACGGAGGCCGGAAGAGGCGGCGGCGCGAGGGTCAGGTGCGCGTTGGCCAGCGCGGCGAAGCTGTCCCCCTCGAACGGGGGGCGACCCGAGAGGAGCAGGTAGAGCACGGCCCCGAGCGCGTACACGTCGGCCGGCGGCCCGAGAGGGGCCGCGCCGAATCCCTCGGGCGCCATCCACACGGGCGTGCCGAGGAAGCGTCCTTCGACGGTGAGCGTCGCGTCGTTCTTGCCGTCGAGGAGCTTGGCGATGCCGAAGTCGACCACCTTCACGAAGTCCGGCTCGAGACCGGCGCGCGTCAGCACCAGGTTCTCCGGCTTCACGTCGCGGTGGACGATCCCCTTCGCGTGCGCCTCCGCGAGCGCGCGCGCCGCCTGGGCGACGACGTGGATCGCGCGGGCGGGCGGCTGGGCCCCCTCCCGATCGACGAGCTGGGCGAGGTTCTCCCCTGCGAGCAGCTCCATCACGTAGTACCAGAGCCCGTCGTCCGTCACGCCGTAGTCGAGGACGCGGACCGTGTTGGGGTGCGTGAGCTCGGTCGTCGCGCGCACCTCGCGCTCGAAGCGGACCGTGGCGCTCTGCGCGTCGCGCAGGTGCGACGTGCGGAGGATCTTGACCGCGACGTCGCGCTTGAGGCCGTGGTGGTACGCGATCCACACCTCGCCCATGCCGCCCTCGCCGATCCGCTCCTTCAGCTTGTAGCGCCCGAGGCTCCTGGCCTCGAAGACCTGTCGCCGCAGCGACCAGGCCATGTGGCACCCGATGACGACGATGAGGACCATCGACCCGAGGTTCGTCGCGTCGAAGATCAGGATGGCGCGCGCGTGGGCGTCCCCGAGCTGCGCTGCGATGGACGGGTAGAGGAGCGCGCCGCCCAGGAGGACGAGCGGATAGGACAGCGCGATGCAGAGGAGGTCGACCACCCCCTGCTGCCAGCGGACGTGCGACGCGACGCCGTACCCCGCGATGACGACGAGCGCGCCGCCGTAGTTCGGGGACGTCAGCCCGCCGGCGACGACGCTCATCAGCCCGACGATCGCGCCCACCGACGTGAACCCGCCGAGGAGCAGCAGCCGCAGCGCCCGCGGAGACATCCTGGGCGCGAGCCGCAGCACGATCCAGGTCCCCAGGATGACGACGAACCCGGCCACCCGGAGCCCGACCAGGCGCCAGAGCGCCCCCGGCTCGAAGCTCGAGGCGGCGACGACGTCGAGGTGCCAGCCGAGCCCCCAGGCCGCCATGGCGATGAACACGAACCGGCGTGCCCGCACGAGCGCCGCCCGGTGCTCGGCCTCCTCCGGGCTCGCCGCCGCGGAGGACGTCGCCAGCGTTCGGGAGGCCTCGGGCGTGCTCATCTACTCGAGCAGCTCGGTCAGGCTTCCGCCGCGCGTGGCGCCCCCGGCGACGGAGAGCCCCGGGGTGAGCTTGCGGAGCGCCGCGTGCAACAGGGCGCGATCCTCCGCGGTCGCCTGGAGGCCCGGCGCGCCGGCGCGGCCGCCCAGGTAGAGGAGGCACGCGGCCTCCACCTCCGAGAGCTCGGCCTGCCGCTCGAAGTGGAGCTCCTGGACGCGGTAGCGCACCGTCACGTGCCCGTGCGCCCGCTCGATGCAGAGCCCCGCCACCTCCCCGTGCGCCCCGGACAGCTGCCGCACGAGCCCGCGCAGCACGGCCGCGCGCGCCTTGGCCCGGCGCACCTCCGGATCCTTGTGCAGCGCGAAGAGCCGGTTTCGCGCGTAGGCGCCGGGCGCGATGGCCATGGCGACCATCAGGGCTTCGCGGTCGAAGGGCGCGGGGGTCACGACCCTCAGTCTACAAGCCTTGACCACGCCGCGGCTACGCCGCGGACGTGCCGTCCTCGGCTGCCTCGTCATGCGTGGGCGCCATCTCGCCGCCGCCCGCCGCGTGCAGGAGGGCCGCCTGCCTGTGGGTGCGCAGCGCCATGATGAGCTCGGAGAGGTCGCCGCCGATGATGCGATCGAGCTTGTTCAGCGTGAGGCGGATGCGGTGGTCGCTCACGCGGTTCTGCGCGTAGTTGTAGGTGCGGATCTTCGAGCTGCGCTCGCCCGTGCCGACCATCCCGCGCCGCTCGGCGCTGACGGAGGCCTCCTGCTTCTCGCGCTCGATGTCGAGGAGACGGCTCTTCAGCACCTTGAGGGCCTTCGCCTTGTTCTTGAGCTGCGAGCGCTCGTCCTGGCACTTGACGATGATGCCGCTCGGCTTGTGGAGGATCTGCACGGCGCTGTTGGTCGTGTTGACGCCCTGCCCGCCCGGCCCGCCGCTCGCCGCGATCGAGATCTCGAGGTCCTTGTCCTCGACGTGGACCTCGACGTCCTCGGCCTCGGGCAGCACGGCGACCGTCGCCGTCGACGTGTGGATGCGCCCCTGGGTCTCCGTCGCCGGGACGCGCTGGACGCGGTGGACGCCGCCCTCGAAGCGCATCTGCGAGTAGACCTCCTTGCCCGTGATGAGCGCGATGACCTCCTTGTAGCCGCCCGACGCGCTCCAGCTCTCGTTCAGGAGCTCGATCTTCCAGCCTTGCGTCTCGGCGTACCGCGCGTACATGCGAAAGAGGTCGGCCGCGAAGAGCGCGGCTTCCTCGCCGCCCTCCCCGCTCCGGATCTCGAGGATGGTGTTCTTCTTGTCGTTCGGGTCGGCCGGCAGGAGGAGGAGCTGGATGCCGGCCTCGAGCGCCGCCCGCTCCGTCAAGAGCTCGGGCAGCTCGAGCTCGGCGAGCTCGCGGAGCTCCGGGTCGCTCCGGGCGTCCTCGTCCTCCTTGATCTTGCGGAGGATCTCCCGGTACCGCTGAAACTGGTTCACGAGCGGCTCGAGCTCGGTGCGCTCCTTGTTCAGCTTGGAGAGCTGGTTGCGGTCCGCGAGCACGTCCTGGCGGCAGAGCAGCTCGTCGAGCTCGCCATACCGGCGCTGGAGCTGCTCGAGCTTTTCGATCGGAAGCATCGGATCTCGCTCCGGACGCTCAGGCAGCCGCGCGCAGGCGCTCGGCCTGCGCGATGGCGTCGTAGCTCGGGAACGCGACGTCCCCGCCGTCGACGCCCTTCTCGCGCTCCCGGAAGAGCGTCGCCTGGAGCGACGCCAGCGCGACCTCGAGCTGCTCGTCGTCCGGCTCGATGGTCGTGATCTTCTGGACGAGGAAGCCGGGCCACAGGAGCGCGCGCAGCGGGCCCGTCGTGCAGTAGCGGGCGAAGACGCGCTGGATCTCGAAGGTGATGGCGACGAGGACCGGCAAGAAGGGCAGCTTCTCGAGGAAGAAGACGAGGTTGTCCACCAGGGCGTTGCCCGTGTGGATGCGGGGCAAGAGCCCGCCGATGGCCGTGAAGGCGGCGATCGACACGAGCGCGACCATGACGAGGAACGTCGTGCCGCAGCGCGGGTGGAGCGTCGTCTTCGCGCGCGCGTTGGCGACGGTCAGCTCCTCCTGGGCTTCGTAGGTGCTGATCGTCTTGTGCTCGGCGCCGTGGTACTGAAAAACACGCCGGATCTCGGCCATGCGGCGGATGAGCAGCAGGTAGCCGACGACGATGGTGAGCTTGAAGCAGCCCGTGAGGAGCTGGAAGCCGGGCGACTGAACCTCGAGGTTCAGGTGGAGCAGGCGGTTGACGCCCGCGCTCGCGCCTTGCGGCAGGGCGATGAGGAAGGCGACCGCGATGACGAGCATGAACCCCATCGGGCTCTTGCCCTTGTCCTTCTTCCCGTCGCTCGAGGGCGAGGGGCTGATGCCGCTCGCGTCGCTCGTCATGAGGGCGAAGAGCGTCATCCCGAGCGCGGTGAGGACGTTCGTCACGCCCGTCCCCCGCTTTGCTTTCTTTGCCGCCGCGGCCTTGCGGTCCTGCTCCTCGAACGCCTCGGTCATCTGGTCGGCGCTGAAGCGCAGGGCTTCGCCGCCGAGCTTCAGCGACTCGACCAGCGACGCGAGCCCACGAACGAACGGCCACTTGCGAACGCCGGTGCGCTCGTCCACGACGCGCCGCTCACGGACGAGGAGCGACCCATCGTGCCGCCGCACGACGACGGCGAACGACGAGGGGGCGCGCATCATCACGCCCTCCAGGACAGCCTGGCCCCCGATGTACGGTCGAGCGTCGGGAACCGTGTCCCCCGATGGGGCCGCTGACGCCGAGGTCTTGGAGGTGTCCGTCATGACGTAGACTATACGTCCGAATCGGCCGAGTGGTCGAAGTGGCCCGCTTGCGCGGGCCACCCCGGGGCCTGCTCAGGCCTTGGCCTCGGCCTCCGCCTCGGCGGCGGGGGCAGCGGCGGCCTCGGCAGCGGGCGCACCCTTGGCGGGCTTCGCCTGGTAGCGCTTGCGGAAGCGATCGACGCGGCCAGCCGTGTCGAGCAGCTTCTGGGTGCCGGTGTAGAACGGGTGGCAGGCCGAGCAGACGTCGACCTGGAAGTCACCGCGCGTGGAGTGGGTGACGAAGGAGTTCCCGCAAGCGCACGCGATGGCGGCCGTCGGGTAGTTGGGGTGGATTCCGTCTTTCATGGGGGCCTTTGGCTCCTTCCGGATATAGGAAGGGCCGGATGATGTAACGCTTCAGGCGCGGCAGGGCAAGGGGGGTCTGCCCCTCACGTCTTCGTGCAGGTGCCGCTCTCGACCGCCGTGCCTGAGCTCACGCCGCCGACGGTGACGCTCAGGGTGAAGGTGGCCGTGCTGCCGCTCACGGTGAACATACCGCCCGTCACCGTGGTCGTCGTGCCGCCCTCCGCGCAGACCTGCGCCGGGGTGATGGTCGCGGTGTTGCCGCTGGCGGTGAGATGGATCGGGCACGACCCGCCGTCCGCGTCGGCCGCCACAGTGAGGTCGTTGCCGCTGCCGGCAACCGTGAGCGCCACCACGGTCGTCTCGTGCTGGGTGACGCCCTGGACTGTGACAGTAGCGGTCAAAGCGCACTCGTACGTCCCGTCCAGCGACGAAGACGACGGCCCCCCCGAGCCCGCGCAGATGCCCGCGCCGACGTACCCGCCGAGGCCCTGCGCGCACGCGGTGCTGTCGTCCGCCTGCGTGAGCGCGTTGCACGCGGCCTGGCCGTTCGCCGGGAAGGTGCCGGTGTTGCAGCAGGCCTGGAGGTCGGCGCAGGCGTTGTCCCCCGAGCCCGGGGCGGTGTGACCGCCGCAGGCAAGCAGGAGAAGCGCGGCTGCGAACAAGGGGGTCCGAAGAGCTCGCATCATGGATCTATCCCACAGGAGCAGGCTCGGCGTACCGGGTCGCAGCCAATCGTCTCAGAACGGGATCTCGTCGTCCCCTTCGAAGCTGCCGCCGCCGCCACCGAAGTCATCCGGCTCGGCGCCGCCCTGCTGCTGCTGCGGGGCCGGAGCCGACCGACCGCCACCACCACCACCGCCACCACCGTACGAGCGCTGCGGAGCCCCGCCGCCTTCTTCCGCGCCCGCGCCACGCCCACGGCCGCCCGCGAGGATGATGTTGTTCGCGATGATGTCCGTGCTGTAGCGCTTCTCGCCGTTCTTCTCGTACGACGACGTCGAGATGCGGCCCTCGACGAAGATGGTCGACCCCTTCGTCAGGATCTTCCCGAGCGCCTCGCCCCGCTTGCCCCACACGGTGACGCGGTGCCACTCCGTCCGCTCTTGCCGGACGTTCGCCTTGTCGAGGTAGGTCTCCGTCGTCGCGAGGCGGATCTTGAGGATGCTCTGCCCGCTCGGCGTCACCCGAAGCTCCGGATCGGCACCGAGGTTGCCGAGGAGCATGACCTTGTTCAAGCCTTCCGCCATAGCGCTCTTCTCCTGTTCCGTGTTCGCTGCCTTCTCTAGCACCTTGCGCCGCGCGTCAACGCCCGGCGCTGCCCACTTCCAAGATTCCTGTCGGCCCGAGCAGGCGCGGGTTGCGAACAATCGTGCGGTTCGCCGTTGACCCGCACCGGAAGGGATGAGAACTGCCGAAGCCAGCCCCATGGCCCCTCCCGTCCCGCAGGAACTGCCGACCTCCGACGAGCTCCTCGCCATGGGGGTGCAAGGCCGACAGCGGCTCGCGGCGGAGCGGAGCCAGGAGGAGATCGGGCGCCTGCTCGCGGCCACGCCCCAGGACGCGCTCGTGGCGATGGGTCGCCAGGGCGTCGCGGCGCTGCGCACCTACCGGGCCCGCCTCCTCAAGCAGGAGCGCATCAACGGCAAGCTCGTCGAGCCCCAGGCGCTCGACATCACCGTCCAGGCCGACTGCCGCGCGTTCCGCATCGACTTCGTGAAGGGGCCGGCGAAGGGGCGGCGCGTCCTCTACAACGCGGAGCTCCGGCCGACCGAGCTGCGCGTCAAGGAGGCCGGCATGCTCGGCCTCGCGGGCGCGCTCTGGATCGACCTCGACAACCCGATGACGCGCCGGGACACCAACCACCGCGCGAGCGAGCTCGGGTTCCTCGCGCTCCTGGACCTCATCGACGCCGACATGAAGCGGGCGCAGGCGGGCGGCGGACACTCGCGCCGCGACGAGGGCATCGGAAAGACGGGGCTCTTCGGCTCCGTCTACACGGCCCCGAAGGACCTGCCCGGCCTCTACGCCGTGTCGACGCGCATCGGCTTCGAGCTCGCGTCGAGCCTCCTCATGGAGGTCGAGGTGACCGATCGCGAGGGCCTCCTCGAGACGTACCGCTACGAGTCCGTCTCGTCGGTGAGCCTCGCGCCGGACTTCTTCACGCCGAAAGCCGCGGGGCTGTAGAGCCCCATGGGATGTCGTCCTGAAGCGCAGCCGAAGGACCCCCCAAGCACAGCGCGTTCGGCCTCTTCCACGCGGGGTGTTCTGACGGGGATCCTTCGCTTCGCTCAGGATGACAGGCTTGGCTGGGGCGCACGGGCTCCCGATCAGAGCTAGCCCGCCGCGTCGAAGTCCTGCGCGAGCCCCCGGCCCTCGACGATGTTGTCCTCGATGGAGCAGTAGGTCCACGCGCCGTAGCGGCCGATCGAGTAGACGCCGTTGGCGCGCAGCACGCGCGCGAGCCGGGCGTGCTCCGCGAGCGACGCCTGCGTGATGTGCACGTACGCGGGGTCCATGACGACCGAGTGGTGCGACACGAGCTTGTGGTCCGTGATGACGCCCTCGCGCCGCAGGTCCACGAGCACCTGCGCCTTCAACCGCTCGATCTCCGCGGCGTCGAGCTTCGCGTCCCGCGGGCGGCCGAGCTCCACGTAGAGGCTCAGGCGATCGGTGTCGAAGATGTTGTCGTAGTAGCCGATGCGGTAAAACGACGTCTCGCGCGACGGGAAGTAGACCCAGTGGCGCCCCTTGTCGGCCTTCTTGTCGAAGCCCAGGTTGAAGACGAGCACCTTGTTCCAGGTGAAGGCCGCCTCGTCGTGCGCGAGGCCGGTCATCGCCGCGAGGCGGTTGAAGGGCGCGCTCGTCACCATCCGCTCGAAGTGGATCTCGCGCGATCGCGCGCCGGCCGTCTTCGCGACGCGCCTCTTCAGGTCGATGCCGACGAGCTTCTCGCCGAGGCTGATGGCCTCCGGCCGCACGGCGCTCGCGAGCGCCTTCACGTACTCGATGGCGCCTCCCTCGGGGTACGTGAAGGTCGCGTTGTAGGTCGCGTTGTCGGCCACCTTCATGTTGCGCACGATGTCCGTCAGATCGGCGTGCGGGAAGAAGCGCCCCATCGCGTCCTTGTCGAGCAAGGACAGGTCGCACGCGTAGAGCTTCTCGTTGTACGGGATGAGAAACTTCTCGCAGATGGCGCGGCCGAAGCGCGCGTACAGCATCTCCTTGAAGTTCGCCTCGCTCGCCTTCGTCCGCGCGACGTCGCTCGACCGCGCGAAGTAGACGTCCACCAGGCACTCGACCAGCTCCTCGCGGGGGAGCTGGTGGATGTTCTTCTGGAACGGGAAGTCTACGAGCTGTCCCTTGTAGGCGATGAAGCTCTTCTTCTCGATGGTGCGGATGTCCTGGCCGACCATCCGCGCGCGGAGCCACGCCTCGATGTCGGCGTGCTTGAAGTGAAAGAAGTGGCCCGAGTAGTCCCACGTGAAGCCGTCCTGCTTGACGGTCTTGCAGTAGCCGCCAACCTCGCGGTCGGCCTCGAGGACGAGGTAGTCGGGGTCGCGAAGGAACGCGGCGGTGGCGAGCCCGCTGATGCCCGCGCCGATGATGAGGTGTCGGACGGAGTCCATGAGTCGCGGAAAGGTAAAGGATCGAGGCCCGATTGGGAAACGGGGCCCACGACGACCGTGGGCCCTTCAGAGAAGCGGTCGATAGACGGCTCGTCTAGCGCGCCCAGTGACCGGGCACGTAGATGAAGTTCGGGCCGCGCTGCTCGTAGTGCGCGTGCACCCAGTGGAAGCCCACGCGGACGCGATCGTAATGGCCGGCATGCCACACCCACGCCGCACCGTTCCAGTGCCAGTTACCCCGGATCCAAACGTACTCGCGGCTCGGCGGGGCCGGGACGACCTCGACCTGCTCGGCGGGTGGAGCGGTCTGGACGACGACCTCGGCGGGGGGCGCCTCCTCGCCCTGGGGCGGCGGCGGGGCAGGCGGCGGGGGGCTCCCGCCGCAGGCGGCGAGCATCAAGGCGGTCGCAAAGGCAGTCATGGCAGCTACGTGGGTTCGCATAGTGGATTCTCCTGAACGGCAGAGGTTACTGGGGCCTGCGGGCGGTGGGCAACTGCCGGCCTCTTCCGTGGCAGCGGGAACGACGGCGGGGACGCCGAGGCCGGGCGGCCCTCCACATCCAGGCCGCGCACCAGGAGGCCATCAACGCGCTGAACGACCTCGTGCACGCGAAGGACGCGAAGGCTCGGGCGATGGGGGATCTGGTGACGGCGGCGCAGGAGATTTGCTGAGGGAGGCGCCAGCGCTCCGTCCCAACTGGATCGAGCTCCGGTGTAGAGTCGATCCGCCATGGCCCCGTCCGACGCCGTTGACGAGCTGGCGATGTGGCTTCTCTCTCCCGAGTCGCGGGGCTTGCCGGTGGAGCAGACGCTCGGCCAGTCGTGCGACCGGCTGGTGGAGGCGGGCTTCGCTCCCTGGCGAGTCCGCCTTCTCCTGCTCACGCAGCACCCCGAGGTCCTCGGCTTCGCGTTCGAGTGGGCCCGGGGCGGCGGCCACCGCATGGTCTCGCTCTCGCACGATCTGCCGGGAAGCGACGGGTACGCCGGCAGCGCCATCGACGGCGCCCAGCGCTCGGGCAAGCAGGTTCGCGTGCGGCTCGAGCGCGCGGAGGACCGCGCCCGGCTTGCGAGCCACGCCGACCTCGACGAGCTTGCCGCGCAGGGAGGGACCGACTTCATCGCGCAGCCCCTCCTCCTCGGCGATGGCCGGATCAGCTGCCTCACGGTGGCGACCGACAAGCCGGGCGGGTTCGAAGAGAGCGACCTGCGCGCCCTCGAGCGGCTCGTGCCGTTCCTGGCGGTGCGGCTCGAGCTCCGGTCGACGCAGTTTGCGCTCCACTCGCTGCTCGCGACCTACCTGGGACCCAACGCCGCCAAGCGCGTCCTCCGCGGCGACTTTCGACGCGGCACCGGCGAGACGATGCGCGCGGCCATCTGGTACTGCGACATGCGCGGGTTCACGGACCTCAGCGACGTGTTGCCGCCGCGCGAGGTCGTCGACCTGCTCGACCGCTTCTTCGAGGCCATCGCCGCCTCCGTGGAGAGCCAGGGAGGCGAGATCCTGAAGTTCGTCGGTGACGCCGCGCTCGCCGTGTTCCCCCTCGGAGACGAAGCCCCCGGCCCTTCGTGCGCCCGCGCGCTGGCGGCCGCCGTGGAGGCACGCGCCCGGGTGGCTCTGCTCTCGGTCGAACGGGTCGCGGCGGGCCATGCAAAGGTCACGATGGGCGTCGCGCTGCACCTGGGCGACGTGATGTACGGCAACATCGGCGGCCGCCGTCGCCTCGATTTCACCGTCATCGGTGCGGCGGTGAACGAAGCCGCCCGGCTCGAGTCGCTCTGCAAGACTCTGGGGGCGACGCTGCTCATGTCGGCGCCGTTCGCGAACGCCGTGGGCATCGCCCGGGCACGGAGCCTGGGGGTCCACACGTTCCGGGGCGTGCGGGTGCCGCAGGAGATTTTCACGCTCGCGGACACGGCGACGTGAAGGGCGCTTCGCGCTCCCGCGCTGGCTCCGACTCCAACTCCCGCTCCAACTCCGACTCCTGCTCTAACTCCGACTCCTGGTCCGGCGCGGGTCCCTGCGGCTTGGAGTTGGAGTCGGAGTTGAAGTCGGAGTCGCGGAGGAGGTCGACGGAGAGATGCGCAATCGCTTCGATACGATCATCGGTACGCTGATGAAGCTCGTTTGAAGAGACCTGCG
>Ga0302279_10007571_pt1 | contig 11066 bp, 8 predicted proteins | sample III_Bog_N3_3_FD_194541 | JGI IMG/M metagenome (GOLD analysis project Ga0302279, IMG submission 194541) | Peat permafrost microbial communities from Stordalen Mire near Abisko, Sweden - III_Bog_N3_3 | ecosystem: Environmental > Terrestrial > Soil > Wetlands > Peat | place: Sweden: Abisko...
TGCCGTTCGGGTCCTTCGCGGGGAGCGAGGCTTCGCCGTCCTCGAGCTCCGGCACGCCCACCGTCTTGTGGTCGGTCCCCGGCTGCAGGGTGAAGGACGCCTTGTAGGGCTTCTTGCCGGGCGCCGTCACCTCGAGGTCGTGCTCGCCGGGATCGAGGGGCGCGTTCTTCCACGCCTCCCGGCCGATGAGGACGCCGTCCTCGCGGACCTCGACGCCCGGAAGGTCGGCGGTCTTCTCGGACACGGCGAGCGTCACCCGCGAGAGCTTCGTCTCGAGGTCGGCCGCGTGCTCCGCGGCGGCCTTCTCGCGGTCGTGCCGGCTGTCCCGGCGGGCGAGCGAGATGGTGAGCACGTACGCGCCCCACGCGCTCGCGAGCTTGCCCTGCCCCTCGTAGCAGATGCCCAGCGCCAGCTCGACGCCGCTCGACGGATCGAGCCGCGCGCTCTCGGCGAACTTGGGGCACGCCTCGTCGTACTTCTTCTCGAGCAGGAGCTTCTTGCCGTCCCGGAAGAGGCTCTCCGCCAGCGCCGCGTTGCCCTGGGCCGCCGCGGGCACGGCAGCAAAGAGCGCGACCGCGAGCGCGACCGCGAACGACACGTTCCGTCCTCCGCTGGGCCTAGTGCGTGTCGAGGAGCGTGTTGAGGTCACCGGGGGTCTCTTTGCCCGCGGGCGCGGCGGGGGCGGCCGAAGGCGGCGTGTGGCGGCCGCCCCGGGCGGGACCGACCTTACCCTCGTGCGGCGAAGGCGGCGGCGCATTCCGCGTGGGCGGCACGGAAGGAGGCGCGACCTCGGCGGGCGCGGCGGTCACGGCGGGAGCGGTGACGCCCGCGTCGACGGGGTGCCAGTCCGTGTGCCACTCGGTGCTCGTCGCCGCGAGCGTGGGCGCCGGGGCAGCGCGCACGGGAGCGTGCGTCTCGACGGGAGCCACCGTGACGATCGTGGTCGCGTTCGTGGCGGGGGGCTGGCTGCCGGACGCTCCCATGCGGAAGGCGATGGCGGCCACCACGAAGAGCGCGAGCGCGCCGAGGATGGCGGCTCCGAGCAGGGTGCGGGAGCGCTGGGCGGGCGGCGGAGTCGTGGGGAGCGTGTGCGAGACGACGGAGGCCGACGAGCGAAGCTCTGTCTGCGACGGGAGCGCGAGCACCGGCGCGCCGGCCCCGCTCTCGATGCTCGCGACGAGCGCGCTCCGCGCGGCCAGCACGGGCCCGACCGTCCCCTCCATCCACTCGGCGACCTGGATGGACGACGCCGGCCGCATCGCCTCGTCGAGATCGGCCGCCATCTCGCGCGCCGTGGCGTAACGAAACTCGGGGTCGCGGGAGAGCGCCCGCAGCACCACGCGGTCGAGCTCCGGCGGCACGTCCGGGTTGTAGTCGCTCGGCGGGAGGACCTCCGCGTGGAGCACGCGGTCGAGGATCTCGACCTCCGTGGGCGCCGCGAAGAGGCGCTGGCACGCGAGGGTCTCCCACAGGACGATGCCGGCCGCGTAGATGTCGCTCTGCCGGGTGCACTGCCCCTTCAGCTGCTCGGGCGCCATGTAGGGCACCTTCCCTTTGAGCTGCCCCTCGCGCGTCGTCTGGATCCGCGCGGAGGCCTTGGCGACGCCGAAGTCGAGCACGCGGGCGATGCCGTCGGCGCCGACGATGACGTTCTGGGGCGACATGTCCCGGTGGACGATCTGGAGCGGGTTGCCCTGCTCGTCCTTGGCCTCGTGGGCGGCGTGGAGGCCGCTCAGCACGCCGATGATGATCGACGTCGCGACCGAGACCGGCACGGTGGCGTCGGCCTTGATGGTCGCGCGAAGGAGGCCGGCGAGCGACTCCCCCCGGACGTACTCGAGCACCAGAAAGAGCTCGTTCTCGTTGGCGACGACGTCGATCGTGGGCACGACGTTGGGGTGCTGGATGCGGGCCGCGAGGCGGGCCTCGTCCATGAACATGGCGGAGAAGTTGGGGTCGCGGGCGAGGTGGGGGTGCAGCCGCTTGATGGCGACGGTTCGCCCGAAGCCCACAGGACCGTTCAGCCGACCGAGGTACACGGTCGCCATCCCGCCCGACGCGAGCTCGGTGCAGACCGAGTAGCGCCCGAGTTGCAACGGCCCATTCATCTCGTCCGACGATCGTAGCAAACATCGGACAAAACTGCTCGATTGCAGGCGAAGCGTGGTGTCTCCGGGATCCAGGGCTCGGCCGGCGGTGTATCCTGCCAGGACTCCGCGTGGACGCCTCCCCCCTCATCGCGTCGATTCGCCGGGCGCTCGGCCAGGTCATGCATGGCAAGGGGGACGTCATCGACCTCCTGCTCGTGGGGGTCCTCGGCGGCGGGCACGTGCTCATCGAGGACGTCCCCGGCGTCGGCAAGACCACGATGGCCCAGGCGCTCGCGCGCGCCTTCGGCGTGACCTTCACCCGCGTGCAGTTCACGCCTGACCTCCTGCCGACCGACATCCTCGGCTCCCAGGTGCTGAACCCGCGGGAGGGCACCTTCGCCTTCCACCGCGGCCCGATCTTCACCAACGTCCTCCTCGCCGACGAGATCAACCGCGCCTCCCCGCGCACGCAGTCGGCGCTCCTCGAGGCGATGAACGAGGCGCAGGCGACGGTGGACGGCGTGACCCACCCGCTCCCGCAGCCCTTCTTCGTGCTCGCGACGCAGAACCCCGTCGACTACCAGGGGACCTACCCGCTCCCCGAGGCCCAGCTCGATCGGTTCCTGCTCCGCATCGGGGTCGGCTACCCGCTGCCCGGGGACGAGCTCAAGATGCTCTACGCGCGGCAGCGGGAGAACCCGCTCTCGCGCGTCGAGGCGGTCTGCACCCGGGAGGACCTGCTCGCCTTGCAGAAGGCGGTGCGCGAGGTCGAGGTGAAGGAGGAGGTCGCCAAGTACCTCCTGCGCATCGTCGCCAAGACGCGCGACCACGCCGACCTCTCGCTCGGCGTGAGCCCGCGCGGTGCGCTCGCGCTCTTCCGGGCGTCGCAGGCCAGGGCGCTCCTCGCCGGGCGCGCCTACGTCACCCCGGAGGACGTGCAGGCGCTCGCGGCGCCCGTGCTCGCGCACCGGGTCGGCCTGACGACGCAGGCGCGCTACGGGGGAACGACCGCGGACGCGGCGCTGGGCCACATCGTGGCGAGCACCGTCGTGCCGACGTGAACGTCGTCACGGCGCTTCGCGCGCGGGACCGGGCGCGGCGCCTGCGCACCGAGCTGGAGCGCCTGAACCACATCCTCATCCCCAAGACGAAGGCCCAGCGCGACCGCTTCCGCACCTCGCTCTTCGCGAAGATGATGCGCCCCCTCGTCGCGATGTACATGGCGTTCACCGACGAGGGCCGGTTTCTGTTCGTCGTGGGGCTCGTCGTGGCGGGCTTCGGCCTCGACGTGCGCCGCACCGAGGTCTACCTGCTCTGGAGCGTCCTCGCCGGCGTCATCCTGGCCTCGCTCGTCGTGAGCCGCGGCTTCCGCCTGCAGGGCGTCCGGATCGAGGTCCTCACGCCGCCCCGGGTCGCGGTCGGCGAGCCCATGATCTTCACGCTCGTCTACAAGAACGAGGGCGAGCATCCTCACTACGGGGTCCGCGTCCGCGGCCCGTTTTTGCCGTGGGATGGCACCTGGGAGTCGCCGCGCCCCACCGTCTCCGAGCTGGCCCCGAGGGCGGCCGCGCGCACCGAGGTGAAGGCGAGCTTCTCGGAGCGGGGCGAGCACCACCTCGACCCCTTCCACGCGAACGCCCTCGTGCCGCTCGGCCTGGCCCTCGGCCCGCCGATCGACAGCCCCGGCTGCCGCTTCCTCGTCGTCCCGAAGGTCGCGAACGTGCTGCGCGTGACGACCCCCATCGGACGGCGCCACCAGCCGGGCGGCGTGGCGCTGGCCTCCAAGACGGGCGAGTCGATGGATCTGCTCGGCGTGCGTCCCTACCGGCCGGGCGATCCGGCGCGCGATCTGCACGCGCGGAGCTGGGCGCGGACGGGGCAGCCCGTCGTCCGCGAGTTCCAGGAGGAGTACTTCAGCCGGGTCGGCGTCGTGGTCGACATCGACGGCTCGCTCGAGGACCCGCCGCGCTTCGAGGCGTCGCTCTCGCTCGCGGCCGGGGTGATAGCGCGCCTCTCCCGCGGCGAGGCGCTCATCGATCTTCTCGTCGTCGGCGAGGAGGTCCACAGCCTGACCATCGGGCGAAGCCTCGGCTTCCTCGATCAGGCGCTCGATCTGCTGGCCTGCGTCGAGGCCGCCGAAGGGCCGAGCGTGGACGCCATCTGGGAGCGGCTCGCCCCGCACCTCCCGCGGCTCTCGTGCGTCGTCGTCATCGCCCTCAGGTGGGACGCGCCGCGGCGCGCGCTCGTGGACCGCATCCGGGGGATGGGCGTCGGCTGCGTCACGCTGCTCGTCACCGAGCCGGCCGACACGGCGCGGGGCACGCCGGCTCAAGGCCGGGGCCTCATCGAGGTCACCTCCGACGCCATCGTCCGCGGCGAGGGCCTGTCGCTATGAAGCGCGCGCTCATCGGGCTGCCGCTGCTCGTCGCCGCCGCGCTCTTCACGTACGTGACGGGCACGCCCGCGCTGATGCTGATCGCGCTCCTCGGCCTGCCGCTCGGCCTGTGGCTGGCGCCGCACGTGATCGTCGGACGCTTCTTGCAGTCGCTCGCCATGGCCGTCGTCGTCGTGCTGGGCGGCCTCGTCGGCAGCGGGCTGCTCGAGGGGGCTCCGGGGATCGGGCCGACGGAGCTCGCCAGCATCTGGGGCACGCTCGCGATGATCGCGATCCTGCTCGCGGTCGTCCGGCGCTTCTTCCGGGAGCCGCTCGCCGGCGAGAAGCTCGACTTCGCGCTCCTCACGCTCGCCGTCGCCGCGTGCGGGGAGCGGCGGATGGGCACGGGGGTCTACATCGTGGCCGCCATCGCCTTCGTCGCGACGGGCGTTGCCGCGCTTCGCGGGCGCGAAGGCGCGGCGCCGTGGCGCGTGGTCGAGGGGCACGGGGTCCGCGCTCTCCTCGCGATGCTCGCCATCGCGGCGAGCTTCGCCCTCGCGAGCAAGCTCGCGCTCCCGCGGATCGAGGAGATCCTCCAGCACAGGCTCGAGAACGTGATCTTCGCCGTCGTCACCGCGAAGACCGGCTTCACCGATCGCCTTCGCCTCAGCTCGAGGCCCGACCCGATCCTCGAGTCCGACGAGATCGTGATGCGCGTCTACGGCCCGCCCACCGACTACCTCCGGGGGCAGGTCTACGACCACTACGAGGGCGGCAACTGGACGTGGTCCAAGGACCTCGCGGCCCACGAGGTCCACACCGCGACCGGCAGGCCCGACGGCGCCCGCGTGAACGAGATCCGGGAGGTGGGCGACCCGTCCAAGCGCGAGAAGCGGCTCCACTACTTCCTCCCGCTCGGGGCGCACAACCTCGGCACGCCGCACGGCACGGGCATCGCCGATCCCATGGGGACCCTCCGGCCGATGGAGGAGGAGCGGCCGAGCCCCGTCTTCTTCGAGTCGCGCGGAGGCGCCGCGTTCCTGCCCGTGCGGGCCCCCACGGCGGAGGACCTCGCGGTGCCGCCCGAGCTGCTCCCCACGCTCGCGGCCTTCGTGGCCGACTGGACCTCCGGAGCGACCACGCCGCGCCAGAAGCTCACGGCGCTCGAGACCCACCTGCGCATGGACTTCAAGTACTCGCTCGACGGCTTCCACGCCGAGCACGGCGAGCCCATCCTCGTTCACTTCTTACGCCACGCGAAGCAGGGCCACTGCGAGTTCTTCGCCACCGCGATGGCGATGCTCGCGCGCCAGGCCGGCGTGCCCGCGCGCGTCGTCGGAGGCTACCGCGTCGCCGAGCACAACCCGGTCGGCGACTACGACATCGTGCGCGAGAAGAACGCGCACGCGTGGGTGGAGGCGTGGATCGAGGGCGAGGGCTGGCGCACCTTCGACGCGACGCCGCCGACGCTCGCGAACGACGCGCACGAGAGCACCGGGCTCGAAGCGTTCATCGACGCGGCGGCGTCCGCGTGGGACCACTTCGCCGACGCCATCGCGCGCGCGAGCCTCTGGGAGATCCTCGCGACGCTCGGCGCCGCCGTGGGCGCCCTGGCCCTCGCCCGCTGGCTCCGCGCGCGCCGGGCCGCGCGGGCGCTCGCCGCCGAGGGCGACGCCGGCGCGCCGCTCGCCTGCTTCACGCGCCTGGAGGCCGAGCTCGCCCGGCGCGGCGTGCCGCGGACGGCGTCCGAAGCGCTCGAGCGCTACGAAGAGCGCCTGCGCGAGGCCGAGCTCGCCGAGGCGGCGGAGCTCGTGCGGGAATACGGCGCCATGCGCTACGGCGGGATCGGCGAGCCCGCCACGGTCGCAGCCAAGATCGACTCGTACGTGGGCGCGCTCGCGGCGAAGTGAGGTAACGGAGAGAGCGCGGCTCACGCGCTCCGCTTCTTGTCGGCGACGAAGGCGATCCCCTGCGCGTTGAGATCGATGTCCGTCGCCAGCACGCGCCAGTCGTCCTCCGTGAGACCAAGCCCGCGGCCCGACGCGTCCTCGTCGATCGCGAGGCGGAGCTTCGTGCGGATCTGCTGCGTGATGGCGGCCAGCGGCTCCTCGCTCTTCACGGCCTCCTCGAGCCAGCCCTCGGACCTGTCGATCCACCCGCGCACCTGCTCGGCGACCTCGAGGAGATCCGGCACCTCGTCGTAGTGCGTGAGGCACGCGGCCTCCTCGCCGAGGGAGAGGATCTTGTCGAGGCTCCGGCGCGCCTCGATCGGGTCGAAGTCGGTCGGGCTCGTCGACGCGATGGCGAAGCGAGCGCCTCGCTGGAGGGCCGGGTACGCCAGACCGAACGCGTCCCCCGTGTAGACCGTCTGGAGCGACGGGTCGTCGACCACGAAGTGGTGCTTCGCGTGCCCGGCCGTGTGGTGCACGCGGAGCGTCGCCCCGCCGAGGTCGAAGGTCGCGCCGTCGTCCAGGGTGCGAACGCGCTCGCTCGGGATGGGGTCGATCGAGCCGTAGAGGGCCGCGAACCGCTCGGCCCCGTAGACCTGCGTGGCGCTCGCGACGAGCTTTGCCGGGTCGATGAGGTGGCGCGCCGCGCGCGGGTGCGCGAGCAAGGTCGCGTTCGGGCAGCGGGCGAGCAGCGAGCTCGCGCCGGCCGCGTGGTCGAGGTGCGCGTGCGTGACGACGACCCACCGCACCTGCTCGGGACGGAGGCCGCGCTCCTCGAGGGCGCGGAGGAGCTTGGGGGTCGCGTGCGACGTGTGCGTCTCGACGAACGCGCACTCGTCCCCCGCCACGCGCAGGTACGCGGCGGTGAACTTCGGGGCGAGGTCGCAGTCGATGGTGAACCGTGCCTGAGCCGTCATGGGGCACGAGTCTACTGGTCTACGCGCCCGACTGGGGTACCCTCCGCCGCAAACCCGCACAAGCCGCGCAAAGGAGCTTCTCGTGCCCCAAGCCATCAAGCGTGTCGCCATCCTGTTCTCGGGCGGCCCTGCCCCCGCCGCGAACGCCGTCATCGGAGCTGCAGCGTCGGCGTTCCGCCGCGCCGGGTGCGAGGTCGTCGGCATCCGTCACGGCTACGGGGGGCTCCAGGCGTACGACAAGGCCACGCGGCCGCTCGTCCCCGGTCAGGACTACCACCTGTTCGTCGACCAGGATCTCTGGGGGATGCGCAACAGCCGCGGGGTCTTCCTCGGCACCGGCCGCGCCAACCCGGGCAAGGGCATCGCGACCCTCGAAGACCTCGACGTCCCTGAGAAGAACGAGCGCCTGAGGCGCGTCCACGAGGCGCTGCTCTCGCTCGAGGTGGACGCGCTCGTCTCGATCGGCGGCGACGACACCCTGCGGACCGCGAACTTCTTCCACGAGTACCAGAAGCGCCTGCCGAAGGGCGCGCGCCGGGTCCGCGTCGTGCACGTGCCCAAGACGATCGACAACGACTACCGCGGCATCGACTTCACCTTCGGCTTCTTCACCGCCGTGGACGTGATGGCGCACGAGCTCCTCAACCTGCGCGCCGACGCGATGGCGACGAGCGGCTACTTCATCGTCGAGACGATGGGGCGAAAGGCGGGCTGGCTCGCGTACGGGGTGGCGATCGCCGGAGAGGCCCACCTCGTCGTCGGCGTCGAGGACGTCGTGGGCGAGCTCGCGACGGTCGAGCAGGTGAAGGACCCGGAGACCGGCGTCTCGCGCTCCGAGACGCGGCTCTCGATGCCCCACCTCGCCGACCGCGTCGTCGACCTCATCGTCGCGCGCGAGCGCCGGGGCAAGGACTACGGCACCGTCGTGCTCGCCGAGGGCCTCGCGGAGCTCCTGCCCGAGGACTACCTCCGCGACGTCGCGCGCGACGACCACGGGCACGTCTCGCTCGGCCGCATCGACATCGGCAAGCTCGTCGCGAAGGTGGCGGCCGAGCGCTACGAGCAGCGGACCGGCAAGACCAAGAAGCTCACGGGCGTGCAGCTCGGGTACGAGTCGCGCTGCTCGCCGCCCCACGCGTTCGACGTCCTCCTCGGCAGCCAGCTCGGCGTCGGCGCGTTCTACGCGCTCACCGAGAAGGGCCTCGACGGCCACATGGTGAGCGTCGCCGGGCAGCTCGAGCTCCGCTACGTGCCGTTCTCGGACCTCATCGACAAGACCACGCTAAGGGCGCAGATGCGGCTCATCGACGCGGGGAGCGACTTTCATCGCCTCGCCGCGCAGCTGGGGACGAAGCTCCCCGGTCCCGGTGCCCCGGCGGTGACCAAGTAGCTCGGACTCCGGATCCGAATCGGAATCGGACTCCGGATCCGAATCGGAATCCGAATCGGACTCCGCTACTCGATCGACAGCAGCTCCACGTCGAACACGAGCGTCGCGTTGGGCGGGATGAGCGAGCCCGCCCCGCGCTCGCCGTACCCGAGCGCCGGTGGGATCGTGAGCTTGCGCTCGCCCCCGACGCGCATCCCGACGAGCCCCTGGTCCCAGCCCTTGATCACGCGGCCCTGGCCGAGCGGGAACGAGAAGGGCTGGCCGTGCTTGCGCGAGCTGTCGAACTCCACGCCCGTCGTCAGCGTGCCGACGTAGTGGACCGAGAGCTTGTCGCCAACCTTGGCCACGGCGCCCGTCCCCACCCGGACGTCGTCGACGACGAGGGCAGCCCCGCCTGTCGGGGGCGCAAGGGGCGCTGCGGGCGCTACGGGCCTGGGGGCCACGGTCGCGACCGGAGGGTCGACGTACGCCGTCGGCGTGGGTGCCGGGTGGCGCCGGAGCAGCACGAACCCGACGAGGGCGCTGACCGCACAGAGCCCGACGAGGGTTCCGCCCAGCACGGCGAAGGAGTAGCCGACGTTCGGCTCGTTCGAGGTCCCGCGGTACGCAGCGCGCAATTCCCCCGCGAGGCGCCTGTTGCTCGCCTCGAGCTCCTCGGCGCGAACGCGCGCGGCTTCTACGTCATCCTGGAAGGTCACGTCGCAGATACTACGCCGATCGGCGCTTTTCGCTTCCTCGTGGATCCGATCGGATCCGAGACCCCGGATCACACGGCTCGCTCATCCGTGAGCGAGCGCGCCCAGCGATCACTCACCAAGGGGAGTTTCGTCGCATTTCCGCAGCGCGCGAGCGTGGCGTACGCCTTGCGTAGTGAGTGACGCGAGCAGCGCCGCGAGCTCGCCGCGAGAGTATCGTCTCCGGCGACGTTCGGAGCCTGCGCCAACGCAACGAAGAACACGAACCCATCCGCGCGCGGAGTGGCGCCGGCGCAACTTTGCTTCGTGGACGAAAATATGTGGTCAAAGTGACTCCAAAACTAGCCCTGCGATGGAGCGAACGTCTTGCGCGAGCCAACGGGCGGAGGTACCCGCCTTAGCAGAGCTTTGAGGTGATCCATGAGTCGTGTGTCCAAGAGAGCATTCATCGCTGTCGGCATCGGTTTCACCATCGTTGGCGCGGGCGTGCTCGCCTGCTCCTCCTCGACGAGCGGGGGCGGCGGCGGTGGAGGGTCCACGGCCTGCACCGAGCCGAACGCGCTCACCATCGAGTTCAGCCCCATGTACTCCGCGTATGACGGAACGCACATGTTCCAGATTCCGGCGATCGTCACCGGCTTGAGCGGCGCGACGTGGTCCGTCTCGGATCCCACGGCGGCCAGCCTCGCGGCGGACACCGAGACGGGCGGGACCATGATCACGATCACCAAGGGCGGGGTGAACACGGTCACCGTCAACGCGCAGGTCGGTGACCTGTGTGGCTCGGCGACGCTCAACATCACCCAGAACGCGGCCACGGACTGGCAGATCGGCAACGCCCGCTACAACGACGGCAACGCCATCCACTTCGGCCCCCCCGGCAGCGGCGACGCTGGCATGACGACGACGCCCGACGCCGGCCCCGCGTGCACGCAGTGCCACGGCCCGACGGCCGACGCAGGCTTCAAGGACATCGCCCACACGCCGCAGCAGACGGGCGGCTTCAGTGATCAGGATCTCATCAACATCGTCGTCAACGGCGAGGTTCCTGGCTGGAACGACGACGGAACGTCGTCCGCAGACGCCGGCTACTTCGACCCGAGCATCATCCCGTACCAGGAGTGGCACCACCTCCACCAGTGGTCGGACATCACGACCGACGAGCAGGCGGGCATCGTCGTCTACCTTCGCTCCCTGACGCCGACCGCGCAGACGGGCTCTGCAGACTTCGGCGGGCACGGCGGCGGTGACGGTGGGCACTACGGCGGCATGGGGGGACCTCCGGGAAGCGGCTCGGGCAGCGGCCCGGGTGGCGGTGGCGGTGGCGGTGACGCAGGCTCCACCGACAACTGAGAACGCGGCTTCTCCAAGGACCGACGCCGCCGAGCTCACGAGGAGCTCGGCGGTGTCGTCGCGTGGGCCGCATGGGACCCCGCTCACACCGGCAAGAACGCGCCGAGCGCGGCGTCCATCCCCGCCCCGTCAGTGACGGTCACTTCTCGCCCGGCGGCCCGCGCGGCGCGGGCCGTGGCGGAGCCGGCGGGGGTGGCGGCGCGAGCGCGCGATCGAGGACCGCGCGCTCCTCGCGCACGGGCTGCGCGCGCTCCCCCGCGGGGTCGAGCGCGCGGGCCTCGTCGAGCTTGCCCGTGCA
>Ga0302279_10007572_pt1 | contig 11066 bp, 6 predicted proteins | sample III_Bog_N3_3_FD_194541 | JGI IMG/M metagenome (GOLD analysis project Ga0302279, IMG submission 194541) | Peat permafrost microbial communities from Stordalen Mire near Abisko, Sweden - III_Bog_N3_3 | ecosystem: Environmental > Terrestrial > Soil > Wetlands > Peat | place: Sweden: Abisko...
TATTTGACGATCAGGACCACCAGAAGGACGAGGACCAGGACTCCGATGACCGGTCCGAAGGGAAATCCGCCGCCCATCCAACCGTGCATCCAACCGTTCATCCAACTACCCGAGTGCAACGTCATGGCATTTCTCCTTGTTCAAGTGTTTCGCAGTTCTCTTCGAAACGTCCTCGTCCGTGCACTCGCTTCGCGGTTCTATCCAGGAAGGACAGTATCCAAATTGCGCACGGAGGAATTTCGCCCGGTTCCGCAAAGGCCGCCTCAGCCCACCTCACCCCCATTCCCCCTCTCCAACAAGTGGAGAAGGGGGTACCCTCGCCTCAGGCCTGCGTGAAATTCCCCTCCCTTGGAGGGGTACGCCGCAGGCGGGGGGATGGTCCTAGCAGCGGAAGGCGCAACCCTACATCCCCGGCATGTCCGACATGGCGTGCGCCGGGGCCTTGGCGGGCTTGGCCGCGGGCTCCACCATCGCCAGGTACTTGGCCGGGTCCTGGGCGAACTTCTTCACGCACGATCCGCAGCAGAGCTGGACGGCCTGCCCCTTGTAGATCACGATCTTTCCCGGTCCCATGCTGCCACCGACTTCGTCGCCGGAGACGGGACATTTCTTGTTGCCCACCGCGTGGGCCGCCTTCACCTGGTCCGGTGTCGGCTTGAGCACCAGGGAGGTGTCCACCGCGACGGCGGCAAACGAGGCGACGGAAGCCAGCGCGAGGGCGATCAGTGTCTTTTTCATGGTGTTCTCCTTGTTTTGGAATGATGGGACGATCCCCAGTCCCCGTTGGGTTCATTTGGACAGTCCCCGCTTCTTCCACAGGAGGAAGATGGCGGGGTAGACGCACAGTTCCATGGCCACGGAGGTCAGGACCCCGCCCACCATGGGCGCGGCGATGCGCTTCATGACGTCGGAGCCGGTGCCGTTGCTCAGGAGGATGGGGAACAGCCCCGCCAGGATCACCGAGGCGGTCATGACTTTGGGGCGCACGCGACGCACGGCGCCGTGGTCGATGGCCGCGAGCAACCCCGCCAAGTTTTGGCGCCCATCCGCCTTGGTGGTCTCCCAGGCGTTGTCCAGGTAGAGGAGCATGACGACTCCCGTCTCGGCATCCAAGCCCGCCAAGGCGATCAGTCCCACCCAGACCGCCACCGAGATCTGGAAGTGGGCCAGGTACAGGAACCAGAAGGCGCCCACCAGGGAAAACGGCACCGCCAGCATCACGATGGCGGTGCGCACGAAGCTCCCGGTGTTCAGGTAGAGGATGAGCACGATCAAAAGCAGGGTGAAGGGGATGACGGCGAGCATCCGGGCCCGCACGCGCTCCATGCCCTCCCACTGTCCGCTCCAGGCGAGCCCGTACCCCGCGGGAACCCGCACGCCCGCGGCGAGCTGGGGGGCGAGCCGGTGCACCAGTCCGCCCAGATCCGATTCCCGGGTGTCCACGAACACGTAGGCGTTGGGTCGTCCCGCCTCCGAGCGCACCACCATGGGGCCCATGGTCCACACCACGTCCGCGATGTCGGAAAGCCGGACGGCCCCCCGCGATCCATCCACCTGCAGGTCCTGGATGTTCTCCTTGGTGTCGCGCCGCTCGCGGTCCAGGCGCAGCGTGATCGCGATCCTCTCCAACCCGTCGATGGCGGTGGCCACCGGCATCCCCGCCAATCCCGTGCGCACGGCGTCGTTGACGTCCTCAACGGACACGCCCCTGGCCGCCGCCTTGGCCCGGTCGATCCGGATGTCCAGGTAGTACCCGCCCGCCGCCCGCTCCGCGAAGGCCGAAGCGATCCCGTCCTTGCCGCGCAGGAACGACTCCACCCGCGTGGCCAGGGCCTGGAGGGTGTCCGGATCCGGTCCCGAGACCTTGATCCCGATGGGGGTGCGGATGCCGGTGGAGAGCATGTCGATGCGCGACTTGATGGGGAGCGTCCAGGCGTTGGTCAGGCCCGGCACGCGCACGGCGGCGTCCAGGTCCTTCACGATGTCGGAAACCGTCACGCCCGGTCGCCACAGCTTCGGGTCCTTGAGCCGGATCACCGTCTCGAACATGTCGAACCCGGCGGGGTCGGTGGCCGTTTCCGCGTGTCCCGCCTTCCCGAACACCTTTTCCACCTCGGGGACCGTGGCGATCATCCGGTCGGTCTGCTGGAGCAGCTCCTGGGCCTTGGTCACGGAGATGCCGGGAAGGACCGTGGGCATGTAGAGGAGGTCCCCTTCGAACAGCGGGGGCATGAATTCGCTGCCCAGCTCGTGCAAGGGCCACGCCGCGGACACCAGCACCACCAGGGCCACCAGCAACGTCCGGAAGGGATGGCGCGTCACCAGCGCCACCACGGGATGGTAGACCTTCATCAGGAAACGGTTCAGCGGGTTCTTTTCCTCCGGCGGGATCTTCCCCGTCAGGAACATGCCCATCAGGACCGGAACCAGCGTCACGGAAAGCAAAGCAGCCGAGGCCATGGCCCAGGTCTTGGTGAAGGCCAAGGGCCGGAAGAGCCTTCCCTCCTGGGCCTGCAACGCGAAAACCGGCAGGAACGAGACCGTGATGAGCAGAAGGGACCAGAACAGCGACGGCCCCACCTCCAGCGAGCTCTCCAGCACCACCGCCCAGCGGTCGCGGCGCTGGTCGGGAGGTTTCTCCTGCTCGTGCTCCAGGTGCTTGTGGGAGTTCTCCACCAGGATGATGGAGGCGTCCACCATGGCCCCGATGGCGATGGCCAGTCCTCCCAGGCTCATGATGTCGGCGCCCACGCCCTGCAGGCGCATGACCAGGAACGCCATCAACAGGGCCACGGGCAGCGTGATCACGGCCACCAGCGCCGACCGCGCGTGGAACAGGAAGATCGCGCACACCAGGGCGACGATCAGCATCTCCTCCAGGAGCTTCCAGCCCAGGTGGTGGATGGCGTCGTCGATCAGGATGGACCGGTCGTACAGCGGCTCCACCCGCACCCCGGCGGGCAGCGATGTCTGGATCTCCCGGAACTTCGCCTTCACGGCCTCGATGGTGGCCTTGGCGTTCTGCCCGTAGCGCATCACCACGATGCCCGCCACCACGTCGCCGGTGCCATCCAGGTCGGTGACGCCTCGCCGCATGGCGGGACCCTCCGCGATGTGCGCGATGTCGGAGAGGCGCACCACCGCTCCCGTGGAAGCGGATCCGGACGATTTCGCCGCGGCCATCCCCATCCCGCCGCCGTCGCCCGCCGCCGGCCCCGCGCCCGCCTGGATGGGAACGTCGCGAAGGTCCTCCACGGTGCGCACCTGTCCGCGCGTGCGCACCATCCATTCGGTCTCGCCGTGCTCGATGGCCTCGCCCCCGGCGTCGGTACCCGAACGCCGCAAGGCCGACTCCACGTCCGAGAGGCGCAGTCCCCGCGCCTCCAAGGCCACCTGGTCCACGGTGACCTGGAACTGACGCTCCATCCCTCCCACGGACGCGACCTCCGCGACCCCGGCAACCGTCTGCAGCTCGGGCTTCACGGTCCAGTCCTGGAGGCGGCGCAATTCCTTGTTGTCCACGGTGTTCGTGCCCGAGTCCGAGACCAGGGCGTACTCGTAGATCCAACCCACTCCGGAGGCGTCCGGCCCCAGCACGGGCTGCACGCCCTTGGGGAGTCCGGAACCCATGGAGGAGAGAAGTTCCTGCACCCGGGAGCGCGCCCAGTAGAGGTCCGTCCCTTCGTCGAACAGGACGTAGACCAGGGATTCCCCGAAGAACGAATACCCGCGCACCACCTTGGCGCCGGGTGTGGAGACCAGCCTGCGGGACAGGGGCTGGGTCACCTGGTCCTCCATCACCTGGGGCGATGCCCCGTCCCATTTGGTCTGCACGATCACCTGGGCGTCGGAAAGGTCCGGGATGGCGTCCAACGGGATGGTGCGCAAGGCCCAGAGGCCGCCCAGCACCAGGAACACCCCCAAAAGCACCACCAGGAAACGGTTCTTCAGGGACCAGGCGATGACCGCACCCATGGCCGACCCGTTCGTGGGGACGCAAAATTTTGCGTCCTTACGATGCCCGGTCATCGGGCCGCACCCGCGTCCATTTCGTCCAGCACCGCCTGGAGACGGCTTTCGCCGTCCAGCAGGAACTGCGCGGAAACCACCACGTCGTCGCCCGCCTCCAGACCTTGGCGCACCAGGGTCTCCCCTCCGTCGGAGGGGCCGATCTCCACCACCTGTGGACGGAATCTGCCTCCTCCCAGCGCCAGGAAGACGATGTCCCGCGTACCGCTGTGGAGCACCGAGGCGTCGGGGACCACCAGGCCCGTCTCGGTCTTGGGATGCAGGCGCACCTGGTACAGTCCGCCCACCCGAAGGGGGTTCGCGCCGCGGACTTCCAGACGGACGGTGGCGGTCCGGTCGTTGGCTCCCACCACCGGCAGGATGGATCGCACCGACGCCTCCACGGGTGCGGCGAGATCCGCCCCCGAAATCTCCGCGGACGATCCGGTGGACAATCCCGGCAGGCGGGATTGGGGCACCTGGGCGTCCAGGAGGACGCCCCGCCCCTGGACGATCCGGAACAGTTCCTGTCCCGCCATCGTCGCCTGTCCCTGGGCGGCCTGGCGCTTGGAGATCCAGCCGTCGGCGGGAGCCGACAGGGGCAGCGCCCGCACGACCTTCCCTCCGGCGACCAGCCGATCCAACAGGGGGTCGGACCACCCGTAGGACCGGAGGCGCTCGCGTCCCGCGCGCGTCGCCGCCGAATCCCCCCCCGCCGCCGCCGCGAGCCATTCGCCCTGGGCGGCCACCACCTCGGGGCTGTAGAAGGTCGCCAGGATCTGTCCTTTCCGCACCCGGTCTCCGGTGCGCACGGGAGCCACGGTCTCCAGGTAGCCCATGGTGCGGACCGTCACGGAAAGCTCCGCCGCCTCGTCCAGGACGCCTTCGGCGTCCACGCGAAGCTCGGGCCCCAGCGTCCCGGCCTGCACGATGTCCGTGCGCACCCCGATCTTCCGGACCGCGGCGGGATCCACCAGCACGTCGTGGGAGGCGTGGCCACCCGCGCCGGGCCGGATCGAATCCCCCGCCGCCGACGTCGCGTCGGACTGGAACGGGACCAGTTGCATCCCGCAGATGGGGCAGTTCCCGGGGTGGTCGCGCACGATCTGGGGATGCATCGGGCAGTGCCAGAGGGCGTGCACCGCCTGGATCCTCACGGTGCCGTCGGAGGCCTTCAAGGTTTGCGGTTGCTGCTTGCAGGAGGCCAGGAAGGCCACCACGGAAAGCGACAGGCCAAGGGTCTTGGAATTCATTTCACCACCTCGAGTTCGTCGGGTTCCACGCCCGCCGCGGCCGCGAGCCGCGCCCGTTCCAGTTCGTAGGTCCCGCGTTGCATGACCGCGTCCATCCGGGACATGCGGATCATCTCCTCCATGGCCAGCACCATGGAGAGCATTTCGCTTCCCTGGCCGTACCGGGTCCTGGTGAGGGCCAGGGCGTTCTCCTCGCCCGGCAGCACCAGGCTGTCCAACCGTTTCCACGCCGCCCACGCGGCGCGGGCGCGCTGGGAGTGGTCTGTCACCTCCGACCGCGCCATTCGGGCCATGGCTTCCGCCTTGGCCTCGGCCACCCTCGCCTGCACCTTGGCGCCGCGCGCTTGGCCGTTCGCCATGCCGCTGGACCAGGGGGCGAAGGGAAGGGTGAACCCCGCCATCACGCCCCAGCCGGGCATCCCGTTCTGCATCTGCATGGCCATGGCCCCCACCATCAGGTCGGGTCGCAGCGAGACCGCGGAGGCCGTCCCCATCGCGTCGCGCATGGCCGCTTCGCGGCGCATGGAAAGGATGTCCGCCCGACTCTTGACGGAATCCGCCAGAGCGGAATCGTTCCAGGCGGGCGACCGGGGTCGGCCCGGCTCCGAAAGGGAATCGCCGACAGGTCCTGTCCAACCTTCGCGCATCGCCCTCGCGGATGCGGCTTCGGCCTTCGCCTGGTCGGCCAGGGCCGCGATCTGTTCCGCCCGTGCCCGGAGGATCCAGGTGTCCGAAGCGGTCGCCATGCCCTGGGCCTGGTTGCGCTCGGCGTTCACGGCGAGGTCGCGAACCACGCCTTCCTGCTGCTTCAGAAGACGCGCCTTCTCCCCGTTCATCCACTCCATCCAGGCCGCTTCGCGCACCGCGAGCTCGATGCGGCGGCGGATGTCGGAGGAATCCGCTTGGGCCATCCCCACCTTGTCCCGCTGGACATCCTCCATCGCACCGGTCTTCCCGGGCCAGGGGATCATCTGCGTGAACTTCGCGTCGGCCAAACCGTCCGACTGGTAGTCCAGCTCCACGAAAGGCGGCATCCAGGCGCGGTTTCCGTCCACCTGGACGCGTTCGGATTCGACCCCCAATCCCCCCGTGCGGGATTGGGGATGGGAGACCAGGACCTGTTGGACCCATCCCTCGACGATCTCGCGATCCTTCCCGGCCGGTGGCGATGCCCACGCGACCGCCGCAGTCCACGAGAGGAATGCGGCCATCCAACCGATCTTTTTCATTTCCGTGCTTCACCTTCGCCGAAGGAAATCGTCCCTCGCGCCGGGCGCTCCGGTCGCGTGGGTCTCGATCAGTCCCGGAGAGGGCTCAGCAGCGGATGGATTGGTTTCGGACCCACAGGGCGGGTCCGGATCGCGAGGGAGGTCGGACTTGATGGAAGGCGACGATCGCGGCGGGAACGACGATTGAAAACATCGAATGGGGAAGGTCGGCGACGATCTGGGCTTGGGGAGCGGATTGGACCTGGGAGCGGTTGGCGTCCACGGCCCCCGCCTGCCAAGTGGGGATGGGGCAGTGGCAAGCGACGCGGAGCGATACCGGCGAGGATGCGCTCGCCATCAGGCGATGGGAACAGCACGCGGGCAGATGGGACTCGGCCCGCGCCATGGGACAGACGTAATTGGAGGCCCACGAGGGACCGATGGCGGCGACCAGCGCAAGAAGGAAGAGGAACGATCCCCTCCATCCCGTCCGCTGGTGTCGCCTGCCAATCATGGACTCCAAGCTACGCTATTGGCCCGCGAAAGGCAATCGATTGCCGCCGGGCCGTGTGAGAAGGTGGCTCCTACTTCTTCCCGCCGCCGGCTTTCGCCGCCGCGCTCTTGGCCGTTGCCGCGACTTCGGCCGCCTTCGCGCTGGCTCCCGCCTTGGCCGCGAGCACCTTCTCGTTGGAGGGGTGCTTCTTGGTTTCCTTCTTCTTGCCGCCTTTGTCTCCCATGATTCGACTCCTTGGATGAACCGCGCCCCACACGGGGATCGGGATTCCTCCAAGGTAGGGACATCGCCGCGCTTCGTGGACAAGTTCCGGAACGAAATTCAGGATCCGTGCGGATGGAGCTTGCCGATCCACCTCTCCAGGGCGGCGCGCAGGTTGGCCAGTCGGATGGGCTTGGAGATGTAGTCGTCCATCCCCTGCTTCAGGAAGAGTTCGCGGTCGCCTTCCATCGCGTGCGCCGTCAGCGCCACAACGGGGATCCTCGTGGCTCGATCTCCGGCCTCGCCCGACCGGATGCGCAGGACGGCTTCGATCCCGTCCATCTCCGGCATCTGGATGTCCATCAGCACGAGCTGGTACCGATCGCGGTGCAATCTGAGCGTTTCCAGGGTTTCGCGCCCGTTCCCCACGACATCCGATTCCAGACCCAGCTTGGCCAGCAGCCCCACCACGACCTTCTGGTTCACGCGATTGTCCTCCGCGACCAGAACCCTCCCCGACAGCGGACCCTCGGAGCCGGACGAGGAGGAATCCACCCCCAGGAGATGGGGGTCGACTTCCTGGAAGGACAGGCGGAAGCCGAAGACCGAGCCGGTGGGAGAGCTCTCCACGCCCAGGCTTCCGCCCATCTGACGCACCAGGTTGTTGGCGATGGCCAATCCCAGTCCGGTTCCCCCGTGTCTGCGGGAGAGCGAGCCGTCGAGCTGGCGGAAGGGCTGGAAAATGTCGCCCAACCGGTCCGGTGGAATGCCGGGACCGGAGTCCTCCACCCGAAATTCCAGGAGGGTCGATCCCTCCGCGCCCTCCAACCGGTTCACCTCCAGGGACACCAGGCCCCTCTCGGTGAATTTCACGGCGTTGCCGGCGAGGTTCAGCAAGACCTGTCGCAGTCGAACCGGATCGCCGCGCAACGCCGAGGGCATCTCGCCCACCTTGCGGACCTCCCATTCCAGGCCTTTGGATCCCGCGAGGTATCCCATCATGCCGCCCACCTCGTCGAGCACGGAACGGATCTCGAACGCGTCCTGGGAAAGACGGAATTCGCCCGCCTCCATGCGCGAAAGGTCCAGGATGTCGTTGATGACCGTCAGCAACCCCTGCGAGGACTGCCGCATGGTCCGCAGGAGATCCTGCTGGTCGGCGTCCAGGCGCGTGTCACCGAGCATCTCGCCCATGCCCAGGATGGCGTTGAGGGGCGTTCGGATCTCGTGGGACACGTTGGCCAGGAACCGCGCCTGCAGACGATTGGCCTCCTCCGCCCTCTCGCGGGCTTCCTCCAGCTCCTTCTCGCGCTTCAGGCGTTCGGCGATCAGGCTGTCGAAATCCGATTTCACCACCAGAAGCGAGGTCGCCACCTGGTGGAACGGATGGTTGGGAGGGTACGGGTTGGCGCCCTTGACCTCGGAATCCCATTGGAGATCCCCGATGAACTCCATCAACCTCCAGGCGGTGTCCCATTTGTCGCGCTGCAGGAAGCGGCGGGTCCTTTGCCAGAGGGAGGGGGTCGAATGGGCCGGGCTCGGGGACGAGTCGACCGCCGCCGATTCCTCCAGGTAGCGATCCAGGTTTTCCCCGGGTTGCAGGAAGACCATGTTGTCCTGGTAGGCGAGGTTCAGCGTCACCAGCGAGAACCGGTGGCTCCACGGCAGGCCGCAGATCACGTGCCGCTTGGCGGGAAAGAGCCGGTTGATGCGGTTGAGTTGGCGGGAACCCGCCAGGAGGGCCGCGAGGTCGACATGGTCCAAACCGGTGTAGTCCACGACCTTGGTGAACCGGTTCGGCTGCAAGGCCTGCCGCGAAAGAAAGGACTCGTAGGCCTGGAAGAGCGGGGGGATGTCCCTCCCCCGGATCCGGCCGTGGATGTTGATCCGGACCACCTGCCGCGCGTCCAGGGGATGGAATTCCACCCGCAGGTCCCCGTGGGTCCAGTCCTCCACTCCCTGGACCGGTGCGGGTCGGACCTGCTCCAGTCTTCTCTCCAGCATGCGGAAGGCGGATTCCAGCGCCTCGGCATAACCCGATTTCGCGTCCACCACCATGCGCAAGGGGAGGATCCGGCGGGAAAGGCGGACGATGAGCTTCAGGAACGGATTGAGACCGAAGAACAGGATCCCGTGCAGGTCGTCCTGGTGCTTGAGGTGGTAGTCGATGTAGGCCTGTCGCGTGACGTTGTCCGTGGTCCCCAGGTGGGTGTAGTCCTCCAGGAGGACCATCTTCCTGCCCGGTACCAGGAATTCCTGGAAGATGGATTCGACCACCCTGCAGTACTCCAGGACATCCTCCACGTAGGTGCGTCCGAAGCTCTGGCAGAAGATCACTTCGCCGTCCAGCACGCCCAGGCGGTAGGTGTGGTGGTTGGAGGACAGCACCCATTCCGGACGGGTGTGGTAGTGCCGACCGGTCACGGGACAGACCATCTCCGGCAACGCCGGCTGGATCCACTTGCCCTTCATCTCGGGTCCCCGCCCGTCGGATCGTCCGGTTCCACGGTGGCGGCGAGTTCGGGTTCGGTCCCCGGATCGAAGCCGGCAAGGTCGGAATCCTCCCCCCAGGGTTCCGGATCGGGGCGTTTCCGCAACCGCTCCCAGGCGCGCCACCCGATGGCCACCGCGGCGGGCAACAGCGGGATGGCGATGCACCCCACGGCGGAAAGCCTGGTCCAGGGGTCGTCGGACAGGATCCGGGTGCGGTTGAACAGGAAGAGGTCGCAGGCCCAGTGGGAGAGGACCACCGTCAACGCGTCCCAACGGATGAAGGCCCAACCCCACAGGATGCCCACCAAGGTGATGGGGACGATCCTCGCCCACCACGGATCCGCGGGGGGCAGGAAGGATTCCCCGCAGTGGACGGCACCGTAGACCAGGGCGGGGAGGCACGCCGCCGCCCAACGACCGAGCCCCAGGCGCAGGATGGCGTTCCCCGCGAAATGGCGGTAGCCCAGTTCCTCCACCAGGCTGATCTGGAGAAAGAACAAGGCCAGCAGCAGGGTGGGATGGGAGGAGTTCAGGCCGTAGAAGAAGAACCCCCGCGGTTGCAGCTCCACGAGCGCGCCCGGAACGTGCGACATCCCCCAGGTGGCGAGCGCGAGGACGCCCCCGGCCACCCAGCCCAGGAGGAACCCCCGCAGGGAGGCGTGTCCCACGCCCACGTGGTTCCAGCGCAGCCGCAGGAAATTGCGCAGGGCGATGCCGCGGTGGCGCGGAGCCTCCTGGTCCAGCGCGTCGGAGGCCGCCACGAAGCAGAAAACCATCAAGGCCGGAAGCAGGTCGCTGATCGCACCCTGCAGAAGCGTCCGCGCCGCGGACATCCACCGGGGACCCACCGGGTCCCAGAGTTCGAACAGCCGGGGCCCCCGCAGGAGCCGAACGGCACCCATGCAGAAAACGACAAGCCCCGCCCCGATCGCCGGAATCTTGAACCCCACCAGGCCCCTGCGCACGGCCCAGAGCTTGTAGAGGAAGGCGGCGACGCCCATGGAGGCGAAGACCGAGAAGGCCACGGCCTGCACGAACTGTTCCAGGAACTGCCTGCGACGACCCTGCCGGATCCAGGCGGGGGGCACCACCACGGACGGACGCACCTCCCGGACGGACGCCCCCGCCAGCCACACGGTCATCTGCTCCTCGACATCGGACCCGGGCGCCGCGGCGCGCTGGAACACGAAGGTCTGGTCGTCGCGGGAATCCAGGTGGCGGACCTCGCGACGGCGCAGCTCCCAACCGGACAGATCCTGCCCGATGTGCTCGCGGACCGCCGCGAGGACCGCCGCGCGGGCGTGCGCGGAATCCAATCGCGCGCCGGCTTCGTCGTCTTCGGTGGTCCGGTTCCAACCCACCAGACCCTGGCTGGGGGGGCTCCAGAAG
>Ga0302279_10007575_pt1 | contig 11061 bp, 10 predicted proteins | sample III_Bog_N3_3_FD_194541 | JGI IMG/M metagenome (GOLD analysis project Ga0302279, IMG submission 194541) | Peat permafrost microbial communities from Stordalen Mire near Abisko, Sweden - III_Bog_N3_3 | ecosystem: Environmental > Terrestrial > Soil > Wetlands > Peat | place: Sweden: Abisko...
AGGCGATTTTTACGGAGGCTGGATCACCTCGCGAATCGTGGGACCATTCAAAGGTGGTCCGGCAACGCGGGGGTGGTAGTGGCTGCAGACGACTGACGGCTGTGACATCGTATCGCAGCGTGAAACCACTGCGCTGGCAGTAACCTGATCCATCCCATGCCCGTTGGTGGCGCATTGCGCCCGCCCTCTTCCGGCCGGACACTGATGGCATCGCGGGAGGTCGCATTGTACTGGACAGATTGGAATCGCCTCACACCAGCGCCATCGATGCCTTCACGGCTACCGAAAGGCGCTGGAAGACGCAGAAGGCAAGCGAATGACGCCGCTGTTGCGTGACATGATCGCGCTCCACGACGGCAACGTCGACGAACCAAGGCGCGAACTGGCGGCGGCTGGCGAGATGCCCGACGACGAGGGCTCCTTCATGGCCGTCGTGCACGCGACGATCATGGATATGCGGTCGCTGTTCAATGGGCTCTACGAAAGCGTATTGCCCGGACTGATCGACGGTGAAAACCCAATCTCTCGAAGTACGACGAGGCGCTTCGGGCGATCGCGGCGCCGAATGATATCGCGAGCCTGCTGACGGTGCAGCGCCAAAGGTCTCGCAACAGGTTGCCCAAATGGAGGCGATCAGGACAGACAGAGCCCACGCGTCGTCGTAATGCTGATCGAAGCAATCGGGATCACACGGCCCCCGATTGCTTCGGCGCATTCAAGCAGAGCTTCGATTTATTTCGGCGCGCCGGTCGAACCGTTCGCCGCACCGGCGCCCGTATCTGACGAAGTCGGTGCCGCGCGCGTATCCGGCGCGGGGTTGGCCGGTTGGTATTGCTTGGGCTGGTTCGCCAAACCCGGCGGCTGCGCCATGCCGGTGGTGGCGCCGCCGACAGGGGTCGTGATCTGCGTCGTCTCCGTTGGCGATTTGCCGTGGTAGCCGGCCACGAGCAGGCCCATGACAGCCAGCGCCAGCACGGCAAAACCGATCAACTCGGCGCCGGCACCGTTTGGCGTCGTGCCCGTTCCGGATCCATTTCCTTCAAGCGTCGCCGCCGCAATTTCGCGTTTGGTGCGCGAGCGCAGGAAATAGGTGAACGCGCCGGCTATGATGAAGACGGTCGCCGCCAGCGTGAAAAACATCAGCCAGCTGATGGGATTGTCGCCTTGCATTTAGCAACCTCCGTTTGTCAAATTTGAATGACAATGCCGAGCGGTTTGGATTGTTCCCGGCGGAGATTGCGCCAAGCAGACCATCAAAGTGTCCGATGAGGCATTATTTGCGATTGCATTCCCGGGAGACGTGTAATGTAATGTTGACACAATGACCGTCATCTCCGTTTGAGCTTTGCGGAAGGACAGCTGGGCAAATGACCGGGGCGATAGCCGTTTCAGGCTCGCAACACCTGCAAGGCTTGCTGACGCGGATGGCCTGCAAGGACGAGGCGGCATTCGGAAAACTTTACGCGGCGACCAAGGGCAAGTTGTTCGCCACCGTGCTTCGGATTGTCAGGCATCGGCATCTCGCCGAGGAGATCGTTCAGGAGGCCTATGTCCGGATTTGGCAGCACGCGGCCTCCTACCGTCCGTCCCTGGGTTCGCCGATGCTCTGGATGATCGTCATCGCAAGAAATCTCGCGGTCGACGTCGCACGAAAGCCGGTACGGGAAATCGGATCGGACGATTCGTTCTTGCACAACTTCCCGGCCCACTACCCGACCCCGCTGGAGGCCATCGAGATTTCGGAAGACCAGGCCGACGCTTTGATGCAAGAGCTCAGGGTCCAGTACGCACTCCAGGCGCTCGAGCCGGCGCGGCGTCACCTCATTATCGCAGCTTACGTTCGTGGCGAAAGCCGACAGCATCTCTCCGAGAGGCTGGGCGTACCGGTCAACACCGTCAAGACCTGGCTCAGGCGCGCGCTGCTCGAAGCCCGCGCCAGCATGCAGAAGCCCGCTTGATGCAGCGCTCCGCGGCTACCATGTGATCGCGAAGGTGCAATGCGAAGCTCCCATCGCCAGACAGCTTGTTTCAGTCACCCGCGCGCTTGCGTGGACAAGTCGGGCAAGCAGCCGCTCGAAGGTCGCCGCATAGAAGTTGCAGCAGGGCGCTGTGGATTTTTGTCCTCGGCAGATCGGGCAATTTGTGATCCTGAACGCCGTTGGGCAACCATGTTTTGAGGCGAATGCCCCGGTCCCAACGAAGGTCCATGCATTCCTTGCAATCGCCGCTGTCAGCAGGCGGCTGCCGAGACCGGCAGGCAGAGCGCGAATAGCGATTTGGGCGGCATGCGGAATGCGGTGACGGAGTAAATAGTCGGCGGTACGCTGCCCTGCTATCCAGCCCACGGTGCGGGCCCGGTCATCGCCGAGGGTTTCACGAAGGGCACGGTGCAGGCGTGTAACCTCGCCTTCATCGATCATTTGCGAGGGGCTGTTGCTCAGATATCGCTCGAGATCGGCGGCGCGAAAAATGCGGTCGACCCATTGGGCACCCTCCACCGCCCACAAAGCCTCGGCGACGCGGGTGACGGCGTTCGGCCCGATCCGACCGAAATGATCATCCCGGATGGCGTTTGAAGCCGCTGATGGCATCGGGCGCGCTCCTCGATCCTGGTTGCCGCGATCAATGGGTGGCGGAATCCGCTGCCTGGTCCCTGTGCTCGCCCGCGCCGCAGGCCATGATGGCCGCCTGCTGCGAGCCGCTGATCTTGCGGTTGTGGCTGGTTTTCCATTCGACCGCATTCATGTCCGCGCGCTTACGCGACGCGTCGAAGTCGAATTTGACCTTTCCCTTCGATTGCGGTCCCCAGTAATTGACGCGCCCGAGGTCGTAGAATTTCCTCTCGAATCCCGACTTCAGGAACGCCTTGAGGCAACCGAGAAGATAACGGCGGCGCTCTCCGCTGCCGGCCCATGGATAGGAGAACAGGGCCTTGTTCATGTAAAAACGCCGGTAATTGTGCATGACGCGGTCGAGCAGTTCGGCGCGATCCATCGCGTCCGGCTTCATGATCGGAGTGACGAAATTGTATTTCTCGTAGTCGAATATCTCGACCTTGTCGCCGAGTTCGCGGAACAGATCCGAGAACGGCCAAGGCGTGTACATCGCCCAGTTGGCGAGGTCGGGCTTCCAGTCCCGCGCCATCTGATAGGTTTCCTCCAGCGTCTCGCGGGTTTCGTTCTCCAGTCCGACGATGAACTGCGCCTCGACGACGATGCCGGCTTCGCGCAATAGCTGGACCGCCTTCTTGTTCTGCGCGACCGTGGTCTCCTTGTTGAAGCGATCGAGCTTCAATTGTGCCGCCGCTTCGGTGCCCAGCGAAACGTGGATCAGTCCGGCTCTTCGGTAGAGCGGCAGCAGCGCCTCGTCGCGCAGGATATCGGTCACCCGCGTATTGATCCCCCACAAAATCTTGAGATCGCGCCGGATCAGCTCCTCGCAAAAGGCGAGGAATTTCTTCTTGTTGATGGTCGGCTCCTCATCCGCCAGAATGAAAAAGCCGACATCGTGATCCCTGATCAGACTTTCGATCTCGTCAACCACGCGTTTCGGATCGCGAATGCGGTAATCGCGCCAGAATTTCCATTGCGAGCAGAAACTGCAGGTAAACGGGCAGCCGCGCGCCATGTTTGGAATCGCGACCCGCTTTCCCATGGGGATGTAGATGTACTTGCTCCATTCGAGCACGCCCCAGTCCGGGGTGATTGCGTCGAGGTCCTTGACCGTCGGCGCCGCGGCCGTCGCCACCACCGAATCGTTGTCGCGAAACGCGAGGCCCTTGATGTCGTGCCGCTGCGCCGGCCAGCGCCCGTCTTCGAGCGAACGAAGCAGGTTCACAAAAATCTCCTCACCCTCGCCGCGGACGATCGCGTCGATCCAGGGCGCCTCGGTCAGGACCTGCTGGTACATGAAGGTGGCATGGATGCCGCCGAGCACCGTCAATGCTTGCGGGTGCACCTCCTTGGCTAACTGCAGAAGACGTTCGGCTTTGTAGATCGATGGGGTGATAGCGGTCACGCCGATGACATCGGGACTTTCCTCTATCAGGATTTGGCGGACCTGATCCTCGGAAAGATCGTTGGTCATCGCATCGACGAAGCGGAGATCGTCGAACCCGGCCCGTCGAAGCGCGCCGGAGATGTAAGCGGCCCATGCCGGCGGCCAATTGCCCGCGATTTCGGCGCCGCCGGAATGATAGTTGGGATGCAAGAGCAAAATTCGCATATTGAACGCCCCACGACTGTTAATCCATATTGACGTCACTCCTTCATTACAGATTTGATATGGATCAAACTCGCGGGCTTTGCTGGCCGGCCCGTGTTGCAGCGGCGCTACGCGCGAAAATGATCAAGCAATTGAAATCACTTTATTTTTTTGGCCGGCGGACCGGCTTTTCCTGGTCGGTGGGGGGTGCGGTCATTGGAGGTGGAAATCTCGTGCACCTAAAGAAGCAGCCAAAAGGATACCGGGTTGGCAACAATGCCTATGCTTGGCGGGTTTCGTATGTGGGACAACGCACCCCAACCAAACAATCGCGGCCACGAAAACAGTTTGAAGAATTCAAGCCCGCAAACTCGCAGATAGAAACTCATATGACCGCTTCGCGCCAGATGCGGTCGGTCACGAATCCCGGAGCGGTGAAAAAGCAGCTACTCAGTTGCCATAGCATGAACACAGGATCGAGCGACGCGGGTGGCGGTTTCAGTGGGGTCGCCATGCTTGCCTGTACCGCCGCCCCGGCGGTCCCTCAAGATCGCCCTTAGACGGGAGGGTCACCTAGCACTTGATCAAGTTTTCCGGAATTCCTAGGCACCAGCAGAACCGACAGCGAGCGCACGCCCTGCGCCCCCAGGATAAGCACGCCCTCGATATCGGCGGTGGCGGAGGGGCCCGAATGAAAAACGGCGTAGCGCCGCTCCCGGAACTCCGGCCTGGCATAGGCGCTATGAATATTGACCACGATATCGGCCGGATCGAGCAGAACGATCAGGTGCTGCGCGAGATAGGCCAGTGCATTCACCTTCAGATCCTGATCCGTCAACAGTACCGATCCAGTTTCGGCGACGCCGCAGCTGGCGCGCGCTACCGCATGATCGACATCAGCCAAAACCCGGGGATCCCCCGCGGTCGCCAGATCGAACTCACCACGGACCTCCGGTGCCGCCGAGCAGACCAGCCGGCTGGATTGGAGCAGCGCCCGGATTGCAGTCGCAGCGTCGCTTGGGGGATCCGGAGCGATCAAGCGCCCGCCCATGCGTGTCAAGGCTTTGCCGAAAGCCTCTGTAAGATCGGCGGGAGCAGCGTCGTCGAATACTGGCAGCGCCGGTAGCGGCCGATCAAGTTTCGGAAGGTTGGCGCGGATCGATGCGAGGATGGCGTCACGGCTGCTCATGGCTTGGCTCCGCGATTCCTGGCGTACCATTGGTGGAAGGTCTCAGCCGGCGGATGCGGCATCTCGCGATTTTTGCCCCAGGCGTTCAGGCCGTTGTAGATCGCAAAGCGCGGAAGGCTCGCCAGCGCGTCGTTGGTTCGCTCGATCGCCGCCCGGTACAGTGCTGGGCGCGCAAACAGGGCACCCGCGGCTTTCATGGCGGCGCGCTTGACGAACGGCGTCTCGTGTTGTTGCACCAAGACATTGCGCCAGGCGTAAATCTGCTCATGAATATTGATCTTCACCGGGCAGACGTTGGTGCAACTGCCGTTCAACGTCGATGCGAATGGCAGGTTGCTGTATTTCCGCGCGTTGAACGTCGGATCAATGATCAGCCCGATCGGCCCCGAATAGGTGGCCCCGTAGCTCAGCCCGCCCGAGCGCCGGTACACCGGGCAGGTGTTCATGCAGGCCCCGCAGCGGATGCATTTCAGCGAGGTCCAGAATTCCGACATGCCGAGCCGTTCGGAGCGGCCATTGTCGACCAGCACCACGTGCATTTCGCCGCCCTGGCGCGGGCCGCGGAAATGCGAGGTGTATTGGGTGATCGGCGAGCCCAGCGCGCTGCGCGACAACATCCTGACGAAGATGGCCAGGTCTTTCGATCGCGGTACCAGCTTCTCGATTCCCACGGAGACGATGTGGAGGTCCGGAACATTGGCGCAGAGATCAGCATTGCCTTCATTGGTGCAAACGACGACCGCGCCGGTTTCGGCAACCAGGAAATTGGCGCCGGTCATGCCGGCTTCGGCATTGAGGATTAGCGGGCGGGTCGCGTCGCGCTGGGCTCCGGCGAGGTAAGGAGGATCGTCATTTTCCGGATCGGACCCGATCGTCGCCGCGAATACCTTTGCAACATCGCTGCGCAATTTGTGTACCGCCGGCACCACGACATGGCTGGGATCCTCGTCGTCAAGCTGCTGGATACGCTCGCCGAGATCGGTCTCGATCACCTCGACGCCCGCCTTCGCCAGGTCGGCGCGCAAGCCGCATTCCTCCGTAAGCATCGACTTGCTCTTGATCAGCGTCCTGGCTCCGCGTCGCTGTAGCACCTCCAGGACGATACTATTGTGCTCGGCCGCGTCCCTGGCCCAGTGAACGACCACGCCGTTGGCCTTCGCGTTGGCCTCGAACATCTCCAGATAGGCGTCGAGATGACAGAGCGTGTGCTCCTTTATGGCGGAGGCGAGGCTGCGCATCTCCTCCCATTCAGGCATCGCCCACATCTGATCGTCGCGGCGCTGTCGCAGCGTCCAGAGCCGGGTGTCGTGCTGCTGCTGATGCCGGGGCGCGGCAAGGAACCGCTCGGCCGCCTCCGCTTGGTCGATCGGCTTGTCGCCCCTGCTGCGCGCCCCGCGGGGCTGCGGCTCGAATGTTGGGCCCTCCGAGGAACCGCCTTGTGGCTGCTTGCTCATGCCTCGGCTCCATTGAGGATCTGGGCGATGTGGATGAATTTGATCGGAAGTTTGTCGCGTTCGGCGCAACCGCGCTGATGCATCAGGCACGAGCTGTCGGCCGAGACGATATAGTCGGCCTTTGCCTGCACAAAATCATGGACCTTGTCTGAGCCCATCTTGGCCGACACGCTCTCGTTGACGACGGAGAACAGACCGCCGAAGCCGCAACATTCGTCGGGCCGCGACGCTGCGACGAGTTCGAGCCCCTCAATCTTGGAAAGCAGAAATTCCGGCTTGGAGAAATCGGGCTCCCGCAACTCCGAAGCGCTCGCATGGCGCAGGCCGCGAAGCGTCCCGCAACTGTTGTGCAAACCGACCTTGTGCGGAAAACGTGCCCATGGGAAGGCATCGACTTTCAGGATGTCGTGAAGAAATTCCACCAGCTCGTAGGTTCGGGAACGAATCTCCCGGACCGCGGCGGTCTGTTCCACGGCCGTAAAGTGGTGACGAATATGATGGACGCAGCTTCCCGAAGGACCAACGATATAGTCGAAGCCGTCGAAATTGCGGACGAACAACGCTTCGGCGCCGCTCGCATCCGTCTCGAAGCCGCTGTTTGCCATCGGCTGGCCACAGCAGGTCTGATCCGTTGGATAAACCACATTCAGATCGAAGCGCTCAAGCAAATGCAGCGTCGCGATTCCGACTTCCGGAAAGAAAGCATCGATAAAGCAGGGAATGAAAAGCCCGATTTTCATGACTCCACCTCTTCTGCTGCTGGCACGCCGGATGTGGAAGAATGGGCGCCCCTTGTTTGCGCCACGCTGTCGACGAGTACGGCGACCGACCGATAGGTCACGCCGCCATGCAACGACAGGCCGATCTCGCAGGTCCGGCTGGTCGAATACCCGGCCGAGCAATTTTTCACCGTCGACTTGAGCGAACGGAGCGCGTGGGCATTCATCTCCGGCCGCACAAACCCCTTGTCGCCGGCAAACGCGCAACAACCGATATCGGCGGGGACAACGACTTGCTCGGCGCAGGCTTGCGCCACGGCCGTCAGCGTCGCATCGAGCCCCATGCGCCTTGTCGAACAGGTCAGGTGCAAGGCGACCGGTGTAGTGATCCTCGCCGGTATATCTACATTTGGGATCACATGATCAAGCAGAAACTCGGCGATGTCGAGCATCTTCACCCTCCCTGCCGCCATCGACTTCAGCCGCTGTGCGCAAGGACTGGTATCGATAAAGACCGGCCATCGGCCGTTTTCGCTGGCTTCGATGAGTGCATCAAGCGTCTCCTCCGCCTTGCGGTCGCCTTCGGCGGCCAACCCCCCGGAATCGAACGGCTGGCCGCAGCACAGGCTTGGCTGCCGGGCCGGCACGATGGCCTCGAAACCGGCCTTGTCGAGCAGGCGATACAGCGTGGCGGCAACCGTTTCGCCAGAGCGGTCGTCGCGCGCGGGGCCGAACATCTGGCCGGCGCAACTAGCGAAATAGACGACGCGTGGCTTCGCAAGGTTTCGATCCGGCTGCCGCGGACCGATCTTCGCGCCGGCCCTGGGAAGGCTGTCACGGGAGACCAGCGGCCCGCGGCCTCGCGTTGCCGTCCGCAGGATGGCTCCGACGGCATCCAGGCCGCGCTCGCCGGTAATCGAATCGAAAGCCGAGGCAACCCCCAGTCCGGCGCGGACCGCAGCCATCGCCACCCCATAGTGCCGGCCGGCCACGGACGCCGCCGATCGTGCAAGCGGCCCCTGGTTGCGGCCGCGGATCGCCTTTGACATCGCCCCGGTATTGATGCCCACCGGACAGGCCATTTCGCACAGTCCGCACGCGGCGCATGTATCGATGCTGAAATCGAGGAACGCGCGCTGGAAGTCCTCGCGCTCGCGCGTCGGCGCGCCCGCCTGAACGAGGCGCTCCAGCTCACGCGCGCCGACGATGCGCTGCCGCGGCGTGACGGTCAGGCCGCGCGTCGGACACATCGGTTCGCAGAAGCCGCATTCGATGCAGCGATCGATCAAAGGATCGGTCGCCGGCATCGGCTTGAAATTCTTCAGGTGAATGTCCGGGTCCTCAGTGAGAATGACGCCGGGATTGAGCAGGCCCTGCGGATCGAACAGCCGCTTGATACGCCACATCAGATCGGTGGCCTGCTTGCCCCATTCCATCTCGACGAAGGGCGCCATGTTGCGCCCGGTACCGTGTTCGGCCTTGAGCGATCCGTCATAGCGCCCGACGATGATCTCGGCGACCTCCTGCATGAGATCGGCGTAGCGGCGGATCGCCTGATCGTCGGCGAAGCCCTGCGCAAAGACGAAATGCAGGTTTCCGTCGAGTGCATGGCCGAAGATAATGGCCTCGACATAGCCGTGCCTGATCAGGGCGGCCTGCAGATCGGCGGTCGCCGCAGCGAGGCTATGGATCGGCACCGCGACATCTTCAATGATGACCGTCGTGCCGACCGGCCGTACCGCACCTACCGCGGGGAACAGCCCTTTGCGGATTTTCCAGTATTTTTCGATGAGCAAGGGATCGGTGCTGAATTCGACCGGTCGCGATGGGGGCGCTTCGGACAGTGCAAGCGTCACGCTGCCGACGCGCGATGCGACTTCGGCGCCATCTCCACCCTGGATTTCGACCAACAGCGCGGTCGCGTCCGGCCCGAGGCTCCCGAGAAAGTCCGGCATGCCCGGCTTGCCCGTAACCGCAGCGAGGCTGGCCCGATCCATCAGTTCGACAGCCGCCACAGGCTCGCGCTTGAGCCGCGTCACCGCCCGGCAGGCCGCCACCAGCGTTTCAAAGAACAACAGCGCGCAGGCCTTGTGACCATGGTCGGGAACGGTCCGATAGGTGATCTCTGAGATGAAGCCGAGCGTGCCCTCCGATCCGATCATCAGGTGCTGAAGGATCTCGAAAGGGTCCCGGTAGTCGACCAGCGCGTTCAGCGAATAGCCGGTCGTGTTCTTGATCGCGAATTTGTGCCGGATTCGATCCGCGAGCTTGCTGTCGGCTTGCACTTCGCCGGCGAGTGCTGCGAGATCGGCAAGCAACGTGAGCCGGGCCGCTGCAAACGCGGCGCGACTGTCACTGCTGCCGGTATCGAGCACAGTTCCGTCGGCCAGAACGACGCGGAGGCACTGCAGCGTCTGGTATGAATTCTGCGCGGTTCCGCAGCACATGCCGGAGGCATTGTTGGCGGCGATTCCGCCGATCATCGCCGCACCGATCGATGCGGGGTCCGGACCTATCTTGCGAGCGAAAGGCGCAAGACGGCGGTTGGCCTCTGCGCCGATGATGCCCGGCTGCAGCGCGATCAAATGGCCATTTTCAAGGATGGTAGACCCCTGCCAACCCTCACCGAGGACGATGAGAACGCTGTCGGTGATCGCCTGGCCCGACAGCGAAGTCCCCGCAGCGCGGAATGTGACCGGCGCGCCGGCATCTCTACATGCCGCCAGCACGCCGATCACTTCCGCCTCGCTCTCGACGGTAACGACGATCCTGGGGACCAAGCGGTAGAAGCTGGCGTCGGTACCGTAGCAAAGCGTGCGCAGGCGGTCGGTTGCGACCCTCGCCTTGGATGTTGCGTCCTCGAGCCTCCGAGCCAGGTCAATGTAATCAACTGCCGGCATTGACGCCCCCTACCCGCGTTGTTCCCTGTTGCCTTCCCGCTCCTTCCGTTCGCGCCGGCCGAAACGGCGGCCGGCGCGAACCGCCTACTGGCCGCCCACCACGGGGATCACCCAGGGAATGACGAATTGCTGGATGGCGACGAGGCCGCCAAGCAGAATGGTCAGGACGACGCTGTGAATGAAGGTACGCGCGAAAACCGCCCCCTCCTGGCCCGCCATGTTGGTCACCGAGACGCCGGTTGCGATGTTCTGGGGCGAGATCATCTTGCCCATAACACCGCCGGATGAATTGGTCGCGGCGAACAGAATGGGATTGAGATCGAGCTGACGCGCCGCCACGACCTGAAGGTTTCCAAACAGGGCGTTGCCCGAGGTATCGCTTCCCGACAGCATGACCGCCGCCCATCCGAGGAATGGCGACAATAGCACGAACAGCTTCCCGGTGGACGCGACACCCTGACCAAGCGTGTAGGCAAGGCCGGAGTAGTTCATGAGATAGGCCAGGCCGACGATCAGCATCACCGTGACGACCGCGAGCCAGCACTGCCGTATGGTCTCGCCGTAGCAACTGAAAAATGCCCTGGGCGACAGGCGGA
>Ga0302279_10007577_pt1 | contig 11059 bp, 6 predicted proteins | sample III_Bog_N3_3_FD_194541 | JGI IMG/M metagenome (GOLD analysis project Ga0302279, IMG submission 194541) | Peat permafrost microbial communities from Stordalen Mire near Abisko, Sweden - III_Bog_N3_3 | ecosystem: Environmental > Terrestrial > Soil > Wetlands > Peat | place: Sweden: Abisko...
GAGCGGTCCCCCCCGTTTCCACCCCATCACCCTCATGACACATTACGCCGAAGAAATGGACCGCCTGAAGGAAAGGCTCCTCGCCATGGCCAGCCATGCCGAGTCCGCCGTCGCGCGCAGCATCCGCGCCCTGGTCGAGCGCGACGACGCGCTCGCCCGGGAGGTGGAGGCCGAGGACAATGTCATCGACCAGCTCGAGATCGAGATCGACGACATCGCGATCCACCTGCTGGCCAAGGCGCCCCTGGCGACCGACCTGCGGCTGACGACCGTCGCCATGAAGATCTCGCAGAACCTTGAGCGGGTGGGCGACAGCTCGGTCACGATCGCCCGCCGCGCGATCGACCTGGGGGCCGAGCCCCAGCTCAAGCCCTACGTGGACATCCCGCGGATGGCCGCGATGTCGCTTGAGATGCTCCGCGACGCGATTTCCGCGTTCATCGACCACGACCCGGCGAAGGCGCGCGCGGTGGTGCCCCGCGACTCCGACGTGGACAACATCAACCGGCAGCTTCACCGGGAGCTCTCCAGCTACATGGTCGAGCGCCCGGCCACGATCACCCGCTGCCTCAACCTGATGGTCATTTCCAAGAGCCTTGAGCGGGTGGCCGACCACGCGCAGAACATTGCCGAGGAGGTGGTTTACCTCTACGAGGCCATCGACATCCGCCACTCAGCCCCGAAGCCGAATGAAGCCCAAAATCCTGGTAGTTGACGACGAGGCCGACGCGCTCGAGGTCCTCGGGTTCAAGCTCCGCGAGGCCGGGTTCGCGCCCCTCTTCGCCCAGGACGGGGCCCGCGCTCTTGCGGCCGTGCGCAGCGAGAAGCCCGACCTGGTGGTCCTGGACCTCATGCTCCCGGAGGTCGACGGGCTCGAGGTCTGCAAGCTGCTTCGCCGCGACCCGGCCACCGCCCGGATCCCGATCATCATGCTGACCGCCCGGGCCGCCGAGATGGACCGGGTGGTCGGGCTGGAGCTGGGCGCCGACGACTACGTGACGAAGCCCTTCAGCCCGCGCGAACTGGTCCTGCGGATCCGCAAGCTCCTGGCACGGGCGGGCGCCCCCGAGGAGCCCGGGGCGCAGATCAGGGTGGGCGGGATCGAGATCGACGTGCCGCGCCACGAGGTGCGGGTGGGCGGCGCGGCGGTGGCGCTCACCGCCACGGAGTTCAGGCTGCTGGAGATCCTTGCGCGCCGCCGGGATCGGGTCCAGTCGCGCGACCGCCTGCTCCAGGATGTCTGGGGCTACGAGAACCCGATCGACAGCCGCACCGTGGACACCCACATGCGCCGGCTCAGGGAAAAGCTCGGCCCGGCGGCGTCCTGCCTTGAGACGGTCCGCGGCGTGGGGTACCGGATGGCGGTGGACGGCAGGGGATAGGCCCGCATGGGAACGGCAATCGATCTTTTCCTGCTGGCCGCGCTCGGCGCCTTCGCCGCCGCCTGGTGGAGGGAGCGCCGGGCGGGCGCGGCGGCGGCGCGCTCCTACGCGGATGAATTTTCCCGGCAGAGGGCCCGCCGCGAGGCCGAGCTGGCCGAGCAGGTCCGCCGAACCGCCGCCCTTTTCGACCGGATGGTCGAGGGTGTCGTGGTCCTGGACACCGCTGGCGCGGTCCTGCATGCGAACCGGTCAGCCGGCGAACTCTTCGGCTTTTCCCCGCCCGCCACCGGCCGGGCCCTCCTCGAGGTCGTGCGCCACCACGAGGTCGCGGCGGTTGTCGCGCGGCTCGCCCGCGAGCCGGAGGTTCTCGACCACGAGATCCGCTTTGAGGGTTCCGGGGCGGCGCGCTTTCTCCAGGTCAACGCACTGGCGCTGCGGGACGGGCAGGGGAGGAACGACGGGGCGCTTCTCGTTTTCCACGACGTGTCCCGCCTCCGCCAGCTCGAGGCGATCCGCCAGGAGTTCGTGGCCAACGTGAGCCACGAGCTGCGCACGCCGCTCTCGCTGATCAAGGGGGCCGTCGAGACCCTGCTCGACGGCGGCAAGGAGGACCCGGTGACGCTAGGCCGTTTCCTGGATATCATCGACCGCCACACGGAGCGCCTGACGCTGCTGATCAACGACCTGCTGCTCCTCTCGACCCTCGAATCCGGGCGAATCCGGCTTTCGCTTGAGCCGGTGCCCCTGCGGGCCGCCGCCCAGGAGGTCATGGATGATTTCCACGAGAGGGCCCGGGCCCGCGGGGTGAGCCTGGTCAACGACATCCCCGTGGCGGTCGTCGGCAAGGCCGATCCGGACCGGCTGCGGCAGGTCCTCGCCAACCTTATCGACAACGCGATCAAGTACGGGCGCGCCGACGGGGCGATGGCCGTTTCCGCCCGGGCGCTCGAGCCGGGATGGATCGAGGTCGCAGTGGCCGACGACGGGGCGGGGATTCCGCCGGAGGCCCAGCCCCGGATCTTCGAGCGATTTTACCGGGTGGACAAGGCCCGGTCGCGGGACCAGGGGGGCACCGGGCTGGGCCTGGCGATCGTCAAGCACGTGGTCCAGGCCCACGGGGGCGACGTGCGGATCGCAAGCGCGCCCGGCGAGGGGACGACATTTTATTTCACGCTCCCGAACGCGGGGGCCTGATCCGCCCTTGCAGAAACCTGAGACCTGAGACCTGAAACCTGAAATCGGACCAAGGCGCCCATGCCGCCGATTCCGAGGCGTGAAGGATCGACTCAGGTTTCAGGTCTCAGGTCTCAGGTTTCTGATATACCAGGTTTCTGCCGTCAAAGGCCGACGCCGACGAGGCGGAGGCCTTTGACGATCAGGAAACCCAGGATCCCCGTCACCGGCAGGGTCAGGACCCAGGCCCAGACGATCCGCTCGACCACGCCCCATTTCACGGCGCTCAGGCGCTTGGTGGCCCCGACCCCCATGATCGACGTTGAAATGACATGGGTCGTGGAAACGGGAATGCCCAGGCTGGAGGCTCCGCAGATGATGAGCGCCGCCGTCGTCTCGGCCGCAAAACCGTTCACCGGCTGGAGCTTCACCATGCTGTAGCCCATGGTGCGGATGATCCTCCAACCCCCGACGGCGGTGCCCGCCGCCATCGTTGCGGCGCAGGTGACGACGACCCACCACGGCACCGCCTTGAATTCCGGAACGCGGAGAAACGAGGCCCAGGCGGGAAGGTGCAGGAACTGCCCCGCCCGGGTGGCGGTGAACAGCGTCAGGGTGATGATGCCCATCGTCTTCTGGGCGTCGTTCGACCCGTGGGCGTAGCCCATGAAGCCGGCGCTCGCCAACTGGGCCTTGCCGAAAAACCACCCGACCCGGCGGGGAGTCACCCGCTTGAGCGCGATCGTCAGCACGATCATCAGGATTGCGCCGCCCGCAAATCCCATCAGCGGGGAGAGGAACATCGGAAGGACGACCTTTGGCCAGAGGCCCGTCGACCACTTGAGCACGCTCCAGTCTCCTCCCGAGCTGGCGAGCGCCGCCCCGCAGAGCCCGCCGACCAGGGCGTGGCTCGAGCTGGAGGGCAGGCCGAGCCACCAGGTGAGCAGGTTCCAGAGGATCGCCCCGAGGAGCGCGCCGAGGATCGAGCCGGTCGTGATCACATGGGTGTCCACGAGTCCCTTGCCGATCGTCGAGGCGACCGCGGTGCCCGCGAGCGCCCCCCACAGGTTGAAGACGGCCGCCCACACGATCGCGGCGCGCGGGGTCAGTACCTTCGTCGAGACGACGGTCGCGATCGCGTTGGCCGAATCGTGGAATCCGTTGATGTACTCGAAGACCAGCGCGGTGAGCAGGACGAACAGGAGGAGCGTCATGAGGCGCGGGACTCAGGAATCCTTCAGCGCGATCTGCACGACGATGTTCCCGGCGTTCCGGCACCGGTCCACGGCCTGCTCGATCATCTCGTAGATCTCCCCGAGGATGACCAGCTCCTTGGCGTTTGAGTCGCCGTTGTACAGGTCCTTCAGGAGCGCGAGCATCACCTTGTCGGCCTCGCCCTCGGCAAACTGGAGCCTCTCGTTGGTCTCGCGGATCTTCACGATGTCGAGTCGCCCGCGAAGCTGCCGGACCATGGTCACAACCGCGTCGGAGGCCTGCAGCATGAGCTCGGCCTGGCGGCGGAACGCCTCGTGCGGGACACGCCCCGGGTAGATCGATATCCGCTCGACGATCTTCTCGACCTGCTTGGGGATGCGGTAAAGGGCGAAGGAGAGGGCCTCGATGTCCTCGCGGTCGAGGGGTGTCACGAAGGTGCGGCTGAGCGCCTCGGTCATTTCCTGCCGGATCCGCTTCTCCTTGCGGCGCGCGTGGACCAGGTCGTCCACCTTGGCGGGGGAAGCGCCGTCGGCAAGGGCCTGCAGATAGCGCCCGAAGATGTCGACGCTCGCCTTTGCCTCGTCGGCCGCGGCCTCAAGCAGGTCGAAGAACCGGTCATCCCTACCCATTAGTTTTTTTAGCCAGAGCATGGTGTTTTTTGGAAAACTGAGAAAAGAGACCTGAATCGTGAATAACCGCCCGGGGCAACTCATTTGAGACGCCCCGGTGGCGCGCGGCATTCGTTTAGAACTGGCCGAATCCCGGCATTGGACTACAGTCGGGGGGCACATGAGGAACTTCTTCACGTCGATGATGGGATCCCTGGCGGCGCTGTGCCTTTTCGCCGCGGGCGCGTTCCTGGCCTTTGTCGTGGTCGTGGCCGCGCTCATCGCCGCGGGCGCCCAGCGGCAGGTGGCCTCCGGAAAGGTGGAGCGGGGCTCCACCCTCGTCTTCGACCTGTCGACGAACATCACCGACGCGCCGCCGGCCTTCGACTGGGGCGGCCTCGCGTCGGACCGCCGGGAGGCCCTTCAGCTCCGGGAGGTCACCCGGGCGCTCCGGGCGGCGGCGAGGGATGACCGGATAACGGGCATCCTCGTCCTGGGTTCCCTGAAGCCCGGCGGCCTCGGTTCGGGATACGGGGCGCTGCGCGAGGTGCGCGCGGCCCTGGGCGAGTTTCGGCGGGCGGGCAAGCCGTCCCGCGCCTACCTGGAATTTGCGACCACTCGGGACTACTACCTTGCCTCGGCCGCCTCCGAGGTGGCCCTGGACCCCTACGGGGTCATCTTCATGCCCGGCCTCGCCTCCGAGTCGCTCTTCTTTGCCGGTGCCGAGCAAAAGTACGGCGTGGGCGTCCAGGTGACGCGGGTGGGAAAGTACAAGTCCTTTGTCGAGCCCTTCACCCGCGGCAACATGAGCCCGGAGAGTCGCGAGGAGACGCAGCGGCTCCTGGACGGGGTCTGGGGTAGCATCCTCGGGGAGATCGGCCGATCCCGCAGGCTGGCTCCCGCCGCGATCCAGGCGACGGTCGATGCTCAGGGGCTTATCCAGGCCGGCGTCGCGCGCGCGGCCGGGCTTGTGGACCGCGTGGCCTACCGCGACGAGATCATCGACGGGCTCAAGGAGGAAACCGGGCGGAAGGGGAAGGCCGGGTCCTTCCCGCAGGTGTCCCTCGGGGACTATATCGGGTCGATGGGGCGCGACGGCGAGAAATCCTCGGGCGGCAAGGTCGCGATCGTCTACGCGGAGGGCGACATCGTGGACGGCGAGGGCGAGGCCGGCGAGGTCGGTGGCACCGCCTTTGCCCGGGAATTCCGGAAACTCAGGGAGGACTCCGACATCAAGGCGGTCGTCCTCCGGGTCAACAGCCCGGGCGGCAGCGCGACCGCCTCGGAGGTGATCGGCCGCGAGGTCCGGTTGACGCGCGCGGTGAAGCCGGTCGTTGTCTCGATGGGCTCCTACGCCGCCTCGGGCGGATACTGGATATCCGCCGGAAGCGACCGGATCTTTGCCGATCCGAACACGGTCACCGGCTCGATTGGCGTCTTTGGGATCCAGTTCGACGTGCAGCGGTTGATGAACAACCTGGGTATCACCTTCGACGACGTGAAGACGGGGCGCTTTGCCGACTCCCTGACCAATTTCCGGCCGAAGACCGCCGAGGAGATGGCCATCCTCCAGCGGATGGTCGACTGGATCTACGGGCAGTTCATCCTGCGGGTCGCCGAGGGTCGCGGCATGCCGCGCGATCGGGTGGAGGCGATCGCCCAGGGCCGGGTCTGGTCGGGCGAGGAGGCGCGCACAATCGGGCTCGTGGACGCGATCGGCGGCCTGGACGACGCCGTCACGTTTGCCGCGGGCAAGGCGGGGCTTGGGGGCGGCTACCGCGTGGTTGAATATCCCGAACGCAAGGATCTGGCCGACCAGGTCATCGAATTCCTGGGCAGGATGGAGCCGCAGGGGGCGAGGGACCGGTCGGATGGACTGGGCGCCCAGCTCGAGGCGCGGGTGAAGGCTGAAATCCAGACCCTCCGAAGCTTCAACGACCCGCAGAACCTCTACGCGCGACTTCCCCTCGAGCTATCGATCCGCTGAAACGGCCCCTCCCAATGTCGACCCACATCCTCGCCCGCGACTGCCCCGCAACCGCCATCCCCGCCGGAACCGCGGCCGTGCTCGCGGCCGGCACGGAGGTCTTTGTGACCCAGACGCTGGGCGGCAACGTCACTGTTCGGGCGGACGGGGGCCTTTTCCGGATTGCGCGGGAGGAGGCCGCGGCCCTCGGCGGATTTTCGCCGGCGCCGGACAGCGAGACCGCCGCCGCCCCGGATTCGGCCTTTGACGAGCAGGCGGTTTGGGCTGCCCTGCGGACCTGCTTTGATCCCGAGATTCCGGTCAACATCGTCGACCTGGGCCTGGTCTACGACCTGGCGATCGAGGGGACACCGGCGGAGGGACACGACGTCAACGTGAAGATGACGCTGACCGCCCCCGGCTGCGGCATGGGCCCGGTGATCGCCGAGGACGCGCGGCAGAAGATCGCAACCCTGCCCTCGGTCCGCTCCGCCAAGGTCCACATTGTCTGGGATCCGATCTGGTCGCCGCAGATGATCTCCCCGGACGGGCGGAAGACACTGGGCCTGGAGTAGGCGGCCCTGGGACTTGGTAACCGGACTTATGGCCGTTCCGGTCCGATGTAGCCGGCCTCCCAGAGGCCGGTGCCGGGGTCTTGGACCGCGGCTACAATACTGAGCTAGGGCACCGCGTAGATCTCCACCAGCCCGACGCCGGAGGACCCGCCGCTGCCGCTCAGTTGCACCGTGTAGCTGCCCTGGGGCAGCGTGACGACCATCGCGGCGTCCGTTGAGCCCGACACCAGGGGGAAGGCGCCGACGGTGGACATGATGGCCGCCGTCGCCGGCTGCAGCCCGGCCGAGACGGTGGAATTCCCCGCGACGGGGTTTCCGTCCCATCCGGAGATTGACGCGATGACGTTCTGGTTGCCCAGGCCGTCAACGAGCACGAGCTGGGGAATCGCGAGGTAGCCGGTGAAGCCGAAATAGGAGCCAAGGCCCGGGCCGACGCCCCGGATCAGGAGGGTCTCCGAAGTCGTGCCGGCGATCGCGAATCCGCCGATGAGGATGTTGCCGCCGACCCCCACGTCGGCCCTCGCGGAGATATTCACCAGCTGGGCCGGCGGGGAGCCGGTGTCCGCGTCGTAGATCTCGGCGAGGGCGATGCCCGTTGCGCCGCCCACACCGCTCACCTGCGCGGTGTAGCTCCCGGCGGCCGCTGTCACCTCCATTGCCGAATCGGCGGAGCCGGGGACGATCGTAAAGGCACCCAGCGCGTTCATGAGCGCGGTCGTCGCAGCCTGCGGACTGACGGCAACCGGGGACGAACCGGTGGCAATGGGGTTGCCCCAGCCGGTGTCCGTTGCGATGACCCTCGCGACATTTGCCTCGCCGGGTTGCTGCCCGTTGTCGAAAAGCTCGAGCTGGGGATTGGCCATTGTGCCGGGCAGGCCGAAGTAGGCGGTCAGGCCGGGGCCGACGCCGCGAAGCAGCAGGTTCTTGGAGCCGCTCCCGGAGGAACCGAACCCGGATATCAGGATGCCGCCCCCCGTCCCGACGAAGGCGCGGGCGGAGATGTTGGTGAGTCGGGCCGATTGGCTGACGGAGACGGTCGCGTCGGCCGACGTCACGGTGCCGGCCGTGTTGGACACGATGACCGAGTAGTTCCCCGCCTGGGTCGTACCGATCGCAGCGACGGAGAGGCTCGCGCCGGTCGCACCGGCGATCGCGACCCCGTTGTCGTACCATTGGTAGGAAAGCGGGGCCGTTCCCGAGGCGGAGACGGTCAGGGTCAACGTGCCGCCGGCCACGACGGCCTGTGTCAGGGGGCTGGTCGTGATGGACGGGGCGGAGACCGAGCTGATCACCAGCCGCCGCACCGTGAAATTGTAGGTGTCGGCCACGTAGAGCGTGCCGGAGCTGTCGACGGCGATGTCCCCGGGAGTCCAGAACCGGGCCGACAGGGGGAGCCCGTCGATGTTCTCGGGGACGCCGGCCGCCCCGGCGATTGTCGTGACGGTCCCCGTTGGCGAGATTTCCCGGATCGTGTCGTTGCCGCTGTCGGCGACGTAAATGTTGCCAAATGCGTCCACCGCGATTCCCGCGGGCGTGGAAAACCGGGCGCTCCCAAGTGCCCCGTCCGTGTTGCCGGGACTCAGGACCCTCCCGGTCACTGTTGAGACGACACCTGCCGGTGTGATTTTGCGGATGACATCATTCCCGGTGTCGGCCACGTAGACGTTTCCCGCGCTGTCGACGGCTATCCCGCTGGGGTCGCGAAACGAGGCGGACGCTCCCGGCCCGTTTGCGGATCCGACTCCCCCGGTTCCCGCGAAGGTCGTGACGACGCCCTGCGGCGTGACCATCCGGATCGTGTTTCCCTGACCGTCGGCAACAAAAATATTCCCGGTCACCGGGTTGATCGCCAGATTCTCGGGATCGGAGAACGTCGCGCCCGAGCCGCTGCCGTCGAGGTGCGCCTTGGTGCCCGGCTGTCCGGCGATTGTGCTGACGTTTCCGTTGGCCGCTATCATGCGAATCGTGTAGTTCAGCGAGTCGGCGACGTAGATGTTGCCGTGGCTGTCCGGGGCGACCCCCCCGATGCCGTTGAAAAGCGCGACGCCCGGGCCGCCGTCGGTGCTGCCCGTCTTTCCGGCGGTGCCCGCCAGTGTCGTCACGACCCCCGATTGGGTGACGAGCCGGACGGTGTCATTGGACGAGTCCGCGATGACCAGCGAGCCCGCCGCGTTAACCTTCACCCCGCCGGGAAAATTGAATCCGGCCCGCCATCCGGTGCCGTCGGACGAACCCGCCGCACCCGGCCAGCCGGCCATTGTCGTGACCCCCGTCGAATTGACCGCCAGCGCGGCCGCGCCCGAGGTGGCCGGGGCTCCGGCTGCGTTGCCCACGACGCATCGGAATGCGTCGCCGTTCATCGAAAGGGTGGTTCCCGTGACGACCAGTGTTTCCGTCGACGAGCCGGAGTACGCCCCGGCGTCCGTGAGATTGACCCACGTTCCCTGTCCCGCCGGGAGCCGCTGCCACTGGTAGCTGAGGGGCGCCGCGCCGAAGGCTGCGACTGAGAACACGACCGGCTGCCCGGCGACCGTCGTGCGGTTCCCGAGCTGGGCGACGACTGCGGGCGCGCGGCCGGGGCTGAGCGCCGCCAGGGACAGCACGGCGACATTGGGCACGCCGATGCCCGTGCACAGGTCGTAGCCGGCCCCGGCAACGTAATAGCCGTTGTTGCCGGTGGTGATGTCCCGAAAGGAAGCGGTCCCGATCAATGGGTAAATCGTGCTGTTCAGCAGGCCGACGGGAGGCTGCCCCGCGTTGGCGCGGGTCTGGTTGATGAGCGCGCAGAAGCCCGCCCAGGTCGGCGCCGCCCAGCTTGTCCCCCCGATCATGATCTGGCTGCCCTGGTAGACCAGGAGGGCTCCCTCGTTGGGATTGGCCGCGGCAGAGACATCGGGAACGAGCCTCATTGTCCCGGCGGGTACACCGGGGCCCGATTGCCAGGAGGGGCGGCTGAACACGGCGCTGACGCCGCCACCACCCTGCGACCACGCGGACTCGCTGGCGAGATTGCCGTTTTGGTCGAGAACCAAGCTGGTTCCACCGACACCTGTCACGCTCGGATCGGATGTCGGATACGTCGTCTGGAGCACATTGTTCGCATAGGCTCCGTTGTCCCCCGATGCAGAAAGCACGGTCACCCCCGCGCTCGCAAGATTGGCCATGAACTGCGCCTCCATGATCAGGTAGTCGTGCTCGACCTCGAGCTCGTTGCCGCCGATGCAGATCGAGAGAATGTGAAGATTGGGTTGGGTGGGCAGGTCGGCGTACACCTGCTGGAGGATTTCGTCGTTGGCACCGGCGTCGTTCTCGTTGGCGGCATAGATCCGGACCGTCGCCCCCGGGGCCATCGAACTGGCCCACTCCGCGTCGAGCGAGACCTCCTCCAGGTAACCGGAGGTCGGCGAGGGCGCGGGGCCGCCCGCGACGCTCACCATCTGGATGTTGGAAAGCGACTGGGAAATACCGGCCGCCGTCCAGAAGTCGACCAGGTCGCTCGGCTGGGGCTGGGCAAAGGCGTAGATGGCGATCGTCTGTCCGGAACCCGTCGCGCTCAGGGTGTCCGCGTTGTAGGTGTGGGCGATCTGGGCGGGAAAATAGGGGGTCGATCCCGTCAGGTTCGGCTGGAGGCTTCGCGGGAGTCCCAGCACATGGCGCCTGATGTGGGGCTGGAGTCCGTGGATCCCGAGGACAACCGGCGCAATCTCCGGGGGCAGGGAGGGCGCGGTGACAGCCGAGGTGAATTCCCCCTCGTCGGTGGCTACCCGCGCAAAGCTCACGTTGAAGGCCCGCGCCACCGCTGCGACGCTGCCGCTTGCGAAGATCGCCAGTCGGTTGTCGTCGGTCCGGCGAATGGTGAGCCCCTGGCTCCTCAGCCACTTAACGACCGCATCGTGGTCGCGGCGGGTGGGGTAGTAACCGGCCTGCTTCTCCGCCTCGGAAATTCGCCCGCCCTGGGCGGCCCGCGACTGGAATTCGGTGAAATTTCGCATCCGGAGGGCCACCTCAACGGTCATTGTCGCGCCGGCTTCGTCGGCCCGCAGAACGGCACGCGCCACGCGGGCGTGGTGGGGAAGCCTTGCGGCCGCCGCCGCATCGGTTGCGACCTCCCTGATGCTGTTCGAAAACCCCACCGCCCCA
>Ga0302279_10007578_pt1 | contig 11058 bp, 14 predicted proteins | sample III_Bog_N3_3_FD_194541 | JGI IMG/M metagenome (GOLD analysis project Ga0302279, IMG submission 194541) | Peat permafrost microbial communities from Stordalen Mire near Abisko, Sweden - III_Bog_N3_3 | ecosystem: Environmental > Terrestrial > Soil > Wetlands > Peat | place: Sweden: Abisko...
GCGGCACGTTCCGCAGCGTCTCGGTCAAGGCCCCCGGGTTCGGCGAGCGCCGCAAGGCCATGCTCCAGGACATCGCCATCCTCACCGGCGGCCAGGTCGTCACCGAGGAGGTCGGGCTCAAGCTGGAGAACATCGGCCTCGAGCTGCTCGGCACCGCCCGCAAGATCGTCGTCACCAAGGACGAGACCACCATCGTCGAGGGCGGCGGCTCGAGCGACGAGGTGAAGGGCCGGATCGCCCAGATCAAGGCCGAGATCGAGAACACCGACTCGGACTACGACCGCGAGAAGCTCCAGGAGCGTCTGGCCAAGCTGTCCGGTGGCGTCGCCGTCATCAAGGTCGGCGCCGCCACCGAGGTGGAGCTCAAGGAGAAGAAGCACCGCATCGAGGACGCCGTCTCCACGACCAAGGCCGCCATCGAGGAGGGTGTCGTCCCCGGTGGTGGGGTGGCCCTGCTCCGTTCGCAGGCCGCCGTGCTGGAGGCCGCCGAGAAGCTCGAGGGCGACGAGGCCACCGGTGCCCGCATCGTGGCCCGGGCCGTCGAGGAGCCCCTGAAGCAGATCGCCGTGAACGCCGGCCTCGAGGGTGGCGTCATCGTCGACAAGGTGCGCAATCTCAAGAAGCCCACGGAGGGCCTCAACGCCGCCACCGGTGAGTACGTCGACCTCTTCAAGGAGGGCGTGATCGACGCCGTCAAGGTGACCCGGTCGGCGCTGCAGAACGCGGCGTCCATCGCCGCCCTGTTCCTCACCACCGAGGCCGTCATCGTGGACAAGCCCGAAGAGGGCGGCTCGGCGATGCCCGGGGGTATGGACGACTTCTAGGCCGTTCCACGGACCAGCTGTACCGACGGAGGGCGCCCCCCGGGGCGCCCTCCGTTCGTTTCCCTAGACTGGGGGCGTGACCGAACCCCTCGCTCCCTCCGTCGGCTGGGGTGTGCTCCACCTCTTCTGCAAGCTCGCCGACGCCTCCTCCCCCGACGCCGGACCGCGTTGCGACACCGAGGCCGTGGTCCGGGCCGTCAAGGATGCGCAGGCCGACGACGTCCAGGTCGTGACCGTGGCCATGCTGGGTCACAAGTCCGACCTGGGTGTGATGGCGCTCGGTCCGGACCTGTGGCGGCTCCGCCGGCTCCAGTCCGACCTGCAGGCCGCCGGCCTCGTGGTCGTCGACTCCTACGTGTCGCTGACCGAGGTGTCCGAGTACGCGGCCGGGGTCCCCGACGAGATGAAGCAGGTACGCCTCTACCCGCAGCTCCCGCCGGAGGGCAGGACGGCGTTCTGCTTCTACCCGATGTCCAAGCGCCGGAGTGACGTCGAGGGTGCCAACTGGTTCACGCTCCCCTTCGATGAGCGCAAGGAGCTCATGTACGGCCACGGGGCGGCCGGCCGGAAGTTCGCCGGGCGCATCGTGCAGGTCATCACCGGCTCGACGGGCATCGACGACTGGGAGTGGGGGGTGACGCTCTTCGGCGTCCACCCCGACGACCTGAAGGAGTGCGTGTACACCATGCGCTTCGACGAGGGCTCGGCGCGGTTCGCCGAGTTCGGGCCGTTCCTGACCGGCATGGTGGCGCCGGTCGAGGAGGTCCTGGCCCAGCTCGTCCCCGGCCCATGACGGCACCCCCCACCGCCTCGGCGGTGGCCGGGCCCGTGCGCCGGCACGGAGCGTACGGCGGAGCCCTTTCGGGCGGAACCACGCCGGCCGACCTCGACGCCCTGCGCAACGCGGTGGCCGACCTGGGCGACGTCGTCGTCGCCTTCAGCGGTGGCGCCGATTCGGCCTTCCTCGCCCGGGTGGCCACGGACACGCTCGGTGCGGACCGCGTGCTCTGCGTGACCGCGGTGTCCCCGTCGCTCGCCCCCGAGGAGCTGGCGGACTGCCGGGCCCTGGCCGGCGAGTGGGGACTCCGGTACCGCGAGGTCGCCACCGACGAGCTGGCCGACCCGTCCTACCGGGCCAACGACGGCAGCCGCTGCTACCACTGCAAGGCGTCCCTCATGGAGGCCCTCGGGCCCGTGACCGGTGCCGCGGGCCCGGGCGCCACCGTGGTGCTCGGGGTCAACCTCGACGACCTGTCCGACCACCGTCCGGGCCAGGCCGCCGCCGCCGAACGCGGCGCCCTGGTCCCCCTGGTGACCGCCGGGTTCACCAAGGCGGACGTGCGGGAGTGGTCGCGCCGGCTCGGCCTGCGCACCTGGGACAAGCCGGCCGCGGCCTGCCTGGCCTCGCGCGTGCCGTACGGTACGCAGGTGACCTTCACGACGCTCGACTCGGTGGCCCGGGCGGAGTCCGGACTGCGCGCGCTGGGATTCCGCCAGCTGCGCGTGCGCCACTACGGCGACACCGCCCGCATCGAGGTCCCCGGGGCCGACCTGGCCGAGGTGGTCGCCCGTCGGGACGCCGTCAGCTCGGCGGTGCACGCCGCCGGCTACCGCTACGTGACCCTGGACCTCGACGGGTTCCGGTCCGGCAACCTGAACGACGCGCTCGACGCCGCCGGGCCCCGCGCCGCGGAGGAGCACCGCGCCACGGAGCAGCACCGCGCTACGGAGGAGACGACATGATCGGAGTCCGTGTCCGGCTGACCTTTCCGGAGGAGCTCGTGCGCGAGCCGGTGATCGCCAGGATGACCGCGCAGTTCGCCGTCGTGCCCAACATCCGCAAGGCCGATGTCGGGGAGCAGGGTGGCTGGATCCTCTGCGAACTGGACGGGGACGCCGGCGTGGTCGACGAGGCCCTGGCCTGGCTGCGGGCCGAGGGCGTCCAGGTCGACCTCCTGGGCGACGTCGTCGAGAGCTGACCGTGGCGGGGCCGGAGGACGTCCCCTCGGTCGACGACGCTCTGGCGGCCAACCGGGCGTGGTGGGATGCGGCCGTCCCCGTGCACCTGGCGTCCGACTTCTACGACGTCGAGGGCTGGCTGGCGCAGGGTCGGGGGCCACGGCCCCGCGAGGTGGCCGTCCTCGGTGACGTGACCGGGCTCGACCTGGTCCACCTCCAGTGCCACTTCGGCAAGGACACACTGGCCTGGGCCCGCGCCGGGGCCACCGTGACGGGACTCGACTTCTCCCCCGCCGCCATCGACGCCGCACGGGCCCTGGCGGAGCGGGCGGGACTCGCCGACCGGGCCGACTTCGTGTGCGCCCCGGTGGCCGGGGCCGTCGACGCCCTCGGGGCGAGGACCTTCGACATCGTCTACGTCAGCCTCGGCGCCCTCTGCTGGCTCCCGGACATCGACGGGTGGTCGACGCAGGTGGCCGCGCTGCTGCGGTCGGGCGGACGGCTGTTCCTCCACGAGGCCCACCCGCTGAGCCTGGCGATGGACGGTGACGACCTGACCGTCGTCTACCCCTACTTCGAGCAGGCCGCCCCCTACCCCGACGCCGAACCGGGCACGTACGCCGACATGACGGCTGTCGAGGCGCTCCCGGGGGACATCACCTACGGCTGGAACCACAGCCTGGGGGAGATCGTGGGCGCGCTCCTCGCCCGGGGCCTGCGGCTCGACCGGCTCGACGAGCACGACTGGACGAGTTTCGCCAGGTTTCCGTGGCTGGTGGAGACCGGCGAGGAGGAGTTCGTGACCCCCGAGGGTCGCGTCCGGGTGCCCCTGTCGTTCACCCTGATGGCCAGTCGGCCCTGACGGGGACGGGGCGGCCCGGCGTGGGTCGGGACGGGTCGGGGCTGAGTCTGGACGGTCCGCTCAGCCGGTCCGCTCAGCCGGTCCGCTCAGCCGTTGGGTTCGTCCGGGTTCCGCACGGTCCAGCCCGCACCGGACACCTTGCGGGGCTCGTAGAACAGACAGCCCTCCGGGCAGGCGAACGGAAGTTGCTCGTTCGCGCCGACGCGGCACTTCTCGAGCTTCTCCTCGCGGGCGGTGGTCTGCATGATGTAGTGACGACAATCGGCGAGAACGGCCACGCCCCATTCTGCCCGAAGCCGGACGACCGGCGCGGGCGGTGGGGTAGCGTCGGTTCCGTGGATCCCACTTCCTCCACCGATACGCCCGACGAGAGCGTGCCCACAATCAAGCAGCTGCTCCGCTGGAGCGAGGCGCTGGCCGGCATCGCCCGGACGGGTCTGGGCTTCACGGAGTCGCTCTACGAGCAGGAGCGCTTCGAGGAGGTGCTGCACGTCGCGGCCGACATCCGCTCCGCCATCGACGGGAACGACGACGCCGTCGACGTGGAGGGCGTCGTCCACGACTGGCTCGAGTCGGTGGGCAAGGGCGTTCCCGGCTACGTGACCCCGAAGGTGGCCGTCGGCGCCGCGGTGGGCAACGACGAGGGTGAGATCCTGCTGGTCCAACGGGCTGACTCGGGCATCTGGCTCTACCCCACCGGGTGGGCCGACGTCGGCTACTCGGCACCCGAGGTGGTGGTCAAGGAGGTCCTCGAGGAGACCGGGATCGAGGTCGAGGTGGTCCGGCTGATCGCCGTGCTCGACGGCCTCCGGGTAGGCATGAGCCGCATCCCGCTCTACTCGCTCGTGTTCCAGTGCCGGCCGGTCGGGGGCGAGCTCAAGGCCCACCCGCTGGAGTGCACCGACGTCGGATGGTTCCCCCTCGACGACCTCCCGTTCCCCCTGGCGGGGGCCGAGCGTTGGGGTGAGCACGTGTTCTCCGCCCTGCGGGGCGAGCCCATCGAGGTGCTCTACGACTCGGTGCGCTCACCGGTCTGGCGGGGCGACCCCGACAAGGTCTGACCTTCCCACCTGGGTGGTTCGCCGTTCCGTGGGGGCCACCGGTCCCCTGGCTACACTCGGCGCCCGTGACCGACGCGCAGCAGTCCCCCGCCGTGACCGTCTCGGAGGCCGGCGAGGTCACCGACGAGTTGGTGGACGCATTCGCCACGCTCATCCCCCAGCTCTCCTCGTCGTCGCCGCCGACGAGCCGGGCCGACCTCGAGGCGATCGTCGGATCAGAGGCGGACACGCTGTTCGTGGCACGTGACGGGGACGGTCGGATCGTCGGGACCCTCACCCTCGCCGTCTTCCCCATCCCGACCGGTGTCCGGGCCTGGATCGAGGACGTGGTGGTCGACGACAGCGCCCGGGGATCTGGTGTGGGGGACGCTCTCGTCGACGCCGCCGTGGCCAAGGCGGGCGCCGCGGGGGCGAAGACGGTGGACCTGACGTCCCGACCCAGCCGCGAGGCGGCCAACCGGCTCTACGTGCGCAAGGGCTTCGAGCTGCGGACGACGAACGTGTACCGCTTTTCGTTGGAAGCCTGAGGCACGCAGGCCGAGGGTGGTCGGGGCTACGGTCGGCCCATCGAACGCCCCGAACCCCTTCCCCTTCCGGATGACCCGCTCCTGGCGCAGTACGCGAGGGCACTGAACGACGCCGGTCATTTCGCCTATGTCGTCGATTCCCAGTGGACCATCGTCTACGTGACCGACGAATGGCTGACCTCGGTGCCCGGCATCGCCGATGCCGTAGGCACGTTCATGTGGGGACCCGAATCGCTCTACAGCAGATACACGGGGACCAGTGACGATCCCGGCGCAGCAAAGCGGGAGGCATTCCGGGCGCACTTCTCGGACCTGCTGGCCACGACGGCTGGAGATCGGGCCTCACTGCGTGCCCTGGTCGATCCCGATCTCGTCGATCTCATCGACGAGCTACCCGACACCGGAGCCCAGGACGCGCATTCGGAGCAGCGTCTCCAGAACACTGCGTGGGGGCTGAGCAGCAGCGGATGGTCGACATTCCTGACCATCCGCTCCGATTCCGGTGGCCTGGCGGGGTTCATCGCCCTGCAGAAGCCGGCGGTCGGGATGTCGGCCATTTGGATGGCCACCTCCGGGGGCGACACACGCCATCTTGATCGGACCTATTCCGTCTCCCGTGCCGATCGGAGACCCTCCGCCATCCTCTTCGCCGACCTCGAGGCGTCGACACCCCTGGCCCGGCGCCTGTCGACCCAGGACTACTTCAATCTGGCACGCCGACTCGTCCGGGCGGCGGACGACAGCGTGGTCGAGTCTGGTGGAGTGGTCGGAAGGCACCTCGGTGACGGAGTGACCGCGTTTTTCCTGGCCGATGTCATCGGGTCCGAGTCGGCCGCGGCCAGAGCCTGCATCGAGGCCAGCCGCTCGCTCCGGACAGCGGTGCCCGCCATCGCGGAACGGAGCGGGATCGCCGCCGAGGACATCGTCCTTCGCTTCGGGTTGCACTGGGGTTCCACGCTCTACGTAGGACTCTTCAAGACGATCGCCCGCGCCGAGGTCACGGCGATGGGGGACGAAGTCAACGAGACCGCCCGGATCGAAGCGTGCGCTTCGGGTGGACGGGCGCTCGCATCCAAGCAGCTGATCGAGCGGCTTACGGCGAATGACGCAGCTGACTTGGGCCTTGACCGGGTCGAATACTCGCTGCTCGGTGACCTCCCGACTGCCACCGAGAAGGCACGTCGAGATGCTCCGCAGCTGCCGGTAACCGAGGTCTGAGCGCCGGCGAACCCTTCGCCTCGAAATCAACGCCCGGCGATCACCGCTCCGTACCGCTGGCGGGCCGCCTCCCCCGACGTGCCCAGCATCGCTCCGATGGCCGACCAGCTCTGCCCGTCGGCACGGGCAACCTCGACCGCTACCAGGAGGTCCGACTCGGCCCGGGCCCGGCCGAGGAATGCCCTGCGCACCCGGCCCAGGGCGTCCGCCGGCGTCAGGTTGGATCCGTGCGGGGAGTGGTCCTCGAAGCGCTGCGCCAGTGCATCGGCCTGGTCGATGATCTCCTTCGTGCTCCTCGGCATGGTCCTCACCTCAGGTACTTCGCTCGGGACTGCATGGCATGGACGACGACCGGACCCTCGAGCCCTTCCACGATCCCGATCTCGAGCAACCGTCCGGAAGCGTCCGGTCCGATCACCATCAGGAGGCCGTCGTCGAGGTCCTCGATCCACATCTGGTGGTCGAAGGCGTGGAGGATGTCCGTGTGGTCGATGCCATGCCTGCCGGCGCTCGGTGCGATCGCCGGTTCGCCATCCACTGTAGCAAGGTAACTTGTGGCTGCGACGGTCTCCGGGGGGTCGAAGCCACTTCTAACGTCCGCAGGTGGACCAACGTCTACCGGTACTCGTTGGAAGGCTGAGCCCGGGGGCTCGACGCGGCCCCACGGCCGGTCAGGGAGCGTCCGATCGTTCTCGGCCCACCGGCGCGTCGGCCGGCTCAGACGGATTCGTCCTCCAGATCGATCCGGACCACGCACGTGCCTGGCCACGGATCGTGACTTCTCGCCCGAGCGAGCCGCTCCCTGATCGACAATTCAGGATGTGGATTGCTGAGACCGGGGAGCGGGATCATCGGGATGACGTTCCACTGCCATCCGTAGCGCTCCTTGAGCAGCGATTCGCCATGTCGTCGCTCGACCTCGTCACAGACCATGGCGGTGCCGAGCACGACACCGGCCTCACCCTTGTACCGACCTCGATAGTCCGAGGCCCTCAGCTCGGTCCTCGGGTCGCGTCGGATTCGCGTGATCTTCGCCGTTGCCAGCCCGGTCCGCAGGTACAGGTGGTCGGACTCCCGTGCGAACCAGACCGGGGTCTCGACCCACGTACCGTCGCCGCGGAATGTCCGGAGGCTGGCATACCGGGCTGGATCGAGTGGGGTCACGCCGGGTCGTCCAGATGTCATGCTGGTAGCAAAGCACTTCAAGTCCACTTGAAGTCAAGGACGGGAGGACGGAAGGGATGACCATGGGGATCGGGGTGGTCGCCGACAAGTTGGGCATGGCTGCCTCGGCCATTCGCTACTACGAGGAGATCGGTTTGCTCGGTGACGTACCCCGCGTGGGAGGATGCCGACGCTTCGACAGCGCGCTCGTCCAGCGGCTCCGGCTGATCCGGTTGCTCGGTGACTCGGGGTTCTCGCTTGAAGAGGCTCGGCTGCTCATGTCGGACAGTTCCCCGGGGAGAGGGGACAGCCGGGAGCTGGGCCGTCGGAAGCTCACCGAGATCGAGGCGCAGATGCAACGACTCGAGGTGGCGAGAGCGGTGGTGGAGTGGGGTCTGCGCTGCCAATGCGCGACGTTTGGCGAGTGCACCTGTGAGATCCACGAGGTCATGTCCACACCCAGCCTCGGGAAGTAGCCCAGGGTGTACCGCCCGACGTTGGCGGGCTGAGGCACGCAGGGTGGCGTCGGTCAGGGTCACGGTCGGTCCGACGAACGCCTCGAACCCGTTCCCACTCGACCCGACCCGATGGCTGAAGATCGTCGTCACCTATAATTGCCGGCTGTGGGCCACTCCGTGGATTTCGTCAACGTGTCTCCCGTCGGCCTGGAGTCGTCGCCCGTGGTGGCTGCGCTGGCCGGCCTGCGGGCGAACGAGGCCCGCTACTTCAAGAACAAGTACGACCACGTCTTCACGGTTGAGCCGGCCGCCAGAGCCAGGAAGGACATCGAGCTGGTGCAGCGCATCCTCGAGGAGGAACGGGGCATCGTCATCGGGTCGCCCCCGCTCGAGGCCACTACGTTCCAGGTCGAGAACATTCGCTGGACCTATGTGTTCTACGAGAGCGGGCTGTCGATCAACGTCCTGTACACCCTCGACGGACCGAGTCCGAAGCGGGCCGTCGGGTTCAAGCTCTCCGAGGGGATGGACATCCCCGCCGAGTTGGAATCGTTCAAGTTCGCACGCCAGAAGTCGAAATTGGCGGGGACCATCCGGGGCTCGTACTTCGTGATCAAGGGCGAATACTGAGCCGAGCGGCTCCAGGTCGACTGGCACCGGCCCGGGTCCGACCGAGCCCGGCGTCCTGTCGTCGGCGCCATCCGTGCACCTGCGTCACCGGCTCGGTGGTCAGCAGATCCTCATCTGAATCCGCTGACGGCCTACGCTCCCATGATGGAGACCGTCCCGGAGCCGACGCAGCTACGAGAGCGCCTCGCCGCCTATCTTCCCCTGTTCGGATTGACGGTCACGACTCCCCGTCTTACGCTCCGACTGCCCACGGATCCCGAGTTGTTGGAGCTGCTCCAGGTCATCGAGCGTGGGGTGCACGATCCGACGCTCATGCCGTTCCGCATCGCATGGACGGACGTGCCTTCTCCCCAGCGGGAGCGGGAGTCCCTGGCCCACTGGTGGAGTAGCCGGGCGAATTGGAAGCCGTCGGACTGGCACTGGATCGGCGGCGTGCACGTCGACGGAGAGATCGTCGGGGTCCAGGGCCTCCTGGCCCAGGATTTTCCCTCGCTGAGGGAGGTGACGTCCGGCTCGTTCATCGGGCTCGAGCACCAGGGCCGGGGCATCGGCAAGGAGATGCGGGAGGCCGTGCTCCATCTGGCGTTCGATGGTCTGCGGTCGGAGCGGGCCCACTCGGGCTACCTCGAAGGGAGCATCGCATCCAGACGGATCTCGGAGTCACTGGGCTACGTCCCGAACGGCTACAGCACGGTGGTGGTCCGCGGGAAGCCCGTGCGCGAGTTCCACCTCGTTCTCGAGAGAAGCGTCTGGGAGTCCCGTCGCCGAGCGGACATCAGGATCGAAGGGATCGACGAGTGCCGGGAGCTCTTCGGAGCCACTCCCTGATGCCGGGTCGGTGCGCGCCCTCACGCCAGACAGGGCATACCCACCCGCGCCGATCCCACCTGGTCACGGACCGCTCGGCCGCGCCTAGGGTGCGTAGAGGCGCTCCCGGAGTCCGGTGATCAGCGCGCCGACCTCGCGATCGGTCGTCGCCGTCCCGTAGATGGCGAAGTCGGGCCGCTCGAGGACGGCGACCACACCGTGGTCGGCGAACCAACGGCCGTACCGTCCGTCGACGTCCTCCACCCCCGCGCCGAGCGCGACGACGCGGCCACCGATCGACCCGAACCACGTCGCATCGTCACCGCGGAGCGCACTCCGGTCACCGCTGGTGACGAGGTGCCACCCGGCGCCGACGACGTCGTCGAGGAGGCCCGTCCGGCCGCCGATCCCGACGGTCGACTGGATGAAGAGCTCCCCGGCCGAGGCCGAGTCGGAAAGGATGCCTCCGGAGATCCCGGGCAGTGGCGGTGCCGGGGTGCCGCCGACGTCGGGAACGAAGGGGGCGAGCTGATCGTCCCGTACCCGGGCCTCCTCCTCGTCGGGGATGCAGATCACCCGACCGAGCTCCGTCGCCACCTCGATCACCGCGGCGGCCTGGGGGATGCGCTCGGTGTCATAGGTGTCCAGGAGCGCCGTGGCTCCCGGGTGACCCAGTGCGTAGTCGAGTTTCCATGCCAGGTTGGCGGCGTCCCGCAGGCCCGCACACATCCCCTGACCGGCGAATGGCGGCGTCTGGTGCGCGGCGTCACCGGCCAGGAATACCCGGCCTGCGTGCCACCGGGTCGCCCAGCGGGCGCGGAAGCGGTATCCGGCGTGGCGGACCATCGTGGCGTTGTCGGGTCGGACTCCCCACGGCGCCAGGAAGCCCCATGCCGCGGATGCCTCGTCGAGGGTCTCAAGCGTCTCACCGGGGAGGCACATGAACTCCCAACGCCGTCGCCCCGGCCCCCCCGAGACCACGGTGGTGGGTCGGCCCGGGTCGCAGACCTGGAGGTTCGGTGGGTCGAAGACCCGTGGCTCGTGGAGGGAGACGTCGACGACCAGCCAGTCGAAGAAGAAGCCCCGGTCGTCGAACGTCACGCCCAGCCCGTCACGCACGGTGCTGTTGGCGCCGTCGCATCCCACGACGTAGGAGGCGGCCACGCGTGTGCGTCCACCGCTCCCGACCGCCCCCATGTCGACCCAGGCACTGCCGTCGTCCTGGCCCGCGCCGACCACCTGATGTCCCCACAGCATCGTGATGTCCGCGGAGGCGTCGACCTGTCCGAGGAGCCGGGCCTCGAGGTCCGGCTGGTTGAACATGTTCGCCGACGGCCAGCCCTGTCGGCCGTCCGCCGGTGTCTCGAAGCGGAGCAACGGCACACCCTGGCCGTTCCGCCATTCGTAGGTCGTCGCCGGCTCGGAGAATTCGGGCAGGGTCGCGCCGATGCCACAGGCCTGGAGGATCCGTGCCGTCTCGTCGTCGAAGTGCACGGCACGCGGCAGCGGGTACGGGCTTGTGTGGCGCTCGACCACCAGCACACGCCG
>Ga0302279_10007579_pt1 | contig 11058 bp, 10 predicted proteins | sample III_Bog_N3_3_FD_194541 | JGI IMG/M metagenome (GOLD analysis project Ga0302279, IMG submission 194541) | Peat permafrost microbial communities from Stordalen Mire near Abisko, Sweden - III_Bog_N3_3 | ecosystem: Environmental > Terrestrial > Soil > Wetlands > Peat | place: Sweden: Abisko...
GACAAGATAGGCCGAGAACGCGACCGGGGTTTTCAGCCGCTCGGGCGTGCAATGGATGACCGCAGCAGCGCCAACAAGGCCCAAGCCGAAGACCAAGGCGTAGCTGCTGTCGAACGCCGGCCCTCGCAGAAAAGCGGCGACGACAATCACATACGCCAAATGTGGGGCGATGAATCCAGCGTGTTGAACCCAGGTCTGGCCGGGCCGATGGCGCCAAGCACGCGTTGTCCGGGGTGCCGTTGCAAACGGCTCCCCCGACTACATCAAACCCAATAAGGGCCGACAGTCCCACCAACAGTAAGGATGCGCCGGAGGACGACATGAGGATTCCGGCGAACACCAGGCCGGAGACCGATGCCGCGAGTACCAACAGGGTCTCGCCCCTGCTCATTCCCGGTCCTACGAGGCGGTCCCAAGACCCCAGGAGACCGTTTCTTGGCCCGACCATCATGTACGCTCCGAGCTGGGTGATACTGGAAATCTGACCCGTGGAGCGGCTCGCCATCAATGGCGCCAAGCGTCGGACTCAATCCACTAGTCCCCATGTGCGTCGGCTCGAGGCCGTGAGGGAAATCAACGAGCGGGCGACCGTCCGAAATTCTATTTCCCGGTTCGCTACAGTCGCCCCGGCCAGCCCCAAAGCCCACCTTCGGCACGAGACCCAAACTGCGTTCAACGCACACCGCATCGATGGCGGTTCCCCTAGGTAGTTTCCGAGGCTGTCGCCGCTGAGTGATCGGGGCTTAGGGTTCGGGAAGATCAACCCACCGAAACACAAGCGGAAACTTCATGGACCTGCCCGTCAAACTACATCCGACCGAAGGCGCCAGGCCGGGGACGGCGGAGCCGGTGATGATGAAAGCCCTGGTCTATCAAGGGGTTGGAAAGAAGGCGCTGGTGGACCACCCCAAGCCGGTGATCATCGACTCCACAGACGCCATCATCCGGATCGTGAAGACCACCATCTGCGGAACCGACCTGCACATTCTCAAAGGCGATCTCGCCACATGCAAGCCCGGGCGGATTTTGGGTCACGAAGGCGTGGGCGTGGTTGATCAGGTCGGTCCCGCCGTGACGGCGTTCAAGCCAGGAGACCGGGTGCTGATCTCCTGCGTCAGTTCCTGCGGGAAATGCGAATATTGCCGCCGACAGATGTTCTCACACTGTGTGCAGGGCGGCTGGATCCTCGGCAACACCATCGACGGGACCCAGGCGCAGTTCGTGCGCACCCCCTTCGCGGATACCAGCCTCTATCCCATCCCCGCCGGGGCGGACGAAGAGGCGCTGGTAATGCTGAGCGACATCCTGCCCACCGGCTTTGAGTGCGGCGTGCTCAATGGCCAGGTACAGCCGGGAAACACGGTAGCCATCGTCGGATCCGGGCCCATCGGCCTGGCCGCGCTGCTCACGGCGCAATTCTATTCGCCCGGCGAGATCATCATGATCGATCTGGATGACAAGCGTCTGGCGGTGGCCAAGCGATTCGGCGCCACCCAGACGGTCAATAGCACCGACGGTAAAGCGGTTGAGCGTGTGCTGAGGCTGACCGAAGGGCGCGGCGTGGACACCGCGATCGAGGCCGTCGGCATCCCGGCCACCTTCGAGATGTGCGAGCAGATCATCGCCCCGGGGGGCGTCATCGCCAATATCGGGGTTCACGGCGTTCAGGTGGCGCTGCATCTGGAACGGCTCTGGGACCGCAATATCAGCATGACCACGCGTCTGGTGGATACGGCCAGCACGCCGATGCTGCTCAAGATCCTGAAGGCTGGGAAAATCGACCCGACCAAACTGATCACCCACCACTTCAAGCTGGATAAGATTCTGGACGCCTACGACACCTTCGGTCGCGCCGCCGAAACCGGGGCGCTGAAGGTGATCATCGAAGCCTGACTCTCCGCCCGGGGGGGCCTCATCCACCGACAGCCCCCCCCCGAAAGCAGAGCACCCCATGACCTACCAGAGCCTCAGCCCCTTCAACGGCGAGCTGATCAAGAATTTCGACGACATCGACGCCGCGCAATACGAGACCAAGCTGGCGGCGGCGCAGACTTGTTTTGAAACCTGGCGGCACAAGACCTATGCCGAGCGAGCGGTCATCATCGGAAAGGCGGCGCAACTTCTGCACGAGCAGGCGGATGCCTTCGCCCACACCATGACCCTGGAGATGGGCAAACGGATCGGTGAGGCGCGAGGCGAAGTGGAGTTCAGCTCCCGAATTCTCGCCTACTATGCCAAGAACGCCGAACGTTTTCTGGCGTCGGTGAAGCTCAACCCGACGGTTGGCGAGGCCCACATGGAGAGCAGCCCGCTGGGTGTGATCTTCGGCGTTGAACCCTGGAATTTCCCCTACTATCAGCTCGCCCGGATCGCCGGGCCGCACCTCATGGCCGGCAATACCCTTGTGGTAAAGCATGCCGGCATCGTGCCGCAATGCGCCTTGGCGTTCGAGAAGCTGCTGCTCGACGCGGGCGCGCCGATCGGTCTGTACACGAACCTCTTCATCTCCCATGAACAGTCAGACAAGGTTGTCGACGACCCCCGCATCAAGGGCGTCTGCCTCACCGGGAGCGTCGCGGCGGGCCAGAGCGTCGCCTCGCGTGCTGGAAAACACGTCAAGATCACGTCCATGGAGCTTGGCGGCAGCGACGCCTTCATCGTGCTCGAGGACGCCGACCTCGATCACACCATACCGTGGGCGGTCTGGGGACGGATGTACAACACCGGCCAGACTTGCTGCGCGGCCAAGCGTTTCATCGTGGTCGACAGCATCGCCGATGCGTTCCTGACCCGGTTCCAGGCAGCGTTGACCGCGCTCAAGGCCGGCGATCCGCTTGATGAGAAGACCACGCTCGGCCCCCTCTCCAGCGAAGCGGCTCTGCTGCAACTACTAGGCCAAGTGAAGGTCGCGGTGGCCAGGGGCGCCAGGTTGCTCATGGGCGGCCAGCGCATCGATCGGCCCGGCTCCTATATGCAGCCGTCAATCCTGACGGACATCAAGCCCGAGAACCCCGCCTTCCGGGACGAGTTCTTCGGTCCCGTGGCCCTGTTTTTCCGGGTCAAGGACGAGGCGGCGGCGATCGCCTTAGCCAATGATTCCGATTTTGGCCTGGGCGGCTCCGTGTGGACCCGTGATGTCGCGCGCGGCATGCGGGTGGCATCGAAGGTCGAGACCGGCATGATGTTCATCAACAACATCGACTGGTCTGATCCCGAACTTCCCTTCGGCGGGATCAAATACTCCGGCTATGGCCGCGAACTGGGCGACATGGGCATCCAGGAATTCGTCAACAAGAAGCTGGTGCGTCACGCGACCATGCACGCTCCGGCCTAGGACGGACAAGGCGAGGGCGTCATTGCGACGTCCTCGCTCCGTTCTCTTCCTCGAAAAACTGGAACCATCATGTACGTCAACGTCGCCGTTCTGAAGGAGACTCAGCCGCACGAACGGCGCGTCGCCCTTACGCCCTCGACCATCCCCAAGCTGATGAAGCTGGGCGCCAGGCTGCACATGCAGGCCGGCGCGGGCGAGGCGATCGGGCTCTCCGACTCCGCCTTCAAGGATGTCGCGATTGTCGATGACCGCGCCTTGCTGGTGGCCAACGCCGACGTGGTTCTGGCGGTCCAGCCGCCGGCGCTGGCGGTGGTCGACGCGATGAAGCCCGGCGCGATCCTGGTCAGTTTCATCTATGCGGCGAATGAGCCGGAGCTGGTCAAACAGCTCCTGGAGAAGAAGATCACGTGCTTCGCCATGGAGCGCATCCCGCGCATCTCGCGGGCCCAGTCCATGGACGCCCTGTCCAGCCAATCGGCCCTTGCGGGCTATTATGCGGTCGCCTTGGGGATGACCCACATGACCAGCGTCCTCCCCAAGATCACATCGGCGGCGGGAGTCATCGGCCCGGCCAAGGTTCTGGTCATGGGACTCGGCGTCGCGGGTCTCGAGGCCATCGCGACCGCCCAGCGGCTTGGCGCCGTGGTCGAGGGCTATGACATCCGTCCGGCCACGAAGGAGCAGGCCCTGTCCCTTGGGGCCACATTCGTCGACACCGGCGTCGATGCGACGGGGAAGGGCGGTTACGCCCGCGCCCTGACGGTCGAGGAAAAGACCAAGGTCGATGCGGCCCTGACGAAGCATATCCAGGACTCGGACCTGATCATCACCACCGCGGCGATCCCGGGCAAGGCGTCGCCCAAGCTGATCAGCAAGAGGCAGGTCGCAGGCATGAAGTCCGGCGCGGTCATCGTCGATCTCTCCGCCGACGGCGGCGGAAACTGCGAGGACACAACCCCCGGTGAGACCACCGAGGTCGGCGCCGTGACGATCGTCGCGCCCCTGAACGTTCCGTCGCTGCTCGGACGGAACGCCAGCGAACTCTACGCCAAGAACCAGTACGCGTTCCTGGCCCTGATGCTGAAGGACAACATCATCACCATCGACTGGACCGACGAAGTGATCGCCAAGACGGCCCTGACCCACGACGGCAAGCTGTGTGACCCGGACGCCGGCCACAAGGCCGCCACACCCCCCGCGAAGGCGGCCTGACCATATCCTGGAGACGCGCGCCATGACCTTCGCCATCGATATGACGGGCTTTGTCGCCCTCTATGTCTTCATGCTGGCGGCTTTCGCCGGCTGGGTGATCATCGGCAATGTGCCGGCGATCCTGCACACGCCGCTGATGAGCGGATCCAATTTCGTCCACGGCATCGTGGTGGTGGGCGGCCTTTTCACTCTTTTCAACGCCAGCACGCCTCTGGAGCAGGGGATCGGGTTTTTCGCGGTGCTGCTGGGCGCGGGCAACGCGGCCGGCGGCTACGCCGTCACCGACCGGATGCTCGGCATGTTCAAGACCAGCGACGCTAAACCCGAGCACGCTCACGGTCACCATCACGGCCGGGTCCATCACCTGAAGAAGAAAAGCTGAGACCCCGTCATGCTGACCCAGATCTCGCAACTTGTGATCGGTCTCGCCGATCTCTGCGCGGCCTTTCTCTTCATGTACGGCCTGAAGCAGATGTCGTCCCCGGCCACGGCGCCGCGGGGGATCAAGATCGCCGGTGTCGGCATGGTGGCCGCTGTTGCGGCGAGTTTCCTCTATCTCTTCACGGTCGAGGCCGCGGCCCGGCCCCACATGCTGGTCAACATCGGCCTGGCCGTGGCCGCCCTCGCCATCGGCGGGGCAGGCGCCTGGTTTGTCGGACGCAAGGTCCCGATGACCGCCATGCCGCAGATGGTGGCCATCTACAATGGCCTGGGCGGCGGCGCCGCCGGCTCAATCGCCGCGGTGGAACTCTTCGGCGCCCGCACGCACGGAGCGACCCAGCTGGCGGTGACCCTTCTGGGCGGCTGCATCGGGGCGGTCTCCATGTCTGGCTCCGTCATCGCCTGGGCCAAACTCGACGGCGTGATCAAGAAGCCCATGCGTTTCAAGGGGCAGCAGTTCGTCAACGCGGCGGCTATGATTGCCTCGATCGCCGTGGCCGGCGTGATCATCGCGTCCGGCCTTGGCGTCGGCGGCCTTCTGCTGCCCACCGCGACCTGGATCTGGCTGTATTTCGCCTGCGCCCTCTTGTTCGGAATCCTGATGACCCTGCCGATCGGCGGGGCGGACATGCCGGTGGTGATCTCGATCTACAACGCTTTCACCGGCCTGGCGGTGGGCCTGGAAGGATTCGTGCTGCAGAACCCGGCGCTGATGATCGCCGGCATGGTGGTCGGCGCCGCCGGCCTGCTCCTGACCCTGCTCATGGCCAAGGCCATGAACCGATCTATTGCCAATGTGCTTTTCACCAACTTCGGCACGCCGGTCAAAACGAAGCCCGGCGCGATCAAGGGGACAGAGCGGCCGGTAGACGCGTCCGACGCGGCGATCAAGATGCGCTATGCGACCAGCGTGATCATCGTGCCGGGCTATGGCCTGGCGGCGGCGCACGCCCAGCAGAAGCTCTATGAATTCGTCAAGCTGCTCCTGGCGGCGAAGGTTTCTGTCAAGTTCGCGATCCACCCTGTGGCCGGCCGTATGCCGGGCCAGATGGATGTGCTGCTGGCCGAGGCCGGCGTCCCATACGACATGATTTTCCAGCTCGACGACATCAACGACGATTTCGCCACGACGGATGTCGCCCTGGTGATCGGCGCCAACGATGTGGTGAACCCGGCGGCGCGCACCGACAAGTCATCGCCCATCTTCGGCATGCCGATCCTCAACGCCGACAAGGCCCACCAAGTCTATGTCGTCAAGCGTGGCCAGGGGAAGGGCTATTCGGGCATCGTCAACGCCCTCTTCTATTCACCCAATTGCGAGATGGTCTACGGCGACGCCCAGGCCGTGCTGATCAAGATGATCGAAGCCGTTCGCGGCCTCGGCGCGGCCGCTGCCTAAGCGCCTATTCAACAGGAGGAAAGAGTCATGACCCGCACCATGCACGCCGCCGTGGTCGAAGCGTTCGGCAAGCCGCTCGTCCTTCGAGAGTGGCCGGTTCCCAAGGCGGGGCCGGGCCAGATCCTCGTCAAGACAGAAGCCTGCGGCGTCTGTCACACAGACCTGCACGCCGCCAATGGCGACTGGCCGCTGAAGCCGACCTTGCCTTTCATTCCGGGCCACGAGGCCATCGGGCGGGTTGTTGAGGTTGGCGCGGGCGTCACCATCGTAAAGGAAGGTGACCGGGTGGGCGTGCCCTGGCTCTACTCGGCCTGCGGCCATTGCGAATATTGCCTGAGCGCCTGGGAGACGGTCTGCGGCGAAGCCCAGTTCGGCGGCTACACCAAGAACGGCGGTTTTGCCGAATACGTCCTGGCCGATCCGAACTATGTGGCCCACATCCCCGCAGGGCTCTCGCCGACCGAGGCCGCCCCGCTGATCTGCGCCGGCATCACCACCTACAAGGGAATCAAGGAAGCGAAGACCAAGGCCGGCGACTGGATCGCGATTTCCGGGGTCGGGGGCCTGGGCCATTTGGCCATCCAGTACGCCAAGATCATGGGTCTGCAGATCTGCGCCGTCGATGTGGACGACAAGAAGCTGGCCCTGGCCAAGACTCTGGGGGCGGACCTCGTGTTTAACGCCCTGCACGGCGATCCGGCGGCGGCGCTCAAGAAGGCGACCGGCGGCGGCGCGCACGGGGTTCTGATCACAGCGCCGTCGCTCAGCGCCTTCAAGCAGGGGGTGGGCATGACCCGCAAGCTCGGAACCTGCGTTCTTGTCGGTCTGCCGCCAGGCGATTTCCCGGTGCCGCTGTTTGACGTGGTGGCCGATTGCATCACCATCCGGGGATCCTTCGTCGGCACCCGCGAGGACATGGCCGAGTGCCTTGCCTTCTCGGCCGACGGCCGGGTGAAGGCCGATATCGAGCTGCAGGCCCTGGCAAAGATCAACGACGTCCTCAACAGGCTTGAGCACGGCAAGGTCGCCGGGCGGGTGGTCCTGGACTTCGAGCCCACGACGACCAAACGCCAGGTCGCCGAACGCGCAATGGCGACCACCGGAGCGTGATGGATCTAAGTGTCGAAGCCACGAAAGTTGTTCACCGGGAGAGCGGGTTAGACGAAGCTGGGGTTGCGACACTCCGCTTCAACCGAAGCTCCCCGGATGAACATCCATCAGAATGCCCGTCTGCCCGTCTCAGGTCGAAAGTTGTTGATTGAACCTATCGCCAAGGATTGGACGGTGAAGGCCGCGTCGGAGGCAGCTGGAACCTCGCGGCCGCCGCTAGGTCCGGCGCACCGAACGTCTCCATTGATGTCCTAAGCGGCGTGATGGGCGACACCGGCGCCGACCTGGGCGCCGTGGCCTGCGCGCTCACTATCGCCTAGCTGAGCAAGAAACCCGGGCGCCAGCTGCTGCCCGGACGAGCGCTTTGCGGCGAAGCGTTGGTCGTCGACATCGGTGCGCCTCCCGATGCGGTCAAGGCGGTGTCGCCGGACGCGTTCGAGAATGATCCAGCGCTCTGGCGCGCGGCGCTGCCGGGGCCAAAGAACTGCAGCAACAAATACGGCCAGGGGCATGCCCTGAGCTCCGGGGGCTATCCCATGACCGCCGCCGCTCGCATGGCCTCCCGGGCCGCGGCGAGAATCGGCGCCAGGAGCCGAGGCCGTTCGGGGCTAAACGCTAAGTAGTTTCCGAGCCTGTCTAGGGGCCGCGAGAGCGCCTAGGATTACGAGTTCATCAATGCCCGGCGGAGGGTTGCTTGGCCTTGGTCGACCGAACAGGAGTCTTGCCATGCTCAAACTCGAATTCATCGCGCCCGATGTCCTGAAGATCGTGGCGCCGGAAAAGCTGAGGGCGGACGACTTCGCCAAGATCGCCCCGGAGGTAGACGAGACCCTGAAGCGTTTTGGCAAGATCAGCCTGCTCATCGACGCGTCCCACCTGGAAGGATGGGAGACCATGACGGCCTTCGAAAGACACCTCGCATTCGTGAAGGACCATGAGGCCAAGGTCGCGCGCCTTGCGGTGATCGTCCAGCACCCCTGGCAGCACTGGCTGGTGGGCGCCGTACGGGTCTTCGTGCATCCGCAGGTCAAGGCCTTCGACGTGGCGAAACAGGACGAGGCTCTTCGCTGGATCACCGGCTGAAATCCCTGTCCATGACCCCCAACCTGAGCCCGACGTTCAATGACTTCCTCTTCGCGACGGTTTGCGAAGAGCGCAACGACATGCCGCTCAAGGTTGTCTCGGCTCTCGCGCGCCTCGATCTTGATCCGTGGACGGAGGCCGCCAGTTTGGCGCGGATGCCAGCGGAGGGGGCGGCGCTGCGTTTATCCTCATTGCTCGCCGAAGTCATCGACGGCCCGACCGTCGAAACCGATCGCGCGACCTTGTCCGATCGGCTCGTTGCGCTTCTGCCCATGTCGGAGAGTCCGACAGCGAAGGCTCGCGCCGTCACAGCCGCTGGTCGTCTGGTCGCGCCATCCAGGAGAGTCGAGGCGATGGTTTTGCTCTTACTTGCCTCGATGGCAGCAAGCGTGATCGTTGGCCATTTGGCGCCGGGGGTCAGCAGAGCCGGAGCATCGCCCGCACCGCCCCACCTGGCGAGCGAACGACATTTGAGCCCCAAGCCCATCGGTTAGACGCGGCTTGAGCGTACAGTCCACGGCCGGGGGCGTCTGATCTCGAGAAAGTCGAGCCGCCATGAACGATCAGGCCACCCATTCAACGGCGCTCTCGCCGGAATCGCGGCCTGATCCGAGCGAAGCCCTAAAGTCGATGCCCATGCCGGCGTTGCAGGCGAAGCTCGGGTCTTCGCCGGATGGCCTGACGCAGACCGAGGCTAAAAAGCGTCTCAGCCAATACGGCCCGAACGCGCTGCCGGAGAAGAAGACCAACGAGCTCCTCAAATTCCTCGGTTACTTTTGGGGTCCGATCCCGTGGATGATCGAGGCGGCGGTCGTATTGTCTGCGGTCGCCAGGCATTGGCCGGATTTCGGCATCATCCTCGCGCTCCTGATTGCCAACGCCGTGGTCGGCTTCTGGGAGGAGCATCAGGCGGGCAATGCGATCGCCGCATTGAAGGCCAGGCTGGCGATCAAGGCCAGGGTGGAGCGAGGCGGCGACTGGGTTGAAGCGCCCGCCCGCGAGCTGGTGCCGGGAGATTTGATCCGCCTGCGCCTGGGCGACATCGTCCCGGCCGACGCGCGCCTTCTGCAAGGCGACCCGATCGAGGTGGACCAGTCGGCCCTGACCGGAGAATCCCTGCCAGCCACCCGAGCACCCGGCGCAGCCGTCTTCGCCGGATCCATAGTGCGCCAGGGCGAGATCGGCGCGCTGGTGTACGCCACGGGCGCCGATACCTACTTCGGCAAGACCGCGCAGCTGGTGCAGGAGGCGCATACCGTCAGCCATTTCCAGCGCGCCGTGCTGAAGATCGGCGATTATCTGATCATACTCGCCGTGGCGCTCGTGGCGGTGATTATCGCCGTCGCCTTGTACAGGGGCGATCCGCTGCTCACGACCCTGCAGTTCGCGCTTGTGCTGACAGTCGCGGCGATCCCGGTGGCCATGCCCACGGTGCTGTCGGTGACCATGGCGGTGGGCGCGCGCCTTCTGGCGAGAAAGGAAGCGATCGTCACCCGCCTGTCGGCCATCGAGGAATTGGCCGGCGTCGATATCCTGTGCTCGGACAAGACCGGGACCCTCACCCAGAACATGTTGACCCTGGGTGATCCGTTCTGCCTCGACGACGCGCCGGCGGACGCGGTGATCCTCAACGCCGCCCTGGCGTCACGGGCGGACGACAAGGACGCCATCGATCTGGCCGTCATCGGCGGCCTGAAGGACGACAAGGTCCTGAAGGCTTACCAGGTTCTGCACTTCCAGCCGTTCGACGCAGTGCGAAAGCGCACCGAGGCGACGATCGAGGGCCCGGCCGGCAAGGCATTCAAGGTCGCCAAGGGGGCGCCTCAGGTGATCATGGCCCTGGCGTCCAACGCCGCCAAAGCCAAGGCGGCGGTGGACAAGGCCGTGGACGACTTCGCCACGCGCGGCTTCCGGGCTTTGGGGGTGGCGCGCGCCGACGGGAGCGGCCCCTGGCGCATTCTCGGCATCCTGGCCTTGTTCGACCCCCCGCGGGACGACGCCAAGTCGACGATCGCGACCGCCACGGCGATGGGCATCAGCGTCCGGATGGTGACCGGTGATTCCCTGGCCATCGCCAAGGAGACCGCCAAGACGTTGGGCATGGGCGCAAATATCCTCGACGCCGGCGGCTTCGGCGATTCAAAACGAGGCGACACAGCGGGCCTGTCGGCGTTGATCGAGAAGGCGGACGGTTTCGCCGAGGTCTTTCCTGAGCACAAGTTCCACATTGTCGATGTGCTGCAGCGGGCCGGTCACATCGTGGGCATGACAGGCGACGGCGTGAATGACGCCCCTGCGCTGAAGAAGGCCGACTGCGGCATCGCTGTTTCCGGGGCGACCGACGCGGCGCGCGCAGCGGCCGCCATTGTGCTGATGACGCCCGGCCTCTCTGTCATCATCGACGCGATCAAGGAAAGCCGGCGAATCTTCCAGCGGATGAACAGCTACGCGATCTACCGCATCGCCGAAACCCTGCGTG
>Ga0302279_10007580_pt1 | contig 11057 bp, 8 predicted proteins | sample III_Bog_N3_3_FD_194541 | JGI IMG/M metagenome (GOLD analysis project Ga0302279, IMG submission 194541) | Peat permafrost microbial communities from Stordalen Mire near Abisko, Sweden - III_Bog_N3_3 | ecosystem: Environmental > Terrestrial > Soil > Wetlands > Peat | place: Sweden: Abisko...
GGATCCGCAATGGTCCTTCACGCCGCTGCCCGCATTCGGCCAGGAGCCGGACATCGGGTACGACCGGCCTCCCCGAGACCCTGCTCCCGGCATGTCCGGCGACGGCGCGAGCACGCTGTTCGATCGACAGCCCGAGGTCCTGCCGAGACGGTGACGTGTGGCTGGCGGCCGGATGGGTGTTGGACGGACAGACGATGCGCTGACAGACGATGCGCGGACAGACGATGCGAGGGCAGAAGATGCGAGGGCAGAAGATGCGGGGACAGAAGACGTGCGCCCGCCAGCCATCCCCCGACCTACGACGCGGATTCAGTCGGCGCCGAAGAATGACTCGATGAGTGCCGGGGGCGCCCCGGTCGCCCAGGCGCTGACGATGAGCTCCCGCAGTTCGTCGTCGTCGACCGCGCTGAGTTGGATGAGCACGGCCGGGTACCCGTCGAAGTGAGGGATGTCGAAGACGGCGTCGGACGAGCCGGCGAGGACTGCCACCTTCTCGAGCAGGTCCTCGACCCGCACCGCAAGGATGGGACCACTCGGAGGGGTGGCGTCTCCGAAGCGCTTCAGATCAGCCTTGCTGAACGGCCGGTCCCACGCGAACGCGGTGCCATCGACGAACCATGTGACGCGGCGGTACCGGAGACCCTCGGTGACCTCCGGTAACTGCTGCAGGATGTGTGCGGCGTCCTCGAGTGTCGCCATGTGACGACGCTACCGGCGCAGCACGCAGCTGGCCCGGTCGGCACCCGGCCCGTCAACTGGGTCAGTGATCAGCCCGTGATCCGGGTCGCAGGTCACGCTGTCGCCCGTGTCGCAGGTCACGCCGTGAGACCAGTCGGCGCTCAGGGATGGAGCATGGCCTCACGGGCGTCAGCCACCACATAGAGCGAACCGCACACCACGACGAGGTCCTCGGGCTCGGAGCGCTCGAGAGCGAGGCGGAGGGCCTCGGTCGGTGTCCCGGCAACGGCGACGGACATCCCGAGGGCGAGCGCCGCCTCGGCCACCTGCGCGGCGGGCAGGGCACGCGGGCTCTGCGGGGCGCAGGCGACCACCGAGCGCACCCCGGCCGACACCAGGGCCTCGAGCATGGCCGACGGATCGCGGCCCGTCAGCATGCCGACCACGGCGGTGACGGTCCCGTCGGTGGCGAACTCCTCGGAGAGAGCCCGGGCGAGGACCATCATCCCGGCGGCGTTGTGGGCCCCGTCGACCAGTACCAACGGATGCCGCCCGACGACCTCGAGGCGGCCGGATACGCGCACCGCGGACAGACCCTCCTCCACGACGTCCTCGTGGAGTGGTTCGCCGAAGAACGCCTCGACGGCGGCCAGCGCACAGGCGGCGTTGTCACCCTGGTGGCTGCCGTGCAGCGGGAGGAGCAGTTCGCCGTACGCGGCTCCGGGCGTGCGCAGGTCGACGAGGCGGCCACCGACGGCCAGGCGGTTGGACGTACAGGCGAAGTCGATGCCCCGGGCCCAGAAGGCCTCGACGCCGACAGCCGTGGCCGCCTCGCGGAACAGTGCGACCAGACCGGGGTCGGTCTCCCCCACCACCGCCGTGCAGCCCGAGGTGAAGATGCCGGCCTTGTCCCGGGCGATGTCCTCGAGCGTCGGGCCCAGCACCTCGGTGTGGTCGTAGCTGATATTGGTGATCACGGCCACCGCCGCGTGGACGATGTTGGTGCAGTCCCACGTGCCTCCGAGGCCCACTTCGACGACGCCGACATCGACGGCTTCGTCGGCGAACCACGTGAAGGCGGCGGCCGTCAGGAGCTCGAAGCGGGTCGGCGGTTCGTCCATCAGCCCTTCGATGCGGGACAGGGAGTCGAGGACGTCGGTGAACGCCTCGTCATCGATCGGCTCGCCGTTACGGGCGATCCGCTCGTTGACGCGGGACAGGTTGGGGCTGGTGTACGTGCCCACCCGCAGACCCCGGGCGGCCAACAGTGAGGTCACCATGGCCGCCGTCGAGCCCTTGCCGTTGGTCCCGGTGATGTGGATGACCGGGTAGGCGGTATGCGGGTCACCCAGAAGTGCCGACAGCTTCCGCATCCGGTCGAGAGACGGAAGCGTGCGACGCGACGGCATGGCCGACTCGAAGTCGACGTGCCCGTCGAGCCAGGCGAGGGCGTCGGGTAGGTCGGCGAAGGTCACGTGGTGCGACGGTACGGGGGCGCCCCGGGGCGGGAGCGGTACGTTCCTACGACGCGGCCCGGCGGCTGCGCGTGGCCTTGGCCGGCGGTGCCATCGGCACCAGCGTCGGGTGGACCTTGTCCAGCACCACCGCCCGGTCGACCACACACTTGGAGATGTCGGTCCGGCTCGGGAGGTCGTACATGACCTCGAGGAGGACCTCCTCGAGGATCGCCCGCAGGCCCCGTGCGCCCGTGCCGCGGAGCAGCGCCTGCTCGGCCACGGCCTCGAGGGCGTCATCGGTGAATTCGAGCTCCACGTGGTCGAGTTCGAACGTCCGCTTGTACTGACGCGTCAGTGCGTTCTTGGGCTCGACCAGGATGCGGATCAGCGCCTCCTTGTAGAGATGGGACACGGCGCTGACGACGGGCAGCCGGCCGATGAACTCGGGGATGAGACCGAACTTCATGAGGTCCTCGGGGAGGACGTGGCGCAGCAGCTCGGAGTCGTCGCGCTCGGAGGCCTTGCGCACCTCGGCCCGGAAGCCCATGCCCTTGCGGCCGATCCGGTTCTCGATGATCTGGTCGATGCCTGCGAAGGCGCCACCGCAGATGAACAGGATGTTGGTGGTGTCGATCTGGATGAACTCCTGGTGCGGGTGCTTGCGCCCGCCCTGGGGCGGCACCGAAGCCGTCGTCCCCTCCAGGATCTTGAGCAGCGCCTGCTGGACACCCTCGCCCGACACGTCCCGGGTGATCGACGGGTTTTCGGACTTGCGGGCGATCTTGTCGATCTCGTCGATGTAGATGATCCCCGTCTCGGCCCGCTTGACGTCGTAGTCGGCGGCCTGGATCAGCTTGAGGAGGATGTTCTCCACGTCCTCACCCACGTAGCCGGCCTCGGTGAGCGCCGTGGCGTCGGCGATGGCGAAGGGGACATTGAGCATCCGGGCCAGCGTCTGGGCCAGGAGGGTCTTGCCGCAGCCGGTCGGGCCGAGGAGGAGGATGTTCGACTTGGCCAGCTCGACGTCGTTGTCGTGGGCCCCGTTGTTGCCGGCCTGCACCCGCTTGTAGTGGTTGTAGACGGCGACCGACAGGATCTTCTTGGCGTACTCCTGCCCGATCACGTAGTCGTTGAGGAACTCGTAGATCTCCTTGGGCTTCGGCAATTCGTCGAAGCTCAACTCGGTGGTGTCGGCCAGCTCCTCGGCGATGATGTCGTTGCAGAGCTCGATGCACTCGTCGCAGATGTAGACACCGGGCCCGGCGATCAACTTCTTGACCTGCTTCTGCGACTTGCCGCAGAAACTGCACTTGACCAGATCGCCACCGTCTCCGAATTTCGCCACGTCGGCTCCTGTCCTTCTGTCGGCGGTCCGTCGTACTCGACCGGGCGCTGTCTACCTGTGCGAACTGACTAACGGGTGGACCGTCGGTCCGGGTCGCCCGCATCGGGCCCCCGGGCTGTCCGGCGGTGCCGTCCGGACCACCAACCCTAGCGGCTGGCGGTCCGAGAACCGGTCCTTATGCGCGACCCCTAGGCAACACCGATCGCATCGATGGGCATGGTCTCGCGAGCCGAGATCACCTCGTCGATGAGCCCGTACTCGACGGCTTCGGCCGCCGTCATGATGAAGTCACGGTCCGTGTCCTTGGAGACACGCTCCGGGCTCTGGCCGGTGTCGTCGGCCAGCATCCCGTTCAGGAGGTCGCGCATGCGCAGGATCTCCTTGGCCTGGAGCTCGATGTCGCTGGCCTGACCCTCGACACCGCCGAAGGGCTGGTGCAGCAGGATCCGCGCGTGCGGCAGGGCGAACCGCTTGCCCCGGGTACCTGCACCCAGCAGGACGGCGGCGGCGGAGGCCGCCTGGCCGAAGCAGAAGGTCGACATGTCCGGCTTGATGTACTTCATCGTGTCGTAGATGGCGAACAGTGCCGTGATGTCGCCGCCGGGCGAGTTGATGTACAGGTGGATGTCCTTGTCCGCCTCCTCGGATTCGAGGAACAGCAGCTGGGCACAGACCAGGTTGGCCACCGTGTCGTTGATCGGCGTGCCGAGGAAGATGATGCGCTCGCGCAGCAGCCGGGAGTAGAGGTCGTAGTTGCGCTCCCCCCGGCTGGTGGACTCGACGACCCACGGCACGCTGTACGCCTGCGCGTCGATCGACCTGCTTGCCTCCGTGAAACTCACTCCGAGTCCTCCTCGCCCTGGTTTACCGACAGGTCGTCACGAGAGACCGGCTTGCCGTCTTCGTCGACCAACTCGACCGAATCCATCAGCCATCGCATCGCTTTGGCCTTGCGTCGGTCCGAGCGTACCGCCGAGAGGCGTCCGGCCTGTTCCAGCTGGCTCCGCACCAGGTCGGCGTCCATGTCGAGGCGGGTTCCCATGGCGGCGAGCTCCTCGTCGAGCTCCTCGTCGGTGATCTCGATCTCCTCGGCTTCGACGAGGGCCCGGAGGGCCAGATCGGCCTTCACGCTCTGGAGGGCACCTTCGCGGAGCTCCTCCAGGAACTCCTCCTCGCTCCGGCCGGTGATCCCGAGGAACTGGGTGAGGGAGATGCCCTGACCCTCCAACCGGTGGTTGAGGTCGTGGATGCGCTCGCGCAGCTCGGCGAGCACCAGCTGCTCCGGGATCTCCTCGGTGACGAGCTCGACCAGGGCCTCGACCGTCTTCTGCTGGAGGGCCATCTGCGCCTCGACGATGTGCCGCTGGCGCAACCGCTCGGCGATGTCCACCCGCAGTTCCTCCAACGTGGCGAACTCGCTGGCCTCAGCGGCCCACTCGTCGTCCGCGTCGGGGAGCTTGAGCTCCTTCACGTCCTTCACGGCCACCGCGAACGAGACCTTCTGCTCACCGAGCTCGGTGTCGAACGTGATGGCGTCGCCCGACTTGGCCCCGAGCAGATGGTCGTCCAGTCCGGGCACCAGGGTGTCGGTGCCGACCTCGTAGAGGTAGTCCTCGGCGGTCATGTCGTCGTCATCGGCGTCCGCGTCGTCATCGTCACCTTCACGGGTCCCGCGGATGTCGATGGTCACCTGGTCGCCCGTCAGGATCGGACGGCTCACCTCGACCAGTTCGCCCGAGGTCGCCCGCAGACGGTCGACCTGCGCGGTGACGTCCTCGTCGCTGACCTCGAGGGACGGCAGGGTGACGACGAGGCCGGCGTACCCGGGGATGGCGACGGTCGGCCGGACGAGCACGACGGCCTCGAACGAGACCGGGCCCGCGTCCTCACCCGACGTGATGTCGATGTCGGGCTGGTCGATCGGGTCGACCTCGGTCTCGTCGACCGCCCGGGAGTAGAACTCGGGGAGCGCCTCGCGGATCGCCTCACCACGCAGGGCGACGGCACCACCCATGCGGGTCTCGAGGACCTTGCGGGGCACCTTCCCGGGCCGGAAGCCCGGGACCCTGACCTCACGCGACAGGCGCTTCAGCACGTCGTCGAGGGCTCCGTCGATCTCGGCTTCGTCGATCTCGACGGTGAGACGGACCTTGTTGCCCTACTCGGGCGCTGCTGTGGCTCGCATACGAATAGAGGAGTGTACCGGTACCCAGGGTGCCGACTTTCCGCACCGTCCGGCCGGGGGTCCCGGCGTCCGGCACCGGACCCGGATGGGCCACCGGGCCTCAGGTCATGAATGCCATCGAGTCCAGAACCCGGTGGCCGAGGGCGATGTCGCCCACGACGCGCGCCTGTCCCGAGGCGAGGGCTCGGGCGGGCTCGAGGCGCCCGAAACCGAGTCGCCAGAAGGTGTCCTGGTCGACGATCACCGTCGTCGTGGATTCCGAACCGTCGGCGACGACGGTCTCCGCCCGGCCCCCTTCCACAGCCACCGCCACCTGCCGGCCGAGCACCCCGGTCACCACGAACCGCACCGTGGTGCCGTCCGGTGGCGCCACCCGCTTGCCCACGACATAGGCCATGGTCCGTTCGCACCGGTCGAGTACCGCCTGTTCCCCCACTCCGTTGCGCCCACCCGGCCGACCCAGCGCGCGCCGGATGTCCTGCTCATGCGCCCAGCAGTCGAGGATCCGGGTGGCGAGGAAGTCGCGGTAGGGCACCTCGCCCACCGGGCTCCAGGAGCGGACGTCGAACGCCTCGGGGGGCAGGGTCCTCAACTCGTGGATCCGGCGCCCGGTGACCGAGATGAACTCGGACAGCACCACGTTGCCCGGTTGGCGCCGACGGGCCTCGACCCACGGCTCGTTGAGCTCGGCGTAGCCGTTGCGCACGTGCTCGGGCAGGACCTCGAGCGGAGGAGGCGGTGCCTCGCCCAGGAGCATCCGTTCGATGCCGATCAGGTGGGACAGCTGGTCGCGCACCGTCCAACCCGGGCAGTCGGTGGGGAGGTCCCACTGTCCCGGACCGAGGCGGTCACAGGCGGAGGCGACCGACGTCCACACCTCGACGAGGTGGTCGACGGCGGGTTCTCGGTTGGTCGGGCCGGCAGGCACAGTCTTCTTCTCCCCTACCCGTCCCTCGTCGTCGTCCCCGCCCCGCCCCCGGGTCACCCCGGCGGGCGTCAGGCCGGGAGGTTGGCCTCGATGGCGTCGACCACCTCGGGTGCCTCCGGGTCGACCATGGGACGGAACCGCTGGAGGATCGTCCCGTCGGCGGACACCAGGAACTTCTCGAAATTCCACTGGATGTCGCCGGCCTCGCCGTCGGCATCCGGGAACGCGGTCAGCTCCTCGTAGACCGGGTTCCTGTCGTCGCCGTTGACGTCGACCTTCTCCATCATCGGGAAGGTGACCCCGTAGGTGGCCGAACAGAAGGTGGCGATCTCCTCCGCGCTGCCGGGCTCCTGGGCCCCGAACTGGTTGCACGGGAATCCGATCACCGAGAAACCCTTGTCCCCGTAGGTCTTCTGCAGCCGCTCGAGGCCCTCGTACTGGGGGGTCAGGCCGCATTTCGAGGCCACGTTCACCACCAGCAACGTCTTGCCCCGGAAGTCGCCGAGGCTCGTGGCCTCGCCCTGGAGGGTGTGGAGTGAGGTGTCGTAGATGCTCATGTCGTGGAGTCTAGAGCGCGTGCCCCGATCCGGTCTCGGGAGGACGTCCGCCGGAGCCGAACCGGCGTGCGGTCCGACGGCCGGTAGTGGCGGCGCCCGACCGGCTCACCCGTGCCCGTGCCGGGCGGCTGCCCGTGTGACGGAACCGTCCGGACGCCGGACTAAAGCAACGGGCGGGGCCGGACGATGAAGACCGGAGTACGGGTTGCGGCGACGCGACCATCAGGGGCAGAGAGGCCGGATGCAGAACATGAGGGTTGCAGTCGACGGCGAGGAGCGTCCTGGATCGCCGCGGCCCGGCGTGTCCGGTGCCGTCATCCACGCGCTCGTCTCCCTCATCCGGACCGAAGCGGGCGAGGCCGGTGTCGCCCAGGCGTTGGCGTTGGCCGCCGATGAGCGTCCGTTCCCGGTTCTGGGCGATCCCGACAGCTGGACGTCGCTGGAGGACGCCACCTCGCTATTCTCGGCCGGGGCACTGGTCACTGGGGACAGCACCATCGCCCTCCACGTGGGCGAGGACCTGCTGTGGGTCGAGGACGACGGCCAGTTGGCCTCCCGGCTGGCGGCACTCGGCTCACCGGAGTCCGCCGTGCGCCACGTGGGGGCTCTGATCGAATCGTTCGAGGGGGCGGTCGAGGCGGTCACCCTCGAGGTCGGCCCCGGACACGCTCTGGTCCAGGTCACACCGTCCGGGGGTGAGCGGCACGCCCACCTGTGCGAGCTGACGCGGGGAATTCTGACCGAGCTGAACGGGGTGTTCGACCGCCCACCGGCGCAGGTCACCGAGCACGAGTGCGCGGCACGAGGTGGACGCTTCTGCCGCTACCTGATGACGTGGGCGCCCACCGCACCCGTCGTCGGCCGTCCCGGAGCGGGCGCACTGCACGACGATCGCCGCCAGGATCCGGATGGACAGGTCGAACCGGCGGCGGAGCGCCCTGTTGTCGAGCGCCCTGTCGTCGAGCGCCCTGTCGCCGAGCGGTCTGTCGCCGAGCGCCCTGTTGCCGAGCGCTCTGTCGAGTGGCCCTCCACCAATGGGAACGGATCGACGCCGGACCACCCGGAGCCGCCGACCCGCACCGAGCACGAGCGGGACGGGGCCCGGGCCCATGGGCTGAACGGACCCGACGAGTCCCGCCCCGACCGGACGCACGTCCCCCACGGCACCCGTTCGACGATGGATTCGCAGATCGACGCGCTGGCCGACCAGCTCCGGATGACCCGGGCGGCCCTGGTGGAGGCGACCGCCGACGCCGCCCGATGGGAGGCCGCCGCCGTGTCCGGCGCCACTGCGCACGACGAGCGGGTCCTCCGGCAGGTCGAGGACGAGGCGTCGCGCACCCGGGCGGAGATCACCCGGCTCGAACGGTTGTTGGAGGGCGCCTCGGCGTCGACGCTCAACCTCCTGGAGGACGACAGCGATGCCGTCGTCGCCGAACTGGGTGAACGGGCCGACCACGTGCTCAGCGCCCGCCGCTTCCTACTCATGATCCGGGCGGGATCGGGCCTGCCCCTCCACCTCCACCACCGGGGCATCGACGATCAGGAGGTCGAAGCCCTGGCCGCCGAGCTGTGGGCCGCCCGGCCCGAGGACGCCGCCGACCGCTTCCATGTCGTCGACGTCGGCTCGACCATCCGCCGGTACGGCCGGATCGCCGTGCTGGTCGAACCGGGCGCCTCCTCCACCGACGAGGACGAACGCGTCCTGCGCCTCTTCGCCCGCTATGCCGCCAACGTGCTCGACGTCTACACCGTCCTCGGGGACGCCCGCCGCTCCAACTCGACGGCCCGCACCCTCCTGTCCTTCGGCGAGCAGCTGTCGGGACTGACGAACCTGGCCCAGGCGCTCCAGATCCTGGCCGACACGGTCCCGGGCGTGACCGGCTGCGACCAGTCGATCGTCTATCTCTGGGACAAGGAGCGGTCGCGGCTGACCCTCGGCGCCCACACCGCCGGGATGACCTCACCGCAGGCCGATCTGGGCTCCCTCTCGCCCCGGTGGTCGCCGTCGGCGGCGACCACCCAGATCCGGGTGGGCACGAGCGCCGACGGGCCGGACGCCGAGGGGACGTTGTCCGTCGAGGTGGACAACCCGCTGATCGAGCGGATGGTCAGCGGGCACGAGGTCATGGTGCTCGATGCCGCCTCCATCGACGATCCTCAACTTCGGGCCCTGATGGAGGCGTCAGGGATCCCGGCGTCCGTGGTGGCTCCCCTGTTCGCCGCCGGCGAGTTCCTCGGGGTCATCGCCGCCAACTTCTCCACAGAGTCGCCTCGCGGGACGATCCACGATCCCGATCTCCACGAGCGACTCTGCGGGTTGGCCGACCAGGCCGCCACGGCGATCCAGAACCTGGAACTGCTGGAGAAGGTCTCCCACATGGCGTGGCACGACGCGCTCACCGGGCTGCCCAACCGGCGCCTCTTCGAGGACCGCGTCGAGCAGGAACTCGTGCGGTCCCGACGGGTGGGCGAACCGGTCTGCATGTTCTTCGTCGACCTCGACAATTTCAAGAACGTCAACGACACCTACGGGCACGCCACGGGCGACGTCCTCATCCAGCAGGTCGGCCAGCGGCTCGTCGAGACGGTGCGCAGCCAGGACACCGTGGCCCGCCTGGGCGGCGACGAGTTCGCCATCCTGCTCCCGGGTCTCGTCGACCAGCTCGCCATCAACCAGCTGGCGGAACGCACCCTCGACGCCATGCACCGCCCGTTCGACATCTACGGCGAGCAGGTGTCGACGTCCGCATCGGTGGGCATCGCCATCGCCCCCGAGCACGGCGACAGCTACGACGACCTGCTCAACCGGGCCGACGAGGCGATGTTCCGGGCCAAGGACCTCGGGCGCAACGCCTTCGAGATGTTCCAGAACTCGCCCGATCCTGCCCATCCGGGTCGGCGACTGCTCGACGACCGCCAGCTCTACAACGACCTGATCCAGGCACTCGACGGCAACGAGTTCTTCCTCGTCTACCAGCCCTACATCGATCTGCGCACCGCCCAGATCGTGGGCGTCGAAGCCCTCATCCGGTGGAACCACCCGACGCTCGGGATCCTCGAGCCGCCCCAGTTCATCCCGATGGCCGAAAAGAGCGACCTGATCGTCTCCCTCGACAACTGGGTGCTCTGGCAGGCCTGCCGCCAGCTCCGCAGCTGGCGGGACCACGATCTGGACCAGTTGCGCCTCTCCGTCAACCTGGCCTCCCGTGACCTCTCGAATCCGGCGTTCTACGACAGCGTGGAGCGCACGCTGCGCGACACGGGGATCGAACCCGCGCTCCTCGAACTGGAGATCACCGACCGGGTGGTCATCGACCCCACCGGTCCGGCCAGGGACAACATCGACCGCCTCCGGCGTCTCGGGGTCCGGTTCACCATCGACGACTTCGGTCAGGGCAACTCGTCCCTCGACCGGATCGGCTCGTTCCCGGTCAGCACCCTGAAGATCGACCAGTCGTTCGTCCAGGTGCTCGGTCCCACCGAGGACGAGAACAGCCTGGTCTCCGCCATCATCGCCATGGCCAACCGGCTCGGACTGTCGTGCGTGGCCGAGGGCGTGGAGACACTGCTCCAGAGTCGTGTCCTCCTCCAGCGCGGCTGCACCACCGCCCAGGGCTACTACTTCAGCCGTCCGCTGCCCCCCGAGGGGATCGAGGAGATGCTCGCCAACCTGTCCCCGGCGGAGGTCCCCGAGTCGTTCGGCAATCCCTCGACGGGCGCACCCCCTCCGGACCAACCGTCCGCCTGACCCCCACCCGTGCCCGCCGGACGTGGTCCCGGGCCCGCGAGCAGGTGCTTGCAATAGTTAGCAACAGGCCCTCCCATCCCCCGATCCGCACGAATGGGCCGATACCGTCGCTCCATCGGGTGTCCGTTCGGGCGCCTCTCGGAGCATGAGGAGGAA
>Ga0302279_10007581_pt1 | contig 11057 bp, 11 predicted proteins | sample III_Bog_N3_3_FD_194541 | JGI IMG/M metagenome (GOLD analysis project Ga0302279, IMG submission 194541) | Peat permafrost microbial communities from Stordalen Mire near Abisko, Sweden - III_Bog_N3_3 | ecosystem: Environmental > Terrestrial > Soil > Wetlands > Peat | place: Sweden: Abisko...
CGTCGCCTGCATGCGAAAGCTCCTCACCATCCTCAACGCACTCATCCGAGAGAAAAAACCGTGGCAACCAGCTTGACAAGCAAGACAGTCGCTGGACCCCGCCAAGGGCCGGAAGGCCCTTGGAACCTCACCCATCCCTTCATTGCGCTTCCGGGATTAGCCAACAAACCAGCCCGCTTCGCGCCGGCATTTCCGCGAACCGCTGCATCAGCGGCATGAGCCGATGCTCGGGCATGTTCGGGATAAGCTCGTTGAGCATCCATCCCTGGCGGAACAGTGAATGCGTTCGTGTCTTCGATGTGTTGGACTTGAGTTGCCGGTCCATGCCCAGACTTTCCCCGGCCGCCCCGAGCATTGTGAGCAACGCCATGGCGAAGGCGGCGCGCAGCTTGCGCGCCCGACCCGATTTGCCGACCCATTCGGCGGCCGTCCGCGTCTCGCCAAAGGCATCCGTGACGTGGATGTTGCCGCGGAAGCGGATGACATGGCCGAAGCCGAGTTCAGCGAGATAGGCGAACGGCTTGTGATCGCCGAAGCCGCGGTCGGCCACGATGGTGACACGGCAGCCGGGTGGGGCGAGCTTTGACAAACGCAGCGGACACGCATCCTCGAAGTCGTTGCGCCGATCCTTCAACTCGTCCTTCCACACTGACAGCCACAACAATGGCATCGCCCGGCCATGGCCGGTCACGAGATTGAGCGCGAGGGTGGCCTGGTCGTCGCCGTCGAAGCCGGTCCAGCCCATGGCAACGGCGATCCGCGCGCGTGCCGATCAGATGCGCCACCCAGCGGGCGAAGCTGTCCCAGACATCGATGCCCTTGTTGCTGAGCAACCGGTCGACTTGTTTGATCGCGTGCTTGGTCACGCGGCCACGTGCCTGCGCCAATGCCTGCCCGATCATCGCCACCGCCAGCGACGCCCCGGTCATGACGCCGCGTGTGGCCGCGGCCAATGAGTCCACCCGCCTGGCATGGAGGTCGTGGCCGTACAGGCCGTGAACAAGCGCGCTTATGTCCTTCAGCCGTCCGCCATCGTGCAGGCCCGCCGTATCCATCTCCACATCGCCCATTCATGCAAGAACACTCCCGGAACTGGTAGGGAACCGGCGCGAATCGGCGCAAGATGTGGAATGGAAAAAATGAGGGGAGCCGTGAGTCCTGGCCTTCCTTACTTCCGCAGCCCCTCCGCCAGCCGCCGGCGAAGTTCGTATTTCTGAATTTTTCCGGTGCTGGTCTTGGGAAGCTGGACAAACGTAACGAAGCGCGGCGCCTTGAAGCGTGCCATGTTGTCGCGGCAATAGGCGATCACCTCGTCCTCGGTCAGCCGGTCCTCGGCGTCGGGAGTCGGGGTGACGAAGGCGTGCGGCACCTCGCCCCATTTTTCGTCGGGGTGGGCCACCACCGCCGCCTCCATGATATCGGGGTGGCGGTACAGCACCTCCTCGACCTCAAGCGAGGAAATGTTCTCGCCGCCGGAGATGATGATGTCCTTCGAGCGGTCCTTCACTTCCAGGTAGGAGTCCGGGTGACGGACGCCGAGGTCGCCGGAGTGGAACCAGCCGCCGGCGAAGGCGGCCTGGGTGGCCTTCGGGTTCTTCAGATAGCCCTTCATCACCGTGTTGCCGCGCAGCATCAACTCGCCGATGGTCTGGCCGTCGGCGCGCACCGGCTTGAGGTTCACGTCCAGAATGGTGGCGTCCTCGGCGGTCGGGTGCGGGCCGCCCTGGCGGGAGAGGAAGGCGGCGCGCAGGGCCAGGGGCAGGGCCTCGTGGTCGGGCTGCCAGATGCAGTAGGTCAGCGGGCCGTACACTTCCGTCAGGCCATAGACATGATGGACGGTGAAGCCGAGCGTTTCCATCGCCTCGATCACGGCCGAAGGCGGGGCCGCCCCGCCGGTGGCGATGTTCACCACCCGGCCGCCGAAATCGCGGCGCACGCTGTCCGGCGCGTGGATCAGCATGGTCAGCACCACCGGGGCGGCGCACATATGCGTTACTTTGTGCTCGGCGATGGCCGGGTAGATCAGCGCGGGATCGACGCGGCGCAGACACACATGCGTGCCGCCTTGCGCGGTGACGGCCCAGGTGAAGGTCCAGCCGTTGCAGTGGAACATCGGCAGCGTCCACAGATAGACGCTGCGCGGGGTGAGGCCGAGGGCGAGCGCGTTGCCGAGCGCGTTCAGATAGGCGCCGCGGTGGTGCGACACCACGCCCTTCGGGTCGCCGGTGGTGCCGGAGGTGTAGCCGAGCGAAATCGCGTCCCATTCGTCGTCGGGATAGCGAACCGGGTAGGCGGGATCGCCGGCGGCGAGGAATGTCTCGTATTCGAGTTCGCCGATCACCTCGCCGGCGGTGGTAAGCGCGTCGTCGATGCCGATCACCAGGGGCTTGTCACCCGTCAGCAGGTCGAGCGCGGCCTTGGCCGCCGGGGCCAGCTCCCGGTCCACCAGGAAGACGCGGCTTTCGGAGTGCTCCAGAATGAAGGCGATGATGGGGGCGTCGAGGCGGGTGTTGATGGCGCACAGCACCCCGCCGGTCATCGGGACGCCGTAATGCGCCTCCAGCATGGCAGGGGTGTTGGGCGCGAGGACGGCCACGGTGTCGCCGCGGCCGATGCCGCGGGCAGCCAGCGCCGAGGCCAGACGGCGGCATCGCTCGAACAGCTGGGTGTAGGTGAGGCGGCGGTCGCCATGCACCACGGCCAGGCCGTTGGGGAACATGCGCGCGGCGCGCACCAGAAAGGAGATCGGGGTCAACGGCACATAATTGGCCGGATTCTTGTCGAGGTCCTGGTCGTAGATGGACGATGTCATTGGACGGTTTCCCTGTTCGGCATAGGGCGCACTGCTGCGTGATAGGCGCGATCCGGCCCTGGCGCCAGAGTCGGGGCCGGAAAGAAAGCATATGGCGGGGCAGCGCCCTGGCCTGGCTTCCCTATTGGATCACAAACCGCGCGCCCGACGCCGCCGCGATCAGCCACACGGCGCCGCCCACCTCGCCGGGCCGCCCGGCGAGGGTCTTTACAAGAGCGTGCACGATGAAGCCGATGCCGATGCCGGCGGTGATCGAAAAGGTGAAGGGCATGGCGATGGCGGTGACCACCGCGGGCAGGTAGTCGGTCAGGTCGTCCCAGTTCACCTCACGCAGGGCGCGCGCCATCAGGCAGGCCACGAACACCAGCGCCGGCGCGGTGGCGAAGCCGGGGATGGCGGTGGCGAGCGGCGCGAAGAACAGGGTGGCCAGGAACAGCAGGCCGGTGACCACGGCGGTGAGGCCGGTGCGTCCGCCGGCCTGGATGCCGGCGGCACTCTCGATGTAGCTGGTGACGGTGGAGGTGCCGAGCGCCGCGCCGAGTATGGCGCCGCCGGAATCGGCGGTGAGCGCCTGCCGCAGACGGGGCACGGTGCCGTCCGGGCGCATCAGGCCGGCGCGATGGGTGGTGGCGATCAGGGTGCCGGCGTTGTCCAGCACATCCACCAGGAAGAAGGTCAGCACGATGCTGACCAGGCCGAGGCTGAGCGCGCCCGGGATGTCCATCCGCAGGAAGGTCGGCGCCAGCGACGGCGGCAGGGCGGCCACACCGGCATAGGTGGTGAGGCCGAACGGGATGCCGGCGGCGGCGGTGGCGAGAATGCCGATCAGCACCGCGGCCGGAACGCCGCGCGCGGCCAGGGTCGCCATGACAAGGAAGCCGCCGCAGGCCAGCATTGTGCGCGGGGCGCCGAGATTGCCAAGCGTGACCAGGGTGGCCGGGCTGGCGGTGACGACGCCCATGTTCTCCAGGCCGATGAGGGCGAGGAAAAAGCCGATGCCGGCGCCGATGCCGAATTTGAGAGAGAGCGGGATGGTGTTGATGAGCCATTCCCGCAGCCGCAGCAGCGACACCGCCAGGAACAGCAGCCCCGACAGGAACACCGCGCCCAGCGCCACCTGCCAGGGTATTTTCAGCCCGCCGACCACGGCGAAGGCGAAATAGGCGTTCAGGCCCATGCCCGGCGCCAGCGCCAGCGGGTAGTTGGCATACAGACCCATGGCGATGGTGGCGATTCCGGCACCGAGGCAGGTGGCGACGAACAGGGCGCCATGGTCCATGCCGGTGCTGGCGAGAATGGCCGGGTTGACCACCACGATATAGACCATGGCGAGCCAGGTGGTGACGCCGGCGAGGATTTCGGTGCGGATCGTGGTGCCGGCCGCGCGCAGGCCGAACGAGTATGCCATCGCAATCTCCGGCGACGGGGCAGGCGCGGCCATGCCCCGTCCCGGTCCGCCCTGTGCCGCAAATCATGCCGACGGCCGGGCCGGGGGGAAAGCCGTGCCGGCCGGCCAGGTCGGCGCCGTCAGCTCTGGGTGGCCGGCGGCGTGGCAGCGGATTTGTGGTGCTTGTGCGACGCCTGGGTGGCGCCGCCGTGCCTGGACTTATGGTGCTTGTGGGCAGAGGCGGTGGTGGCCTTCGCCGGGGCAGCGATGACCGCCGCGGCCGGCAGGGCCAGAGCGAGGGACGCCAGAAGGAATCTGCGGGACAGGATCACGGCGGGCTCCAAAGAAGGCCGGGTTCAGGGACAGGGCGAGCAACGCTTTATAGTAGCCTGATATATTTGTCTACGATCGCCTGATTGAGCGCAAGCGAAATCGCTCGCGGTTCGATCCACCCGGTTCGTCAAAGCAGACCGAGTTTCCGCAGGCCGAGGCGCAACGTCTCCGGCAGCGTGTTCAGGCCGCTCACGTCACCGGCGGCGATGATGTCGGGCGGGGCGGCGTCGGCGGCCAGGTAGCGCCAGCCCTGGAACGCCCTGGTGGGGCGGCCGGCCACCGGCACCAGAGCGGGATCGAGATGGATGGCGGCGCAGGCCGAGCCGTCGGCGAACCGCTCCGCGGTGATGTCGGGGATAAGCTGGCGGACCACCAGGGCGCCGTCGATGACCCAGTACATCGAGCCGCCGTCGCGGATTTCATCGGCGCGGCGGGGGAAGCTGCGGGTCAGGTGGCGCAGCCGCCCCTCGGCGGCGAGGTGATTGGCCTGCACCTCGCGCAGATGTGCGAGGTCGCGGATGCCGACCGCGAGCTTCATCATGTGGAGCATGCGGCTGGTGTGGCGGATGAAGGGGTACGGAGCAAGATGCGTGGCGCCATGTGGCGGACGCAACCCCCCATTGATCCCCGGGCGTGTCGGACGCATTGTCGCCTGGCCGGGGGGACGGCCCCCGCCGCTTTGGGGAGAGAGTTTTCATGATCCGATCAATCGCGGTCCTCGCGGCTCTGCTGGCCGGCGCGCTGTTTGCGGGCGCGGCGCAGGCGCAGGGCACCGGCTCGGCCACCATCGACGCCATCAAGGCGCGCGGCCAGCTTGTCTGCGGCGTGGCCGGCGGCGTGCCGGGCTTCTCGCTGCCCGACAGCCAGGGGGTGATGCGCGGCCTGGACGCGGATTCCTGCCGCACCGTGGCGGCCGCCATCCTGGGCGATGCGGCCAAGGTGAAGTTCGTGCCGCTGACCACCACCAACCGCTTCACCGCGCTGCAATCGGGCGAGGTGGACCTGCTGGTGCGCGACACGACCTGGACGCTGGGCCGCGAGGCGAATCTGGGCCTGCTGTTCGCCGGGGTGAATTTCTATGACGGCACCGGCTTTCTGGTGAAGAAGGCGACCGGGGTGAAATCGATCAAGGAGCTGGACGGCGCCACCATCTGCGTGCAGCCGGGCACCTCGACCGAGCTGGCGATCGACGACTATTTCCGGGTCAACAACCTGAAGTTCACGCCGATCCTCATTCAGGACCTGGCGGAAATCGAGGCCGCCTTCCTGTCCGGCCGCTGCGATGCCTTTTCGACCGACGGCTCGCAACTGGCAACCTTCCGCGCCACCCAGCCGAACAAGAACGACCTGGTGCTGCTGCCGGAGACAATCAGCAAGGAGCCGCTGGGCTACGTGGTGCGCAAGGGCGACGACAAGTTCTTCGACCTGGTGCGCTGGACGTTTTTCGCCGGGCTGATCGCCGAGGAGTACGGCATCACCAGCAAGAACATCGACAGCTTCGCCGCCAGCAAGGTGCCGGAAATCCGCCGGCTGCTCGGGCTGGAGGGCGACATGGGCAAGGCGCTCGGGGTGGACAACAAGTTCGCCTATAATGTGGTCAAGCAGCTCGGCAATTACGGCGAGATCTGGGACCGGAACATCACGGTGCTGGGGGTTCCACGCGGCATCAACGCGCTTTGGAACAAGGGCGGGCTGCAATACGCGCCGCCGCTGCGCTGATCGGCATGGCTTTGCCACGGGCCGTTCCCCTCCGGGGGGCGGCCCGTTTGCTTTTCCGGGCGCCGGGATTGATCGGCCCGGGAGGCGCGCGCAGGATGGCGCGTTCTGGCTTGCGGGAGGCGCAACCCTTGCGGCCCCGTTCTTGCTTGCTATTTATGCGCTTGTGACCATGCCAACCATCTGACCGCGGGGGCCGCAGCCGCTTATGTCCGGAACCGCCATTGACCCTCGCTTTTCCGGTCGCGCCGCGCCACGGCGTGGGCTGCGTCTGTCCTGGTCGGACCCGTTGCTGCGCAATATCGTCTGGCAGGCGCTGATCATCGGCGCGGTGGCGGCGGTGATCTGGTACCTGGCCGATAACACCTCGCGGAATCTCGCGGCGCGGCGCATCGCCACCGGCTTCGCCTTCCTCTCGCATAACGCCGGCATCCCGATCGGCGAGCACCTGATCGACTACGATCCCTCGGTGAACACCTATGGCCGGGCCTTGGTCATCGGCGTGCTGAACACGCTGAAGGTGTCGGTGGTCGGCGTGGTGCTGGCCACCATCCTGGGCACGTTCATCGGCATCGGCCGGCTGTCGCGCAACTGGCTGGTGGCGCAAATCACCGGCATTTATGTCGAGGTGCTGCGCGACCTGCCGGTGCTGCTGCAACTGCTGTTCTGGTACGGCCTGTTGCAGACCTTGCCGGCGCCGCGCCAGTCCTGGCGGTTGGGCGATGCGGTGTTCCTTTCCAACCGCGGCATCCGGGTGCCGCTGCTGGACGTGCAGGACGCGCATTTATGGGCGCTGGCTGCCTTTGTGCTGGGCATGTTCGGCACGATTGCCTGGCGGCGGGCGGCGGCGCGACGGCAGGAAACCACCGGCATCCGCCCGCCGGTCTGGCCGGTGGCGCTGGCCCTGCTCGGCGGGTTTCCGCTGCTGGTCTGGGCGGCGTTCGGCGCGCCGTTCACGCTGGACCTTCCGGTGCTGCGCGGCTTCAATTTCCAGGGCGGCGGCACCATCAGCCCCGAATACGGGGCGCTGCTGATCGGCCTGGTGACCTACACCGCCGCCTACATCGCCGAGATCGTGCGCTCCGGCATCCAGGCGGTGCCGGCCGGGCAGATCGAGGCGGCGGCGGCGCTGGGTCTGCGCCCGGCCACCACGCTGCGGCTGGTGGTGTTGCCGCAGGCGTTGCGCGTCATCATCCCGCCGATGACCAGCGAATACCTGAACCTGATCAAGAATTCCTCCCTCGCGGTGGCAATCGGCTTCCAGGACGTGGTTTCGGTGGCCAGCACCACGCTGAACCAGACCGGACAGGCGATCGAAGGCATCGCGGTGATCATGGCCGTGTATCTGACCATCAGCCTGTCGATCAGCCTGTTCATGAACTGGTACAACACCCACATCGCGCTGGTGGAGCGCTGAGATGAGCCAGTCCGCCGCCGCCGCTGTCGGGCCTGTCGCCACCCCGGCGCGTGAACAGCCGCCAGCCGGCACTGTCGGGGTGATCGGCTGGCTGCGTGCCAATCTGTTCAATTCGTGGTGGTCCACCGCGGTCACTTTGGTGCTGGGCTATCTGATCATCCGCTGGGGACTGGCGTTCATCGACTGGGCGCTGCTGCACGCCATCTGGTCGGTGCCCATAAACGAGAACGGCCAGCCGGACGCCACGATCTGCCGCAGCGCCGACCCCGCCGGCGCCTGCTGGGCGGTGATCGGCGACAAGTGGCGGTTCATCCTGTTCGGCCGTTTCCCCTACGATCAGCAATGGCGGCCGGGGCTGTGCGTCGGCATTTTCGTGGCCCTGTTCGCCATCTCGGCCAGCCGGCGGTTCTGGCGCCGCGAGCTGGCATGGATCTGGCTGGGCGCGCTGACCGTGATCGGCGTGCTGATGTGGGGCGGCGTGCCGGGGCTGGAATTCGTGCCGCAGGACATGTGGGGCGGCCTGCCGATCACGCTCATTCTGGCGACCTTCGGCCTGGCCTTCGCCTTTCCGCTGTCGGTTCTCGTGGCGCTGGGCCGGCGCTCGACCGGGCTGCCGGCGGTGCGCATCCTGTGCGTGCTGTATGTGGAACTGATTCGCGGCGTGCCGCTGATCAGCCTGCTGTTCATGGCCAGCGTGATGTTCCCTTTGTTCATGCCGGTGGGGCTGAACCCGGACAAGCTGCTGCGGGCGCAGGTGGCGATCATTCTGTTCGCCGGCGCCTATCTGGCCGAGGTGGTGCGCGGCGGCCTGCAGGCGCTGCCGCGGGGGCAGTACGAGGCGGCGGACGCGCTCGGGCTGTCCTACTGGCAAAAAGCCTGGCTGATCATTCTGCCGCAGGCCCTGCGGCTGGTGATTCCGCCGCTGGTGAACACCTTCATCGGCTTTTTCAAGGATACCTCGCTGGTGCTCATCATCGGCATCTTCGACCTGTTGTCCACCGGCAAGGTCGCCATGGCCGACCCGGTATGGCAGGGGGTCGGCACCGAGATCTACATCATTCTCGGGGCGATCTATTTTGCCTTCTGTTTCGCCATGTCGAAATACAGCCGCGGCCTGGAACACGAGTTCGGCCGGGGGCGCAGCCGCTGAGACCTTTCGAGAGGACACAAGCCGCATGAGCCAGGCCGCCACCTTGAGCCGCCGGAGCAACGCCGGTCCCGCCATCGTGCTCGATCAGGTCAATAAATGGTACGGCAGCCTGCACGTGCTGCGCGACGTGTCATTGACGGTGGGCGAGGGCGAGCGGGTGGTGGTGTGCGGCCCCTCGGGCTCGGGCAAGTCCACCATGATCCGCTGCATCAACCGCCTGGAGACCCACCAGGAGGGCCGGATTGTCGTGGACGGCACCGAACTGACCGACGATCTGCGCGCGCTCGACACCATCCGGCGCGAGGTCGGCATGGTGTTCCAGTCGTTCAACCTGTTCCCGCATCTGACCGTGCTGGAGAACTGCACGCTGGCGCCGATCTGGGTGCGCAAGACGCCCAGGGCGGAGGCGGAGGACCAGGCGATGGACTACCTGCGGCGGGTGAAGATTCCCGAGCAGGCGAAGAAATACCCGGGTCAGCTTTCCGGCGGCCAGCAGCAGCGGGTGGCGATCGCGCGGGCGCTGTGCATGAAGCCGAAGATCATGCTGTTCGACGAGCCGACCTCGGCGCTTGACCCGGAAATGATCAAGGAGGTGCTGGACACCATGATCGAGCTGGCGGAATCAGGCATGACCATGGTGTGCGTGACCCATGAGATGGGGTTTGCCCAACGGGTGGCCGACCGGGTGGTGTTCATGGACCGCGGCGAGATCGTGGAAAGCAACAGCCCGCGCGAGATGTTCCAGAACCCGCAGACGGACCGGCTGAAACTGTTCCTGTCGCAGATATTGCGCGGGCACTGAAGCGGCCTTACCTCGCCCGGCCGCCTCCCCGGGCCGCTTCCGGCGCACGCGCCTCCTCAACCGGGTCGCGCTGGGCCGGTGCGCGCTCGCAAGCGGCCAAAGCGAGGCTGGGCTTCGGGTCGATGGGGTGATCGTTGACCCGGACTTCGAAATGCAGATGCGGCGTGGTGGCATGGCCGGTGGCGCCGACATTGCCCAGTTGGGTGCCGGTTTGCACGAGGCTGCCAGCGTGCAGGCCGGGGGCGAAGGCGGAGAGGTGGCCGTAGCGAGTCACCACCCCGCCGGCATGGCGCACATCCACCATGTTGCCGTAGCCGAAGAAGCGGCCGGCATAGATCACCGTGCCGTCGGCGGCGGCGCGCACCGGCGTTCCCTGGGGAGCCAGCAGGTCGATGCCGGAATGCCAGGCGCTGTAGCCGCGCCCGACCGCCTTCAGGGCGGAAGCCGGCATCATCATGTCCCCGCAAAGCGGGGCGGCAGCCGCGTGGGCGACCATCAGGGCCAGGGCGCAAATCACAAGCGAGGGAAGCCGTGCAATTTTGTGCATGCACTCCGCATAGCAAGCATGTCGGTCATGCGCCAGGGGCAAACGTAACAGTCAGCAAGACTTCGTGTGCAGGGTGGGCATCGGATCGACGGGGCGGCCGTCGATGCGGATTTCGAAATGCAGGTGGGTGCCGGTGGTGACGCCGCTGCGGCCCACCCGGCCGATGCGCCCGCCGGCGGCGACCTGCCCGCTTCCCGCGGCGATGGCCGGGGCGACGCTGCCGAGATGGGCATAGCGGGTGATGAAACCCTGGCCGGGCGGGCCGTGGGCAATGTCCACTTCCAGGCCGGACGAGCCGAGACGGCGGACGGCGGCGATGCGTCCGGCGGCGGCGGCGCCGACCCAGCTGCCGGCGGGGGCGGGCAGATCGACACCGTTGTGAAACAGGGCGGCGTGCGGGCCGACGGCCGGGCGGGGGCCGAAGGGCGAGGAGACGCAGGCGCCGGGTATGGGCAGGCGCAACTCGATGCCGCCGGGCAGCGCCGGGGTGGGGGGTTCGGCGGGGGCGGCGGCGAGGCAGAGCAGCGCCAGCGCGGCAATGCGGAGGGTCACGACGGGTCCCCGGCGCGGCGGCGGCGGTTTTGCCTGCCGGGCGGCTGGTATGGCATTGCCCCGGCGCGGGCGGAAGCGCGGTCATGTTCCAACGCAGGGCAATCGGGTGAAGGAAAACAATCATGGCTTTCGCCCCGCGCGGGGCGTCGCCCCGCACTCCACCGGGGCGGAGCCCTGGACCCACCGTCGCGCGTAGCGCGCCTTCGGCACGACGGGCACAGCCCCTTGGAACCCTTAAGGAATGGGGTCAAGGGGCCTGTCGGCCCCTTGGCGGGGTCCAGCGACTGTCTTGCTTGTCAAGCTGGTTGCCACGGTTTTTTCTCTCGGATGAGTGCGTTGAG
>Ga0302279_10007583_pt1 | contig 11047 bp, 8 predicted proteins | sample III_Bog_N3_3_FD_194541 | JGI IMG/M metagenome (GOLD analysis project Ga0302279, IMG submission 194541) | Peat permafrost microbial communities from Stordalen Mire near Abisko, Sweden - III_Bog_N3_3 | ecosystem: Environmental > Terrestrial > Soil > Wetlands > Peat | place: Sweden: Abisko...
AATATCGGCCCTATCTGCTGAACGGCGTGCCCGTCGAGGTGGAAACGATGATCAATGTGGTCTTCGGTCTGGGCCGGTAGGGCGGCACATATGCCGAATACCCTTTAAGCGATCGGCCCTCGGTCCTTGCTTGAGGAGACGGCTGTCTATCCCTGGATCGACGCGGCCCTCGCCGAGATGCCGCTCAACTCGGCGGCGCGGGCTTCGGCGTAGGCGGCTGCGCCCAGTTGCGCAGCGCGCGGCTCCAGAATCACGCGCACCGGCATATTGATGAGCAGCTGGCTCAGGCGCCCCTTGTCCGTGAAGGACTTGAGGAAGGTGCCGTCTTTCAGTTTCTCCAGGATGCGCGGGGCGATGCCGCCGCCCAAATAAAGGCCGCCGACAGAGAGCACCTTGAGGGCCAGGTTGCCGGCCTCGGCGCCATAGGCGGAGACGTACATGTCCAGCGCCTTCTCGCAGATTTCGCTCTTGGCCGAGAGGGCCAGCTCGGTGATCACGGCGTTGGGGTCTTCGGCGGCGATGCGCTGGGCCAGCCAGACCGGCTCATCGAGTCCGCGCACCTCGCGCAGGAACTCATAGATGTTGGTGAGGCCCATGCCGGCCACCACGCGCTCGAAGCTGACGCGGCCGTTGTACTTCTGCTTGAGAAAGCGGAGCAGGTCGATCTCGTCTTCGTTGCGCGGGGCGTAGTCGGCGTGACCGCCTTCGGAGGGATAGGGGACGTGGGCGCGTCCGTTCCAAACCAGGAAGCCCTCGCCCAGGCCGGTTCCGGCGGCGATCAGGGCGCGGTTGCCCATCTGGCCGGGGTCGCCGGGGGCCAGGGTATAGATCTGGTCCTGAGACAGCTCGGCGATGCCGTAGCCGTTTGCCTCCAGGTCATTGATGAGGAAGACATGCTCAATGCCCAGGCCGGTGGCGAGCTCCCCACTGTCCAGGGTCCAGGGCAGGTTGGTCAGGCGCAGGCGGCCGTTGCGCACCGGGCCGGGCACGCCGAAGCAGGCCGCGGTTACCTTGGCCGCGCCCAGAAACTCCTTGACGATGACTTCGAGGCCTGCGTAGTCCTTGGACTTGTAGACCTTGTTGCGTGTGGATTTGAGCTTGCCGTTGCTAAAGTCATACAGCCCCAGGTCAACCTTGGTGCCGCCTACATCGCCCGCCAGAATCATCGTTCCTTCTCCAAAAACCCGCAGCCTTCCCCGTTTGTCGCGGGCAAAAGCGCAGCAGCTGCCTTATCCAGAATCAGGGTAAGTATACCGCTTGCCGGCCGGATCAACTGACTGGGCAGGCGCTCCGGATCGTGCGGGCCGGTGAGCACCTCGCTCAACACCTGGGCCTTGTCAGCGCCGGCGATGAGGAAGAAAACCGAGCTGGCGTGGTTGATGACCGGCCAGGTGAGGGTGATGCGCCAGGTGTCCTTCTGATGCACGTGGTTGGCCACGGCCAGGCGGCCCAGCTCGTGGATGGCCTGGGTATGGGGGAAGAGCGAGGCGGTGTGGCCGTCGGGGCCCATGCCCAGCGCAATGAGATCGAAGCGGGGGCTCTCGGCGCCCTCCAGGCGGAAACTGTCGCGCAGCTCGGATTCATAGCGGGCGGCGGCGGCTTCGGGATCGAGCTCGCCCTCGATGCGGTGAATCTGCTCGGGCCTTAGGGGCACGCTGTCGAGCATGGCCTCGCGGGTCATGCGGTAGTTGCTTTCGGCGTCGTCGGGGGGAACCGAGCGCTCATCTACCCAGTAGAGTTCCAGGCTCTCCCAGGGCATGCGGCTGCGCCATGGCTCGTTGGGGTCGGCAAGCAGGGCAAAGGTAGCCCTGGGTGTTGAGCCGCCGCTGATGGCGATGCGGGCCCGGCCGCGCGCTTCCACAGCCTCGCCGGCCATCTCCACAAAGTACTGCGCCGCGTGGCGGGCCAGCGCCGCAGGGTCCGGCTCCACGTAGTATTTGATGCTCAGGTGTCTGCCCGCGCCCATTTGTGCCTCTTCTCTCTACGTTACTCGAAAAGACTGCATGAAATTGGGACGCGTGGGTTTCTTCGCTGGTTTTACCTGGGGATGGGGACCCCGAAGCGGACGAAAATGCTGCGCTTTGGTTGCGGGGATCCAGTCGGGGGCGAGCCGCTACCGCCCCAGGTAATCGCGGTACTGGAGTTCGAGCACCCCGGCGGCGCGGGCCAGGGCCAGCTTGGCGACGTTGTACTGGTAGAGGCTTTCGACCACGTTGTTCTGCGCAGCGGCCAGCGTGGCCTGGGCGGTGACCAGGGGCAGGTTGTCGTCCACTCCGGCGCTCACCCGGTCGGTTTCGTCGCTCAGCTCGCGGGTGGCCAGGTCGACGTTCGAACGGGCCACCTTGACCAGCTGGGCCGAGGCGCTGGCGTCGAGCAGCGCCGAGCGCACCTGCTGGTCGATGTGGCCGCGCAGGTCGGCGAGCTGGTCGTTGATTGCGTCCATCTGCGCCGCGGAGGCCTCGACATCGCCGCGCAGTTTGGCTTCGCGGAAGAGTGGAACGCTCAGGGTGCCCTGGGCCATGAAGTTGCCGTGGGTGTTCACGCCGGTCACCGTGTCTGTGCCGTAGTAGCCGCTGAAGCTGAGCGTGGGCAGCCGCTGACTGCGATAGGCCAGGTGGATAGCCTTGTATTCGATGGCCTGGTTCTGCAGATTCTGGTAGTCCTGGCGGCTCTTGTAGGCCACGGCGCGGACCTCTTCCGGAGTTTGCGCGGCCAGCTCGCTGTAGGGCGCGGGGTCGGTGAGGGCGATCTTCTGGCCGGGGGCCACCCCGATCTCGCGCTTGAGCAGGATCAGGTCCTTTTCCAGCGCATTTTCGGCCAGGATGCGCGACTGCTGTTGTGCCTGCAGTTGCACGCGGGCGCGCAGTTCATCCAGATTGGCAGCGGTTCCGGCCAAGTGGGCGTTGTGAGCGTGGTCGAGCTGGGTCTGGTCTTCAGCTTCCTGGGCCTTGGCGTTGTCAACTTCGCTGGCGGCGGCAATGGCGTGCAGATAGGCCGTGGCCACCTGCTGGACAACCTCGCCGCGGGCCGACATTTTGGCGAAGTGGGCGGCGCGCTCGGCGGCTCCGGCGCCCTTGTAGGCGGCAATGACCGGGCCGGAAAACAGCGTCTCGCTGAAGGAGACCTGGCCTGTGGTCAGGTCGTCGCGGGTGATGAGGCTGAGGCCGGCAGGCACCTTGCTGCCGAACTTGGCGATCGTGGACGGGCCGAATCCGAGAGCGGCCAGGTCGTGCTGGTAGACGCCGGTGGCGCCGGACAGGAGGATGGTCGGCAGAAACTCCTGCAGCGCGACGTTCTTTTCCCCCTGCAGCAGCTTTTCGCCGTATTCGGCCTCCTTGAGGCCCAGGTTGTTCTTCAGGCCAAGGCCGATGGCCTCGTCGAGCGAGAGCTTGAGTGTGTCTTCGGTGGCCGGCTGAAGGGTCACGCTTCCGTAAAAGGGATTTGCAGCCGAGGTTGGGTTTGCCTGCTGCGCGCAGAGCGGCCCCGCTGCAAGGGCAAGTGCCAGCAAGGCAAGGACCGCCGGCGGGAAGGCCGGCAGGAGGCTAGAGTGTTGCGGGCCGGGATTTTGCGCTCGAGTCACTACCATCATTATTTCAGATGAAGGAGTGGGCGGCGGGGATTCCGCGGTTAGGGAGAAAAACGCTCGGAACAGGGAGCGCGGAGGAAAGATGACGCTGTGCTCTTGCCGGCAAAGGCTTCAGATCGCCATGGTGATATAGGCAAGAATCAGCAGTTGGGCAATCCAAAAATTGCAGATCTTGAAGGTCCGGGACGTGACCAGGTTCTTGCGCGCCTCGCTCGGGAGAGCAGGACGAAGACCAGCATCATGTACACGGCGCCCCACAGTTCGGGCGTCGCGGCGGTCCCTCGGAGGGCACGGCCGTTGCTTTGAAGCGCCTTGCTTTCCGTTCCGGTCCTCGAATGGAATCGATGGTAACCGCGTCTTTGCCGCCGTTCTATACCACTTAGATGGCTTTTTCTTTCACAAGTTGGTTTCGCGTTAGACCATGGCCCGCTCCTTGACCGTCAAGTACTGGTTGAGGACCGAGGAGGTGAGCGCTTCGGGATTGAGGTCGAGGGTGAGGGCGCCGTGCTCGTGGAGCCGGGCGAGGAGCAGCTCGCGGCGGGCGGCCATCTCCTGAGCGGCGGCGGCGCGGAACATCTGGTCGACGGAGCCGGGACGGGCCTGGGCGATCGATTCGACCTCCGGCTGGGCCATGGCGACGAAAAGCAGAACGTGGCGGCGCAGCAGTTGCACGGCGCCGTCGGTGACTTCGGGGCGCATGGCGGTCTCGGCCAAGTCGGTGATCCAGAGGATCAGCGCGCGGCGGGGCTGGAGGCGGTTGAGGGTGGCCGTGGCCCTCAGGTGGTCGGCTTCGCCGGACTCGGCGCGGACCACGGCGAGAGACTCGATGAGTTGGCGCAGATGAGCTGCGCCGCGGCCGGGCAGCACGCGCTGCTGGATGCCCTGGCCATAGGCCAACAGGCCCACGCGGTCGCCGGAGTAGAGGGCCAGCTGGGCCAGGGCCACGGCGGTGGTGCAGGCGTAGTCGAGCTTGGTGCTGGCCGCGCGGGCGGATTTTTGGATGAGTGTTTGGCCGGGACGGGGGAGCATGGCCACGCGCGAGCGCATCAGCCGGCCGCAGTCGAGCACGATCCAGACGGCCTGGCTGCGCTCGGTCTGATACTGGCGGGTGATCAGGCCGCCGCGCCGTGCGGTCGCTGTCCAGCAAATATCGCGCAGGTCGTCGCCCTCGCGGTACTCGCGCAGGCTCTCGAAGTCGCGGCCCAGTCCGCGCAGTCGCGCCTGGCGCAGTTGCAGGTCGATCTGGCGGCTGCGGGAGAGGAAGATCTGCTGCTCCTCGCCGGTGCGCAGGGCGGGGTACACGCGGACGGTCTGGGTGAGCGGGGCTTTGGCCCAGCGCTCGCAGAGTCCCAGGCCGGAGCGGTAGCGCAGGTAGAGCCAGCCGGTCTCCCAGTCGCCGCGCTCCTGCGGCTGGACGCGGTAGCGCAGGCTGGCCGGCACGCGGGGGAAGGCGGTGAGCCGGTGCATGGCCGGATGGACGACCAGGGCCGCGGGCAAGTCGTCCACCAGGCGGCACTCGACGATCAGGCTGCCTTGGTTCTCGATGGTCAGCTCGATCTCGGTTTCTGAGTCGAGAGCCGGCGCATTCGACCAGGTGCGGGCGCCGGTCAGCTCATGCGGGGCGGGCAGGCGCAGGCCGTCCAAAAAGGAAAACAAAAGCACAAGAAAGTCCCAGGCCAGCATGGAGTAGGCCAGGCGCGCGTCCCAGAAGCCGGGAATGAGCCCAAGAAAGCCGGCCAGCAGCAGGGCAACGCTGCGCGGCGTCAGCCCAAAAGCCCAGCGGCTGCGCGGCTCGAAGGCAGCGCGGATGGGACCGGGATGGAGGGAGGGGGCGATCATAGATGACGTTCCGGCGCAATATCCGCGCGGTCTCGCTGGGCGGCGTCGATCGGCAAGGTTTTTGAAGCTGCGATTGCAAGGCCTTGCATTTTGCCGAAATGGTCGCCCAAGACTCTTTCAACGAACGCTGAGCGAGAGCCATGAGGGCCGACGAGACGATCAATTTCTGATCGTACGTCGAGCGAAAGCGGGATGGAAGCCTTCTTTTTCATGCTATCCCCCGTGCCCCCCGACTGTCTGGCGAGACCGACCGGCCCTCAGAGGCTGAACCGGCTGCGGTAAAAGGCCTGCTTTCAAGCCCAATTCCCGAACAGCATCCCTCAGGGGCTAAAGCCCCTATTGATTGCCTTGCGCTTGCGGCACGACTAAAATTGTGCCTTGACACTTCTTGCACTCCGGCTGAGCTTTTTTTTCGCAGCCCGTAAGGCTCCTCGCTCTCCCGTCTGTTTCAGGGACCTCAATACTCTCTGTTCCCCCGCAAGACCGATCGGGTCCACTCTCACTTGGCCGCCCCGCAAACGCAGCCCGCAAACCCCTTGGCCGTATGGTTGTCCAGCGCGCAGACGTACTCCGGCCAGAACGGGCTGAGTTCGCGCGACATGTCGCCCACAAAGTAGTTGCGGAGATACGCCAGGCTTTCCGGTGTCTTCGCGCTGGCGTCAGCCCGGAATGTGTCAATCAGTTCCTTCACCGTCGCCGGCGAAAACTCTGGCTCGTGGAAGGTCTGCCCGAAGTCGTAGGCCGGCGTCCAGCGTGTGCCTACGCCTGTCTGGTTGGAGGCGGCGATCACCTCGTAGTTCTCAAGCTGCGCCGTTGCCGGGTTGACGCGGGCAATCGTGAAGGAGGGATTGTTGCCGTCTACAGGCGAGATGGACGAGACCATTTTGATGGCAACGGCCGGCCCCATGGCTGCGCCGCTGCTCGACGTCCCATCCTCCTCCGGCCGCAGCAGCCGCATCTCGTCCATGTGCGTATGCGCAAAGATTCCCAGCCGCACCACATCGCCATAGCCGGCCAGAAGGCCGGCCAGCTTGTCGTTGGCCAGGAACAATACCGGCGGTTTTCCTCCGCACACGTCGCGGAACTTCGCCACGGTGGAATACGGGTCGATCCCCGGCGGAATGTGGCCCATCACCCAGACCTTCTCGCCAGCCGCGCGCGCCTCCGCCAGCTGCTGCTCCAGCCAACTCAGCTCCCCTGCGGCCGCGTCCGCATCCGGCTTACCCCCGCAGGTCGTGTACTTCGGCGAGAGAAACAGGTCGTTGAGCACAAGCAGCCGCGTTCCGCGCATGGGCGCGGCCATGGCGACGCTATACGATCCCGTTGCCCCAAACTCCTTCAGCGCCTGCGCCCGCTGCGCCGCCGGCAATCCCTCGACAAAGAGCCCGCCCGTCTCGGCCAGGAAGTCGCTCTTCGCATCCAGCTTGTAGTCGCCGCAGCCGGTGTCGTTGTTGCCCAGCGCCGCGTAGACCGGAGCGCCCGGGAAGGCGGAGCGCAGCTCATCCATCACAAACGAAATCGTTTTCACCGCAAAGGCCTGGTAGTCGCCTGGCGCCGCGCCCGGAACCAGGGCCGAGAAGCGGCAGGTGAAAGCATGGGCAATCAGGTCCCCGCTCACGGTGATGAACTTCGCATCCGGCTGGCGGGCGCGCATTGCCGCCAGGCTGGAGCGCAGAAGCACAAACGGCGTGTCCACGCCGCGCGCATGGCAGCCCTCCTGCAACTTGGCAAAGGCCTGTGGCTGGTCGGCCGAGTCGGGCGCCGCCAGCATGGAGGCCCACTTGCTCACCGGCGCGGCCACCAATTGAGAGACCTTGGCGGGGTCGTGAAAAGGGTCGAAGTGGATGTCGCTGACCATGAGTGCCGGAATCGACTGGGCTGGAATCGACTGCCCGGCCGGCGCCTTGGCAGGGTGTGCCGGCGCGGCTGGCGGCTGCTGTGCCGGCGCGGCAGGCGCGAGCGCCAGTCCCAGGCATAGGCAGACGGGCACAAGGAACCGCAAGGCGAACGAAGGGAATAAGTTGGGCATGGAGGGAACCCCTTTGGTGCCTCCATAGTAAAGGCTCGACTGCCCCGCGGGTCCGAGAACCTGCACGTCTCCAAGATTAAATGATGCCTCAGCGCCGATGCCCCAGCGCCGCCCCAATGATACGAAGCACGGCATCGCTCATCGCGCACTCGCTCCTTCTAATTACTAAAGTGGTAGATATGAGATCAAATCGCATGCAAAGTCTTGCATGTTCACTGCCTTGATTTCAATTAAGTATAAGATACTAAATGGCGTCGCTGTGGAGCAAGGATTGCTCAAGTACGGATAACTGCGGCGGAAATGGTGCCTAGGCGTAACAGGGCCCCTGCAAGAACCCCTCAGGCAAAATTCCTCGCCTCGCGGTTACCTCCGGGAGGAAAACTTGACCCATCACATAACAAAACTCACAATCCTTGCGGCAGTTTTTGCAGGATTTGCATGCCTTGCGACTGCAGCGCTTGCCGGTCCGATTACTGTCACTGGCACTGTTTGGGCAGGCGCTACGGCTTTCCCGAATAATCTGGCCACAACTCCGCCTGCTGGGACTCCGACGGCTACCTTCGCCGTCAGCAATTCCAGCGGAAACATCTTCAACTTCTACAGTTCCACCGATAACGATCTCACTTCTTTCCTTACTAATGGCGGAAGCAATGGAAATGCGGTCACCTATCTCACAGGCGGCGATCTGAACAACGGGACGGAGGGATGCGCCGTCACTGCCGGCGCTTCCTGCGGCATCAACAACACCGTCATGGAGTTCACCGGCACTACCTACATGGTCAATGGGGCCAACTACTCCGTCACCAAGGACGATGCTGCCTATCTGCTGATGAACGGCATCTCCGTTCTTCCAAGCAACTCCCTCGGGGACACGGCAGCCGACCTTGATCCCTTCACCTGGACCGGCGCAACAGGGACCTACGACTTTGATCTCCTCTATCAGGAGGTCAACGGCGCCCCTGCCGTGCTGCAATCGAGCATGACCGTAACTCCCGAACCCGGAAGTCTCTTCTTGGTCGGGACCGGCCTGCTCATGTTTGCCGGTCTCGTCCGCCGTAGATTACGTGCCTGATTCGACACGTGAACCTGCGCCTTCGAGTTCCAGATTGCCTTGAATCCAAACCGAGGAGCCCGTCCCGGAGTTTTCCGGTCGGGCTCTTCTTTTGTCACCAGAGGATGAGGTGGCGTCCCAAGATGCCTTCATTTGCCGTGGGCGGCGTCGGGATACGCTGTTTCTATGCCTTTTGCCGAAACTTGCGGGTCAATCCGAGGGCTGCGCGGACGCGGTCGCTGGAGATCGGTTTTGACGCGTCTTCGATCGGCATGGGGCTGAAGTTCGCAGTAAGCTCAGCCTGCAGAAGGCGCAGCGACAGCTCGGCGCCGGCACAGATCCAAGACCCTCCGGAGCCGACGCCGGTTTCCGCGTTCGAGAACTCGCGAATCTGCATGTCGGGCGCGGACATCTCGTAGCTCTTCTGGGCGATCGTGCGGGCTTCGCGATCGAAGCCGTAGTGTTGCAGGCCGTGAACGATGAAGTAGTTCGTGTGTCCCCAGACGCCGCCAAGCCAGTTGCTGTGGCCGTCGTCGAGGCCGTAGTAGGGATCGAGCAGGGGCGGCGGAACGTGGTGCTGGGTGTAGTTGCGCTCGCTGCGGGCGTAGCTGGGCACGGGGTAGGGAGTCCAGAACTCTTTGGGGTTGGTCAGGTGCTCGACCAGGCGCTTGGCCTGCTGCTCGGTGGCGATGCCCGCCCACAAGGGCATAAACCCGGCGACGGATTTGATCCTGATCTGCTTGCCGGTGCGCACGTCGTGGTCGTAGTAGAAGCCGTCGGTCTCGTCCCAGAGCAGTCTCTGGATGGCCTCCTTCTTCTGTGCGGCTGCCAGCTCAAATGCGGCCTCATCGGCAGATTTGCCCTTGGCCTTGGCGATGCGGGCCATGGCCAGGTATTCGAGATAGAGGAAGCTATTCAGGTCAGTCCCGGCGCAGAAGTAGGAGCGCCACACGCCCACGCGATCGTATTGGTTGTCCTCGCCGGAGTGCGGCGCGCTGGCCCAAACGCAGAGGTTACTGCCATCGCGGCGCCAGGCGGCTTCCCAGTGGGCCAGATACTTCGCCAGGCCCGCGTACATGGACTCGGTAATCCACTCCACATCGCCCTGGTTGGCGCGGGAGAGAAACAGCGCGTCCTGGCAGAGGAAGGGCTGCGCGTGCTCCTCGTCGTCGTACTGGTTCCAGACGTCGCCTAGGCCGGTGGGTGGCGCAAAGCCCGGCCAGTGCCGGCGGATAAAGCCGTCCTCGCGCTGCAGGCTCAGGAAGATGGCCAGATTGGCCTTGCCGAGCTGGCTATCTCCCGCGTGCAGAAGGACGATGTTGTCGAAGAAGGTCTCCCAGGTAAAGAGTCCGTCGGGATAGCCGGTGTAGAAGTCGCCGAACTGGGGATGGTGGTGCACGCAGCGGGTTTCCATGATCTCGACCAACTTGGGAGCCACGCCGGCTGAATCGTCGGGTGTTCCGGTCGCCGCAGCGGCCTCCATGGCATACGCCAGCGCGGAGCCGGTGGGGAGCAATTGGGAGAGCGCGCCGCACGCTCCCACTTTCAGCAGCTTGCGCCGCATGGTTTGCATGGTGTGTCTCCTCGGGAGTGCGATCAGGATGTAGGCGCCCGGGCATGAAGGTTCTGCGTCCCCTGGCGTCGGGAGAAGTATATGCGAGCAGCAGCAGCGCCGGCCACGGGGTGAGCGCGGCGCCTGCTAAACCATTGCTTGCATGGTGGCGGAGGACAGGATCGAACTGTCGACCTATGGGTTATGAATCCATCGCTCTAACCATCTGAGCTACTCCGCCGCAGGGAGATTGGAAGGAAGACCGAGGCAAGAATCTCCTCTTTGATGATACGGGCGCACCGATGAGAGGTCAAACCTGGCCGGTACCACTTTCCGGTCGGAACAGAGGTGCGTGCATGGCCTCCGGCCGCTTCAGTGAGCTGTACGATGTTCTCAGTCAGCCGTGTCGAGTTATAGCGCGGGAGCAATGTCCGTGTGGGAGAAATCCGCGCCCTTGAAAAGCAGCGGCTCGGCGCAGACCTTTGCCAGCGCATATGCCAGACAATCTCCGAAGTTGAGGGCGGCGGAGTGCCCGCGCCCTTTGCCGTATCGGTTGAAGGCTTCAAGGGCGATGCGTGCCTGCTGCTCGGTCACGGGTTCAATGATGAGGCGCAGAGCGAAGATTAGCTCCTCGAAGAGCTGTTGCCGCTGGCCAGACGGGTCGCGACGGAGAACCATGCCTGTTTCAAGAAAGGTCGCCGCTTCCGGTTCGCCGAGCAGGATGGCAAGCAGCGCCGAGGAGTCGATGACCATGCGTTGGGCCTCCTAGCGTGGAAGGCCTTCGACGTCGTAAAGGTCCGCAGCCAGTTGATCGCCGCCGGGCCCCTGCCAGGGGCCGAGGCTGACGATTCTTGCCATGATCTCTTCCACCGCTGGCTCATGCTGGGCGCTGGTATGAGCCGGGGTACTCTGATCGCGTTCCAGTTCCGCGCGCAGAGCGGCCGCAACGGCTTCGTCGGGAGTCAGTCCGCGAAGAGAGGCCAGTGTATA
>Ga0302279_10007585_pt1 | contig 11047 bp, 7 predicted proteins | sample III_Bog_N3_3_FD_194541 | JGI IMG/M metagenome (GOLD analysis project Ga0302279, IMG submission 194541) | Peat permafrost microbial communities from Stordalen Mire near Abisko, Sweden - III_Bog_N3_3 | ecosystem: Environmental > Terrestrial > Soil > Wetlands > Peat | place: Sweden: Abisko...
CTTGGAGTTCTCAAAGATCCGCACCCCGGCCGCGAAACAGGCCCGCTCGAGTCCCCACACGAGGCGGGCGGGGTCCACCAGCGCGTTGCCGTCGTGGTCGTAGATCGCGCCCTCATAAAGGGGGGAGTGGATGCGAGCGCGCACCGCGTCACGGTCCAAGACCTCGACGTGGTCACCCATCTCGTTGCGCAGTCTCGCCTCTTCAATCATCCCGGCGAACTGCCAGGGGGCGACCGCGACGCGCAGTTCTCCCGTTCGTTCCCAGTCGCATTCAATGCCGTAGCGTCGCACGGTCGCTTCGATCTCGTCGAGGTTCTCCCTCGCCAGGCGCTCGATGACCGGCATCTCTTTGGGGAATCGATTCATCCCGTTGGTGAAGCCGTGGGTGAGGGAGGCACTGCAGAACCCCCCATTGCGACCGGAGGCGCCCGCTCCCGTCTCGAACTGTTCCAGCACGACGACCTCGCGGTGGGGGTCGCGCTCTTTGGCGAGCAACGCCGTCCACAGGCCCGTGTAGCCCGCGCCGACCACGCACAGGTCCGTGCCGAGTTCGCCAATCAGTGCCGCGTGGGATTCGGGCTCGAGGGGGTCCGCGTCGAGCCACCACAGTTCGGGCTGGACCTCGGCGAGGTGGCGTAAGACGAAGGGGTCCTTCTTCTCCATACTGGGACCGGCCGGTGGCCGGCATCACCCTTTCTGGTGCTGCGTGTTTCGCGGGTCCCGTCCGCGCGAACGTCGGGTGTCACCCCGACCTTTGTTGCCCAATTCTACCGGCGACCCTACGAGGAACGAGGTTTGATCATCACAATTGACCTCCACCTTCGACGCTGAATTGGGTCGTGGAGTGCCAAAACCCTAAAATGTCGACACCCCCCGAGCTCTGCTCCTGAGCGAAAGTCAACGCAGCGATGAGAATTGCCAACCTCGCCGGCCGGGCGACCATCGTCACCGACGACGGATTGATCGACCTGGCCACGAGTTCCCTCGGTGCGTTCTCGGCCTCGATCGACAAGTGCCTTGGCCAACTGGACACGATTCGTGCGTGGCTCGCGAGCACCGCGCCCGCGGTGACCGACGCGACGACCCCTCGCGAACTCTTGGGTGACGCGCGTCTCGGGCCGGTGGTGAACCGACCGCAACAGGTCTTCGCCGTCGGGCTCAACTATCGACACCACGCCGAAGAGATGCAACTCGTCTTGCCGAAGGCGCCGATGATCTTCACGAAGTTCGTCTCCTCGCTGTGCGGACCCAACGACGAGGTACCGATCCCCTCCATGACCACTGACTTCGAAGCCGAGTTGGTGGTGGTCATCGCGAAGTCGACCCGCGACGTCACGGTCGGCTACGCCCTGACGTGCGTCGCCGGGTACTGCGTGGGCCAGGACTACTCCGAGCGCACCCTGCAGATGCAGGGTGCACCGGCGCAGTTCTCACTCGGTAAGTCCTTTCGCAACTTCACCCCGATTGGACCGTGGCTCACGACGACCGAGGAGATTGCCAACCCCAATGACCTGGGCATTCGCTGTGCGGTCAACGGCACCGAGTATCAGAACTCGAACACCGCAGACATGGTGTTCACCGTGGCGGAGGTGGTGAGTTACCTAAGTAGCGTCGTGGAGCTTCGAACTGGGGACATCATCTTCACCGGCAGTCCCCACGGCGTCGGGCAGGGCCGAACGCCACCGGTCTTCCTTCGCCCGGGTGACCGCATCGTCACCTCGATCGATCATCTCGGTCGGATCGAGAACCTCGCGGTCCCCACCGACGCCGTCTCGTAGCTCACCACTCCACGTCGAGTTCGGCGATGACGTCGGCGACCGCGAGCATGTCGCGACCGAGGGGCTGAAGGTCGACGTCGCTCGCCAACAGACCGGTCGAGACGCGCTCGACCACGCCCCACTCCCACACCGCGCGAGCCTTCAGTCCGCAACGACGCGCGAGCCAGCGGGCTCGGTCGGTGGGGTCTCCCTCGAGCAGTTCCAGTGGATCCTCTCGCATGACGATACCCAAGTCGTACTCGGCTTCCGCCCGGAGGCCGTCGGGGTCGATGAGTTTGAATCCACCGGGTGCGACCAGTGTGTTCCATTGGTGGAGGTCTCCGTGAACGAGTACTGAACGCTCGTCATCGTGAGCCTCGCTCCGTGAGCGAGCACACGCCAGTGCGTGATCTACCGCACGCTCGGAGCAGGGATGGTCGAGTCGTTCCCACGTCGACACGATGAACTCGCGGAGCCAGCGGGCTTTGTCACGACCACTCGTCAAGTCGCAGTCGGGTACCGGCCGCCAGAGTCGCTCCACTGTCGAACAGAGGACCTCGTGTCGTTCGCGAAGGGGAAGTCCGAGACTGTGCAACGTCGGCCCAAGGCGCTCGAGCAACATGGCGTCACTCAACGAGTCGTACTCAAGGAGGGTCACGCACCCCACTCCATTGGCGATCGTGAGCGTCGTCACCTCGTCTCGGACGTGGCGACCCTCGCGCGCGATTGGAACCTTCAACGCCGCGGGCCGGCCCTTTGAGTCGCGGACGGCGCACACCAGAGCCTCGGTGGCGTCGGGGTAGACCGATTCGACGCTCAGACCCCACTTCTCACAGAGCGCGTCAACAATCGCCGGCAGTGACGCGAGCCACTCGAGCGCCCCCAGGGCGGTCGCCTTGTTCGTTACAACCGTTGGGAGCGTGAGCATGGGTTCATTCTCCCAAGTGCGGCACTCACTAGCCTGAACCTGAACGAAAGGACGGCGCGTGGTTAGTTTCGTCGGTTTTGACCTCGAAACGACGGGCGTGAGTTCCTTTCGCGACGCCCCGGTGTCATTTGGCTTCGTGGAGCACGTTGACAGTGGCGGGAGCCGTGAGAGCGTCATCGTCGAGGGCTACATAAACCCCGGGATTCCCATCCCCGCGGGGGCGACGGGCGTCCACCACATCACCGACGAGATGGTGGCGGACGCGGCGCCCCTGGGGACGGCCGTAGACGACATTGCCCAGCGGCTCAGCGACGTGTGGACGGAGGGCGGCGCCATCGTCGGCATGAACGTGGGCTACGACCTCACGATGATTGAGTCGCTGTGCCGCCGTCTCGAACTAAGAACGTTGAGCGAACGTGGTGGTCCCGGTGCGGTGCTCGACATCCTCGTCATTGACCGACATTTCGACAAGTGGCGCAAGGGCAAGCGCACGCTCATCGACCTCTGTCGTCACTACGACGTGCCACTCGGTGACGCGCACTCCGCGTCGGCCGACGCCGAAGCGAGTCTCTCAGTGTTCGAGCGCCAACGAGAACAATTCCCCGAACTCGGCACCCTCGCCCTCGGGGACGTCAACGCCACGTTGCGGGCGTGGTACCAGGAGTGGCTGACCAGCTTCTCGAGCTACTTGGAGAAGCGGGGGGAGGCCCCCGTCAGCCTCGGTCGTTACGAGTGGCCGATCCACGCCAACCACTGACGTCACCGCATGGTCGGGCTGGGGAGATTTGAACTCCCGATCTCTCGGCCCCCAGCCGAGCGCTCTAGACCAAACTAAGCCACAGCCCGCGAAGGGATAATCCTACCCTGGTCGTCTGGATCCTTCGACGCTGCGAAAGCGCGACGGGCGACGCACACCTCCACTAGCCACCGGCCGCGGCGGTCACAATCTCGACGGTGGCCCCGTCCGGCACCGAGGTCGTCGCCCACATCGATCGAGGCACCACGTCGCCGTCAATCGCCACGGCGACGCCGCGTGTTTCTACTTGACGTCGCCGCAACAACGCTTCGACGCTCTCCGCGAGGTAGTCGTCGACTGCTCCATTGACGCGGATCACGACATCTTCTCGGCGAGTTCGCACGCGGCCGTCGCCGTCAAGGGCGCGAGTGTGACCCCGTGTCGATAGTGACCCGACGTCCAGATCCAGCGCTGGTCGATCACCTCCACGAACGGTGCCAGGTCGTCACTGGCGGGTCGAAGTCCCTGACGGGTTTCGCGGAACGTCGCGCACTCAAGGGCGGGCACGAGCTCCAACGCGTCGCGCAACAAGCGCTGTAGTTCACCGACCTCCACGGCCAGCTCGGCCTGTTCATCGGAGGAGGCCCCGAGGACGCAGTACCCGCCGGGTCGACTCACCAGGTAGAGCGAGCGACCTCGCACGAAGGCGCGCAGCGTCGGTTGATTCGATCGATCAAAACCCTCGAGTCGTACCGTCATCCCTCGCACCGGTCGAACGTGATGGACCGCCCTGTGGCGAAGTCCCGCGGGCAGGGACGCCGCGCCCGTGGCGACGACGCCGATGCCAGCGCGCGTCGTCCCCTCTGACGTACGCACTTCGACGCCGCTTTCGCCGAAGGCGGCGTCCAACACCCGCTCTGCGACGACCTCAACACCGAGTATCTCGTTCGCCTTTTGGAGCACGCACATGGCCTCATCCGGGTCCAGCCACGCATCACCCTCGAGGAGGACGCCCTCACGGACCCGCGGGCTCACTCCCTGGAACGCGTCGACGTCCACCTCACGCTGCACGCGACGAGACGGGGCAGCGAAGGAGGTGGCGACCTCTTCGAACTGATCGACGAGCCGCCGATCACTCGCGTCAAAGCCCACCAACAGCGTGCCCGTCGCCGCGATCGTGAGTGCGTCGCCGGTCACCACCGCGAGTTCGTCGGCGAGTTCGCGCCACGCCGTCAGTGCACCTCGCTGCTGTCGAAAGTTCTCTTTCTCGCCGGGCGCGATCTCGGCAATCGGAGCGAGCATCCCCGCCGCGGCCCACGACGCGCCTCGACCGGGCGTCGGATCAAAGAGCGTCACTCGCCACCCGGCGCGAGCGAGTCGGTACGCGGTGGTAGTGCCGATGACGCCACCACCGACGACCAGCGCGCTGCGGGGTCTCGAACTCACGCAGACAGCGTAGGGCGAAGAGACATTAGGGATTTTTCGTTTATGATGGTGACGGGTCAGCGCTGCCCCGGAGCTACGCCATGACCAAGAACCTCTACGACCCCTCCTTTGAGCATGACGCCTGTGGTGTTGGGATGGTGGCCGACCTGACGGGACGCGCAACGAATTCGACGGTGCGCGACGCCTTGACGATTCTTGAGAACCTCGAACATCGTGGCGCCACGGGGTCTGACGTCGAGTCGGGTGACGGCGCGGGGATCTTGACGCAGATGCCGGACGCATTCATACGCGAAGTCTTCGGCGCGGCGGTGCCCGAACGCGGCAGTTACGGCGTCGCGAGCTGGATGATCCCACCGTCACTCGATACGGAACTCGTGCGCACGACTTGTGACGAGGCCTACGCGCGGGTGGGGCTGGTGTCGGGCGGGTGGCGCGACGTCCCCGTTGACTCCTCGATCCTCGGGCCGACCTCGCGCGCCTCCGAGCCGACGTTCCACCAAGAACTCATCCTCCGAGCTCACGACAGCGAACATTTCGATCTCGAACGTGCCCTCTTTTGTGCCCGAAAGGTCATCGAACACACGATTGCGATCTACGCGTCGTCGTGCTCCTCCAAAGTGCTCATCTATAAGGGGATGCTCTCGGCACCCCAGTTGCGCCTCTACTTCAAGGACCTGGCGGACGAACGACTCACCTCGGCGATCGCCGTCGTGCACAGTCGGTTCTCGACCAACGTCCTACCGCGATGGGACCTGGCCCAACCCTTTCGCTACATCGCCCACAACGGTGAGATCAACACCGTCCGCGGTAACCGCAACTGGATGACCGCGAGGGAGACGACCCTCGAGAGCGAGCTGTTGCCGCTACCGATCAGCGCGCTGACGCCGATCATCACGCCCGACATGAGTGACTCGGCCAGTTTCGACGAGGTGGTCGAGTTGTTGGTCAACGCCGGTCGCTCGTTGCCGCACGCGATCTTGATGATGATCCCTGAGGCGTGGGAACGATCGACCGCGATGAGCCCCGCGCGGCGAGCGTTCTACCGCTACCACGCCGGATTGATGGAACCCTGGGACGGTCCGGCGTCGGTGACCTTCTGTGACGGGACGGTCGCGGGCGCGGTGTTGGACCGAAACGGTCTACGTCCGGCGCGATACTGGGTCACCAAAGACCAACGCGTGATCTTGGCGAGCGAAGTGGGCGTGTTGCCGATTGACCCCGCGAACATCGAACGAAAGGGTCGCCTCCAACCCGGCCGCGTGTTCCTGGTCGACGTCGAGCAGGGTCGCATTATCGACGACGACGAACTGAAGTCGACGCTCGCTAACAGCGTGCCCTACGGCGAGTGGCTCGATCGTCACCAGATATCCCTCGACGCCATCGAAGCGCCGGAGTCCCTCACCCCGTCGTACGTGTCGATCGTTCGTCTGCAGAAGAGCTTTGGCTACTCCGAAGAGGACCTCCGTCTCATCGTGCGGCACATGGCCCAGGTCGGCGAGGAGCCCATCGGGTCGATGGGCTCGGACACCACCTTGCCGGTGCTCTCGAAGATGCCCCGCTCGATCTTTGACTACTTCACCCAGCTTTTCGCCCAAGTGACCAACCCACCCCTCGACGCCATCCGCGAGGAACTCGTGACGTCGTCGCGAGTCGTGATCGGCGGGGAGGAGAACCTCCTCAACGAGAGCGAAGAGCACTGTCACCAGATCGTCCTGCCCTCACCGGTGCTGAGCGTGAGCGAGCTGTACAAGATCCGCTACATCGACGAGTACCCCGGCGTCATCGGGTTTCGCACCGCCGCAATCGACGGGCTCTTCATGGCCCACGGCCCCGGCACCGCCGCCGAACGGCTCGCCGCGGCCTTAGAAGACGTCACCAACGACGCGGTCGCCAAGGTCCGCGCCGGCGTCAACGTCGTGATCTTGAGTGACCGCGGAACCTCCGCGGCCCACGCCGCGATTCCCAGCCTGCTGCTCGCCTCGGCCGTGCACCACCGACTGGTGGCCGAGCATCTTCGCACCAGTGCCGCGCTCGTGATCGAGGCGGGTGACGTGCGCGAGGTGCATCACGTGGCGTTGCTCTTGGGCTTTGGGGCGTCGGCCGTGTGTCCCTACCTGGCGTACGAGTCGATCGACGCGTTGATCTCCACGGGTGAACTCAACGAGTTGAGCGCCTTTGAGGCGCGCTACCAGTACGGCAAGACCCTCAACAAGGGGGTCATCAAGGTGATGTCCAAGATGGGCGTCAGCACGGTGGCGAGCTACGTCGGCTCCCAGCTCTTCGAGCCCGTCGGGCTCTCCGAGGACGTCCTCGCGCGCTACTTCCCGGGCTTTCACTCCCGTCTGGGCGGCGCGACGTTAGAGCGAATCGCCGGCGACGTCCTGCAGTGGCACGCCAGCGCCTTCGAACCCGAGGTCGGTCAGCCCGTGGAGATCGTCAATCGCGGCGAGTATCAGTGGCGACGCGAGGGTGAGTTGCATCTCTTTAACCCCCGCACCGTGCAGAAACTCCAGCACGCCACTCGCGCCAAGCGCTACGACCTCTTCAAGGAGTACTCGACGCTCGTGGACGAACAGGCCAGCGGGAAGATGACGCTGCGCTCGCTGCTCTCACTCGTGCCGAGTGCGACGCCCATACCGCTCGAGGAGGTCGAAGGCGTCGCGGCGATCGTCAAGCGCTTCAACACCGGGGCGATGTCCTACGGCTCCATCTCCCAAGAGGCCCACGAGACCCTCGCGGTGGCGATGAACCGCCTCGGGGGCAAGTCCAACACCGGCGAGGGCGGCGAGGACGAGGAGCGCTTCGACACCACCGACCCGCGCCAGAACACGCGCTCGGCCATCAAACAAGTCGCCTCCGGGCGATTCGGGGTGACGAGCCGGTACTTGGTCAACGCCGACGACCTGCAGATCAAGATGGCCCAGGGCGCCAAGCCGGGTGAAGGTGGTCAACTCCCGGGGTCCAAGGTCTACCCCTGGATCGCGAAGACCCGTCACTCGACCCCGGGGGTGGGTCTCATCTCGCCCCCGCCGCACCACGACATCTACTCCATCGAGGACCTCAAGCAGTTGATCTACGACCTCAAGAACGCGAACGACCAAGCGCGAGTTCACGTCAAGTTGGTGAGCGAACAAGGTGTCGGGACCATCGCCGCCGGGGTCGCCAAGGCGCACGCTGACGTGATCTTGATCTCCGGCCACGACGGGGGGACCGGCGCCGCGCCGTTGACGTCGCTCAAGCACGCCGGCACGCCCTGGGAACTCGGACTCGCCGAGGCGCACCAGACCTTGGCGGCGAACGGTTTGCGCAGTCGGGTGGTGCTTCAGACCGACGGACAGCTCAAGACCGGTCGCGACGTGATCATGGCCGCCCTCCTCGGCGCCGAGGAGTACGGGTTCGCCTCCGCACCACTGGTCGTCTCGGGCTGCGTGATGATGCGGGTCTGTCACCTCGATACCTGTCCCGTCGGCATCGCCACGCAGAATCCCCTGCTGCGCGAGCGCTTCACGGGCAAACCCGAGTTCGTCGAACACTTCTTCGAATTCGTGGCCGAGGAGGTTCGCGAGTACCTCTCCCTCCTCGGGGCGCGCACCCTCGACGAGGTTATCGGCGACGTCTCGAAGCTCTCGGTGATCACCGACGTGGATGAGTTCAACGACCTCGACGTCTCGGCGCTGCTGTCCTTCGTCGAACCCGATCAACGTCGCCAGAGCATCAAGCAAGACCACGGTCTCGACGGCGCGCTCGACTGGCTCTTCCTCGACGACGCCGTCGACGCCGCCAAGCGCGGTACGCCGTTTCACTTCGCCTCCGCCGTGCGCAACGTCAACCGGGCGGTGGGCACCTTGACCGGAAGCGCCATCACGCGCTCGCTCGGCGCGCGTACTCTCGCCGACGATCACATCCAGATCGACCTCGTCGGGTCGGCCGGCCAGAGCCTCGGGGCGTTCGTGCCGTCGGGCGTGACGCTGCGCCTGTGGGGCGACACCAACGACTACGCCGGCAAGGGGCTCTCGGGCGGACGCATCGTGATTCGTCCCGACGCGTCGGCGAGTTTCGCGAGCGACGAGAACATCATCGCGGGCAACGTGATCGGCTACGGCGCCACCAGCGGAGAGATCTTCATCAGCGGCGTCGTCGGTGAACGCTGTGGCGTTCGCAACTCTGGCGCGACGATCATCGTCGAGGGCACCGGGGACCACGCCTGTGAGTACATGACCGGCGGGGTCGTGGTGATCCTCGGGGGCGTCGGTCGAAACCTCGCCGCGGGGATGTCCGGCGGCACACTCTACCTCTACGACCCCGAGGTCACCGTCCACGACCACCTGAGCGCGGGGGTCTACGAGATCGAGATGCTCGAGTACGAGGACGACCTACGCCTCCACGGACTCTTGACGCGTTACCGCGACGAGACGGGCTCTACGAAGGCCGGGCGCATCCTCGGGGACTGGCGCCACGAGCGAATGCACTTCGTGCGCATCGAGACCTCGGAGTATCAACGCGTGCGCGACGAGGTCAAGGGTGGGTAAGGTCACCGGTTTTTTGGAGGTGCCCCGACGAGGACCCGAGTATCGACCGGTGCCCGTTCGTCTGCGCGACTGGCGCGAGGTCTACGTGCGCCAGAGCGACGAGGAGATCTCCGCTCAGGGGTCACGCTGCATGGACTGCGGGATTCCCTTCTGCATGCAGGGCTGCCCCCTCGGTAATCGGATACCGACCTTCAACGACGCCGCCTACAAGTACCAGTGGCACCACGCCGCCGAACAACTCTTTGACACCAACAACTTTCCCGAGTTCACCGGCCGGCTCTGTCCCGCCCCGTGCGAGTCCGCGTGCGTCCTTGGCATCAACAGCGATCCCGTGACGATTGAACGACTCGAGTACGAGGTGGCCGAACACGCCTTCGCGGCCGGGTTGGCCGTCGCGCGAGCGACCCCGCACGAGAGTGGACGACGGGTGGCGGTGGTCGGCTCGGGTCCCGCAGGTCTGGCCGCCGCGGCCCAACTACGCAGCGTCGGGCACGCCGTGAGCGTCTTTGAGCGCAGCGACGCCATCGGCGGACTCCTGCGCTACGGCATCCCCGAGTTCAAGATGGAAAAGTCGGTGTTGGACCGGCGACTGGCGGTGATGCGCGAGAGCGGCGTCGAGTTCTTCCCCAACGTCACCGTGGGCGAGGGCGCTACGTCCTTAGAGGAGCTTCGGGCGAACTTTGATGCGGTGGTCATCGCCATTGGTTCGACGCGGCCACGAATGATTCCCGTGCCCGGCGCCGAACTGACGGGCATCTACCCGGCGATGGTCTTTCTCGAGGGCGCGAATCGTGCCGTCACTACGGGCAGTGCACCGTCGATCGACGCCGCGGGCGCGCACGTCGTGATCCTCGGTGGTGGCGACACCGGCGCCGACTGTCTCGGCACGGTGCATCGACACGGGGCCGCCTCGGTTATCCAGATCGAGATTCTCGACCGCCCGCCCGACGAGCGTCCCTTCGACGAACCGTGGCCGACGATGCCGAGGATCTTTAAGACGAGCTCCGCCCACGCCGAGGGCGGGGAGCGGCTGTTCTCGAGCGAGACGCTGGAGTTTCGAGGGTCGACGCGAGTCGAGGAGATCGTGATCAACGACCACCTGAGTGGTGAGTCGGTGACCTTCCCCGCGGACCTCGTGCTCATCGCCGCGGGCTTCGTCGGTCCGGAACTCGACCAGTTGGCCCTTAACGCGGAGCGTCACCTCACCGCTCGCCAGACCCTCTCAGTCACCGAGGACTGGCGGGTTCGCGAACTCGACGGGTCGACGCCGGTGTTCGCCTGCGGCGACGCGGTGCGCGGACAGAGCCTCATCGTCTGGGCGATCGCCGAGGGCCGCAGCGCTGCGTCGGCGGTCGACGCCGCCCTCTCGGGACGGCCGAGTGCGCTCCCGGCACCGGTGGAGCCCTACGCGCTCTCCTGGTAGGGGAGGGCGAAGAGGATTCTGTAGCATGCTCCCAACGATGATGTCAGGGGGGTCATGAAGAGCACCATGCAGGACGCGCCGCTGTTGATCAGCGGGATCATTCGCCACGGCGAGTACGTCTACGCCGACAAGAAGGTCTTCACGGTCACTCCCGAGGGCGTGGAGGAGGCCACGTTCTTCCAGATCGCCAAGCGGGCCGAGCAACTCGCCGCCGCCCTCACCAACCTG
>Ga0302279_10007599_pt1 | contig 11027 bp, 9 predicted proteins | sample III_Bog_N3_3_FD_194541 | JGI IMG/M metagenome (GOLD analysis project Ga0302279, IMG submission 194541) | Peat permafrost microbial communities from Stordalen Mire near Abisko, Sweden - III_Bog_N3_3 | ecosystem: Environmental > Terrestrial > Soil > Wetlands > Peat | place: Sweden: Abisko...
CTGGCCTGTCTCCCCCTGCGCTTCCGCCACCGCACCGTGGTGGCCGCGGCGGCCGACTACTTCTTCGACCGCCGGTGGAAGGCCGACGCGTTCTCGTTCCTGCTGGGGGCCATCCCCATCGAGCGCACCAAGGTCAACCGTCGCTCGGCCGACCTGGCCGCCGAGCTGCTGGCCGACGAATGGAGCCTGGTCATCTTTCCCGAGGGGGGGCGTTCGCCCGACGGGTGGGCCCAGGAGTTCCGCGGCGGGGCGGCCTACCTGGCGTCGCGCACCGGACGCCCGGTGGTCCCGGTCCACCTCGACGGGACCCGGCACATCCTGCCCAAGGGCGGCGGCGCGTTGAAGCGGGTGCGCACCACCGTCACCTTCGGCACGCCCCTGTGGCCGACCGAGGGGGAGGACGCACGCAAGTTCGCGGCACGCATCGAGGAAGCGGTGGCCACACTGGCCAACGAGTCGGCCACCGACTGGTGGACCGCCCGCAAGGCGGCGGCCGCCGGTGAGACCCCGTCACTCCAGGGTCCCGACGTCGCCCCGTGGCGACGGGCATGGGCACTGGCCCCGGCACCCGACCGGGCCGAGGCCATCGATGCCGAAGGCAACGACTGGCCCCGCACCAGTCGCTGACCGACGGAGCGCTGACCGACGGAGCGCTGACCGACGCCCGGCTGAGCCACGGTCGTCAGGGTTCGAGCTGGGCACCGCCGTCGATCACGATGCGCTCGAAGAGGCCGAGGTCGCCCTCGAACGGCGAATCGGCGACCGGCCAGTGCACGACCAGCTCGGTGATCCCCCGTCGCCCGTAGCGTCCGGCCACGTCGACGAATGCATCGACCGAGTCGAGCGTGGGCTCCTCACTGAATCCGTCGAGCAGCAGCCGTTCGATCGACGACCGGTCGCGGCCCCACGCGTCGAGTGCGGCGTCCAGGCCGCGCAATTGGTCGGCCACCGCGACCTCGGTCGACGGGTGGTGCCCACCGTCCGACGCGCCGATGGTCACCCAGCCCTCACCGAACCGGGCGGCCAGGTCCAGGGCTCTCGGTCCCATGGCGGAGATGACGAATGGTGGGCGTGGCGACGCGATCGGTGCGGGATGGCGCATCACCGCGTGGGCCGAGTAGTACTCACCGGTCGACGTCGTCTCCGCCTGGGTCAGCAGTCGGTCCAACAGCGCGACGAACTCGGCGAACCGGGCCGACCGCTCCGCTGCGCTCCAGTCCGGGTGCCCGAGGGCGCTGGCGTCGAAACCGGTGCCACCCGAGCCGATCCCCACCACCAGGCGCCCGGTCGCCAGGTCGTCGAGGGTGAGGAGTTCCTTGGCCAGGGGCACCGGGTGACGGAAGTTCGGGGAGGTGACCAGGGTCCCCAGCCGGATCATCGACGTCGACACCGCGGCTGCCGCCAGTGTGCCCATGGCGTCGAACCAGGGCCGGTGGCGGAAGGACCGCCAGCTCAGGTGGTCATAGGTGTAGGCGGCGTGCAGGCCCAGTTCCTCGGCGCGGGCCCAGGTATGCCGCGCCTCGGACCAGCGTTCGTGGGGAAGGATGACGGTACTGATCCGCATCGGGCGAGCGTACCCGGGGCGTCCACTCGCTCCCCGGTCGTGCGCAGGTGCCTGCTCGTGTACGGGTCCGTAGGTCGGGCTCCGTGGGTCGGGCTCAGGCAGGTCCGGTCAGTGGGGTGCGGTCGCCAGGCGCAGTTCGCTCCAGATGAACGGTCCCAACTCGTTGGACCACCAGGGACCCTCGGGGACCAACCAGGTGGTGTGGCCCGTCCCTGCCAGCTCGACCTCGTAGCAGGCGTCGGCGGCGGCACGCAGTGCGTCGCAGGTCTCGAAGGCGTAGGCGGCCGTCACGTGGGTGGCGGTGTCGTACGCGTACTGGAACAGGAGCGCCGGGGCCTCGGTACCGGTCAGGGTGAGCAAGGGAAGTCCCGGGGTCAGAAAGGCGCCGGTCGACACCGCGGCAGCCACCGAGGGCGAGTAGTCGGACAACGGGCCGGAGTACGCAGCTGTCGCGGACACACCGGTGGCGAGGGCCAGCGCACCGCCGGCGGAGAACCCCTCCATGGCGATCCGGGTGGGGTCGATCCCGTAGGTGGTGGCGTTGGCCTTGAGGAACCGGATCGACTGTTGGGCATCCAGGGTGGCGGCCGCGGCCAGTGCCACCTCGTTGGCGTTGCCGGCGTCGGCCAGCGGCGCCAGCCGGTAGTCGATGGTGACCCCCACGTACCCGTCGAGCGCCCACTGCTCGGTATCCGCGTCGTTGTCGGTCCGACTGCCTCCGACGAAGGAACCGCCGTGGACCTCGACGATGGTCGGACGGGGTGCGGTGGCCGCATCCGGTGGCACGAAGATGTCCATCAGCAGCGGCGAGACCACACCATTGGCGTCCGGGGCCGACGAGTACGGCACGGTGTACTCGGTCACCTGGTCCGCCTGGTACTGCGGCGACGCGTAGATCCCACCCGCCGGCATGCCGACCGGTGCCGCCAGGATCTGGAGTGAGAGTGTGGCGGTGCCCGAATCCTGGGTCGGCGGCCGGACCCGGTCCTTGGTGTCATAGGCCTGGACGGTGAAGCTGGACACGCCCGCCGTGGTCGGCTTGCCCACGATCCGGCCGGTCGACGCCTGGAGGTGCAGGCCGGCCGGGAGGGCGCCACCGATGACGTACCAGTGGTAGGGCGCGTGGCCCCCGGTGGCGTTCAGGGACCCCTGGTACGCCGTCTTGACCGATCCGGCCGGGAGTCCGGTCGTGTCCACCGTCACGGTATCGATGACCTGGTCGAACGCGGCCGCCAGTTCGACATGGCCCTGGTCGTTGGCATGGATGTCCCCCGACGTGCACATCCCGGTCCAGGCACACACCATGGCCACGTCCTGAGGCACCGTGGTTCCCGCGTAGGTCCCGATCGGATCGGTGTCGTCGGTCTCGAAGAGCGAAGCTGGGTCGGCCATGGCCACTCCGGCCGCGGCATAGATCTGGCCGAGCTGGGCATTGAGCTGGTCCGTCTCGGTGACGGTCTGGGTCGCTGTCGCCTGTCCGGCGGCACCGTCCAACCAGTAGGCGAGGAACGGGTCGTAGTAGTCCATCCCGTAGATCGGCAGTCCGGGGTAGGCGGACTGCAGCGCCGACAGGTCGAGGGGTAGATCCGTGGCGATCTGGGCCTCGCCAGCTGCGGCACAGGTCGGGTCGAGCCCACTGGGGGTCTGACAGGTCTGGACGTCGTCGGCACCGATGTCGATGGTGAGGAACGCCACCTGCTTCGGATGGGCCTTCAGGAACGCGACGGCATCCCCCAGCTGTGTGCCCGTGGCATAGCTGCAGCCCGGACCGTTGCGGATCGACGCGGTGGTGGCGCCACCACAGCCGAGGTTGACGAGCTGCAGGTTCGGATACCGGGTCGATTCGTGGGCGGCGACGAGATCGACGTAGCGATCGGCGACCGAGGTGGTTCCGCCCCCGGTCACCAGGGAATCACCCAGGGCCAGGTAGTACTCGGGTTGCGGGGCCTTTGGCGTGGCCGCCCCCGCATCGGCGACGGGACCCACGGCCAGGACCGTCGCGGTCCCGAAGGACGCCACCGCCACCACCATCGCCGCCACCAGTCGCCACGCGGCAGGACGCCGCTCGCCCCTGGCATGTGTCGACCGTGCCCCCATGACTCCCCCTCGCAATCGTCAACCCCCGTGAGTCGAACCGGTCCGTCGAATCCGGGCGTCAGCCCTGCGCATCAGCCCGGGACGCGCCTCCCCGTGCCGCGTGCCCCACGACCGACATCGCGTGCGCTACGTCCCGCACAGGCCGACCGTCGCACGACTGTATCCCCACCGGTGCTGGTCGGCTGGGAGCGCGACCCCGGACGATGACCCCGGATCGTGGGCCCGCAACAGCGCCCCTGCGTGCTCCGGTCAGGCCCGGGCGCGGACCCGTTCCCACACGGATCGCCAGCCGGACGGCGTCGGGGTGTCGACCGCCTCCAGCCGTTCGGTACGTAGCGCCAGCTCCTCGTGGTCGTCGAGCGACACGAGCTCGCCGACCGAGCCCTCGGGCGAGCCGGCCGGGGCGAGGGCCCAGCCGAGCAGCAGATCGGCCAGGGCGGTGTTGCGGGCGAGGACGGGGCCGTGCAGGTAGGTCCCGAGCACCCGACCCGACCAGGCCCCCTCGGTCCCGTCGCCACCGCCGTTGCCGATCCCGTGCACGACGGTGGACAGCGGGCGGGCACCGGGCCCGATGGTGGAGATCCCCCCGTGGTTCTCGAACCCGGTGAGGCGGGGCAACGGATCCCCCCAGGCGGAGCGGGGGGCGTCGGCGGCCGGCGTCGCCACCAGTTCGCCGACGGCCCGGGTCCCGGTCCCCTTGCGGGTGGTGAGATCGAGCAGCCCGAGTCCCTCCTGCAGCCGCCCCGACGCATCGGGAAAGGTGCGGCCGATGAGCTGGAACCCGGCACACACCCCGAGCACGACCGCACCCTCGGCCGCCCGCCGGGCCAGGGTGCCCTCCTCGATCAAGGTGGTGGCCGCCCGCACCTGGGGTCCGTCCTCCCCCCCGCCGATGGTGTAGATGTCGGCATCGGGCAGCGGACGGTCGGAGGGAGCCTGGACCAGGTCGACGTCGATCCCCCGCCAGGCGGCCCGCCGGGCCAGGATCACACCGTTGCCCCCGTCGCCATAGGTACCGAGGAGATCGGGATGGACCACGCACACGGTCAGGTGACGGCCTCCCGGGACACTCACAGGAGCCTCCGCAGGTCGGCGAAGGCGGTGTAGTTGCCCAGGAACTCGACCGTCGAACCGGTGGCGTCGCTGGTCACGGCGCGGCCGAGTGCATCCAGCGGCCCGTCGACCACCGCATGGGCGACCTCGGCATATCGCAGACGCACCCCGAGGTCGAGCCGACGATCGCCCGTGGCCACCACCGTCCGACCGGCCAGCCGCTCGAAAGGGACGTCCCACAGCCAACTGGTGTCGAGCCCGTCGGCAATACGGGCGTTGACCGACAGGACGATCGGCGCCTCCGAGGTCGGGGTCTCGTCGAGCAGGTCGAAGATGGCCGTCCACCCGGCCGGGTTCTTGGCCAGCAGGAGCCGCACCGGTCGGCCGTGGTGTTCGACGATGGCGAAGCGACCGGCCACCTCGGTCACCTGGCGCAGGCGGTCCAGCACCAGGTCCACCCCGGGAGGCCCTCCGTCGGCGGCCCGGACACCGGCCGCCTCCAGCAGGGGCAGGGCGGCCACGGCCACCATGCCGGCGTTGGCCCGGTTGAACTGGCCCGGGAGTGCGATGTCGATCCGGTGCCGCGACCCGTCGGCCAGGACCAACTCGTCACCCACCACGTCGGCCACGACCTCGGGACGGGCGAACGAGCACTGGCTGCACGCCCACACGCCGTCGTCGGGGTGGGTGATCCGACCACCGCACGACGGACAGCCGACGGCATCGTCGTGCCACACCTGGCCCGCACCGACCCAGCGGACCTCGGGAGCGGTGGCGGCGGCCCAGGCCACCATCGGGTCGTCGGCGTTCGCCACCACGACGGTGCCGGCGGTGCCCGGCCCCGGCGCGGCGAGTCCGGCCAGCGCACTCCGCCACCGGTCGACGAGCATGCGTACCTCGGCGATCCGGTCCAGCTGGTCGCGTGACAGGTTCAACAGGACGACGACCTCGGGGCGGGTGTCGGTGATCAGGCGGCCGAGGTAGCCCTCGTCGACCTCGAGCACGGCCACCGTCGCATCCGGGTCGCCCGCCAGTGCGGCCACATGACCGGCGGGCATGTTGGCCCCGGTGTCGTTGCTCACCACCGAGCCGGCGCCGGTCCCGGCGACCGCGGTCGCCAGCAGCCGGGTGGTGGTGGTCTTGCCGTTGGTGCCCGACACCAGCGCGACCCGTCGACCCGACGCCAACGTGGCCAGCAGGCCCGGGTCGAGGGCCAGCCCGGCCCGACCTCCGGCAACGGTTCCGCTCCCCCGTCCGAGGACGCGGGAGAGCCCGTTCACGGCCGAGACCGCGGCCACCGCCGCAGTGGCGCGGACGCCTGTGGCCCCCGCACGGGGGTGTGTGGTGGGACGGACCGTCACGCCGTGGGTCGGGTGGCGGCGAGTTCCTCGGCGGTCGGGGTGTGGACCTCACGTGCCTCGGCGGGCAGCAGGTCGACGATGGCAGCCATGAGCGTCGCCGTGTCGGCCGCCGCGTCGGTCAGCCCCAGGGGCACCGGTGGCCCGATGGTCACGGTCACCCGAGGGGGGTGCTGCAGGTTGGCGACGTTCGGGACCTTGGACGAACGGGGCCATACCTTCTCGGTCCCCCACAGGGCGATGGGTATGACCGGCACACCGGTCGAGGCGGCAAGTCGTGCCGCCCCCGTCTTGCCCCTCAGGACCGGGTCGAAGAACGCCTCACCACGCGGGATGGTCCCCTGGGGGAGGACGACCACCGCCTCGCCGGCACGGAGTGCGGCGGTGGCCTTGCGCATCGAGTCCCCCGGAGCCGTGTCACGATCCACCGGGATCCCGCCCAGGGCCCGGGACAGTTGACCGACCACCGGCGCATCGAACAGCTCCTGTTTTCCCATGAACCGGACCGGGCGTCGGATGCGGGCGGCCACGATGGCCAGCGCGGCCACGTCGAAGTAGCTGCGGTGGTTGGACACCAGGAGGAACGGCCCCTCGGACGGGACGTGCTCCATCCCGTTGACCGTGAAGCGGGCATAGGGGAACGATTCGGGACGGACGAAGGGACGCAGCAGGTGGTACGGCTCGAGGCCGACCACCGACGGCACCCCCGGGGGGCGGTCCCAGTTCTCGAGGGGCCACCGTCGGGCGAGGGCGACCGCGGCCAGCCGGGGGTCGGCGTTGAGCGGGTGGGGGTGGCCCACCGCCTGGAGCAGGGGAACGTCGAAGAGGCTGTCGGAGTAGACGTGACAGTCGGCGAGGTCGATGTTGTTCGACGTGGCCCACTCCCGCACCGCGTCGCGCTTGCCTGTTCCCCAGGCGAACTTGCCGGCCAGGCGGCCCGTGTAGGTGCCGTCCGTCTCCTTGTAGCGGGTGGCGATCACATCGTCGAAGTCGAGTGCCTGGGCCAATGGAGCCACCAGATCGAGTGGCGAGGTGGTGGCCAGCACGATGAGGCGTCCCTCGGCCCGGTGGGCCCCGAGTGCGTCGAGCGCCCACGGCTGGACCAGGTCGATCAGCTCGTCGACGGCCGAGGTGCCGGCCCGACGCACCGCCTCGGCCGAACGACCCTTCATCAGTCGGGCGGCCGCCCGGGCCAGGCCCATGAAGGCCACCGTCTCGCCGAAGGAGTTGTAGAAGCCGTAGAGATAGCGCTCGCCCGGCAACTTGCGCCCGGCGGGCAGGACGCCCTCGGCCACCATCGCGGCCTGGAGCACCGGTCCGCTGGCCGAGCGGATGAGCGTGCGGTCCAGGTCGACGAAGACGGCACCGGTGGCGTCGGTCATCCCCTCAACCTACTGCCGGGCGCCGGGCGGCGGAGGGCGAATCGTCCAGGTCCGGCGCGTTCCGGCCCTGGACGCGGCAAAGGGACCACCGGGGGGGAGAGGTGGTCCCTTCGCACTGACTCAACAAGGTAAGGAGGGGGATTCCTATGTCCTGTGGTCGTGGAATCAAATGTATAACAACCGCGAGCAATCAGTCAACCAGTTTGTCTAGATACCTGGTATCGTTTCTTGCGATGGAACTCCGACACCTCCAGGCGCTCACCGCAATAAGCGATCACGGCACGTTCTCGGCGGCAGCCGACCACCTGGGTACCGTCCAGTCGAACATCTCCGCCCACGTGGCCCGACTGGAGAAGGAACTGGGCACCCCGCTGATCGACCGCGCCGACGGCCGCCTCACCGAAGAGGGGACGGTCGTGGTGGCCCGGGCCCGACGGATCCTGTCGGAACTGGACGCCCTGCTGTCGGACGTCGCCGCCTGCAAGGACGAGGTCAGCGGCACGGTGCGGGTGGGAATGATCGGCACCACCGCCCGGTGGTTGGTCCCCCGCCTGATGGACGCGGTGTCCCAGCGCCATCCGAAACTCCGACTGGTGATCATCGAGGGCACCACCACCGGACTCGAGCCCCAACTCGCCAACGGCCAGCTCGACCTGGCCATCCTCCATCTGCCGGTCAGCGGCAAGGACCTGGTGACCCGGCTGCTGTTCGAAGAGGACCTCATGCTGGTGGTGCCCGAGGGTCACGCCCTCGCCGGTGGTCACCAACCACTCAAACTCGAGGACCTGGCGGACCTCGAGCTCCTCCTCCCCCTGCCGGGCACCTCGTTCCGCGACGAGTTGGACGCCAGGACCCGCCCCCTCGGGATCACCCTCCTGCCGGCGGCCGAGATCGACGGGCTCCGCCTCATCGCCTCGCTCACCTTCGAGGGGTACGGCCCGGCCATCCTGCCGGCGACCGCCATCCCGACCATCCTGCGGGACCGGTTCCACCCGGTGCCCATCGCCGGTCTCCCCCGGCGGCGGGTCGGCGTGGCCCAGCGCAGCCGCGGGCTCCCCTCGGCACCGACCCGGGCGCTGATCGAGCTGCTGCGCACCACCGTCGCCCAACCCGAGGGTCGGCCACAGGGTCTGCACCTGACCGACTGACCGGCACACGGGCCGGTCATCGATCACCGGTCGTCACCGGTGGACGGTGGTCGGTCGTCCTGTCAGTTGTGCGTCGGATCTGCGGGGAAGGCCGAGACCAGCGCCAAGGCACCGCCCTGGCGCTTCAGGACCCGACGCCAGAGTCCTTCGGGGTCGGCGGAGATCGGATCGCGGGCCTCGGCCGGGATCACGTACCACGACCCCTCGGCGATCTCCTCCTCCAGCTGACCCGACTCCCAGCCGGCGTAGCCGGAGAAGAGCCGGGCCCCCACGATCGACCCGGCCGCGTCCGCGGGGTCGGCCCCGAGGTCGACGGTACCCACCGGTCGCTCGTCGTCCACCAGCTGTCGCCAGCCCGCCGGGCAGCCGGGACTACCGGGCTCGCCGGCCTGGCGCGAGGCCAGCCTCACCAGGCCGATCAGCGAGTTCCGTGACACCGGGCCGCCGGTGAACAACTCGGCCGGGGCGGTGGCGAACGGGTGCCACTGCGGGAGGAGCTGGTCGACGGCCACCCCGCCGGGGCGGTCGATGACCACGCCGAGGGCACCGTGCACCCCGTGGTCGAGCACCAGGATCACCCGTCGCCAGAAGTTGGGATCGTCGACGGTGGGGGTGGAGACGAGCAGGTGACCCGGCAGTACGTCGGGCTCGGGGGCGCCCCCGTAGGGGTCGAACTCGCTGAACGGTTCCATCGGCACGCCACGATGATGGCGCATGACGGGCAGCTCGGCACACCCGGGCCCTCCCCACCGGGCGCCCACCGGGGATGAATGGCGCGGGACGTCCCCGTCGGTGAGGCTGTCCACATGGCCCTCGTCTCCGTCACCACCGCGTCCCCCCATGTCCGGGTGGTCACCCTCGACAACCCGGCGCGGCTGAATTCGATGTCCTTCGCCCTGGTCGCCGACCTCTACGAGGCCCTGGCCGTCGTGGCGGCCGACAACGACTGCCGGGTGGTCGTCCTGACCGGTGCCGGCCGGGGCTTCTGCTCGGGACTCGAACTCGAGCACGCCGGCCTGCCTCCCGGGACCGAGGACCTGGGTCGCCACCGCATGGGGCTGCGGGCCATGGAGTACATGGGCGGCATCGTCCCGGCACTGCGCAATCTGCCCCAGCCGGTCATCGCCGCCATCAAGGGTCCGGCCTACGGCGGTGGCATGTGCCTGAGCCTCGGGGCCGACATCCGACTCGCCGGGCGGTCGGCCGTGTTCTGCGGCGCCGGCATCACCAACGGACTGACCGGGTGTGAACTCGGGGTGAGCTGGTTGCTCCCCCGGGCCGTCGGCACGTCCCGCTCCAACGAGATCCTGTTGACCGGCCGCAAGGTGGACGCCGAGGAGGCGGGACGTATCGGCCTGGTCTCCCAGGTGGTGGAGGACGACGAGGTCCTCGACCTGGCGCTGTCCATGGCGGACGGGATGTGTGCGCTCAGCCCGTTGGGCCTCACCCTCACCAAGGACACCATCTGGGGATCACTCGAGGTGGGGAGCCTGCAGACGGCGGTCGACCTGGAGAACCGCACCCAGTTGCTGGCCGGGTTCACCGGGAACCTCACCGAGGCCGCCGCCGCCTTCAAGGAGAAGCGGCGCCCCGTCTACACGGAGTAGCGGCCATGGCCAAGGCCCGTCGGGGTCGCAGGCACCACCGGGGACCACGGGATCCCGCACGGGGCGGCGGCGCCCGCGAGCACTGGCGGGCCGACGGCGGGCCCAAGACCGCCTACGGGTCGGCGGACGAGGCCAATCGGGCCGCCCTGCAGGCCCGGCTCGAGCACGGCCTGGACCTCGATGCCTACACCTGCGGCATCTGCGCCCGCTGGCACCTCGGCAACCGGGGAGGCGACTGAACCGCTGTTCCAACTGTACCGTCCAGACGGTATAGTTATGGCATGGCGACCACCACCACCTCCACCCCGACGCGGGCACACACCCCCGGTGGTGGGCCCCGACGCGACAGCACCGCCACCAAGCGGCGCATCCTCGACGCAGCCGAGCAGGTCGTACTGAGGGACGGCGTGGGCCACCTCACGTTGGACGCGGCCGCACACGAGGCCGGGCTGTCGAAAGGCGGCGTGCTCTACCACTTCCCCACCCGTGACTCCCTGGTGGCGGCCATGGTGACCAGGATCATCGAGCAGTTCGAGGAGGACATCGCCTCCTACCTCCCCGAGGCCGGCACGCCCGAGGCGTCCGCCCCCGGCGCCTTCGCCCGGGCCTACGTCCGTTCGACCCTGGAGCCGGCCGCTCCCGGCGAGGAGCGTCTGGGCGCCGCCCTCCTGGCTGCGGCCGCAGCCGAGCCGGACCTCCTGGTGCCGCTCCAGGAGGCGGCCGACGGCTGGCAGGCGCGACTGGTCGACGACGGCCTCGATCCCACGCTCGCCACCGTGATCCGCCTGGCGTGTGACGGCCTGTGGCTGTGCGACGTG
>Ga0302279_10007603_pt1 | contig 11019 bp, 13 predicted proteins | sample III_Bog_N3_3_FD_194541 | JGI IMG/M metagenome (GOLD analysis project Ga0302279, IMG submission 194541) | Peat permafrost microbial communities from Stordalen Mire near Abisko, Sweden - III_Bog_N3_3 | ecosystem: Environmental > Terrestrial > Soil > Wetlands > Peat | place: Sweden: Abisko...
GGGGCCCCGAAGCCGGCCTCGCACGGTTTGGCGACCACCATGGGCTCTACTGGCGCATCGCGGGCGACGGAACGATCGACGTCGCGCGGCGTGACGACCGGCGCGCGTTCCTCCTGGCGAAGGTGCCCCCGGTAAGTTTCAGGTGAGCCAGAAGTGGTTTGAAGAGGACCTGCAGAAGATCAAGCCGGGCGCTGCCGTTGCGCTGCGCTGCCCGCAGGAGCAGCTTGATGCCGTCGTCACGCGTGTGGACGGTCTGAACGATCGTCAGCCGATCACGATCGACGTGACGGGGTGCGGCAAGAAGATCGTCTACCGGGAAGGTTTCGGCTACCAGTGGGCGCCGGCCTCGGCCGCGACGGACGTAGCCGTCCACGTCACCGTCCACCCGTGAGACCCGGCGGCCGGGCGCGCCTGCAGCGGCACGCGCTGACGGAGGAGCGTAGGCGGTCCAAAGGCGATCCGCGTCGACTCCCTTCGGGGGCGTACCTGTGTGCCCTACCAGTACACAACCGGAGAATGGGATCACGAGTACCAGCAGTACCTGCACATGGCGGGCGTTCGGGTCAATTTCGGCGGCCTCCCCTGACCTCGTCCGCAGCCGCGGCCCGGAGGACCGCCGGGGTGAGCGCGCGCCCGGATCGTTGACGATAGTTTCTGAATATGGTAACTATTGCTCGTTCTGTGAAACTCAAGGAGGCGTCATGAAGAAGGTCCCCGACGGCTGGCCCCGCATCTCGTCCTCGCTGTTTTACGAGGATGCCGCGGCAGCCATCGATTTCCTCTGCCGCACGTTCGGCTTCGAGGTGAGGCTCAAGATCGAGGGCGAAGGCGGGCGCATCGAGCACTCGGAGCTCGTCTTCGGAGACGGGCTGGTGATGCTGAGCACCGCGCAGAATGGAACGAAGGAGGGCCGCGCGCCCTCCCCGGGGAGAAGCCCGCGATCGGTCGGCGGCGTCAACACGCAGACTCTGTGCGTCTTCGTCGACGACGCCGACGCGCACTGCGAGCGCGCGCGCAAGCTGGGCGCCAAGATCGTGGATGAGCCGAAGACGAGTGACTACGGAGAGGACTACTGGAGCGACCGCAGCTACCGCGCCGAGGACCCGGAGGGTCACCAGTGGTGGTTCATGCAGCGCATGGTCACCCGCGGACAGCCCGCTTGATGGAGGACCGCCTCTCCCGCACCCTCGAGGCGCTCGCCGACCCGGCCCGTCTCGCGGTCGTGCGCTTGCTCCGCAAGAAGCCTCGCCGCTCGAGCGAGATCGCCGACGCCCTGTCGCTCAACCGCCCGGCGACGAGCAAGCATCTCGAGGTGCTGCGCCAGGCGGGGCTGGTCGAGGCGGAGCTGATCGACGAGGACGCGCGGGCGCGCATGTACCGGCTCCTCCCCGAGCGGTTCTCCGAGCTGCGTGACTTCGTCGACGACGTGGAGGCCTACTGGGGCGACCAGCTCGCCTCGTTCAAGGGGCACGTGGAGCGCAAGCACGGCGGGGCGGGCGGGAGACGCAAGTGACTGCTCGCCCTCCGCCGGCCGGCGACCGCGCGCGTGTCTCGGTGCTCGTCGCCGTCCCGCGCGAGGTGGCGTTCCGCGTGTTCACGGAGGAAATCGACCAGTGGTGGCGGCGCGGCCTCAAGCACCGAGTCTCCGGGAAAGGGCGCGGGATCATGCGTCTCGAGCCCGGCGTGGGCGGGCGGCTCTTCGAGGAGATCGAGTCTGCGGCGGGTGCGCGCGTCGTCGAGACCGGCCGCGTGACGGAGTGGGACCCGCCGGCGCGCTTCGTGCTCGAGTGGAGAAACGTGAACTTCTCCAAGACGGAGAAGACGTACGTCGAGGTCGCGCTCGACGAGAGCCCTTCGGGCACGCTCGTCACCGTGACGCACTCCGGCTGGAGCGCCATTCGGCCCGATCACCCCGCGCGGCACGGCCTCGAAGTCCCCGCGTTCATACGCATGAACGGCATGTGGTGGGGCGAAGTGCTCACGTCGTTCCGCGAGCACGCGGAGGCCGCTGCCGCGTCAACGCGACGCCTCGCGCGCGACGCGCTCGGTCTCGGCGAAGACGCGTAGATCCCTTGCTCTTCCCGACCGTCGCGAGCATGTCGTCGGTCATGTTGCGCGGGAGAGCGTAGCCGTCCTATGCGTCGCGGGAGATGTTCGGAAACGCCGCGGACTAGCGCGCGCCTGGGATGGCGGCACGCGGAGGCCAGCTTCCGGTCGCCGAGGGCGGCAAGGTTCGCGCCTGCCGCTGCGAAGCGCCGCTACGTGACTTCGGCTGGGTCGAGTTGCCGCTGAGCGCCACCTGCGACTGAGGGGGCTATCGCCCGCCGGCGAACGCCCAGTACGAAGTGGTCGTCGTCTTCGAGATCCGAAGTCGAGCACCTTGACGAAGGGTTCCCCGTCCGACCGCTCGGTGACGAAGAGGTTGCCGGGCTTGAGATCGCGTCGCCCTCCCCCGTACGGGTGAGTAGAGAGCCGCGTCGCACCTGCTATCGCTGAGGCGCCTGGGGTCTAGGACCTCGCGGGGGAGGAGCGCCGACCATGATGAGAGTGCGATGGGCATGGGCAGCTGCGATGGGTGGGCTCGCGTTGACTACGTTCGCGGCTTGCGGCCACGGCCCCGACTCCGATCTTCCACCGTCAGACGCTGGAGCCATGTCCGACGCTGGGGCCGACACGGGGACCTCGGTAACGGTCACGGTGAAGATCATCGGCCAGGGCCGGGTACAGGGGTCAGGCTACCTCGATTGCTCCGGCGGCGCAGGGTCTCCCGGGACTTGCACCGTGAACAACCCGGCCCCCTGGCGCGTGAGCGCGAGCCTTTATCCCTTTACCGCAATTGCCGCTCCGGGCTGGAAGTTGTCGACGGCCCAGTGCCAATTCGGCGATGACCCCCTCGTCCCTGCGACTCTCTACCCCACCATGGATAGTCAGTTCACCTGCAGCGTCGGCGCGAGCGTGACGACGTTCTGGGCGACCTTTGTGTCGATCGACGGAGGCGGCACGGACGGAGCGATCACGGAGGGCGCGGACGGCGCCGCGAGTGACGGCTCCGGGCGCGAGACAGGGGGGGATGCCGCCGATGCGGGCCTGGATGCGGCGGACGCCGACGCGACGAGCCCGAGCGACGCGCGCGCGGATTCGACGCTGGCAGCGGACTCGTCGACGGCGGCAGACAGCGGCCAGGAGGCTGGGGCGCTGGTCCCCCAGACGGTCTCCATTCCCAACGGAGACGAGGTGGCGCAACTCGCGGTCAACCGCGCGACGAACACGCTCTACGCCAGCCTTGTCGATGGCAACGGCAACAGCGGGGGCATCGCGGTCATCGACACGAACACGAACACGGTGACGACGACCATCCCGCCGGTCACGGTCGATGGCGGCGCGGTTCAGCCGTACACCGGCCTCGTGGTCGATCCCACAGCGAACGTGGTCTACGGCGCGAGGCTCTTCAGCACGACGATCGACACGTTTGCCGGGGCGACCAACGCCTACGTGACCACCTTCAACGTCAGCACGCTCGACCCGGGCTGCCATGTCCCGGGGGTCTTTGGCTTCGACTTCGCCGTCGATTCGACGCGGTCCTTGCTCTATTTCGCCTGCCCGGCCGCCACAGCCTCGGACGCGCACGTCTCCGTGGTCAGTACGACGCCTACGTACACCCTCGCGGGCTCGATCACCCTGAGCGATCTCAACATCGCCGCCCCGGCGAGCCCTGCGCTCGCGCTCGACAGCACCAACCAGCTCCTTTTCGTCTCGAACGGCGGCAGCCCCTTCGCCGTCAACCCACTCCTGGTCGACCGGATCGACACGTCGACGTTGACAGAGAACGTGGCGGCGCAGCAGAACCTGGGGGCTGCAACGACGCTCGGGATGGTCGGGGCGCCTGGGTACGCGGCGCTGCTTGCGGTGGGCAATGGCCCGGACGCCGGCAGCGGCACCGTCTACTCACTCGAGGGGGCACACCTGGACAATGCGTGCAGCACGGCCTCGACGAACCCCGCGGCGTCTTGCGGTGCCCAGCGCATCGGCGCCAGCTCACAGAACACCATCATTCTGATGTGCGGGTGCAAGCAGGGTTACATCGGCGAAACGCCCCTGGGCTTCGTGCTCAGCGCACTACAGAACGTGCCACCCCAGCCACTAGACGTTGATGCCGGCGGAGCCGTCACAATTCCGCCCCCGGTTCCTGGCGCCACGTTCAGCGTTGGGCGGCTGGCCGTCAGCCAGCAGAACCTGTATTTCAACGGCGCCTTCGCATGGGACGGTGGCTCCGAGCCGTCGGCGGGGATCTCCTGCATTCATGACGTGCAGTGACCTGCGGCGCGGGCTACCGAAGGGAGGCGCCCTCCGACGGCGCACACACGGTCCAGCCGCCAGCGGCCGATGTCGTCTACCACCCGAGCGTGCCTCAATGACGGCCCGAGCCGCGTTGGCCGGACGGCGCGGAGCCGGCTCTCGTGCTCGCGCAACGGCTCCGCGAACTCGTCGCACGAGAAGGTGGCAGTCTCCCACAGGTGCGCCGATTCCGGGCTCGGCGGCGGTGGGGTTGGTTGGTTGGCGGTCGGAAGAGGCACGCAGCTCGGATTCTATCCGCCAGCGGCGACCGGTGGGTCTCCGATACCTCTGTCCGCACCCGGCGGATTTGACGGTCCGCGCGTCGCCGGTCACACTCTCTCTCACATGCATTCCAACGATGTCGTCGCGAAGGTCAAGCGAATCACCATCAAGGTCCTCATCGCCGCCGTTGCCCTCGCGATCGTCGGGTCGGCCCTCTACACGTTCGCGACGCTCGAGTTTTCCTACTCGGAGGGCGAGCGCGTCGGCTTCGTACAAAAGCTGTCGAAGAAGGGCTGGATCTGCAAGACCAACGAGGGCGAGCTGGCGATGGTCAACGTCGTCGGACAGCAGGCCACCATCTTCAACTTCAGCGTACGGGACGAGTCGGTCGTCACCGCGATCGAGGCGCTCGCCGGGCACAAGCTAACGCTCCACTACGCCGAGCACCGGGGCATCCCGTCGACCTGCTTCGGGGAGACGACGTACTTCGTGACCGGAGTCACGAAGGCCGACTGATCGGTGCCGATCCCGGCAGAAATCGGCTCGAGGCCCGATGACGAGGCCTCTGAACGCTGGCTCTCAGGGCGAGGCTTGCCGGATCAACTCGATGACCGCCGCGTGCAGCTTGCCGTTGGTCGCGATGAACCCGTGGTCGTTCGAGAGCTTCCCCAACGCGTACTCGAAGGCGTTGCCCCGCTCGTCGGTCGCTGCGCCCCCGGCGGCGACGACGATGGCCTCCGGCGCGCACGAGTCCCAGCGCTTTCCGGCGCGGCCGGGCTGTGAGTAGATGCCGGCCTCGCCCGCGGCGATGCGGATGCCCTTCACCCCCGCGCTGCCGCACGGCGCCACCTTGCGAAGGTCGGCGCGCCTCGCGAGCCAGTCGAGCGCGTGCTCGCCGGGCCACCCCGGAGACATGGATGGGCGTCTCCGTCCCGTCCTTCGCGACCTCGAAGGCGCCGACCCCGAGCGCCCCCACGAAGCTTCGCTCGAGCGCCGGGCACACGATGACGCCCAGCGTCGCGCGCCCGTGCTCGGCCAGGCCGATCATCACGGCGAACTCGCCGTCACGCGCCGTCACCGCGCCATCCGATCTCACCAGAAGCGCATCCCCGACCACGATGCGGGAGTCCTCCAGTGCGCGTACGCACCGCGGCCGTGGCCGATCCTGCTCACGAAGGAATGCCGCCGGCTGACGGGGATCGTCGTGAGGCTGTCCTGCACCCGCGCGACGTGGCCAGTGGAGCGTCCCGAACAGCTCGCCACGGACGCCGAAAACGCTTCGAGGCTGTGCGCCATGCTCCGTACGCGAAACGACGACAGCAGCCGCGCCCTCCGCAACCTCCGCCGCGAAGCGGAGATCGAATTCGCGCACGCCCTCGGCGCGTACACCCTGGCCCGGCGCGGGCGGCCCTGGAGGTTGCCGTGAGAGCCGGCAAGCGCCGTGGTCGCCCAGCGCGCCCGCGCAGCAAGGGTCTGCCAATCCAGGCCATCTACCGCGTGGCGCAGCTTGCGCGGGCGATGGGGGTGCCGCACAGGCAGCTCCAGCGCCTGCTCGAAGTCGAGGACGTGCAGGTCTTTCGTGTGGGCCGGCTCCTCCTCGTCCCGCTGGCGGAGCTGGAGGAGAAGGTCCCGGCGCTCCAGAGTTCGTGCACGTCGTCTCACACACTTTGGGCTTGAAACCGGATTGGCCGTTGCGCGGCGTCGCCGGGCAAGGTGAGCTTCAGGCGGTTGCAGTGAGCAAGTAGCGCCGAGATCGCGTCGCGCTCGGTGGAGTTCGCAGCAGGGTCGAGGCGGACGGAGATTACGGACTTGCCGGCGACCACATGCCCCGGCGCCTTGAAGAGGTTGGCCAAGACCTTCTTGGCCTCCCTGGGCAGGACCATCGCCTCGGCGAGGGTGGAGGCCAGGTCGGACTCGACGTTCGCGCACGCGATGCGGACGGTGTCGAGTGCCATCTTGTACTCGCCGGTGTGCCGCACGAGCTTGTCGGCCAGCTCCGTCTCGCGCAGCGGTGCATGGGTCGGCGTGGTCGGTCGGAGAGCCAGGAGCTCCGTTGCGCGGTCGCTGGCGCGCGAGAGGATCGCCTCCCAGCGCCCCCTTCGCGGGTCGCCTTCGACGAGCGCGGCCAGCTCATTGCGGGCCAGTCCCGCCGTCACCCTCGCGAGGCGGATGTGACGGTCGAGCCTGCGTCGGGCCGGGTTCGGGATCACCGCGTCGGGGTCGTAGGACTCGGTGGTGCGACCATCCAGCTGGTTGATGCCCCAGCGGTGGACCCCGTGATGAAAGCCGTTCTCCTGGACCCAACGACCGCGGAGGATGGCGTACAGCTCGGAGACCGGCAGCGTTCCGACGGCGAGCAGGTTCACCTGGCGGCCGTCGGCTCCTCGCAGCGCGATGCGCCGCACGCGGCCCCGGCCGCGGCCGAGGTTGGTGCGTTGGTCGCTCGCCTCCAGCTTCTCCTCGCCGTGGGTGAAGGTGAGGTCGAACGCCGTCGAGGCGAGCAATGCGTAGGGTTTGCGTTCGTACGTCACCAGCTCGAAGCCTTCCTCCCGGAGGTCGGCGAGCTGGTCGGGGAACGCGCCGCCGCGGTCGAAGGCGAGCACGAGCCGCGGCTCGGGGCCCACCATGTCGCGCAGCAGCTTGGCCACGGCGGACAGCCAGTCCGTCAGCGAGCCGTTGGTGACGTCCGCCAGTCGCAGCACCGGGTTGCCTGCCTCGTCGTGCACGTACACGTCCGTGATCCCAGGACGCGCACGCTTGTCCTGCATCCGCCATCCCTTGCGGATCGTCTCCTGGCCCGTGTACGGCCGCAGATGATTGTCGACGTAGAAGACGACGACGTCGCGCTCGGTCTCCGCATGGGCTTGTTGCACGTACAGGTGCGCCATCCCCAGATGCAGACGCGCCGCACGCTGGTCGCAGGCGAAGAGCCCGAAGACGCGCCGGACCCACGTCGCCGACGGCGCGCGGGTGGCTCGTACGAGCGCACGCCCAGTCGCCGTCATCAGGCGCCTCACCCCCTCGACGCATCCCTCGCCGATGGCGAGCGCGCACGCGAAGGCATCGATGGCGATGCGGACCCGTTCGTGCATCTCCTCGTCCGCGCACAGCCCGCTGGCGGCGGCGTACAGGCCCAACCTGTGAAGCATCGCCAGCAAGAGCCACGTGCCGACGTGCTGCACACCGTGCGACGAGTGTACCGGCCGCGCGTGCAACGTCAGGAACGCGCCCGCCGCCTCGGTTGGTGGCTCATTCGCGCTTGTCAGCACCGGCGCGGGAGCTTCGCCGCCATCCACCGCCGCGGACGACTCGTCCTCAGTTCCGGCGGCGCTCGTGCTCGTCACCACGGGCGCAGGGGCCTCGCTGCGCTCGCGCTCCATCGTGGCGGGCAACGTATCGAGGCTCGTCTGCGCCGCTGCCACGGGTGCCGGCTCCTCCGCGACGGGCCCCCTTTCCGCGTCCCACGCCTTCTTGATCCGGCCCACCGTCGCCCGCGACACCTTCCGCCCCGTCTGCTCCCACGTCCCCTCCACCGTTCCCCCTTGCTCGAACGAGGCGACGAGCCTCTTCCGATCGCGCTTCGACAATCCCTTGCCGACGCTGCCCCCGCGTTTGCGCGCCGTCACCGCCTCGAGTCCCCCTCGCTCGGCCAGTCGACGCAGCAAACGGATCGTCTCCGAGGACACCCCGAACGCCCTCGCGATGTGACCGTAGTGCGCCTTCGGCTCCTCGCTGACCGCAAGCAGTAGGATGTTGCGCTCTGCACTCTCCGTCGGACCGAAGGAGCCAAGGAGGCGCCCGCCAACGAATACGCTCCGAGTGCCATCTTCGAGGACGACGCAGCTCCGCGCGTCGAACCACGTCGTGTTAGGGGCAGGATCGGACAGGTCCAAGGTCGGCGCCGCGGGCTGCGTCATCGCACCTCGAGACGCCCCCGTCAGACGAAAAATTCCCCAAACTCGACCGGCGGCGCTTCCAGCCACCGCAGCCCTTGTTTTCAGGCTCGCCGTCTCAACTGCCCATCAGGCTGCGCGAACTCTGGCGCTCTGGGAGAGCGTCAGGGCGGCCGAGTCCCTGCGGAGAGCTCTGGATGACGTTTGAGTGTCATCCCGTGCATCTGGTGCATCCAGTGTCGAAAAGGGGCGTTCTACGCCATGGGTAGAGGGACGCAACAAGGCGCCCCTCGCAAGGAACCCAATGGCTGCTACTCCCATCGTTCGCAGGACCACCGCTGTTCTCAAGATCCCGACGCGCAAGTCGAGCGTCGGGGCGTTCGCGTCGTCGGTCATCACCGCGATGACCGGCAACGCGTCGTATCCAAATCCCACGCCTCCGCTCGCCACCGTCGCGGCGGATCTCGCCGCGTACGAAGCGGCGGAGGCGCAGGTCGTCACCCGGGTCAAGGGTGCCGCGGTCACGCGCAACGCGAAGTACGCCGTACTTCGTGCCGATCTCGAGCACCTGATGGGCGCCGTCCAGCAGGTTGCCGACGCCAACGCCGCCAACGCGCAGTCGCTCATCGAGGGCGCGGGGTTTGCCATCCGCAAGACCACGAGTCGCCCCAAGAGTCCGATCAAGGTCGAACCCGGCGGCGTGCCGGGCACCGTCAAGCTCAGCGCGAAGGCCGTCGCGCAACGGGCTTCGTACGAGTGGCAGTACTCGACCGACCAGAAGACCTGGAGCAACGCGCCGGGGTCGCTCCAGGCCAAGACGGCCATCACCGGGCTGACGAGCGGGACGACGTACTACTTCCGCTTCCGCGGACTCACGAAGGCGGGGGAGGGAGCCTACAGCCAGGTCGTGCAGATCCTGGTGAGCTAAGGGAGGCGGCGGGGCCGCGGCTGCTCCCCTCGAACGAGAAGACGACGGATTCGGGTTCCTCGAGTGAAGCTCTGAGCTCTTACACGACGTGAAGGAGTTGCTACACGACGTGAAGGAGTTGCTCGATCGCCTGAAGAAGTCATCGCACGTAATGGAGGAAGCAGTCGCGGTACTGTCGGCTTTTCGAAGCGACGGATTTTGGTCCAAATCCGTCGTGGAGAAGTCACTCCACGTCGTCTTTCGGTCCAAATCGGTCGTCTCGGAGTCACGAGACGACCGATTTGAGTCCGGAGCTTGAAGCTCGGTGTCGTTCGACGTGCGCTCTTCCTTATTTTCGTCGATCGAGAAGTTGCTTCCTTACCGCTCTGAGCTCAGAGCGTACCGATCGTAGCTTTAATCGTCGCTGAGATGATTGCTCCACGTAGTGAAGTGATTGCTTCACGTAGTGAAGTGACTTCTTCACGTAGTGAGATGACTTCTCCAGGTCGTCTGATGATTCCTTCACGTGATCACGGGACTCCTTCACGTGATCACGGGACTCCTTCACGTGATCACGGGACTCCTTCACGTGATCAGAGGACTCCTCGACGTCGGCTCCGAGCTGCTCGAGGACGGGAGGTGGCCACGGAAGGCCGTCTCCGGGACGGTCGAGGACGTTTCCGAACACGTTGACGTCGTCCGTCGAAACCAGGCGGACGTCGAGAAGACCAACCATGCGACCGAGGAGCGGGCCCACGGTCTCGTTGGTTGGGTGGACGTCGTCTTTCCTCTCGTCGAGGACAGCCGACGTGTGCGCGGGGTCAGCAGGGCTCGTTCGAGGAGAGGATGTGATGTGTAGAACCGGAAACAGTCGGCGACCCACCAGATCAGCCACACGAAGGGCGGCGTCCTCGACGGGCGCGTGGGCTTCGAGGGGTCCACGAACTGGAGCCGGGCGGGGGAAGGGACGTTCGTCGTGAAGGGCCGTCCCGGTGGCCCTGGGTACCTGGGACGAGCAGCTCCAGGTGGCGCAGGCGGCGTCAGACGAAGCGAAGGCAAAGCACGGACGGAGGACAGCATGAGTCGATCAGGTCGGAGGCGGACGTGTGCGCGGGTGGATGCGATCTTCCCGAACGATATGAGGCTGATGCGGATCCCGCGCGGGACCCGGCGCGGACAGGCAATCGGGGTGTGGCTCGCCGCGCTCTGCCACTCGAGGCGGTTCGAGCTCGAGGGCTTCTGCCCGACGGAGGAGCTGCAGGCGTTTCCCAGCGGCGATGTCGTCCAGGATCTGGTCGACGTGGGCCTCTTCGCCCGCGCCGAGCAAGACGGCCTCGCGGGCTTCGTCGTTCTCGATTACGCGGAATGCAATCCCACCAAGGCGCAAGGAGGTGCGACGTGATCTACGCAAAGCTCGATGTGTGCTTCTGGCGGCACAAGAAGTTCCGCCGTGCCGGCGTCGCGGCCGCGGGGTACTGGGCTGCGGCTCTCGCCTACCTGCGGGAGGACGACTCCGACGACGGCTTCCTGCCGGGCGACGTCGTGGGTCAGTTGCTCGGCGTGACGGAAGCCGAGGGACGGGCGTTCTGCCAGGTGCTGGTTCAGGTGGGCCTCTTTGCGGCCCGCGACGACGGCTATCTGCTCGTCGGGTATACGAGATCG
>Ga0302279_10007604_pt1 | contig 11019 bp, 10 predicted proteins | sample III_Bog_N3_3_FD_194541 | JGI IMG/M metagenome (GOLD analysis project Ga0302279, IMG submission 194541) | Peat permafrost microbial communities from Stordalen Mire near Abisko, Sweden - III_Bog_N3_3 | ecosystem: Environmental > Terrestrial > Soil > Wetlands > Peat | place: Sweden: Abisko...
GCGCTCCGCGCAGCACCAGCCTAGTGCGATGAGCAAAGCCAAAAGGGTTTAGCAGGCATAAATTTTGCCGTTCTGCAGCAGTCACAAAGGGTTCAAACCCAGATTATCCTTAACAAGCCCAGGGACCTTATAAAGTATAAATCACAACCTTAATAAGCTCGTTGATCTTTTTAAGATTACTAGCTATACTTAATAAGCAGATGCAGCCTATTAAGCCTTTGCGGTCGACCTTTTAGGATTCACATGCGCCGAGACTCTGTCGCGAACGATCGCAAGCCGTACCTAGTGCCTGCACTCGGGCACCCTAACGTATGCGCGCTCTTAGCGCCTCCCACACCGCGCATGCTCCCTCTAACTAGGCAGCACGAGGCTAGTTTCGCTCAAGCACACGCTGCTATGGGCCGCCTGCAGAGCGCTCTTAAACACATTCCGAACGCCGATATGGTAACCCGCACCCTCGCACGTCGCGAGGCGGTAATGAGTTCACAGATCGAGGGCACCAAGTCCGGCTTGCAGCAGCTGCTCACCTACGAGGCCACGCAGGGCACCGGTGCCCTGCCCGCGGACGTGAGGGTCACGCAGTACTACGTCGAGGCGTTAGCGCTAGGCCTTGAGCGCATTCGCATAGGGGGTCGGGCGGTGCTCGATCTTGCACTCATTCACGAACTGCATGCCTCACTGATGCGGGATGAGACGGTGCATCTACCCATTGGGGCATACCGTGAAAACCAGGCTTGGATCGGATCGACGAGACGTATCGAGGATGCGACGTTCGTGCCCGCGCCGCCCTCCTACGTGCAAGGTTGCATGGAAGAGATGGAGGCAAGCATGTTGAAGTACACGGCGCGCGAGGAGGAGCAGGCGGAGCTTACCGTGCTCGCGCAGCTTGCGATCGTGCATGCGCAGTTTGAGACCATCCATCCCTATCACGACGGTAATGGCCGAACTGGACGGCTGCTAATACCGCTCATCCTGGCCGCCGAAGCGTACCCGCCGCTCTACGTGTCCGGAGCGTTGCTTCGAGCGAAGTCTGAGTACTACGCGGCACTTGCTAGTATTCAGCTACAGGGGGAATGGAGTCCGTGGCTTGAGCTGTTGGGAGATGCAGTGGTTGAGGCCTGCGACGAGACAGTCTCAATAGCGGAGGATCTTCTGGCGCTTGCCGAGCGGTGGGAACAGGAACTGCGCAGTTACAGAGCCGATTCCGCCTCGCGTCGCCTGCCTCGGTTTCTGATCGGCTACCCGGTGCTCTCTGTGCAGCAGGCGGCGGTGGGCTTAAAGATCTCCGTGCCTGCGGCTAACGCCGCGCTCAATAACCTACGAGCTGCCGGGATTGTGAGCCTGGTGAACGAGCGGCAGTGGGGACGGGTGTTCCAGGCCACCGAGGTACTGCGCCGTCTCGATCAATCACCCGACCCACGCCAGAACACTTAATACGATTTTTTCTTCGGCAGAAAAATGAACCAGGACTGGCCCAATTACCAACACTTCTCCGGTACGGCTGTTGGACAGTGACAGGCATCCTGTAAGGGGTATCAAGCTCGTAGCGAGGGGTTCTTAGTCTAGCTGGCCGTTTCGCCTTTCAAAGCGATATGCTTCTCGGCCTCTTAGGCATGTGCGTAGTAACACCCTTTTCAGGTCCAGTCGTCGTCGATCTGCACCCCGACCGACCGCTCGGCCGAGCGCAGCGTGTTGTAGAGCAGCATGGTGACGGTCATCGGGCCGACGCCGCCCGGCACCGGGCTGATCAGTGAGGCCTTGGCCGCGACACCGGCGAAATCCACGTCGCCGACGATGCGCCCGTCCGGGAGCCGGTTGATGCCGACGTCGATGACGACGGCCCCGGTGCGCACCATCTGCGGCACGATCAGGTTCGGCACGCCCGCGGCGACGACGAGGATGTCGGCCATCAGCGTGAACACGCCTAAGTCGCGCGTGTACTTGTGGCAGATGCAGACCGTGGCGTCCTTTTGCATCAGCATCATCGCGACCGGCTTGCCGACGATGTTGCTGGCGCCGACAACCACGACGTTGCGCCCGGCGATCTCGACCTTCTCATGCTGCAGGAGCTTCTGTACGCCATAGGGCGTGCAGGGCGGGAATACCGTGGAGCCGGTCAGCAGACCGCCGACGTTGTAGAGGTGGAAGCCATCCACGTCCTTCGCCACCGAGATGCGCTCGAGAACTCGGCGCATGCCGAAATGCGCCGGCAGCGGCAGCTGCACGAGGATGCCATGCACAGTGGGATCGGCGTTCAGGCGGTCGATCTCGGCCAGCAGCCGCTCCTCGCCGATGTCGGCCGGGAATTCAACGCGTTCCGAGCGGATCCCGACCTCCCCGCAGGCGCGTACCTTGTTGCTGACATACAGCTGGGAAGCGGGGTTGCTGCCGACGAGGATCACGGCGAGCCCCGGCTGCACGCGATGGGCGGCCTGCAGACGGGCGGCGCGCTGCGTGTACTCCTCGCGCAGCTGCTTCGCGACGGCCTTGCCGTCGATGATCCTCGCGGTCATGCCCGAAACTGGGGTGAGACTCGTGCCTGCGCGACGGCTTCGAAGCCGGATGCGAGCCGCAGCAGCCTGCCTTCGCTGAAGGCGGCGCCAAAGAATGACAGGCCCACAGGCAATCCGCCGTGCATTCCCGCAGGTACCGTGATGTGCGGATAGCCGGCAATCGCGGCCGGCGAGGAACAGCCGCCGGTGTCGTAATCGCCATTGACGCTGTCGATGAGTCCGGCCGGCCCGCTGGTCAGCGTCACGATCGCATCGAGCGAGTGTGCGCGGATCAGCCGGTCGATCCCGTCGCTGCGCGAGGCCCTGGCGCACAGCGCGAGTGCCTTGCGGTATTCGCTGCTGTCGAGGCCTCCCTTGGCCTCGGCCATGCGCAGCAGCTCCTGGTCGAACAGCGGCAGCTCGTCCGCCGCACGTGACTCGTTGAAGCGGATCAGGTCCGCGAGGGTGCGGACCGGGAACTGCGACGGCAGGCGCTCGAGATACGCGTTGAGGTCCGCCTTGAACTCATACAGCAGCACCTGGGTCTCGGCGTTGCCGACTGCATCCGGCAGCACCAGATCCGCCGGGTCGACGATGACGGCGCCCGCGCTCTTCAGTACTGCCACCTGCCGGTCGAGGAACGCGTTCACCGGCGCATTGTCCGCGAAGAAATTGCGCGCGATACCGAGCCGCGCGCCGCGCAGGCCGTCCTTGTCGAGGTAACGCAGGTAGTCGTTCTCGAAGTGCCCGGTACAGGTCACGCTCGCCGGATCCAGCGGGTCGCTGCCGACCAGCACCCCGAGCAGGATGGCGGCGTCCCGGACGCTGCGTGCCATAGGACCCGCGGTGTCCTGGGTATGCGAGATCGGGATCACGCCGCGCCGGCTGATGAGCCCGACGGTGGGCTTGATGCCGACGATGCCGTTGACGGAGGCGGGACTGACGATCGAGCCGTTGGTTTCGCTGCCGATCGCCGCGGCGCACAGGTTGGCGGCGACGCCGGCCCCGGACCCGGAACTCGAGCCCGAGGGGGTGCGCGACAGCGCATGCGGATTGCGCGCCTGGCCGCCGCGACCGCTCCAGCCGCTGATGGAGTGCGTGGAACGGAAGTTGGCCCACTCACTCATATTGGTCTTGCCGAGGATCACGGCACCCGCTGCGCGCAGGCGTGCGGCCAGCGGCGCATCGGCCGGCGCCTGCCAGCCTTCGAGGGCAAGTGATCCGGCCGTGGTCATCATCGGATCCGCAGTCTCGACGTTGTCCTTCACGAGGATCGGCACCCCGTGCAGCGGGCCGCGAACCCTGCCGGCGGCGCGCTCGGCGTCGAGCTGTGCGGCGATCTTCAAGGCGTCCGGGTTCGTCTCCAGCACGGCACGCAGTTGCGGGCCGGCGAGGTTCAGCTCCGCGATGCGCGCGAGGTAAGCCTGCGTCAGCTGTACCGCGGTGAACTGGCCGGAGTCCTGTGCGGCCGCGATCGCATCGAGCGACAGCTCTCCGGGGCCCGTCGGCGGCACCGCGGATGTCGGGGCCGGCGCGGCGGCAACGCTACTGGCGCCGGTGGCAATGGGCATTCCGACGGCACCGACGACGAAGTCACGACGTTTCATGGCAGTCCCAGCTCCCCAAAAAAGAAAACCCCCGGACGATCATAGATCGCCCGGGGGTATTCAGGATGCTCGAAAAGTGACGTCGGTTTACTTGCCGCCGACGAGATCGAGGTCGACGCGACGGTTCTTCGCCATTCCCTCTGCCGTCTTGTTGTCGGCAATGGGCTTCGACTCGCCGTTGTCGACGGACTCGAGCGAGTTGGGCACGCCATGGTCCTTGAGGAACTTCTCGACCGCGTCGAGACGGCGCCGCGCGAGGGCCTCGTTGTACTTGGCCGAGCCGCGGCTGTCGGTATTGCCCTCGACCGCGATGACGTAACCCGGATGCGCCTTGAGCGCATCGATGTCGCCCAGCAGGGTCTTCGCCGCTGCCGGCGTGATCACGGCCTTGTCGGTCGCGAAATACACGCTCTCCAGGTGGATCGCAACCGGCGCGGGCGGCGGCGGCGGGGGAGGTGGCGGCGGCGGAGGCGGCGGCGGGGGAGGCGGCGGCGGCGGGGGAGGCGGCGGCGGAGCCGGGGGAGCCGGCGGGGCCGGGAGCTCGTTGCCGAACGACACCAGGAACCCCAGACCCGCGATGAGGTCGCCGGGCCGGCTGTTCGTATAGGCCGGGTTGTTGACGAAATCGAGGCGGTACTTGGCCTCGGCCCGCAGCGCAAAGCGGGTTGCGCCCGTCTGGTTGCCGATTCCGTACAGCAGTCCTGCACCGACTTCCGCGCCCAGGTTGGTCTGCGTATCGGTGACCGGAGTCACCCGCTCCCGCAGCGCGCCTGCGCCGAACAGCAGGTACGGCTGCACGGCGGACGAGTCGAGCGTGAACTTGCGCAGCGCATCCAGGGTGTAGGTCTGCAGCCGGATCGAGCCGCCGGCGTTGCGGTCGAAGCCGCCGTACCCAAAGGCCCCCTCGAGCGCCCAGTCCGGGGTCAGGTTGTAACCCAGACCCAGCTGGCCGCCCAGATCGTCCTTGGCCTGACGGCCGCTGTCGAGGCCCGTGTATTGCAACAGCGGACTGAGGTACCAGGACCCGGGCTCATCGGCGGCGAGCGCTGTACCAGCGAGGCCGGTCGTCGCAACGGCCAGGGCGAGAAGAAGGCGGTTATTCATGTGGTTGGCTCCATAGCGGGGTTATCCCGTCATTTGCGGCTATTATATCGCGCAGCGGACGTGGTCCCGCAACACTCCACAGGCACGTTTTACGGTTTGTTACCGTCCGATTGTTGCAATATTACGACATCCCCGACGTGGATGCCGAGCCGCTCGGCGGCCCCGCCCCGGATCTCCAGGACGGAGACCTCGGGCCGTGGCGGCTGGATCAGGTCGAGGCTCAGGGGCCGGGTCTGCGCGGCGATGTAGTCAACGTGTCCCTGGGCGTCGATGAACAGCATGTCGAGCGGGATGTAGGTGTTCTTCATCCACATCGGTATACGCTGCGGAGCCGGGAACCGGAACAGCATCCCGCCATGCTCGTCGAGGTCGCGCACGAACATCAGGCCCTGTTCCTCCCGATGCGGAGTGTCTGCGAGCCACACCTGGAATTTCACGGCGTGCCCGCTCGTGCCGCGGATCGTCACGGTCAGCTGCGGAAACTGGAACAGCGGTTCGGTATCGGCGAGCGTGCTTGCCGGTAGCGCCAGCGCGCCGGCAAGCACCAGCAGAAGCAGCAGTGGTCGTGCCGGCAGCGATCGGGCCACGGCGAATTCCTTCAATCCTTTGCGTCGTCGCGAGGGTAACTCACGACTCCGGCGAAGTCGAACCGGCTGACCAGCAGCGCGCCGCTGCCGCGCACAGCATGCGCTGGCTGCGTACAGAATCCGCGCGCCTCGACGCGGTAGGTATCCGCCTGCGGCAGCGCTCGCTGCGCCAGCGAGTCGATCGTGCAGCGTGACTCGCCGAGGGTGCCGAAGATCTCGCTCGAGCCCTGCACGATGACCGTGAGGTTGACGCCCAGCGCGTGGGCGGGTGCCCCCTCGCGCACGCCGCTGACCCCGAACACGAACAGCAGGTCAGGGCTCGATCCCCCGGGTCGATCGAAACTCAGGCGCACGCCCGGTGGGTCGCGCCGCGCCGCGCCGTCGCAATGCGTGCCGCTGTTGGGCCAATCGATGTCCGCGTCGATCGCGCCGGCCAGGCGTGCGCGCAGGTAGCCGTCCCCCGACGACAGGCATGCGGCGGATGCAGCTGGCACTGTGTCGCCATGCAGCGACGTCGAGGCAGGCGCTGCCGCGATGCCGGGTCCGGCGAGCGCCACGACCAGCGCCGCAGCCATTGCTCGTCGCGGTCCTCCGCCTGCTCGCTCAGGACGCGTTATCATCATCCGCGTGACCACCCATACTGCCCCCATCAGATCCGCCATGGTGCCACGCCGCGAACGCAGCGTGTGGCTGCGCTGCACCGGGGCGGCGCTCTGCCTGCTCGTCGCCGCCTGCGCGCCGCATTTCGAGCGGCCGGAAGTCACGGTCGAGAAGATCGACTATCGCGGCGGCAACCTGCTGCAACAGGACTTCGCGGTCCGCCTGAACATCCACAACCCCAACGCGCGCACGCTCCCGGTCGCAGGCCTCGATGCGCAGCTCAATGTCGATGGCGACCGGATCGCGTCCGGCGCCGCCGATCGCCCGTTCGTCGTGCCGGCACTCGGTGACGGGCAGTTCGACATGACGATCCATGTGGACATGGCGGCGGGGGTACTGAAGCTGCTCGCTCACCGCGACGCGCTGCCCTACGAGCTGACCGGCAAGGTCCGCATCGACCTGCCGATGCTGCGGTCGATGCCGTTCCAGTCCACCGGGTCAATAAAGTTAAATAATTGATTTAAAAGCGATAATCGCAGCCCATGGGACCACTGGAGAGGGCCTTTTGGTAGACTTGCGGGATGCCCACGGATTTCCTGCGTGTCTTGAAGGCTTTCGGGGACGCCGGGGTGAGGTATGTGCTCGTCGGCGGGCTCGCTGTGCTGCTGCACGGCGTGGATCGGTTGACGGCGGACATCGACCTGGTGATCGACCTTGCGCCGGACCAGGCGACGAAGGCGATCGAAGTGCTGCTGGCCCTGGGTTTCAGGGTCAACGCCCCGGTGGATCCGCGCGAGTTTGCAGATCCGGCGGTGCGCCGACGCTGGCGTGAGACTTCAGGACTGGTCGTGCTGAGCTTCTGGGATCCGCAGAACCGCAGCCCGACAGTGGATGTATTTGCCGATTATCCGATGGACTTTGAAACCATGTTCGCGAAGGCCGTCATTGTGCCGCTGTCCGGTACCCAGGTGAGAATCGCCAGCGTCGAGGATCTGGTCGCGATCAAGCGGGCCGCAGGTCGTCCGCGCGACCTCGAGGATGCGGCCCGCCTGGTGCAGCTGGCCGCGGAGAAACAGCCTTGAACCATGACAGTAACGCCTGCGCGCCGCCGGTTTTTGGCAGCTGGGACGATGCCGAGCGCCTGCGCCGCTGGGCGTTCCTGCAGCGCACGCCGCAACAGCGACTCGACTGGCTGGTCGAGGCGCTGGAAATCGCTTATCAGCGCGGCGCAATCGTAGCGCCGCCGGCGGCCCGCTCATGAGCCTGACGCCATACCAGCAGCTGGAACAGGAATTCCGCCGCCTGCACGCCTTCCGCGGCGCGCTGTCGCTGCTGCGCTGGGACGCGGCAGTGATGATGCCTCGCGGCAGCGCGGACGTGCGCGGCGAGCAGCTCGCCGCGCTGGAGACGGAACACCACGCACTGCTGACGACCCCGAAGGTCGCACGGCTGCTCGAGCGCGCCGAGGCGGCCGCCTCGCAACTCGACGACTGGCCGCTCGCGAACCTGCGCGAGATGCGCCGTCAGCGCGATCATGCGATCGCGACGCCGCCGTCGCTGATCGCGCGCCTCGCGAAGGCGACGGCCCGTGCCGAGGTGTTCTGGGTCGAGGCGCGCAAGGCCAACGACTTCAAGCTGTTTGCGCCCCACCTCGAGGAGGTCGTGCATCTGGTGCGCGACAAGGCGGCGCTGCTCGGCCAGGCCCGCGGTCTCGCACCTTACGATGCGCTGGTCGAGGTGTTCACGCCGGGCATCTCGACCGCGGACATCGACACGATTTTCAAGGCCCTGTCGCGCAAGCTCCCCGGCCTGATCCACGAGGCGATCGCGCTGCAGGCGCAGTCCGCACCGCTGCCGCTCACCGGCAAGTTCAGCGTCGCGCGGCAGCGCCAGCTCAGCATCGAGGTGCTGAAGGCCATAGGTTTTCCGTTCGACCGCGGCCGGCTCGACGAGAGCGAGCACCCGTTCACCGAGGGCGTTCCCGGCGACATGCGCGTCACCACGCGCTTCGATTCCAACGACCTGTTCAGCGGCCTGCTCGGTGCGGTCCACGAGACCGGCCATGCGATGTACGATCTCGGCCTGCCGCAACAGTGGCGCGACCAGCCGGTCGGTCATGACCGGGGTCTCGCGCTCGAGGAAAGCCAGTCGCTGCTGTTCGAGATGAACCTGTGCCGCAGCCGCGCGTTCGTGCAGTACCTGAAGCCGCTGATCGAGAAGACAATGCAGGTCAGCGGCCCGGAGTGGAGCGAGGAGAACCTGTACCGGCAGCTGGTGCGTGTGCGCCGCGGGCAGATCCGCATGGACGCCGACGAACTCACCTACCCGGTGCACATCATGGTGCGCTACGACCTCGAGCGTCGCATCCTCGACGGCACGCTGCCCGTCGCCGAGCTCCCGGAGGCCTGGAATGCCAGCCTCGACCAGCGTCTCGGGCTGCGGGCCGGCAGCGATGCCGAGGGCTGCCTGCAGGACATCCACTGGGCGGTCGGGCATTTCGGCTATTTCCCGTCGTATGCGCTCGGCGCGGTGATCGCCGGCCAGCTGAACGAGGCGCTGCGCGCCGCGCGCCCGCAGCTGGATACGGAAATTGCCGCCGGGCAGTTCGGCGGCGTGCTCGACTGGCTGCGTGACAACGTGCATGGCATCGGCGCACGGCTGCCGGTCAAGGACCTGATCAAGGAGGCCACGGGCAAGCCGCTGACCGCCGCTCCGTACCTGCGCTACCTCGAGTCGAAATACCTCGGTGGGACCTAGGCACATGCTGCCCTCGAACACCGCCCGCAAACTGCAGGCGCAGATGCGCGGCCTCGTCGGCAAGGCGATCGCCGATTACGCCATGATCGAGGACGGCGATCGCGTCATGGTGTGCCTGTCCGGCGGCAAGGACTCGTATACGATGCTCGACCTGCTGCTGTCCCTGCAGCGCAGCGCGCCGGTGCGCTTCGAACTCGTCGCGGTGAACCTCGACCAGAAACAGCCGGGCTTCCCCGCGGAGGTTCTCCCCGCGTACGCCGCCAGCCTCGGCGTTCCCTTCCAGGGTCTGGCGCAGGACACTTATTCGGTCGTCAAGCGCGTGATCCCGGAGGGACGCACGATGTGCGGGCTGTGTTCGCGTCTGCGCCGCGGCGCGCTCTACCGGCATGCCGCGGAGAACGGCTTCACCAAGATCGCGCTCGGCCATCACCGCGACGACATCGTCGAGACCCTGTTCCTGAACATGTTCTTCGGCGGTACGCTGAAGGCGATGCCGCCGAAGCTCCTCAGCGAGGACAAACGCCATATCGTCATCCGGCCGCTCGCCTACGTGCCCGAGGCGCTGATCTCGCGTTATGCCACGGCGCGGCAGTTTCCGATCATCCCCTGTACGCTGTGCGGCTCGCAGGCGAACCTGCAGCGGCTCGCCGTCAAGCACATGCTCGGCGAGTGGGAACGGCAGTATCCGGGTCGCGTCGAATCGATTTTCACGAGCCTGCGCAATGTTGCCGCCTCGCAGCTGGCGGACCCGACGCTGTTCGATTTCGCTGCGCTCGAAGGGCTGCGCCTGCCCGATGAACAAACTGCGGAGCCCGTCGCCTGAGCGCCGCGGCAGAGCTCCCCGCGCCACCGTTGCCCAACAGTTTCTGGGTGAGTCCGCGGCTGCTGGCAGGGGAATACCCGGGCGCCGCCACCGCGCAGGGAGCGAAGGCGCGGCTGGAGACGCTGATCGCTGCCGGGATTACCTATTTCATCGACCTGACGCAGCCTGGCGAACTGCCGCCCTACGATCATCTGCTGCCGCCGGCGCTCGGCGATGATGGTCGCTACGTGATCTACGTTCGCAAGGCCATCCAAGACTATGGCGTGCCGGCCGCACCGCAGGCGATGCAGGACACGCTCGATTACATTGCGCGCGCGCTGGAGGTCGGGCATCGGGTCTACGTACATTGCCGCGCCGGCATCGGGCGCACCAACACGGTCGTCGGTTGCTGGCTGCGGCGCAGCGGCCTGGACGGGCCCGCCGCGCTCGAGCGCCTCAACATCCTGTGGCGGGCCAATGCCCAGGCAGGGGCCTGGCCGCGGGTGCCGGTCACCGACCAACAGGTCCGCTATGTCATCGACTGGCGCGAACAGGACGAGGATCCGTTCGGTTCCCTGACGCTCGCCACGGCGCGGGCGCTGCGCGAGCGCTACCAGGGGAGCCTGGTGGGACTCGCCTGTGGCGATGCGCTCGGCGCGACGCTGCAGTTTCGCGTCCCGGGGCAGTTCACGCCGCTGAACGACATGCTGGGCGGCGGCCACTGGCAACTGCAGCCGGGAGCCTGGACCGACGACACCGCCATGGCGCTGTGCCTGGCGGACAGCCTGCTCGATACCGAAGAGTGCAGCGCCACGGACCAGGTGCGACGCTATCGCCGCTGGCAACAGGACGGCTACCTCTCGAGCACAGGCCAGTGCCTCGGACTGACGGCCGGGGTGGCCGGGCGTCTCGCCGAAGCTGCGGCGGACGTACCGTTGTCGGCGCAGGCGCTGCCGCGGGCCGGCGCCGTCGCGCTGTTTGGTGCCTCCCAGCCGGAGCGCGTGTTCGAGTGGGTACAGAGGTCCGTGGCGCTCACGGATCCCGCGCCCGAGGCCATCGCGGCGGCCCAG
>Ga0302279_10007611_pt1 | contig 11014 bp, 9 predicted proteins | sample III_Bog_N3_3_FD_194541 | JGI IMG/M metagenome (GOLD analysis project Ga0302279, IMG submission 194541) | Peat permafrost microbial communities from Stordalen Mire near Abisko, Sweden - III_Bog_N3_3 | ecosystem: Environmental > Terrestrial > Soil > Wetlands > Peat | place: Sweden: Abisko...
GTATGCGCTCCGGCACCTTCATATCCGGCATATTGATACGAGCTATCGCCGCAACCTGCCTTCTCGCCGCTCCTTCCGTGCTGCGAGCTCAGGTGTTTGTCGTCGGGGAAAAGACCGCAACCGCAGATGTAGTCACCGAGTTCCATGCCACCCACGTCGATCTGCCGGCCGAGCCGATGGACCAGCGCGGCAGGCTCGATCTGATCCGAAACCTTGAGGCGGAACAGGGATTCGCCCACCGTGAACTTCCGCTGGGCGCAGGATTGGAGCTGCAGGCCAACGGCAACATGACGCCTCGCGAGGAGGCTTACAAGCAGATGCTCTACCAAAAGGGCCAGTCTGCCTCGCCGGGTGATCGTGTCGAGATAACAGCGTTGCAGTTTAGGCCGGACCGCATTGTCCTGGACTTCAACGGCGGTCCTTACGCGAAGCACCGCTTCCTCAGTCATATCGAGTTCAATGACATGCCTCTAGCCCCTCAGGGGCCCATCGCGACGGGCTGCCGCATCACCCTGGTCTTTGAGGGCGGTGTCCCGAACCTGACCGCCGCTGAGGTGAAGGCGCTCCTGGATCCACTGGTCGACTTCAAGGCCAAGTCCAGCGCCGAAGCCTACGCCAACTCTCTCCCTCCGAAAGTACGAGACGCCGTCGAGGACCATGACATCCTGGTCGGAATGGACCGTCGTATGGTCATCGCCTCCGTCGGCGAGCCCCTAACCAAGCACCGTGAGCACGTCGATGGCAGCAACGAAAGCAGTGCGGTCTATGAGGAGTGGATCTACGGTCAACCTCCCGAGCCGATACGATTCGTGCGCTTTCGCAACGGCCGGGTGACACGACTCGAGATCGCGGCCCTCGGAAAGCCCGTTGAGGTGCATGACAAGAACGAGATCGACGGCGTTCCAGAACCCGGCCTGCTGGCCCGCACTATCAGCAACGGGGACGCACAACCGAGCGCCGATGGCGACCAGGGCTCCTCGCGGCCGCCAACGCTTCGCCGGCCCGGCGAAGCGTCCGATACACCAGCTACGTCTGGCCGCGTCAATATTCCGGCCAATCCTCAACAGCATCTGGAGACTTCGGCACGGGAGTAAAGCCTGAACCGTGCTTCGGGCCTCTGCCGGCAAGCGTGGAATCGTGTAAACTTAGGTTGAGCTTTACCCCGGCGTTCGTCCTCGCTACCTCCTGTTCGGCCCAGCCCTCAAGCCAGCCTACGGATCATGCAAGGCCGAGCCGCGTTCGGCGCGCTGGGCAAGCGACACATCAGGAATCAGGGAGATTACGACAATGGCGAAGATTGCCAAGACCGGCGACCGCAAGAAGGTCATGGATACACAGAAGAGCACGGATTGCCCCAAGTGCTCCAAACCCACTCGCATCGTGAAGCGGGTCAAGGACCGCGAGCGCGGCGTTCCGGGCGGAGTCTATATCTCCTGTTCGGCCTGCGACTTCTTCGAGAAGCTGTAGGCTTTCAGAACATCCCGCCAACAATCCGCAGGTACTGTAAAAGGTTCGCTAAATAGGCGGACCTTTTCTGTGTTTGCGGCGTCTTACTCCTTGTTCCGTCAGGGGACAATGTACCGAAAGGGCTACTTCCCCCACTTGACGAACGTGTGCCGGCAGGGAGAGACTCCCTGACGGTATGTAGGGGAACTAAATCACCATGGCTACGAGCATCACCGTTTCAGCACCAGAAGTCTTCGCCTCAACCCCGCTGTTTACCCGCCCAACGTACGTGATGTGCCCTCCCGAGTGGTACGACGTCGATTACGTCCTGAACCCTTGGATGGCGGGCAACGTTCACCGGTCCTCCCGCGATCTCGCCTTCGCCCAGTGGAAGGGCTTTCACAACGTCTTGCGCGGCGTTGCGGATGTCCGTCTGCTCCATCCTGAGCCCGGCTGTCCCGACATGGTCTATGTCGCCCATGCTGCGCTGGTGCATCACGGCGTTGCAGCGATCTCCAGCTTCCATCCAACCGAGCGCCGTGCCGAAAGCACCTACGTGCGCCGCTGGCTCGCCAGCCAGGGATTCCTCCTCTGGGAGACGCCGCGCGAGACCGCCTTCGAAGGGGAAGGCGATCTGTGCTTCAACGACTCGGGAACAGCGCTCTGGGCTGCGCATGGAGTGCGCACCTGCAAGGCAGCGCATCGCCATGTCGCGGATGCGTGGCACGTTCCCGTCACCTCGCTGCACCTGGTCGATCCACGCTTCTACCATCTGGACACCTGCTTTACTCCGCTCAACGGAGGCTACCTGCTCTATTACCCGGGAGCCTTTGACGCGGCTTCGCAGGCCCAGATCGAGCGCGGCTTTCCCGCGGACAAGCGGATTGCTGTCACCGAAGCGGATGCGACGCGCATGGCCTGCTCGGCGTTGAACCTCGGCCGAACCGTCTTTACCGGGGAGATCAGCAGGGAACTCGCCGCTCGCCTCTTCGACGCCGGTTACGACGTCGTCCAACTGGAGCTCGGCGAGTTTATCAAAGGCGGAGGCGGCGCGAGGGCCCTCGCTCTCCGTCTCAGCGACATGCCGGTTACGAACGGGCACATCAGCCGCTAGGCACGTCTGCCCTCAACAAGAGCCCTGCAAACCCCACGCGGTTGCAGGGCTCTTGTGCTTCCAGGGTTTCCGGTAGTTCGCTGGTAAGGTAGGAACTGCCTGAGCGAACGGAGACCCACCATGCAGCGCCGCAACGACATCTCCGCGCCGATCGCTCTGACCATCGCAGGTCACGATCCATCGAGCGGAGCAGGCGTTACAGCCGACCTGCAGACCTTCGCGGCTCACCGCGTCTTCGGCGTCTCTGCCATCACCGCTCTGACGGTCCAATCGACCCTTGGCGTCTCCGCCGTGGAGGCGGTCTCTCCCCGGTTCCTGCGCCAGACCCTGGACGCGCTGGAGGCCGATCTGCCCGCGCAGGGCATCAAGCTCGGCATGTTAGGCAGCGCCGCCGTGGCAGCCGAGGTGGCGGCCTTTCTGGCCGGCAAGCCGGGAATTCCCATCGTCCTCGATCCGGTTCTCCGATCCAGCTCAGGAGCCGCGTTGTTGGAGCCCGACGGCCTGAAGACGATTCTCGATCAGCTTCTGCCTGTCGTCGCATGGATGACTCCGAACTGGATGGAGCTGGCCGTACTGACCGGACTTCCTGTCGCCTCGCTCGGCCAGGCGGAGGCCGCGATGCACCATCTGGGCAGGAGCTATCCACATCTGACGATCGTGGCCACCGGCGGCGACCAGGCGCGGCCAATAGACCAGTTGCGGCTTCCCGGAGGCGAGGGCCACAACGGCGAGGTCTACCTCTTCGCCGCCGAGCGGGTCGAGACTCGCGCAACCCACGGAACCGGCTGCGCGTTCTCTTCGGCGCTGCTGTGCCGTCTGCTGCACGGCGACGACCCCATTACCGCCGTTCGCGGCGCCAAGGAGTATGTCACCGAGGCACTGCGCCGCGCTCCGGAAATTGGTCACGGAAACGGCCCACTCGACCTCTTGTGGCCACTGCGGTAGACGATAACTCTTGACACCGGGTGTAAAGTAGATTCAATATCAATGGCGGTTGAGCGGGGGTGGGAGTCGGCTCAATGCTTGCTAACTCCAATTTTCTGCGGTACTTGCGGGATTATCGTTCCGATATCCCCTGTTTTCAGGCTTTTGGACATTGTATCTACAATGTAGATTCGGAGCTAAGTCTTTATTTATGCGGTTTTTGCGGGAAATCGGGGGGAGGGGGAGGAGCGACAGTTTGAAGATACAGATCAACGGCCAGCCGCGCGACTTCCAGAGTTTGCAGGGCGGGCTGAGCCTGGCGAAGTTATTGGAAATGCTGGAGTTGAAGGCCGACCGCATCGCCGTGGAGCTGAATGGAGCCATCGCGCCACGGACAGCGTGGTCCGAGGCGACTGTCAGGGATGGAGACCGGCTGGAGATTGTGCACTTTGTGGGCGGCGGAGCCGGCTGACTACTTGCCGGTGAGGGTGTGGAGCAGGGACTCCCAACGGTCGCCGTAGTCGGCCCAGCCACCGAGGGACTGCACCTTGGCGAGCGCGGCCGAACTCATCTGCTGCCGCAGAGCGGGGGAGTCCGCGAGCTGTTGCAGCCGCGCAGTAATGGCCGCTGGATCGCGGATGGGGACCAGGAAGCCTTCGACGCCGTCGGTGAAGAGGTCCTCGCCGCCGGTGTTGGTGGAGGCGATGAGCGGGCAGCCGCAGGCCATGGCCTCTGAGAGGACAAGGCCGAAGCCGTCTTCGATGGAGGGCAGCACGAGGGCATGGCTGCGGCTCATCAGGTCGACGAGCTGGGCGCGGGGTACAGGGCCGAGGAACTCGACGTTCGCGGTCGGCAAACGGGAGAGGATGTCGCGGAGATCGGGCTGCATAGCTCCAGCGATACATAAGGTCTTTCTTGAATGCTTCAGATGCGAAAAGGCTTGCAGAAGATAGGGAACTCCTTTCCGCAGCCCAGCCGCACCGGCGAAGAGGACGTCGAAGGTGTTGGGATCGGGCGCTCCGGTCGGGTGGAAAGCCCCCAAACTGACACCATAAGGAATGAGGTGCAGCTTGGACGCTGGGACGCCCATCTGGACGAACGAGCGCAGCGCGATACTGGAGGGGATGGTGATGGCGTCCGCCTGAGCGTAGATGGCCTCCTCCCGGGCGGTGTCGCGGGGGTCGGAGATAGGGCGGGAGACGCCCCAGAGGGCGTACTCCTGGCTGAGGATATCTTGTTGAAAACGTTGATGGGTGGAGCCGCGGTCGCAGATGAATATGCCGCTATGTTGTTGTAACCATTGACCCGTAATCAGGCTGGAGCCGGAGATGGCGATGAGGGCGTCCGGGAGCTGTGGAAGCTGTTGAAGCTGCCGCAGGGTCCAGCGGTCAAAGGCCAGGGCGTTCGCATAGCCAAGATGATCGGCGAGGCCGGGCAGATGGGCGCGGCTGGTGGCGAGCTCGGCCATGTGCAGCCATGGGTAGGTCTGTACGAGGCTGTGGGGCAGGCCTTCGCGCTGCAGGCGCGCCCAGGGCCAGGTCGAGTAGAGGCGCTCCAGATGACCACGGCGATCCAGTTCGCGGGCCAGCGCAAAGTGGTGGAAGACGCCGAAGACGGTCTGGACGATGCGCATCGCGTTAGGGTGGAGTCTAGCAAAGAGGGCTTGCGGACGGACTGGAGGACGGGGAGGGGCTTTGGATTCGGCAACTATACAGAATATGTGTTATCGGACGTAGTATCTGGGTTGAGATGGAATGCTCCGCACCCGCTGATGAGGATGCACTGTCCGTAACGCCGGCCGGTTGGGTTGAGAGCGATGGTGATATCTTGGAAGAGTTGCCCGCTTCAACCAAGCGGAGAGATGGCCGAGTGGCTGAAGGCGCACGCTTGGAAAGCGTGTATACCGCAAGGTATCCAGGGTTCGAATCCCTGTCTCTCCGCCACTTTCCCTTCCTGAATCCCCAAAAACCTTTCGGCTATCAGCGCGTGTTCTTTGCCTTGAAGTCGATATCAAACGAAACCAGCAGGAGCCAGCGGTGGGCGCCGGGATGGCCTGGTTTGACCTCCAGCGGCGTGACCTGGTGCCAGAACGGCAGCATGGAGACGGAGACCCCGGACGCGATGCCGATGTTTTGGCGGTGATTGAAGTAGCCATCGCCGGCCTCGTATAGGAGATACTGCCGCGCGACGCCTGGGTCGGTGAGCGTGATCTGCAGGTCGACGTAGCCGCGGCGGATCTCCTCGTTCTCCGGGTGATGGTCGTTGTGGGGCCCGACGTAGTCGCCAGCCTCATAACGGATGATCTGCAGCGAGGGCTCGGGGTGCAGCGTGTAGCCTGTGACGGCAGAGGCAAACTGGTGTAGCGAGGCAGACGTGAGCATCCGCACCAAGCCAATGCGCTCGGCGGAGGCGTAGGCGGCCGAGCGCTTGGTGTTGAGGCCGACGCTGGCATTACGGATGGTCTTGGGCAGCGCCTCGGTATAGTTCTCTTTCTGGTTGGCGATCAGCGCGGGATCGACCGGCGCCAGAACGCGGCGCAAGTGCGGCGTCATCACGCGCTCCAGCAGTGCGAGTCCGTCGCTCACCTCCGCAGGGCGCAGCGCCAGAGGAAACCAGCGCAGACGGTCGCGATCCCCGGCGATAGGCGTCACGGCTTCACGCTGCGACCAGACCTTCGGCTTGAGCAGGCTGGAGAACTCCGACGGGAAGGTTCTCATCGGTAGGCTCTGCTGCGGATGGTGTCCTTGGAACTCATGGGACCGGCTCCTTGCGGTTTCGTTGTCGCAACAAAGTACTGCATTGCGGCGCGGGATGCAATGGTTTTCGGGCCTCTATAATTCCGGTGTGACCGACCCAACCACGCGCCTCACGCAACAGACGCTGCTCCTGGACGCCGACGATACGCTCTGGGAGAACAACATCTACTTTGAGCGCGCGATTACGGCGTTCATCTCCTATCTGGACCACCGCGTACACACACCCGACGAGGTGCGCGAGCACCTGAACCGTTGCGAGCGGGCGACCATCGCTGCGCATGGTTACGGCGTGACCAGCTTTCGGCGCTCGCTGGTGGACTGCTTCGAACAACTGAGCGATGCGCCGATTACGCAGGAGCGCCATGCGCGCATCGTCGCATTTACAGAGGCCATCGCAACGCAGGAGATCGAGCTGCTGCCCGGCGTGGACGCGACGCTCGCCGAGTTGAGCCGCCGGCACACGCTGGTAATGGTGACCAAAGGCAACGTGGACGAGCAGACCGACAAACTGGAGCGCTCAGGATTGCGGCCGCACTTCTCCGACGTCGAGGTGCTGGCCGAAAAAAACGTTGCGGCCTACAAGGAACTGGTGTCGCAGCACGGCTGGGACAAGAAGACCACCTGGATGATCGGCAACTCGCCCAAGTCGGATGTGAACCCGGCGCTGGGTGCAGGGCTGAACGCGGTGTTCATCCCGCACGATTCGACCTGGGCGCTGGAGCATGAGACGGTCGATGCACCGAGCGGCCAGCAGCGGCTGATGGAGCTGGGTGCCCTTACCGAGCTGACGCGGGTGTTCTAAGGACGAGTTGTTCGTTGTGGGTTCCTCGTTGCAAGTACCCCCTCCCCCGATTTTTTCTTAAATTCTTCATAATATGAGATTTAGGCCCAGACCTTAACCGCAAAATCTTGAAAAGAAACAAGATAGCGGCGCAGGCTCGGCAAGTGGCTGATTCCTAAGTGCTTCCTCTATGTGACGTACCGTTTCGTCTCACCCCGAGACTGGAACGGCTGCGTCTGTTCCCACGCTTCCATCGTATACGACGTGTCAAGAGGCAAAGCGTAGTCATCACCTGATAGGATTTCCCGGCACCGGCCTCTAACGCAGTCACTTTCTCATTAAGGATGGAACCAACCGAATCATGAGCAATCTCCGTCTCCGCTGCCTCGCTTCCCTTCCCGTTCTATTGCTGCTCGCCGGTATCTCGCAGGCAGAGGTGCAGCCGTCGCCGCTGTTCAGCGACCACGCCGTGTTGCAGAGCGGGATGTCCGTGCCGGTTTGGGGGACCGCCGCGCCGGGTGAGAAGGTGACCGTCACCTTCCTGAAGCAGCACCGCAGCGCCGTGGCCGGTGCCGATGGGCGCTGGATGGTTCGGCTGACAAGGCTGAAGCCGGGCGGACCGTATGACATGACCATCGCCGGCAGCAACACGATCCAGGTGCATGACGTACTGGTAGGCGAGGTGTGGGTGGGCTCGGGACAGTCGAATATGGAGTTCACGGTCTCTGTGAAGGCGGCGCGCTTTGCCGGGATGCAGGATGAGGACAAGGTGATCGCCGCGGCGAACTATCCGCAGATTCGGATGTTCACCGTGGCCGAGACCAAGAGCTACACTCCGCTGACCGTGACCAAGGGCAAATGGGTCATCTGCAGTCCGGATACCGTGGGAGCGTTTTCGGCGGTGGGCTACCTGTTTGCCAAGGACCTGCAGCAAGCGCTGAAGGTGCCGGTAGGAATTGTGACCGTCGCGTACGGCGCGAGCGTGGCCGAGGCTTGGATTCCGCGCGACGTGGTGGCAGCCGATCCGCTGCTGCAGGCAGACCTCGCGCGCTTCGATGCGCAGGAGACGTTCTTCAAGTCGCATCCGGGCGCGGCCGCAACGGATGCACCGGCGGGGCCGCTAACGATCAATGCACGCGCTCCGCGGCCGGGACCGCTCCGCGATCCCGCGCAGGACCAGCATCAGCCGACCGTGCTCTTCAACGGCATGGTCGATGGAGTGATTCCCTACGCGATCCGCGGCGCGCTGTGGTACCAGGGCGAGTCCGTGGTGGACGGTGTGGCGGGCGTGAAGCGCTACGGCGACACGATGGACAAGCTGGTGACGAGCTGGCGCTCGCTCTGGGGCGAGGGCGACTTCCCTTTCTTCGCGGTGCAGCTGCCGGCGTTGAAGAACGTGAGCAACAACCCAGCCGAGCGAGAGCAGCAGGCGAAGATTCTCGATCTGCCGAACACCGGGCTGGCGGTGACGATCGACATCGGCGACCCGAACAACGTGCATCCCAAGAACAAGGCGCCGCTGGGCGAGCGGCTGACCAAGATTGCGCTGGCGAAGGTCTACGGGCAGAAGATCGAGTACTCCGGGCCGCAGTATGCGGGGTTCGACGTGACGGGCGACAGTGTGCGCGTGCGGTTTACCCATGTGGACGGCGGGTTGATGGCGAAGGACGGCCCATTGCAGTGGTTTGAGATCGCCGGCGAGGACAAGGTCTTTGTTCCAGCGGAGGCGACGATTGAGGGCGGCACGATTGTGGTCCATAGCAAGGACGTGGCGAAGCCGGTGGCCGTGCGCTATGCGTGGGACAACTATCCGTTCGGTTGCAACCTCTACAACCAGGCTGGCCTGCCGGCAGCGCCGTTCCGCACCGACGACTGGGACATTATGACGAAGATCTCTGAGGAGTTCACGGCGAAGTAAGGAGCCTGTATAGCTGGATAGAACTCCGGCAGGTCAGTTCCCTGGTGGTGCATTGTCCCGATGCACTTAGTGGCAGGAGTCCGAATGGCAGAGCTGGCGTATGCGCTGGCGCCCGGATTCGGGCAGATGTCATACGGAGTCGTTGGACCATAATCTCTGGACGATCGCAGTGTTGAGCGCGGCAGCCATCTCGGCATCCGATCCCGATGCGAGTTGGTCGCGGAGAGTCTGACGAAGGCTGTCCGGGTAGCTGCCATGCCGGGCTTTAATCGCGTTATTGAACGAGTAGCTGAAGCTACCTTCTCAATAATGTTGCAGTGGAAGAGGCTGCAAGGTTGTTTCAGGATGCCAGCGATTGAGGTAAGCGACGAAATCGCTCTGGACGGCGCTATACTTTGGCGTGTTCCACTCTGGATGGGAATGGTAGAGGGCGAGCATCTGCAGATAGATTGCAGCCGAAGAGAAGCGCGCGGCGATGAGCAGCTTCTCCGGCCATGGGATCTTACCGGCGGGCCCGTTGCCGCCGGACAAGGCGGTGATCTGTTGCAGCAGGCAGGCATCGGTCTCGGGGAGCGTCTCTACGGGGAGTGACTGGATGTACTCTATCGCGATTCGCGACCGGACATCGCATATCTCGCGAACGACATAGGGTTTGGCGGATACTGGATCGAGTTCGATGAGGCGTTCGAGGGCGTCCCCGTAACCGACGAACTCGGCAGGTGGTTTATCGAGCATGGCCCGGATGCCCGGAACCAGGGCGGGGTCACTGATCTGCTTCCAGCGGGTTTGCAGCAACATGCCCTGTGCCAGCGGATCCATGTGGGCGAACTCCTCGACTGCGATGGGCTTGACCTGGGCGAGTTGGGCGGGAGTGAGGTTGCTGAAGATGAGGAAGTAGGCGGTATTGCGGCGGTTATCACCGGCGCGGGCAGGCAGGGACTGGATGATGTAATCGATGTCGGAGTTGTGCTGGTCGATGGCCTGCTGAGCGGCAGCGTCAGGCTTGCCGGAAGATGGCATGACCACCATCCGCCAGCCGGGAAGCATAGTGGGATTGGAGAGAAAGTGACGCGTTAGCGCAAGGGCTTCTTCCAGCGTGGAGTCCGGAGTGCGTTGTGGATCGTTCCATGCAGCCTGAAGCAGGGAGAGTTGGAGTTGCAGGTTGCGTGAGGCCGGAAGGCCGCCGCTCATCGCATGAGAGATGGATTGGTTGTCATGCGAGTCGTCGAGCAACCAGCGGACCTTCTCGCGGACGGCGTCGTCGCCGGGCAGTGAGGCGAGGCGGTTGGCCGCCTCGCTACGAGGGTCGTCGTACGGGTTTTTGGGAGACGGGAGGGAGGCGATCTGGTTGGAGAGGGTGCGTACCAGGGAGGACTCCTCTGCTGGGTCGCGTGCGGCCAAGTCAAGACCGACGGTGTTGGTGGTTAGCGAGAGATCCATGGTGTCTGGTGCCAGAGGCGCCCCCTGACTGAGACGGCTTATGGTGATCGAGACCTCATAGTGGCCAGGCTCGCGGAAGACGAAGCCGTCATTCAACACGACCCGGAAGCGAATCTCTTTGGACTCCAGCCTGGAGGCGACGCTGTAATCGCGTCCGCTGGGACCCCGCCACTGAATCCAGCCCGTAGCCGGTGAGATGGTGATCTTCTCCGAGAGATCGCCGGAAAGCGTGGTGTTGAGGGTGTAGGGGTCAGAGCCGGGGTTGGTGAATACGAGCTCCAGCTCGATCCGGTCGCCGAGGAAGAAGTGCGACTGGCCGTCTTTGGCTTCGAGGCGGACTGTTACGGGCGATGCGGACTGGGGGGATGGAACCGGCTGCTGCGAAATACACGGCGGAGAACAGACACCGATGCAGAGTAACCAGCCAATCCCTAGTGCCAGAGTGGTGATACGCTGCATTCCCTGCCTCCACAACGCCTGCAAGCAGATGGTATACTTAGGCTCGGAATTGGGAAAGAAAGCCACTCCTGCCGCACCGTTTGCGTGTGTCAGGGCTGCAAGCGGAGGTGGCGAAATTGGCAGACGCACTAGCTTGAGGTGCTAGCGCCGCAAGGCATAGGGGTTCAAGTCCCCTC
>Ga0302279_10007618_pt1 | contig 11005 bp, 8 predicted proteins | sample III_Bog_N3_3_FD_194541 | JGI IMG/M metagenome (GOLD analysis project Ga0302279, IMG submission 194541) | Peat permafrost microbial communities from Stordalen Mire near Abisko, Sweden - III_Bog_N3_3 | ecosystem: Environmental > Terrestrial > Soil > Wetlands > Peat | place: Sweden: Abisko...
GGCGAACGTCGAGGACCAGGACGGGAACGGGGTGAACTGTCCGAGGGACGGGAGACGCCCGGCCAGGACACCACGGGTTCCGATGACCACCAGTACCGCGGCCACCAGCCAGACTCCGAGCCGGACACGGCCCGAGACGCGTCCGGCCTCGGTCGCCTCCACGCCCGCTTCGAGCTCGAGCCCCTCGTCGGCGCTCCCGTAGGTCTCGACGGCCACCGCCGCTGCGGCCGCCAGCTCGTCGGCGTGTGCCCCGTGGAATCCGACCTGGAACACCCGCCGGAAGTAGGCCGACAACCGCGCACTGCCGCGCACCTGGAGTGGGCGGATCTCCTTGTCCCCGACCCGTCGCTTCGCCTGCAGGGCCGACCGCCGGGTCCGGATGGCGCCCATCCGACCCAGGTTCCAACGCCAGGCCCGGATCACGGCCCGTGCCCGGGTCCGGTTACCGGCCACCTCGGCCACGAAGACCTCGGCGATCGCCAGTACCAGCACCTGGGGGACGACCCGCAACAGGTGGCTCCTGGAATAGCAGGTGAACACGGCCGACAACTCGTGCCGACGCTGCAGTTCTTGCAGCGTGACCGGCCGCGCCCCATCGGTCTGGGTGGCTCCTTCGGACGCCTCGCCACCGGACGGCGGGCCACCGGGCCCCGTTCCCGGGTCCGGACCAGTCGGGTCCCCCGCTCCCGCGCCGTCGACGACCTCCGGGGGGGTGTCGGACCTCGCCGCAGCCACCAGTGACGGTTCCAGCGCACGGGCACCGGATGCCAACTCCTCGAGGTGCCGCACCCGCGCGTCCGGGGCCACCACGATCCGGGCCCCGACCACCTGGGCCCGCCAGCACAGGTCGAGGTCCTCCCCCATGGCCACGATGGCCGGGTCGAAGCCGTCGAGCTCGTCGAACAGGTCGGCCCGGATCAACGTGCATCCGCCGGGGGCGACGAACACGTCACGCACCGCGTCGTGCTGACCGTGGTCGATCTCGTTCGGCTGCACCCGCTCCACCACGGAGCCGCCCTTGTCGATGCTCATGCCCACGTGGACGAGCTGCTCGGGGTCGTACCAGCTCACGACCTTGGGCGACACGATCCCCGCGTTGGAGCGGAAGGCCTCCTCGACCAGCAGATGCACGGCGTCGTCGGCCAGGGCGACGTCATCGTGGCAGACCAGGTAGTACGCGGCGCCGTCCACCATGGTGCGTACCTCGTTGACCGTCGCCCCGAAGCCTCGGTTCTCTTCGAACCGCCTCACGTACGCCGACGGGAGGACCTCCGCCACCCGGGCCGCCAGACCCTCGGTGCCACCGGTGTCGAGGACCAACACCGACAACTCCGCATAGTCCTGTGAGGCGATCGAGGCCAACGTCTCCGCGAACCACGGGCCGGGATCGTGGGCGACGACGACGGCGACAACCGGCGGGGCCAGTGTTTCCATCAGGGCTCAGAGGCTATCGGGCCGGAGCGGGAGGAAGGGGGCATTCGCGGCCGGGATCTGCATACTCCCTGCTCGGAACACACAGATCGCCCCGAGACCCCGGCGCTAGCTGGGTGCTTGCAAATGTATATGATCAGGTATACAGTTGTATTCGAACGCAGCACGGGAACCTGGACGCAGGAGCTGGTGCGGCGTAGCGAGTACGAGACAGACGGTCAGCGAACCGAGACGAAGGAGCACACCATGCCCGAGATCAACACCGACATCACCAAAGCGGCGAAGGACATCGCCAACGTGGCCAAGGACGCCACCTACGTCGTCATCGGCGCCGGTGTCCTCGGCTTCCAGCAGGCTCAGGTCCAGCGCCGCGAGCTCATGGCCAAGCTGCAGGACCCGTCCAGCGGCCTCAACGACCGGGTGACCGCCGTCCGCAGCGACCTGACCGACGCCGTCAAGAACGTCGACGCCAAGGTCGAGGAGCTCATGGACCGCGCCGAGGAGCTCATCGAGCGGGTCGAGGCCGTCTTCGCCCCGTTCGAGGACCGGCTGCCCGAGCAGGCCCGTGACATCGCCAAGCAGGCGCACGAGCAGGCCAAGGACGCCCGTACGCAGATCCGGAACCTGCGCCCGACGACTGCCGCCTGAGCGGCACCGGGTGTCACCCGGTCGTCCCCCCCGGCGACCGCGTGCCCCGACCGGTGAGCCCTCGCGGCCCGGTCGATCAGGACCGACCCCCCGGTCCCCGTGAGAACGACCCGCTCCGGCGGGTCGTGCTCCGCGTCCGGGCTGGACGCTCCGGCGGGAACGCACCCTCAGACGCGAACGGCCGGACGCGCACGGCCCCTCGGGGGCCAACGGCTCGTCAGACGGGGGTGGCCCGCCAGTGGGCCAGGACGTCGGCCAGCGTCTGGTCGAGTGGCCATTCGGGAGTCCAACCGGTCGCCTCGGTGAGGCGGGTCGGGTCGCCCCGCAGCACCGGCACCTCGACTGGACGCATCAGGGACGGATCGGGCACGAGACGGACCGAACTACCCGCCTGGGCCAGGAGCCGGTCGGCGATCTCCTGGATGGCGACGTCACGGCCGGAGCAGACGTTGTAGATCCCGCCGGGTGCTCCTGATTCGATCAACAGGCGGTAGGCCCGGACCACGTCGCGCACGTCGGTGAAGTCCCGTCGGGCCGACAGGTTCCCGACGGGGATCTCCGTGGCCCCCGACCGCTCGGCGTCCACGATGCGCTTGGCCAGGGCCGACACCGCGAAGTTCGGCGACTGGCCAGGACCGATGTGGTTGAACGGGCGGACCGTGACCACCCGCTGGCCGTGCCCGAGCCACGCCTGGAGACACAGGGCTTCGGCGGCCAGCTTGGAGGCCGCATACGGCGTCAGCGGCGCGGTGGGTGACAGCTCGGTGAGGGGGAGCTGCGCGGGATCGGTCACGGCTCCGTAGACCTCGGCGGAGCTGGTCACCAGCACGGTCGGATCCGTGCCGCACTCGCGGGCCGCGGCCAGGAGTGCGCCGGTGCCGAGCACGTTGACCTCCAGGACGCGGAGCGGCTCGTCCCAGGACTGCCCCACGTGGGTCATGGCGGCCAGGTGGTAGATGGCGTCCGGTGCCGCGGCCACGACGGCCTTGAGCAGGGCCGTCGGATCGGTGATCTCGACTTCCTGGTCGATCTGGACGACGTCGTCGCCGGAGTCACGGAGATGATCGGCCAGCCACGTGCCCACGAAGCCGCGGCCGCCGGTGATCAGGGAGCGCACGACGGGCACCCTACTGGCTGGGCGCACCGCGGGAGACCGCCCGACCCGCCCGACCTGCCCGACCCAGCCGGTCCGGTCCGGTCAGCGGCCTGCCGCTGATCGGTAGGCCGCCACATGGAGGTCGGCGCTGGCGGCCCAGGTGTGGCGGTCCACGATCCCGAATCCGATCGCCCGCCGCTCCGAGGACGCCCGGTCGTCCCCCCGTCCGGTCAGGACGACGTCCAGTACGTCGGCCAGTGCGGCCTGGTCCCCCGGGGGCACCAGCAGCGCCGAGTCGCCGGCCACCTCGTGCATCGCGGTCCCGCTGGTGGTGACGAGGGTCGTGCCGCAGGCCAACGCCTCGAGGGCCGGCATGCCGAACCCCTCGTAGAGCGACGGATAGACCGCGGCGGTGGCCGTTCGCAGGAGTGCCGGGATCACGTCGTCGTCCACATATCCGGTCTGCACCACCCGCCCGGGGAGGCCCGACGCCGCCACGGCGGCGTCCACCTGGTCACCTCCCCAACCGCGACCTCCGGCCAGGACGAGCAATGCCTCGGGGTGGGCCGTCGCCACGGTCGCGAACGCCCGGACCAGTGTCGGGACGTCCTTGCGCGGCTCGAGCGTCCCCACGAAGACCAGGAACGGCCGCTCCGTGGTCAGCCGGGGATCGAGGCCGGCCAGCAGACCGGCGTCCGACCCGGGGACCGGCTCGTCGGGTCGGAAGCGCACCGTGTCCACGCCGTGCGGTGCCACCACCACCTCGGCGTCGACCGTGCACCACGTCCGGAGCGCGTCGGCGGTCACCTGGCTCGGGCACACCACCACCGTCGCCCGGCGGGCCGCCCGGCGGATGGCCCGGCGGAACAGGGCCACCTTGGAGCGCTCGTGCCACTCGGGCGCGTCGAAGAAGCTCAGGTCGTGCACCGTGACCACGGTCGGGACGGACGGATTCCGGGGCATCGTGTAGTGCGGTCCGTGGTGGACGGCGGCACCGGACGCTGCGACCAGGGGACCGAGCCGCAGCTGCTCCCACACCAGGCGGAGCGGACGTGGGCCCGGGGCCGACGCGCCGAGGTCACCGGAAGCCACCAGTGGGGCCCACCGGTCCCGGTCGTCGGTCCTGCTCCACAGCACCAGGTCGACGTCTGGTCGCGCCGCCAGCTGGCCGGCCAGCTGCACGATGTAGTGCCCGGCCCCGGCCGGTCGCACGGGGACGGCGCTCACGTCGAGCGACACCCGCAGCGGCGCGACCCCGGACTCCCCGGAACCCCACGAGCCGCTCCGGTCGATGACCACCTGGTCCCACACCTCACGGTGGCGACGGGCGATGGACGACCACGACAGGGCCGCCGCCCGCTCGGATCCCTTACCGATGAGGTCGGCGCGCACGACCTCGTCGGTGGCCACGTCCCACAACCCGGCGGCGATCGACGCCGTGTCGTTTGGGTCCACCTCCCGCGCGGCACCGCCGGTGCTCGGGAGCGGACTGGCCACCACGGGGGTACCTACGGACATGGCCTCGACCGGCGGGAGCCCGAACCCCTCGATGAGCGGTACGTAGGCGAGCAGCCGGGCCGCGGCGAAGAGGCCGGACAGCTCAGCGGCGGACACGGTGCCGGCGAGGATCACCCCCGGGCCGCCCGTGACCTGTTCGCCCCAACCCGATGGTCCCACCATCACGAGTGGCCACGGCGCGGGGAGTTCCGCCCGGATCGACTCGTAGGCGTCGATCAGCCGTTGCAGGTTCTTGCGGGGTTCGAGGGTCCCGACGCTGAGTAGGAAGGGGCCGTGGACCCCGAGGGACGCCAGGTGGGCGGTCGCACCGGCCACGTCCGGCGGGGGAAGGTGGTCCGACCCCATGGGGATCACCGTGATGGCGTCCCGGGAGGCGCCGGCCTCCACCAGGTCCCCGGCCACCACCTCGGCCGGCACCACGAAGTGGTCGGCCCGCTCCAGGGCCCGGGCCAGTGCCGCCTCGTGCCAGCGGCGCCCCCGCGGGGGGTAGGCCTCGGGCACCCGCCGCCACAGCAGATCGTGGACCGTCACCACCAACGGGACGTCGCCGGTGGCCAGCGTGGCGAGGGACGCCGCGTGCACGACGTCCACGTCGGACGGTGCCCGCACCAGTCCGTGGTCCCACGCCCGGGTGAGCAGTGGTCCCGTCAGTGCGGATATCCGCAGCTCATGACCCAGTCCGGCCAGTGGGTCGGCCTCCGTCCCCCGGGGTACACGGCTCGCGGCGAGCACGAGGTCGGGTGCGTCACCCGCGTCGGCGGCGGCCAGTTCGTCGAGGCCCTGCAGGAGGCCGAGGACGTAGGTGCCGATCCCGCCGGCCGCCGAGCGGCGGAGCTGCTCCACCAGGAGCAGTACGCGCTGCCGGCTCATCGGGCCACGCCCCGTCCCGGACCCTCTGTGGCCACGGCATCCCGGTACAGCCCGGCCAGACCGTCCGCGCACCGCGCCCAGCTGAACCCGGCGGCGCGGGCCCGGCCCCGTTCGACCAGGGCGTCCACCGACACCCCTCCGTCCAGGGCATCGCCGAGGCGCTGGGCCAGTCCGTCGCGGTCACCGGGCGGCACGAGCCATGCGCCGTCCCCCACCACCTCGGGAACGGCGCCGGCCGCCGTGGCCACGACCGGCACACCCGCGGCCATGGCCTGCAGGGGAGGGAACCCGAACCCCTCGTAGCGGGACGGATAGGCCAGGACGGCGGCTCCCCGCAGCGCCGAAGCCAGGCCGGCGTCGTCGAGGTAGCCGGGACGCACGATCCGTTCCCGGGCCGATGCCCCGGCCACCGCCTCGTCGAACGCCTGCGCGCCCCATCCCTCGCTCCCCACGATGACGAGGGCCACCCCCGGGTGCGCGGCCGCCACCTCGTCGAAGGAGCGCACCAGCAGCGGATAGTCCTTGCGCGGCTCGATGGTCCCGACGGCCAGCACGTAGCGGTCACACCCGTCGGGCAGGGCCGGACCCCCGATTCCCCCGCCCGACGTGTCCAGCGGCGGGACACCGTGGTGTACGGCGCGCACACGGGACGGGTCGACGGCGAACTCGGCCACCACTTCGTCGGCCACGAACTGCGACGGCGTGTGGATCCAGGCACCCTCGGCGACGGCCCGGCGGATCAGCGCCGGAAACGCCAGCGTGGGAGCGTCACACAGCTCGGGGAAGCGGACCACGGTGAGATCGTGCACCGTCACCACCCGCGCCGCCGACCGGGTCGGGGGTACGACGAAGTTGGAGCCGTGGATGACGTCCCGGGCACCGACGAACCATTCGATCGGTGGCAGCGACGAGTGCGCCCAGGCCGCGTGCAGAGGGCGGGCGGGCATCGGCCGCTGGGTGGACCCCACCCCGTGGGGAACCCTCGGGGCGATCCCCTGCCGCCGTCGCCAGCTCACGGCGAAGGCGGACACCGCCAGATCGTCCCGGGCGGCCAGTCCGGACAGGGCTCCGGCGCAGAACGCGCCGACCCCGGTGGGACGACCGAGCAGAGGGGTCGCGTCGAATCCGACGGACAGCCGGTTGTTCGCGGCGGTCGCTGGTCGCTCCGGCGGCACGGTGCGAGCCTTGCACATCCCGGTCGCCCGCCCGCGACGCCGGTCGTCGCCCGGAGCACGCCACCGGTCCGGGTAGCCTGCGCGGATGCCCGAGTCGTGCACCTTCCCGCGGATCGTCCCGTGATCACCGCCCTGGCCGGTGGCGTCGGCGCGGCGCGCCTCCTGCGGGGGATGGTCGAGGTGCTTCCCGCCGGCGAGATCACCGCGGTCGTCAATGTCGGTGACGACACCGACCTGCACGGACTCCACATCAGTCCCGACCTCGACACGGTCCTGTACACACTGGCCGACGCCATCAACCCGGAGACGGGTTGGGGCCTCGCCGGCGAGACCTGGCGGGTCATGGAGTCCCTCGGCCGCCTCGGCGGAGTCACCTGGTTCAACTTGGGGGACCAGGACCTGGCCACCCACCTCTACCGGACCCAGCGCCTGTCGGAGGGTGCCGCGCTCGGGACCGTCACGGCCGAGTTGGCCGACCGGTTCGGTGTCGGCATCCGGCTGCTGCCCGCCACCGACGACCACCTGCGCACCCGGCTGCTACTCGAGGAGGGGGACGAGGTCGGGTTCCAGGAGTACTTCGTGAAGCTGCGCCACGACGTGGCCGTGCGGGAGGTGCGGTTCGCCGGGGCCACGGAGGCCCGCCCCGGTCCGGGGGTCGTCGAGGCGATCGGGGCCGCCGACATGGTCGTGGTGTGCCCGTCCAATCCCGTCGTCTCCATCGACCCGGTGCTGGCCGTACCCGGGATCCCCGAGGCGCTCGCCGCCCGCCGCGACTCCATCGTGGCGGTCTCCCCCATCGTCGCCGGGTCGGCCCTGAAGGGCCCGGCCGACCGCCTGCTGGTGGAGATGGGCTTCGAGTCCTCGGTGGTCGGCGTCGCCCGCTGGTATGCGCCGTGGGTGGCCACCCTGGTGGTCGACGAGGCCGACGCCGCGCTGGCTCCGGCCGTCGAGGCCGAGGGCGTCCGGTGCATCGTGGCGCCGACGATCATGTCCGATGTCGGGCGGGCGGCGGCGCTGGCCGAGGTGGTGCTCGGTGCCGGTGCCTGACCGGTCGGTCGCCTCCGGCACCGGGGTCCCCGCCGGGACCCTGTCCGTCGTACCGGTGGTCGGCATCGGGGAGATCCGACCCGGTGACGATCTGGGTGGCCTGCTGGCCGACGCGCTCCGTGTGGACGGTGCGGACGGTGCGGACGGCGTGCGGTCCACCTGGGTGGAGGACGGCGACGTCGTGGTGGTGACCCAGAAGGTGGTCTCCAAGGCCGAGGGGCGCATCGTGGCGATCGACGCCGACGACCCGGACGCCAAACGACGGCTGGTCGAGTCCGAGTCGACCCGGGTGCTCCGGCGGCGGGGCGACCTCCTGATCACCGAGACCCGTCACGGGTTCGTCTGCGCCAACGCCGGTGTCGACCTGTCCAACGTGGACGAGGGCACCGCCGCTCTACTGCCGGTCGACCCCGACAAGTCGGCCCGCCGCATCCGTGAGGTGCTCGCTCACCGGCTCGGTGTCACCGTCGGCGTCATCGTGTCGGACACCTTCGGACGGACCTGGCGCAACGGCGTGACCGATGTGGCCATCGGCATCGCCGGCATCGCCGGGGTGGTCGACCTGCGGGGGACGCCCGATGCCACGGGACGGGTGCTCGAGGCGACGGAGGTGTGCATCGCCGACGAGGTGGCGGGAGCGGCCGAGCTGGTCATGGGGAAGGACCGGTCGGTCCCGGTCGCCGTGGTGCGCGGTATCGATCCGGCGTGGCTGAGGCCGGGATCGGTCGCCGCCGAGATCGTGCGCGAACCGGCGGGTGACCTCTTCCGCTGATCAGCCGACGTCGAAGAGGTCGACCACGAAGACCAGGGTCTCGTTGGGGCCGATGACGCCCCCGGCGCCGCGGCTGCCGTAGCCGAGCTCGGGCGGGATGGTGATCCGGCGGCGGCCACCGACCTGCATGCCGGCGACTCCCTCGTCCCACCCCTGGATCACGTGTCCGGCACCGAGCGGGAAGCTGAACAGTTCGTCGCGGTTCCACGACGAGTCGAACTCACTGCCGGTCGACCAGGAGACACCCACGTAGTGGACGGTGACGGACTTGCCGGAGACGGCCTCTGCTCCGGACCCCACTTCGAGGTCCTCCAGGATCAGTTCGGTGGGAGCGGGTCCATCGGGGATCGTGACGTCGGGTTTCATGTCGGAAGGCATCCTCGGACTGTAGATGGTGACCGGAGCCGTACGTCGCGATCAACAGTTACAAGTTGGACGACGACGCCGGACGCTGCCTGCCGCCGCAGCACACCGGCTGCCGGAACTGCAGAGCGGCTGCGTCGACGGCGCGGTGGCTACCCCCCGTCGGGGTCAGCGACCCCGCTGCGACCGCCCTGCCCCGCCGCTCGTCGGACGTGCTCCGGCGGCACCACCGCGGCGGACACCGCCGGGTGCACCGGCGCCGGCACCGCGCGACTTGTGACCGGAGGGAGCCGATCCGTGGGCCGACGGCGTGCCCGGCTTGGAGGGTCCACCGGGCTTGGTCGTGCGTCCCGGCTTCCCGGGCTTGCCCGGACGTCCCGGCTTCCCGGGCTTGGAGAATCCCTGCGGCTTGCCGCCGTCCTCGCGCGGACCGCTGCCATTCCTCGGGCTGCTGCCGTTGCGGGCGGCACCGCCGTGGCCCGGCTTGCGCGTCTTGAACGGTCGGGAGGCACGGACACCGCCACGGTTGGCGTTCGGGGACGCTTCGCGGTGACGGTCGGGCTCGCGCTCCTTGACCACCCTGCGGGCCGGCGGCGGGCCGAGCACCTTCTCGATGGCCGCCAGGTCGAACTCGGTCGTGCCGATGGGCACGTGCAGCTCGCGCTGGAGCTTCTTGATCGCACCGGCCTTGTCGGGAGTCACGAAACTGATGACCACGCCGGTGGCGCCGGCCCGGGCCGTGCGACCGGAACGGTGGACGTGATCCTTCGGATCGGCCGAGGGGTCGAAGTGGACCACGGCGTTCACACCGTCCACGTGGATGCCCCGGGCGGCGACGTCCGTGGCCACTAGGCAGTCGGCGGCACCGCGGACGAAGGAGTCCAGCGCCTTCTCCCGCTGCTTCTGGCTCCGGTCACCGTGGATGGCGGCTGCCCGGATGCCCCGCTGCTCGAGCTGGCGGGCGATGCGGTCGGCGCCATGCTTGGTGCGGGAGAACACGATGGTCGGTCCGGCAGCGGTCACGATCTCGGCGGTCCGGTCGATACGGTCGCCCGACGAGACACGCCAGAAGAGGTGGACGGCCGCGCTGGCGTCGTCCTCGTCGACCTCGAGCTCGTAGCGGGCCGGGTCATGCTGGTATCGCCTCACCAGCACGTCGATGTCGCCGTCGAGCGTGGCGGAGAAGAGGAGGGTCTGACGCCCGTCGGGGGTCAGGTCCAGGATGCGGCGGACGTCGGGCAGGAAGCCCATGTCGGCCATGCGGTCGGCCTCGTCGATCACGACGATCTCGACGGAGTCGAGGCGGATGCTGCCACGCTCCAGGAGGTCACCGAGGCGGCCGGGGCAGGCCACGGCGATGTCCACGCCACGCGAGAGGGCCTTCAGCTGGGGGCCGTAGCCCACGCCACCGTAGAAGCACTCGACGTGGAGGCCTCGCGGGTCGGCGAGCACCTGGAGTTCGGAGGCGACCTGAGCGGCCAGCTCGCGGGTGGGCGTCAGCACGAGGACACGGGGATGCTTCGGCTTGGAGGACTTGCCCTTCAGGTTGGCGACGGCGCCGATCCCGAAGGCGAGCGTCTTGCCCGATCCGGTGGGGGCCTTGCCGCAGACGTCGCGACCGGCCAAGGCGTCGGGCAGGGTCATCGCCTGGATGGGGAAGGGTGAGGTGATGCCGTTGGCATCGAGGGCGGACACGATGTCCGACGGGACGCCGAGGACGGCGAAGGAAGGGGCAGAGGCAGGCATAGAGACACTTTCGGGCTACAGGGGAAGCACCGGAGTGTGCCTCGGGAACCACCAGGCGCTGTTACTGCGGCGCGGGTGGACGTGCACACACTACAGGCATTCGGCGCGATCGAATGCGCAGGGGTACGCGACGACCACCGTCACACCCTCCGACAACGATGGCCCCATGGCGTCGGCCACCTCTCCTCCCACCACTCCTCCCACCTCTTCCCACTCCGGTCTGGGCACCCGCATGGCCTCGGTCAGGTCCGCACTGGGTTCCCTGGTGGCCGACCTCGATCCCGACACCCTGGTCGGCGCCGATGCGGCATCGCTCTATGCCGACTTTGCCCGCCTGGA